>OGGV01001058.1_pt1 | contig 14431 bp, 8 predicted proteins | sample 1571301 | NCBI WGS metagenome assembly OGGV01 (sample SAMEA2582072, study PRJEB24529) | metagenome | biome: Human gut stool | place: China | collected 2011
TTTTCCATGATTGATTACTCCTGATGTTTGCGGATAGAAAGCTGATATTTAGGCTGCTTGGTGTGAGCATCTACTGAGATTAGGTTTAGTCGAATACCGTCAACCGTCCATCCGACTTTTTTCTTTAGCCACCAACCCAAGCGATTGCGATTGACGATGCATCCGTCAAAGCATCCGATATCTTCCATCGGTTCTCTAAGCAGTTCCGAATCAACAGAGCGTGAGACTCGCTCTGACAAGTCCTTTACGCTAAACGGCACTGTTTCAAACTCCCGCCTTATTCCGTCAAAAACTCTTCCCACCTGAATTCTTTCAGGGTCATCGTTCATAGACGTAAACACCTTTTTTACCGGGTCAGGCAGACCCAGCCAAAGCAATGGTTGTCGGCACCACTCAGACCACTTATCAAAAGAGTTAAGGTTCGGACACTCTGTCTGCTGCTTGCCGGCATTTATCCATGCGGAAATAATTGTTAAAGCACAACTGACGTAATGTTCTCGCCTCTCCCTGACCTGTTGCAGCAGATTGGGATTTTTAAAGATTCGAGAAGCCGGTATCTCTTCTCTTGTATCGATACAAATGGGGACGGTTCGGCTGGTCATATCCCCGACCGGAGCCACATTATTACCGTTAGCCAGGATAAGCGTTTTCGTTCCTACTGTTGCAGTTCTTGACTCTCCCAATACTCGTCCGGTCAATGTTTCCGAGGTAATCGCTGAGCACAGATACTTATGCGGATAAAGATCAGTGGTCAGATTATCAAAGAACAATACGGACGGTGCCTTTAGTAATTCAGCCAAGAGAATTTTCTCGCATTCCGTCGAGTCTTTAGGAAAGGCGATGGGAGAGGGTTTCTCTGCCGTAGCCATAAGAAAGATCAGCTCAGAGAGGACTCCCTTGCCTGTCCCGGGCTGATGCGCCTTAATTAAAAACATCGGCGCAAACGGAAGCAGGGTTCTCACCGAGGCCGTCAGCATTGCGCACAGTACCGCCGATTCGTCACTGGAATCTTCAAACTGAAACTCTTCCAATAACTTCCTTAACTCTGCCAACGCCTTTTGCGCATCACCTAAAAATGGTTTTTCTTCCAAGTGATATTTCTCAGGGTCATACGAGCAATAAAGCCGCGTTTTTGGGTGGTACCCCCTCTCAAGATCAATTTTTCCGTCCTCTTGCAAAATAGGCTGTCTTACAATCGCTTCAATCTCCGGCAGAAATTTATGACGCTGACTTTCCAACAGTGCAGTCAGACACTTGGCGGAAGGGTCTGTCGGAACACACTTCTTGACTCTCCCGTCGTATCTCTGCCAACGAGAAAGCCTTGCCATCTCAATTGAAAGGTCATGGATGTTTACATCCTTAAGTGCCGCAGCTCCCTTTTGCTGATAAACCGCAACCACTCGACCTGCTCTTTGATAAAACAAGCCAGTCGCCGCCAAAATTCTTTCTGCGGCTTCCACGATTCTATTTATTTCTCCCGGATTCAGAAAGATTCGATCTTTCATATAGGCTTCTTCCGGCTCAATGCCGAGAAACTCTAAAAGGTCGGAAATATTCCTTTCCTGGCAGTGAGCGTGCTGACACTTAAATGAACCGATAGGGTGCTCATCATCGGGCGCCCAATAGCAGGCGCCGGAATCAACCTGATCGGTATGTTCTTCACTCCACGGACAAGTAATGTCATACTTTCCCGACTCTATCTCTGATTTAATCAGTCCTCGCGATCTGAGAGATTCCACTACAATATTGACCGATGGTTTTGGCTTCCAAACTGCATTACCGTCATAAGCAGTCTGCACCGTTTTTGCTTTTGCCGGCAGCGGTGCTTTTACTTTCTTAGTTTCAGACAAAGATATACCGTAAGCGTCCGTAAACTGCTGTAGGCTGTATTTGAGCTTTGGTTCCCATTGTCTCATTCGACAGCGGAAAGGCGGCTCGGTTTTGGTGTTGGATGCATAGGGAAGACGCATTAATCTTGTAGACGGGCCGCCGGCACCGGGGTCACTTAATCCTTTCCGAATAATCGCTTTGCTTAATGCGTCCGCCGTTCGTACGTCAGTAATCGGCTCATCCAAAATATATCCGACTTGGAAGTTTCCCTTTGAAGTCTCTAACACCCATGACGGAGCGAGCTTAATTTGGCTCCAAGGAATTTGAGCTTTGGTTTTGCCCTCTGCCGTTTGAGCAACTACATCATCCAAAGCGACAATAAATTGACCGACAAACTGACTCTTCTTTCTCCGGTACTTTCCGTGCTCATCAGGCTGAAAAGCCGAGATAGAAAAGTAAGAGTTGCAGTTAACGTCTTTAGGCTCGTTTACCTTATCCCAAGCAAAGCCATACCAATCAGCAGGACGAGAAGTTGCGGGAGAACGACTAAAAGAAACGCACACAGGCTGACAAACGGTTCCAGTAAGTTCGGATGCTTTGCAAAAAATGCTCTCAAGAAATTCATGATTAGTTACCTCGATTGTTTGCGAAGATAAAACGACAGGAGAAAGGGGATTGGCAGAATTAGACATTTGTCGCTCCTTCTGCCAAGTGAACACGGTCTTTCACCAGCCGCATGACCAGCGATTTGATTTCTTCATCCGTTTTGCCAAGAATCCTGGCGGCATTGACCGCATTGATTTCCGTTTCAACCCATCCGACACTGCGGGGACCAAGTTGAATCGACGGAGGCAACAAACCTTTACTGATCTGAGAATAGAAACTTGAACGGGGAAGGCCCGTGGCCTGCTGCGCTTGATTAGCTCTTAGTATCTTTAAAGCCATGTTTGGACTCCTTTAGAAGTCTGTTTAACATGGCTTCAATTACAAAGTCGCTCTCTATGAGCGAGTCAAGGAGCGACTTAACTTATTGATTTTTATTAGTTAATTTTTGTCTATTGCTCTAGCTTGCGTCAATAATCTTTTAATTTGAGATTCGCTTAGATTGTGTTGTTTCGCCAATATTTTGGTCGGAGCAAATTCTCCTCTGCCTTTCAAGGCTGCGTGTTCTTCAAGAAGGGAAATGAGTTTGACATCAGTCCACTTTCTCTCCAGCGGTTTATATTCTTTTACGCCTGCCAGGGTTTCTGAGAGCTTCTTCTTATCGATAACAAGCTGACCTTTCCGCCAATAAAACAGATCAACTAAAGAAAGCTGAGCATTCTCAATTTGCAAAACCCAGCCTCCGACAGTTTTATTCAGGCAATAAAGGAAACCTTGATTCAGACAAATCTCAACGCCATTTTCTGTCGAATTGCCACGAAATGCACTGTCCAGTTGCTCCGCAATGAAGTGTCCAAGTCCTGATAGCGATACTCTCCATCTCTCGACTTCATCAGGCTCTAACAAACGCCGAGAGCTATGGTCTTCGCAAAAGATAAAATACCTGCCTGAATCTCTAATGACCTCCGCAGTGCAAGAGCGCCCACATTCCGAGCATCGCAAAAAGATTGGTGCCGGCGCCGCTTCCAATACTCCCCGGTCTTTCAGGTAAGTAACCTGACCGGATTCAAACTTTCCTTCCAGGTCTTTTGAAGAGATGTCTATCTGGGAATCTCCCTTCGGATCATGAAGGCAGTTTTGAATGAGGTAAGTAAGAAGATCAGACATCTTCCTTTTTGAACTCCAGACCGCTGTCGCTCAGTACCTTCTTTAATTCTTCAGCATCATTATCCAACCCCAATGTACACTCGTTGGGAGATTTCAATGAGAACCGTTTAGAACGCCCGTTTATCTTCGGAGAGTCAAATACGGCTGTAAACCTTAGAGCGTTTACAAGATACTGACTTCTAATTTCTCGCGGAACTCTTTCATCAAACTCCTCGTAAAGAGCATCTTCGTTCCGTACAGACTTAATAGAAATATATCGGCGACTGTCTTCTCGATTGACTAATTGAATCTCTGTGAGCGAGAGGCTTCTCAGCGTCGGAGCTCTTGTCAATGTGAATTGAAGCCTTTGAGTCATTACCTTTTGAAGATCGTAGTTACCGTCTGCGCTTTCCGGCGGCAACTTTTCCAGATTTAAAAGTGTCTTTGCAAAAATAGAATAGAGATTCGTAACGCTTCGGCCAAGTCTTTCTCCCCAAATCTCCAACATTCCCTTTTGAGGACTAAAGGCAAAAACCAACAGGTATTCCGGCTTACGAGTTACCGGTGCCATTTGGTCCTTGTTAAATTGATTTTCTCTGACTGCTGTGTCTTCTTGGTGAGCAAAATACAAGTAAGTATCAGCTCTTTTTATGAACTCTGTTACACAGTGTCGCCCTTTCTTCAACTTTTTGTGAAAGTGATCCGCTAAACAGCGAGAGAAAAACTCTAGAGAATCACTGTCAGTTGACGGCTTCCGCACATCAAAACCTTTACGCCTTTTCCATGCGGTATCTCGAATTTCATCAATAAAGCAAAATTTCCCTGCTCTGTCTAAAAGTTCTTTATGGTTAACATACATCCAAACTGCTTTGTCTTGGAATGTTTCAAACTCCTCTATTGATTGTTCAACTGCCTCTTTCTTTTCCTTCGAAAGGGATGAAAATTCAATCGCTTCAGCAATAAAGATTAAGCCGTTCTCAGAGGAGAGAGCCGCAATCTCTCCGCAGTCCAAACGACACTCATTACGTTTATCTTCATCAACAGAATCTTCCCAATACTGTTGTCCATTTGCACTTTTTAAAGTTTCAATATCTAACTCAAGTCCTTTGCGCTTGAGAAATAACTCAAGCATATTTTCCGAAAGACCTTTGAAAAAGTTGACAACATTGAGCGTTTGATGAAGCACCATAAATTACAGCTCCCCTTAAAATTATTCTTTCTTATCCAGCGGATGAATCTCCAGAACCGGTAACGCCTTTACGATTTTCATCGTCTCAAGACTAACTGTAATCACTTTAAGAAACAAGTCATACGGATAAGTCGGGTCTCCCAACTCTTCTCCGTACTTGTTGAAGTCGTTGACAATCCCGCTTTCTTTGTCGATAGTGACTCGACACCTCTCCACAATCCAATCTAATGCACTTTTCTTATTGACTACATATTCCTGCGCTTCCAAGGGAATATTCTCAATCGTAATGTCTTCGTTATAAATCAAACGGGTTTTATCTTTTGCAGCATTTCCTGTTTTTCCAGCAATTTTTCCCCATTTCATCTGCGTCACTCGGAAGGAACAGCCTTCGCGTTTCTGAACTTTGACACCCTTATAACGCGGTTGCTTCTCAAAATTTACATGTAGGTCGGCGAGTTTTTTGCCTGCATCGGCAAACGCTTTGAATTGTTCATAGGATGCAACTCGTGGAATTCGTGGGAGCTCTTTACTTAGGTTGTTTGCATACTTAGTGCGGTAATCCTCACTGTGGAGGATTCCGTAGATGTAATAAAACAAATCATCCTTATTGATCGAATTGCCCGGATAAGCTTCTTTGAGATATTTCAAAGCCTCATCCGTTATGGCATCTTCTTTGACGAAACCATCTATCGGGACAGACTCGCCCTCACCGGAAAACAGGTCACCCTCAGAATATTGCTGAGAATTCGCTGCCAGCTTATAAATATAGCGAGGAAAACATTGAGTTCCAGCTTCTAATGCATTCAGGTCAATGATCCGGTTAGTCAATAGACAGGAGAAAGCTTTATTGCCGACTCCTGTTACGCAAATGGCGAGGTTTTCCGAGGAAACAGTTGGAAACAGTTTGGGTATTTGGTAGACTTGATCGTTCACCCTTGGATGAAAGTAAACCCAAGACGGAACAAAGGGACGATACAAAGAGCGGACTAAAGACTTCTCTTCAAAGCGAATCTCTGTGCCCTTTGTACAGTCATTCAAAAGCCCCCGTGTCCAAGCGATTCTGGATGAATCGTAAGTTACAAAAGCTTCTGCCTTTGCCTCTTTCTGTTCGTCTGGTGTCAAGATTTGTTTTTCTTTTTGAAAAGCGTCTTTTTGCTCTTCATAAAAACTGATCAGTTTCGAAATATTCTTTATTTCTTCTGGCTTTGAGAAGTTATAGCACCATGCGTCTCTTTGAGTTTTTAACCCGCTTGAATAGTTTTTGCAAAAGATCGCCGGCTCTTCTGTCTTTTTTCCATCTACTCTCATAAAGTGAGAATATGAACCGTCCCTCTGGTTGAGCCAGTCCCCATGTTTATCGGGATAAATCCTCTGCCATTCAACTTTTGAAATTGACTCCGCTTTTACTAACTGAGCAAGTTTTTCTTCTCTTGTTAAGTAGTCATCTACGGCATGAAAGTAGATTTTCCCTTTTTCTGGATCAGCAGGATTTTTAACAAGAAGTACTATTGCTACAGGTGCACGGCTTCCCTCTCCAAAAATCTTTCCTCCCTCCTGACGGGAACGCTCGCCAGACGTCCGTTGATTTCCTTTTAGATGGTAGACATAAATTGAACTAAACTCCTCTGCCATGCACTTGCGCATCCCGTCGGCACTATTGGATTCAATCCAGCCTGCATTAGTTACGAAACCGATAACTCCTTTATTTTTAATGCGATCAGAGGCCCAGCGGTAAGCACGAATATATGAATCGTAAAGGGAGTTCTTGTTTGTAGTGCTAGACTCTGCTGCGTAAGTATTCGCTATTCTTGTATCCAATTCTTCATAATGTTCGTTTGCATTATTGTCATTTGCAGAATCTTGGCCGGAAGAATAAGGCGGATTTCCCACGATCACCCGAATATCCAACTCCTCCGTCTTCGCCAACCGTGCATTGTTCTCTGCCAATGAAGTGCTGAATAAAGTCTTTGCGTCATGATCCGCAAATGTATCTGTCCAAATCATCACGGGATTAGGCTCGTACTCCTGATCCGGCACTAAGTCATGGTAGGTTGACTCCAAATTTATGGAGGCTATGTAATAAGCCAAAGGAACTATTTCCTGCGCGTGCATATCGTTATTGAATTTCTGTGGCAAAGAGTCTTGCGGAATTAAGCCGCTCTGCATCAGTCTCGTTAGGAAGGTTCCTGTCCCTGTAAAAGGATCAAGAATGTGAACGTTAGGAGAGGCAATGGTTGTACCAAATTCCTTTTGAAGAATATCTGCAACCGAGTGATTGATAAAATCCACTACCGGAACAGGGGTATAGATGATTCCCAACTTATCCCGCATCTTTTCGAAAGCAAACTTAAAGAACTTATCAAACAATTCGATGATGACTGTCTGGCGGTCTTCGGCAGTTTTAATGTTCTTGGCTCGCACCCTTACCGAGTTGTAGAAGCTTTCCAGCAGCTTCGTAGCAGACTTAAGCCCTTCTTTATCAAGGGCCTCCAGCATCTGCGTCATCGCCCTTGATATAGGATTTTTCTCCGTAAACGGGAACTCAGAAAACAAAGCATCCATTACCGGCTTGGTCACAATGTGCTGACCAAGCATATCCAGAATTTCTTCTCTGGATAATTCTCCGTTCAGAGTATTCTTAAGTTCCGTAGAAAAAGCTTCAAACTTCTTCCTAGACGCTTCGTTCTCCGGTTTGTCTAATACGGCTTCAATGTGCTTAACCTGTTCTTGGAAAATCCTGCCCACATCTTCAGCCCAGTCAGACCACTCCTTGCGATTACCAACTTTCTTGACAATTCTGGCTCGAATATCTTCTTCCAAAATCATGTCCCGACCCAGAGAAAGTTCCATCTGTTTCGGGGCGTCATCCTTTCGCTTTTTGGAATGCCTGCGCTTGATTCCCCCGACATTTCCACCTGTAGCAGCTTTTCTTGTGAACTTTTTATCAGTCAGGCAAATGACTTCCAGCTTTTCAGAATTGATTGTCTTTAATTGCCCGTCCACCATAGAGCCAAAATCTTCATCGATAGACTTCAAAGCTCGCAGAACCTGCCAGACTGTTTGAAAGTCTTTGTTGTTATCCAAAACGTAATCCGCCGGAATCCCTGCCGGTGTAACAATCGGAATAATGACGTACCCTCTCTCTTTTTTGGTGTCCTTTGAAGTACGCATTACCCGACCGACGGTTTGCACGACATCTACCATTGATTTGCGTGGGGAAAGAAAAATCACTGCATCCAGTGCCGGAACATCTACTCCCTCGGAAAGACAGCGAACGTTAAACAGAATCTTGCAATGGCCTTCCTCTGTTTCTGCTCTAAGCCACTCTAAGCGATTAGCTTTTTCTGTTGCATCCATTGAGCCGTCGATATGTCGTGTGTCGCAAACAAGGCTGTTCTGCTCATTGAAAAACTCTTGATTTAAATACTTGGTTTCTTTCCTGAGTTTATCCTTGAATCGTTCAATCGTATTTTGAAATTCGGTAGTGAACTGTTTGGAGGAAACTTTGTCATATTTGTCGGATGGATTGATCACTTGCGCAAAGCCAACCGCTCGTCTCATGGGCTGTAAATCATTACCCAAAGACACTTCTCCTTGCAGGTCCCTCTTAGAGAGAGCTCGCCAGCAGCCGATAACTTTTGCCGCATTGGAAACAGACAAGCCCCCTTCTGCCCCTAAAATTAACTCTTCAGGATTGTTTTTATCTCCTATCAAGGACTCACTAACCGTAAGAACAATGACTTTGTAATCGACCAAACTGCCCAGTCTGACCGCTTCTGTGAAATTGATGGAATGAAAGGTTTTGCCGTAGACTTCTTCATCGTCCATAGAATAGAGAACAATGTCTCCGTCCTCATTCTGCTTCTTGGCGTCACTGCCGTAAATCTTCGGTGTTGCGGTCATATACAGACGTTTTTTAGCCGCAACGTAGTCGTTATTATGAATGCGAGTGAAGACGGCTTCTTTCTCATCGGTAAAATGACCTCCCGCAGTGCGGTGCGCTTCGTCACAAATAACCAAATCCAATTCTCCAACGGGGTCGGTTTCCTGTGTTTGCGCCTGATGAATGACATCAATAGATTGATATGTGGAAAAGACCACAGTCATGGCGTCTTTTTTCTCTCCGGCGGCCCAGATTTGCTTGCAAAGACTCCTCGCATCAGTCGTTGCCGGATATGCCAATTCACTGCCCACGGTCAGCGATTCCAAATCTTCCAAATCCGCTTTTCCGGTAGATGAATCCGAGCAGACGGCAAAGGCGTTAATAGGGTAGATACACTGCTGTTTCCAATCCGTGAGTGTCTGAGACAGCAAGGATAGAGACGGAACTAAAAACAAAACCAACTTTCCGGCGCCGGCTTGTTCTTCAGCTATCTTCAGCGAAGTGTAGGTCTTGCCGGTGCCGCAAGCCATAATAAGCTTGCCCCTTGAGGCAGTTTTAAAACCGGAAATGACTTTCTTTATTGCTTCTTTTTGATAGTCGCGAGGAGTACGCTTGGCAACCTCTTTGAGCTCACCTTTTAAGTAAGCTGCCCAATCCACAGTAGAACTTGCCAAAGTCTCCCTTGTAATCAAAGTGACGGGAGGTGTTTGCTGTTGGAATTCTTCTTTAACCGGATCAGTCCAGTGCTCATTAGTCGCTACTAAAAATCGTTTTGTGAAAAACGGCTTGTTGGAAGAAGCTATAAAGGAATCCACTCCTGCTTTAGGAACTGTCGCTTCTTTGTCGTAAAACTTACATTGAATTGCGGTGTATCCGTTTCCATCCGAATTAACACCAACCAAATCAATACCGATGTCGCGACCGGAAGATACAAGCTCGGGATGTTGCCCGCTCCAATCTCTATAGGTTAAAACTTCAGTAAATAAATCGCAATATGTCGGTTCCTTGGTTAACCAATCCCGAATAAGAGTTTCAAACCGAGTTCCCTTGTCGCGCTCTGTACCGGAAGAAGCTTGTATGAGATTATTGAGTAAGGTATCTAACGAAAGGGAGTTTTTATACCCGCAGGCCTTGGCTGATTTGGTTTCTGTCATCGTGGGTGTTTATCTATTAAATTGCGGACTCTTTACTAATAAACGTCTTCGGACGCTATTTGATTTTGTTGGAAGTATTCTAAGGGTTGAGTCAAATATCAACAATCCGCACTTTGCGGGGTTTTGCTAGAAAACCCCTGCAAGTTAAGTTATTGAATTTAAAGGAACTACGGGGTTTGCGGGGTTTTGCGGGGCTTTTTTGCCAGGATTAAAAAACATGTCAAAATAAGAAAGGAGAAACAAAAAAACAGAATCTAAAGGTATTTACCTAGCGATGATTTTATGATGGTCTTTTTGATGGTCCTTTACAAATCTACAACCTTGATGCCTTATTATCACTAGATAGTTCGATTCTCGCCGCCCCACCACAAGACATCGTTGAGCAGGTTATCCGATTGGATGCCTGCTCGATTTTTATGTAAAGCGCCGAGAATCATTCTGCCCTGTCTTTCGAGCCTCATAAAACGCTTTTAATGAATTGAGCGGTAACCCTGACTTCAATTGTGTAAAGAATGAAGCTCATTAGCTCAATTGTCTCTTATCTTAAGGAAGAAAAATTTTTCACCTTCCCTTAAGTTACGACGCTAGTAAAAGTCAGCTCTTCAAAGGCATAAAAATAAACAATCAAGAAGGACAGTTACTTTTGATGTTATTACCTGTTTATCACCTTCAAATCTCTTTCTGCTATAACTTCTAGAGTTTTGAGGTCTTTCTTGAGTTAAACCTTACAAATACTACTCAGAAAATACCCTTCGTAAAAACACTGTTTCAGGCCTCTCATGTTTTCTCTATATTTAGTAATATAGCTAAATAGCAAATTAGCTTATTCCCAATCTCTTTCCCTAAGGAGAACATCTAGTGAAACTCACAAGAAGAGTCTTTATAGAGCTAGCCGGCAGCTCCGCCCTCATGGCCTCTGCCCCGTCTTTGTTAGCTCAGGGTGTAACGGTTAAAAGACTGCCGTTGCCTTGCACCCCGGCTCAGGGCAGATGGATCGGATCTGCCTGCCAAGGATGCACTCAGTACTGTGCAATTGAAGTTTTTAATCAGAAAGGAAGAGCCACCCGCGTCCGTGGTAACCAACATTCTCAGGGCAATCACGGTTTCTGCTGCCCCAGAGGTCATTTGATTCCACAAGAGAATTACGACCCTGATCGTATTAAGCAGCCGTTAAAGAGAACAAATCCGCAAAAAGGCAGAGGTATCGATCCCAAATGGATTCCTATCACTTGGGATGAGGCTTTAGATATCGTCGCAGATAAGATGATGGAGCTTCGTAATGCCGGCGAACCTGAGAGACTGCTTTATCTAAAAGGCCGCTACGGAAACACGTCTCACGCCCTTTTATACGGAACTGTCGCGAAACTGTTCGGCTCTCCGAATAATTTTTCGACTTCCGCCCTTTGTGCCGAAACTGAGAAAATGGGACCCGGCTATACACAAGGACTTTTCTCTTATAGAGATTACGATCTTGGAAATTCAAAGTGTGTTGTTTTCTGGGGTACAGATCCTTTCGCATCCAACCGCCAGGTCCCGAATGTGATTTCTCGACTTGGAACCCTCCAAAAGAACGGCACTCTGATTACCGTTGATCCGCGGCTTTCTACAGCTGCTGCGAAATCCAAAGAGTGGCTGCCGCTTCTTCCCGGAACAGACGGAGCTTTAGCGAATGCGATTGCCCACGTTCTATTAACCGAAGGACTTTGGAACAAAGAATTCGTCGGTGACTTTGTTGATAGTAAAAACCAATTCATTGCCGGTAAAACGGTCAAGCCGGAAGCCTTCAAGGAAAACAATACGCTCGGCCTCGTCACCTATTGGAACGAAGAGGCAAAAGATTGGACGCCTGAAAAAGCGGGCAAGGAATGCAGACTCGATCCCGAACAGATCCGAAGAGTAGCTAGAACGCTTGGCAAAGCTGCTCCTAATGTCATCGTCTGGATGGGCCCGGGCGTTTGCATGAACCCGAGAGGAACCTATTCCGCCATGGTTGTCCATGCACTCAACGGCATCCTTGGTTCCGTGGATAATGTCGGCGGCACTCATGACCCTGTTAAAGCCTTGACCGGCAAGTATCCGTCAATGGACAAATATGTGGATGAGTTGGCCAAGACGCACGGAAAAGGCAAGAAGATTGACGGCCGCGGCGATAAGGACATGCCGGCAGCCATGAAAGCGAAGCTGGGCAGCGGTGTTGTCACCAACAACATTGCTAACTACATGCTTGAACATCCTGACTTTATTAAGGTCATGATTAGTTCTTGGACGAATACTCCTTTTGCAGCGTCTGACGGCAAACGCTGGGAAAAGGCATTAAGCAATGTTCCTTTCTTTGTCCACATGGTTCCTTTCCCGTCTGAAATGACCCAGTTCGCAGACATTGTGCTCCCCTCAACCTTCAATGCAGCCGAGGGAATGGGCGCGGTTACCGGTTTCGGCTCTATGCATGCCTGGACCTCTCTGCAGCAGCCCACTTGCGACAGAATTTGGGATGTAAAACAGGAAGAAAACGAAGTCACTTGGCTTCTCGCAGAAAAGCTGGCCAAGAAAGGCTGGCCTGCACTGCTGAACTACTACGCCAACGAATTCGCAGATCCGGAAACCGGTGCAAAACCCACAAATGAAAAGGAATTCCAATTAATTACAACCAAGATAGCTTCTGCCCCGTGCTGGCTCCATGGTTCCAAGCCGATTCCCGGAGATCAAATCAACGGTTGGGAAGACTTCAGACAAAGGGGTATGCATAACTCTGCTCCTCAGACTTACAAGAAGCATTGGGGCTGCAAGTTCCCGACCCCGAGCGGCAAGTTTGAATTTGTTTCCGGCGACTTGAAGAAAGTATTAGAAACGCATGCCGCGAAATACAACTCAACTCCGGACCAAATTCTTGAGTTATGTAATTACCAAGCCAGGGGCATTAAAGGCTGGATGCCGCATTATGAAGCACCGCTGCGCCATGGCGATCAACAGCAATTCCCCTTCCTTTTCATCGATCATAAGAGCCGCTTGAACCGAGAAGGACGTTCTGCGAACCTTCCTTGGATGCAGGAATTCAAGAAATGTGATGCAGGCGATCGTTCTTGGGGAGATGTTCTTAAGATCAACCCGATCGACGCTAAAGCGCTCGGCCTCAAAGATAATGATCTGGTCGAAATTTCTTCTCCGGTCGGCACTATTGTCACAGAGGTCAAACTTTGGGAAGGCGTAGGTCCCGGCACTGTTGCAAAAGCCTACGGACAAGGCCATTGGGCATACGGCCAAATTGCTGCCAAGGAATACGGCAAGACACCACGAGGCGGCAATAACAATGAAATTCTTGTTGATGACTACGATCGTTTATCGGGTACTTCCTGCAGAAACGGCGGGTACACACGCGTCAGCATCAAGAAAGTTTCTAGCAACAATTAATCCGGGAGAGAGAAATGAAATTTGGAATGATCATTGATTTGAATTTATGCTCCTCCTGCGGAGCTTGTGCTCTGGCGTGCAAAGCGGAGAATAACACCCGTACGAGAGGCGAAGGTCAGTCTTTCAACTGGGCTGATTTTCTGCAGGAAACAAAAGGGACTTTCCCGAACAGCACTCAAGTCGCAGTCCCCGTGATGTGCAATCACTGCGAAAATCCACAATGCGTCAAAGTCTGTCCTACGGGAGCTATGTTCATCAGTCCCGAAGGTGTTGTTCTTCACACCGACGAAGCATGCATCGGCTGCCGTCTTTGTCAAACTGCCTGCCCGTACTCCTCTGCCGAGTTAGGCCCTGAAAGTCTCGACGGAAAATCCTATTCGGTTATTAGTTTCAATCCGAAAGGAGTCGACCCGAGAGGGAACACCGCAACAAGGCCCGTTCTTATTGACGGCGTCACGGGCAGCGCTTTAGAGCTGGCAAAGAAAGCCGGAGCGCTTCCTGCTTATGCCAATCTCTTCAAAGCGGGAGATACGGCCGCTCAGAGAAAAGAAGGCGTAGTGGAAAAATGCAATTTGTGCTATCACCGCACTTCCAACGGCCTTAATCCCGCCTGCGTAGATGCCTGCCCTGCTGGTGCAAGAATTTTTGGCGATTTAGATGATCCTAAATCTGCTATTTCGGCAAAGATGAAAGCTTCGAAGGTTTGGAGACTCCAAGAAGACAAGGGAACCAATCCTAAAGTCTTCTATGTCGGACAATTCTCTCCCAGAGAATAACTGAGTAATTCGGAAGGGGCTTAAGCCTCTTCCGACAATCTAAATACACTATGCAAACGACACCGCTTAGTCTTATTCTTCTTGGTTTATTTGAACCAGAACAAGAGCTCAGATAACTGCATGTTTTCAAAAAAGCAGCTGAAAATCTCGATGAAGATTTAGCAAGAAGAGCCGTTCTTTTGGACCAACTGTACACACAGGGAACTGCCAGTTCTAAAGCGTTTAAAGAAATGCTTCTGGACTACACAAGATTATTCCTGAGTCCCGGTACGCCTTTGGCCAAAAACTATTTGACTTGTTGGAAGACAAAGTTAGGAGATAATATTCTAGAAGAATATCTTTCTTACCTTGAGAAAAAAGGATTCGAAACAGAAAAAGACATTAAAGTAAAAGAATCACAATTAGACGAACTATAGAATAAATTTCAAAGACTGATCCTGCT
>OGGV01001062.1_pt1 | contig 14399 bp, 11 predicted proteins | sample 1571301 | NCBI WGS metagenome assembly OGGV01 (sample SAMEA2582072, study PRJEB24529) | metagenome | biome: Human gut stool | place: China | collected 2011
TTTCTCTTCTGTACCAGAACCATAGGTATCTGTTGGAGTTCCAAACTTTGTCCAAAATAATGCAATTACCCCATCTGCCTCTTCTAACACCTGTTTATTAATGATGTTTTGCGCACTATCACCCGCAGAAGGAATAGCATCTCTCTTCCAAAATAAAGGTACAATATTGATATAATTGGCTTCTCCTATTGTATGATTAACATCATTTACCACTTCCAATATTATATTAATATCACTCTCAACATCACTTGGACAAGAAAGTAAAAAATAATAATGTGTAAAACCTGTTCTCATAAAATCCCTTCCTCCTAGTCAAATGAAAATAACTCTTTCAAACTACTTCAAAACAATCAACAGAAAATTATCTTTTTATTTATTATACTACTAAATATCCATTATTTCATTTCTGTTTTATCGACTCTCTTCGACATTTGCTGACTTGAAAATTTAAATTCCAGTGAAAGAGTAAATTCCACTAGGATTTAAACTTTCAAGTCAGCTACTATTTACATTCTGGGAGTGAATATTTAATATTTTTCCAAAAATGCTCCAACATCTGGTGATTGATAATATTTATTAATTCTGACGATTTTTCTAGCATTATTAAAATCAGATGAAAAAAAGTAATATACCAGCAACATATAAATATACTCCTCTTTTGTAGCCACAATTTCTGTCTGAGTTATTTTAAACAGGTTTTGTAATACATTCTCCGTAAACCCATTAAAGTCTTCCGCACATATATCCCAAAAACAATCCGGACAAACAGTCCAGGCAAGACTGTAAAATAGAATCGCAGGAAAAACAATCTCAATTAATTTTGACCGTAGACGACCTCTGTTCATATTTTTATCCTTTACGGCTTTTTCTATCTTTATCAACTGATCGTATATTTCATTGTATAATCGGACAAAAGGTGGCATACTATAAATAAAACTCTTGAAAAATGTGTATTTGCAGGAGGTATGATATGTTAGATAGAACGATGGAAAAGAAAATTGAAAATTTTTTCAAAACAGAGTCGAAGTCGGCGCTTATGATTACTGGCGCCAGACAGGTTGGAAAGACCTATTGTATTCGTCAGTTTGCAAGAAAGCATTTTGAATCTGTGATCGAGATTAATTTTCTGGAAATGCCACAAGCGATTACGTTATTTGAGAACGCAAGAAACAGCGAAGACATTTTACTTCGTATTTCGGCTTTAATGGATATTCCGCTGATCAAAGGGAAAACGCTTATCTTTTTTGATGAGGTACAGGAGTGTAAGGAAATTGTAACAGCTATTAAATTTTTAGTGGATGAGGGAAGTTATCGTTATATTTTGAGTGGTTCTTTATTGGGAGTTGAGCTAAAGGATATCCGTTCTGTTCCAGTGGGATATATGACGATTTATGAGATGTTTCCATTGGATTTTTTTGAGTTTTGTAAAGCAAATCGAGTGTCGGATAAAGTTTTGGATAAGCTGGAGGAGTGTTTTGAACAAAAGCAGTCAATAGATTCTTTGATCCATGAGAAAATGATGGATTTGTTTCGGTTGTATTTGATTGTCGGAGGGATGCCGGCGGCGGTTCAACGGTATTTGCAAACGAATAATCTGAATGAAGTTTTGCAAATTCAAACGGGTATCATTCAGCTCTATAAAAAAGATATTGCCAAATATGATCCAAATGAGAAATTATATCTTGAAGATATTTTTCAATTGATACCAAGTGAACTAAACAGTAAAAACAAAAGGTTTATTTTGAAGGATTTAAATGAGCATTTTAAATTTTCAAGATATGAACACAGCTTTATTTGGTTAAAAGAAGCAGGAGTTGCTTTGCCTGTATTCTGCGCGCAGGAGCCTCAAATTCCATTGCTGTTGTCAAAGGCGACGAATATGTTTAAGTTGTTTTTGTCTGATGTGGGATTGTTGGCTGCGATGTACGCAGATGGTATTCAGATTAAGATTTTAAATAAAGAGAAAGATATCAATTTTGGCTCTGTCTATGAAAATGCTGTTGCACAAGAATTGCGGGCACATGGATTTGATCTGTACTATTTTAATAATAAGAAACAAGGGGAATTGGATTTTGTAATGGAATATCAGGGGGAGATTCTTCCAATTGAAGTAAAATCTGGTAAAGATTATATGAGGCATAGAGCACTGGATAATGTGTTGAAAAACCCACAGTATGAAATTTCAGAAGCAATTGTATTTTGCAATGAAAATATTCAAAAAAAGGATAAGGTGCTGTATTGTCCGATTTATCTTGTGGGGATGCTGAAAAAACAGAGATTACCAGAAGATTACATTTATCAGATGGATCTGAGCATCCTGCAGGATGCCTGATGTTTTTAATCTATGTTTCCACGTGATTCTACGTAGCGAGGGGGACGGTTTACACCGTCCCCCTCTTCACTAGCATTGTAGATACCTCCGTCTTTGTGGGAGGCTGCCCGGGTGTATTTAAAAGATCGATGAGTTTTTGCGCAGCAGCTTCTCCCATATACTGTTTCGGGACATGGATGGTTGTCAGTGCGGGCTCAACGACGCTACCAAGAGGGAGGTTGTCGAATCCGACGATACCGATATCCTGCGGGATCCGATATCCGCTTTCTTTTAAGGCTTTCATGGCGCCTACTGCAATCAGATCGTTGTCTGCAAAGTAGCAAGAGGCCAGTTCTTCTCCATTTTTGATCAGTTCCAGCATGTCGGTATATGCCCCTTCCATGGAAGGGGTCAGGCTGTGGACGATCGAGCGGGAGGAGGACATACCAGCCGCGCGCACTGCCTTGTAAAAACCTGAGGAACGCTCTGCAAAGTTGCTGATCTGGTAGGCGGATCTAAGATAACCGGGCTGTGTTTTACAAGTCCGGATCAGGTGTCTGGCTGCCAGATATGCACCCTGCACATTGTTGATCAGAACGCAGTTACAGGGAACTGTCTCAAAATAAGCATCCAGAAGGACAACCGGGATCGGAAGATTTAAAAACGGTTTCAGATCTCCGGCTTCCATTTCTGTTCCAAGCAGAATAATTCCTGCACAGTCAGAATACTGAATTTCTTCAATCTGTTTCGTGATCGTATCCTCATCTTCATAAATATAGCTGATCTTCAGACGATAGTCATTCTTTTTGCATCCCTGTGAAATTCCCTCGGAAACCTGAGAGAAAAACGGGGTATCTGCAACAACTGTTCCATGTTTTTTATAGATAACAAAATAAATCGCCCCGGAAGTGGTATGTTTTTCCGCGATCCGGGAAAAATCATATCCATATTTTTCTGCGGCATCCAGGACGAGCTGCCGTGTTGCAGTGCTGACTCCTGGTTTGTGGTTCAGTGCCATGGAGACAGCGGCGGCAGAAAGATTTAATTTTCTTGCAAGTTCCTTTGCTGTAATTCCCATATATGATCCTTTCGAATTGTTGTTTTGTGTTCTGAATTTATTATGAACCAGATACAAAGAAAAAACAATAATTAAGTTAATAATTAAGTGAAAAATACTTAATTATTGGATGAAATTGAGTTTCTGCGAAGCTATACTGAAGTTAGAAAACAACAAGAAAATCCTTGAAAGAAAAAGCAAAATACACAAATACAAAGGGTATGTGAAAGGAGACTGAATCATGAAAAAAATCAAGCTGGGATTTGCACCCACAAGAAGAAGTATTTTCAGCGCACCGGATGCGGTTAAGTACAGAGGGCTGACAGCACAGAGACTAAAAGAGTTGGGTGTGGACTTTGTGGACATCACAGACATCAACGAAGAAGGACTTCTGTATGATGACAAAGATGTCGATAAAATCGTAGAAAAATTCAAAAAGGAAGGTGTGGATGGTCTGATGCTCCCACACTGTAATTTCGGTACAGAATACGTCTGTGCAAGACTGGCAAAGAAACTGGATGTTCCGGTGCTTTTGTGGGGACCGCTGGATGAGAGACCGGAGCCAAACGGTGTGAGACTGCGCGACACACAGTGCGGACTGTTTGCAACAGGAAAGGTGCTCAGAAGATTTCAGATTCCATTTACATATCTGACAAACTGCAGATTAAACGATCCGGTTTTTGAACGTGGAGTCAAAGATTTTCTTGCAGTATGTAATGTCGTAAAAACATTTAAAAATATCCGGATTCTTCAGATTTCAACACGTCCGTTTGACTTCTGGACGACAATGTGCAATGAAGGAGAATTGCTCGAAAAATTTAATATTCAGCTGGCGCCGGTTCCGATGACAGAGCTGACAGAAGAAGTAAAAACAGTTCGTGAAGACAAAGAAAAAATGGAGCAGATGATCGCTTACATCAAGGATACCATGGTTATCAAGATCAAAGAAGAGGAAGTAGAAATGGTAGCAGCTCTGGCTCTGGCAATGAAGAGTCTGGTAGAGAAATATGGATGTCAGGCAGCTGCGATCCAGTGTTGGAATGCGCTTCAGACAGAAATCGGAATTATGCCATGTGCAGCAAATGCGATTCTCAATGAACAGGGCATTCCGGTAGTCTGTGAAACCGATATTCACGGAGCAGTGACCGCACTTCTGGCAGAAGCTGCGGGAATGGATGAAAAGAGAGGATTTTTCGCAGACTGGACGATCCGTCATCCTGACATTGAAAACGGAGAACTGCTGCAGCACTGCGGGCCATGGCCGATGTCGGTTGCACAGGAAAAACCGGAACTGACGTATCCGCTGGCATTCGAGCATCCGGGAAGTCTGACTGCAGAAGCAAAACACGGAGAAGTGACACTGTGCCGCTTCGATGGAGACAATGGAGAATATTCACTTCTTCTTGGAAACGCAAAAGGTGTGGACGGACCGAAAGGAATGGGAACATATCTCTGGGTAGAAGTGGAAAACATCAAACGTCTGGAAGCCAAGATTGTAGAAGGACCGTATATTCACCACTGTGTCGGTATTCACAAAAATGTAGTTCCGGTACTGTATGAGGCATGTAAATATATCGGCGTGAAACCGGATCTCTATGATCCGATCGAGGAAGACGTAAAAGCATATCTGCGCGGTGAGTGAGAGAAAGGAAGGTAAGATATGAATTTAAAAGCATTGGCTTATCAGCTTAGAAGAGACACCATAGACATTATCTGTGCCGGAAAGGCAGGGCATATCGGCGGTGACATGAGCGTGATGGAAGTTCTGGTAGAGCTGTATTTTGATCAGATGAACATTGACGCAAAAAATCCAGAAGATCCGGACAGAGATCTGTTTGTACTCAGTAAGGGTCATTCTATGGAGGCATACTATGCAGTGCTTTCGGAAAAAGGATTTCTGGATAAAGAAGATGTCCTGAAAAATTTCAGCAAATTTGGTTCTAAATATATTGGCCATCCGAATAATAAACTGCCGGGTATCGAGATGAATTCCGGTTCTCTGGGACATGGACTTCCGGTCTGCGTAGGAATGGCAAAGGCAGCCAAAATGGATCACAAAGACCGCCGCGTGTATGTAGTCATGGGAGATGGAGAGCTGGCGGAAGGGTCTGTCTGGGAAGGCGCCATGGCAGCACATCAGTATCAGTTGGATAATCTGTGCGCAGTGGTAGACCGTAATCGTCTTCAGATTTCCGGAAACACAGAAGATGTGATGGGACACGATGATTTGCATGAACGTTTCAGAAGCTTTGGGTGGCATGTGATCGATGTAAAAGACGGAAATGATATCGATGAACTGCACGCTGCATTCGAAGAGGCAAAGCGTGTGAAGGGGAAACCAACGGTACTGATCGCCAATACGGTGAAAGGAAAAGGTTCTTCTATTATGGAAAATAAAGCAAACTGGCATCATAAAGTTCCGACACAGGAAGAGTATGATATCATTATGAAAGACTTAAAAACTGCAGAGGAGGCGTTGTCATAATGGGAAAAACAGCAAATAAACAGATAATCTGTGAAGTATTGATGGAAGCTGCAAAAGAAGATAAAGATATTGTTGCGCTCTGCAGTGATTCCAGAGGAAGTGGATCTTTTACACCATTTGCAGATACGTATCCGGAACAATTCGTGGAAACCGGAATTGCAGAACAGAATCTGGTCAGTATTGCAGCCGGACTTGCAAAATGTGGAAAGAAATCTTATGCGGTTTCACCGGCATGCTTCCTTTCTACAAGAAGCTATGAGCAGTGTAAAGTGGATGTTGCATATTCCAACACGAATGTAAAACTGATCGGAATCAGTGGCGGGGTCAGCTACGGTGCTCTGGGGATGAGTCATCATTCCGCGCAGGATATTGCGGCAATGAGTGCGATTCCGAATATGCGCGTTTATATTCCAAGTGATCATCTGCAAACGAGAGAACTGACAAAAGCGTTGTTAAAAGATGAAAAACCGGCGTACATCCGTGTGGGAAGAAATGCAGTAGATCCGACTTACGAGGAAGATAATGTACCATTTGAAATGGATCATGCGACAGTTGTGACAGAAGGAAATACAAATGGAAACGACGTAGCGATCATCGCCTGCGGAGAAATGGTAAAACCAGCCAAAGATGCAGCCAGGCTTTTAAAAGCAGAAGGAATTTCAGCGTCCGTTCTGGATATGTACTGCATCAAACCACTGGATGAGGAAGCAATCGTGCGCATGGCAGGAAATGCAAAAGCAGTCCTTACAGTAGAAGAGCATGCACCGTTTGGAGGACTTGGTTCTATGGTGGCACAGGTAACAGGAAGAGAATGCCCGAAAAAAGTAGTAAATATGTCTCTTCCGGATGCACCGGTTATCACAGGAACTTCAAAAGAAGTATTTGATTATTACGGCCTGAATGCAGAAGGTATTGCGAACAAGGCAAAAGAAATCCTGAAATAGGGGACAGGAGAGAGGACATGGCAGAGAGCTATATTATCAGTATTGATCAGAGTACGCAGGGAACAAAAGCGCTGCTTTTTGATCAGGACGGCATGCTGCTTCAGAGAAAAGATCTCCCGCATAAGCAGATGATCAATGAAAAAGGATGGGTTTCTCATGATCCGGAAGAAATTTACCAGAATGCCGTACAGGTGGTGAAAAATCTGGTAGAGGCGTCCGGGATTTCAAAGGAGAGCGTCAAAGGAATCGGAATCAGCAATCAGAGAGAAACTTCTCTTGTCTGGGAAAAAGAGACCGGAAAAGCAATCGCGCACGCTGTTGTCTGGCAATGTGCAAGGGCCGCTGAAATCTGCCGCCGTGTGGAGAAAACAGGGGCGGCAGAGATGATCCGGAAAAAGACAGGGCTTGCGCTTTCGCCGTATTTTCCGGCTTCGAAACTGGCATGGCTGAAAGAAAATGTAGAAGGTGCAGAAGCGCTGGCAAAGAAACATGCGCTGTGTTTCGGAACAATCGATACCTGGCTTGTATACCGGATGACACATGGAACGTCTTATAAAACGGATTACTCCAACGCATCCCGCACCCAGTTGTTTGATATTTTTGAGCAGAGATGGGATGAAGAAATCTGTCAGTTATTTGGACTGGATGCACAGGATCTGGCAGAAGTATGTGATTCGGACAGCTGTTTCGGAGAGACAGATCTGGATGGATTTTTTGAAAAACCAGTTCCGATCCACAGTGTACTGGGAGATTCCCATGGAGCATTGTTTGGGCAGGGGTGTCTGGAAAAAGGAATGATCAAGTCCACGTATGGAACCGGATCATCTATTATGATGAATATCGGGGAGACACCGGTGCTGAGCACGCACGGTGTAGTAACTTCTCTTGCATGGGGAATGCAGGGGAAAATCAACTATGTGCTGGAAGGAAATATCAACTACACGGGAGCAGTCATTACATGGCTCAAGGATGATATGGAACTGATTCAGTCGCCGGCAGAGACGGAAGAACTCTGCAGAAAGGCAGAAGCAGACGACAGTCTGTATTTTGTTCCGGCATTTACAGGACTTGGAGCTCCGTACTGGAACAGTGAAGCGAAGGGCGCTTTAATCGGCATTACAAGAACGACAAGAAAGGCGGAAATGGTGTGCGCAGGAGTAGAATGTATCGCATACCAGATTGCAGATGTGGTAAATGCGATGAGTCAGGATGCAAAAACCGAGATTCAGGAGCTGCGAGTGGACGGTGGTCCGACCAGAAATCAGTATCTGATGCAGTTCCAGAGCGATATCCTGAATCGAAAGGTGCTTGTGCCGGATGCAGAAGAGCTCTCCGGGATTGGAGCTGCTTATGCAGCCGGAAGAGGACTGGGGCTGTATGGAGATGAAGTGTTTACGCGTCTGAAACGTCAGGAATATGCGCCGAAGATGTGTGAAGAAATAAGAGTGCGAAAGTACAATGGATGGAAAGACGCTGTAAAAAGCGTATTAAAGTAAATGCTTGCGAACTTCAGAAGGTGTGTATGCAGTAAATCGTAATAAATATGGGAAATTCGGATTTCATTGACGTATTGAAGAAACGAAATTCCCATATTTTTTTGAAGAATCGGCAGAAGTGCTCTTTGAAAAAGTCAATATCGACTTAAAATAAGTTAAAAAGGCTCTAGTATCTTTGGAAAATACACCATATAATATACTTGTAAAGAGAAAAAGAGATAAAAAAGGATTAGGTGAGGAATATGAACAATACAGTAGTATTGAAAGACAGAGCATATGTCGAGAAGAAGCAGAGTAAGAAAACATGGATGGACAGAGTGAAAAAATATTTTCAGGAAAACAGAGAAACGATCATAGCAGGACTTCTCTCTATGAATGGTGATGTAAATGCGTATCGCATGTTGGAGTGGAAAGATAAATAATGGAATATACAGTTGGCAAATAATGTTCCGGGGTCGAGAGAGACTTACGGAGTTTTTTAATGGTTTTATTTAGGGATAAAGGAATTGTTTTTCATTGGCTGATGTCGTATAATAGCACAAAATGTAGTAATCTGAAGGGGTGGAGTGTATGGAAAAGGATATGACCGTTGGGAATCCAACGAAGATGATACTGAATTTTACGATTCCTCTTTTTATAGGAAATGTATTTCAGCAATTGTATAATATGGCAGATACAATCATCGTCGGAAAATTTGTAGGGGCAAATGCGTTGGCGGCAGTAGGGTCTACAGGAACGATCATGTTTTTGATCATTGGTTTTCTGCAGGGGATGACTGCCGGATTTACAGTGCCTACTGCACAGAAATTCGGAGCCGGAGATATGAGATCCGTTAGAAAAACAGTAGGTTCAGCTGCGATCCTGTCGCTCATCGTGTCAGCGATCATGACTGTGATCAGCATGGTGGGAATGAGATGGTTGCTTCATTTTATGAATACGCCGGATAATATTTTTGACGATGCTTATCGGTATATTATGGTGATCTGTGCAGGGATTTTTGCGCAGGTGTTATATAATCTGCTGGCAAGTATTCTGCGTGCGCTGGGAAACAGCAAGACACCGCTTTATTTTCTGATCCTGGCTGCGGTTTTGAATATTATTCTGGATCTGGTATTTATTATTGTGTTCCATATGGGAGCGGCAGGCGCGGCTTATGCAACTGTGATCGCACAGGGCATCTCAGGAGTGTTATGTCTGGTTTATATCATCAGAAAGGTTCCGATTTTAAGACTTACAAAAGAAGACTGGAAATTGGATGGAACATTGGTGAAGATCCAGTTTGGAATTGGATTTCCGATGGCGTTTCAATATTCCATCACGGCGATCGGCGCGATGATGATGCAGTCTTCTCTGAATATCCTGGGTTCCGTGGCGATTGCAGGATTTACGGCAGCCAGCAAGATCGAGCAGCTGGTAACACAGGCGTATGTGGCGCTGGGAACGACGATGGCAACTTATTGTGCCCAGAATATGGGGGCAGGAAAGATTCTCAGGATCCGACAGGGATTTAAAAGCGCGACATGGATGGGCTTTGCATATGCCGTTGTGACGGGGATATTTGTGATGTTTGCAGGCAAATATCTGACGCCATTATTTCTGTCAGAAAATCTGGGGCAGATCATGGGATATGTGGATATTTATCTGAAATGTGTCGGACTGTTTTTTATTCCGCTTACTGTGGTGAATGTGTATCGAAATGGAATCCAGGGCATGGGATTTGGAATTCTTCCAATGATGGCCGGGGTGGCAGAACTGATCGGAAGAGGTGTAGTTGCCATCGGGGCGGCACACTATAAAAGTTATGTGGGAGTATGTCTGGCAAGTCCTGCGGCATGGGTGCTGGCAGGCGGGCTGCTGCTTGTGATGTATTTTCATATCATGAAGAGGTACACGGAGGATTTGAGCGGCCAGAAGTAGAAAGAATTACGAAAGAGGAAAAAGATGCGCGGCAAAAGAGAAAGAACCAAAACAGTAAAGTATATATGGAGCGGACTTTTATTTCTGGCGGTCAGTGGCATTTTGACACTGATCGCAAGAATCAGTCTGTCATTTTCGGAATGGTATTCTACTTATATTTACAAAGGCCTGGTGTCTGTGATCGGGCGGTTGTTTGGGAAAGTTCCATTTTCGTTTGTGGAGCTGAGTCTTTATGTTGTGATTTTTTTGATGATTGGAACTGGAATCCATGCAGCTTTCGAGTCCAGGAAGGCAGGAAGAAAAGCAATTTGGCAATGGCTTGCGGGATTGTTTTTGGGCGGCTGTATTATGCTGTTTGTATTTGTGATCAACTGCGGCATCAATTATCATAGAGAATCTTTTTCGGAAAAATCCGGGCTCAAAATACAGACGTATTCGGTGAAAGACTTGCAAGCAACCTGTCAATGGCTGACAGAAGAGGTCAATCGTCTGAGTACACAGGTAGAGAGAACTGAAAACGGAGAGCTGCAGCTGCCGGAGGAGATACGACAAGAAGCAGTCCGGTCCATGCAGGCACTTGGCAGGAAGTATCCTGCGCTTCAGGGATATTATCCGAATCCCAAGCCGGTGCTGGTTTCAGAAATCCTGTCATATCAGAAACTGATGGGAATTTATGCGCCATTTACGATCGAGGCAAATTATAATCAGGATATGCCGTCATATGATTTTCCGTTTACCATGTGTCATGAATTGTCTCACTTACGAGGATTTATGCAGGAGGAAGAAGCCAATTTTATTTCATTTCTGGCATGCAGGGAGTCAGACATGACAGAATTTCAGTACAGTGGAACGCTGTCTGCGTGGGAGTACGCCATGAATGCTCTATACAGGGCAGATCCAAAAGTGTGGCAGGAAGTAAGAGAAGGTCTGAGCAAAGCGGCAGAACCGGATTTGCGGGCAGACGATCAGTTTTGGTCAGAATATGATGGGAGCGTGGCAGAAGTGGCGAATATGGTGAATGACACGTATCTGAAAGCAAATGGACAAAAGCAGGGTGTCAAAAGTTACGGGAAAATGATGGATCTGTTGGTTGCTTATGATCAGAGTCTTTGAAAAGAGTGAAAAAGTGATTTGAAAACGGAATATTTTGGGTTTAGGAACATAGAATAGAAGTGTAGAAAAAGTAAAAGAAAAAAAGAATAAAAAAATTTTCAAAAAACACTTGCAATTCTAATGGAGCTATGATAATATATAACTCGGTCATCACTGAAGCAGTGATACAGACAAGGCTCCATGGTCAAGCGGTTAAGACATCGCCCTTTCACGGCGGTAACACGGGTTCGATTCCCGTTGGAGTCATTAGTCTTCGGACTAACAACAAAATAAGGCGCAGTAGCCAAGTGGTAAGGCGTGGGTCTGCAACACCCTGATTCACCGGTTCAAATCCGGTCTGCGCCTCTTGGGAAACCTCAGAAACTTATGTTTCTGAGGTTTTTTGTTGTGTCACAGTAAAAATACCCCCTGGAGTGGTAGTAGGAAATCAAAGCAAACCAGCAAGCGTATCACAAAAACCCAGTATGATCCCAATGCAGAAGTAGATTATCTGGATAGCCAGATGAAACGTATTCCATTTATTGCGCAAATGAAAGCATTGGATTTTGAAAGATATAAAGTACAATACCGGCAGGACGGAAGATTAGAGGCAGGAATGCCGGTGATAGAAGGACGGGATCAGGAGGCTTTGCCTGGAAATTCTGAAACCGTTATGCAGACAGATTATAAGTTTCTTCAGGATGGATTGTTTCTTACGGATGACAGCGGAGAAACCTGGATTTCGAGTGGGCTTACAAAAGAACAGATTGAAAGTACGACGGAAGTGTATGGAAAAGGAAACTTACTTCCTGAAAATAGTATTTATTCAGACGGAAATGGTATGTTTGCTGTGTTTTGGGGAGAGGTTCCAGTTTTACATTTGTCGAAAGATGACGGTAAGACGTGGGAGGACATTGAATTTGCAGAAAATTATCCTCGATTCTGTAAATCAAGAATTGTCCGTTTTCTCGACCCGGAGAATGGCTATGTAGGACTGGGAACAGACTGGTCTATGGGGACAGGAGGTGCGACATTTGTGGGATGGACTCACGATGGAGGTACTACATGGAAAACAACGTCGATTCCTGTGGAAGGCGGATTGATTTTATCCGGACTTGCATTCGCGGATATGCAAAATGGAATGCTTACAATGGACAGTCAGTTTGGGGATAACTCCTGGCCGCGAGTCTTTGTTACCAACGATGCGGGGAACCAGTTTCGAGAAATCGAAATGCCCTGGGAAACAATACCGGAAGATATGACATTTTTAAATAAAGTGGATTCTTTGACTTATGAAAATGGAGTGTATCATTTAACGTTGGGGCAGGGAGAATATGGAAATATGAAAGCGGATTTTACGGGTGTTTCACTGGATGGTGAATGGACATTTGAAAAAAGTTATATTGGAACGATACATACAAGATGGTAGGAAAGTGAACGATTATCTAAGAGAGGATGCAATGTAAATTGTAGGATTGGATACGAAAGTTGTATGTACGAGTTAAAAGGAGTGGGAAAAATAGTTTTCACACTCCTTTTTTCATCATGTGTGTACCGTAAAGTAGGATTATATTTGCAGGTACAGTCATAGTAATCGCCAGTAAGTAGCACGAAGTAATCCCTCGGTATATGGAAGCAGTATGTATGAAAAGTGCAGTTCCGCATTGGAGAGATTCTACCCATCACTAAATGGGAGGAGAAGATGTATAAGCCTAGAGAATTATACTTCTGATGAGAGGGGATAGGAAGGGAATGTAATACAAATAGACAAAAAAGTTACTTTATACGTAATAGAAAAGTTACTCTACTGCATGATATTATGAATGTAAGTTAAGAAAAGGCCTTTTTAATCAAGAAAACTTTAAGATTTATCAGGAGGAATGAAATGAAAAAGAAATTACTTAGTATTTTCACGGCAGTAGTGTTAACAGTTTCTATGGCAGCATGTGGTAAAGGATCAGGGGCTGATAATGTTGATAAAGACAAGAGTAAATCTGTGGGAGAAGAAGTAACTTTATCGGTTATGGTTACAACAAGGCCAACAACGGATGCAAAAGATTTTTATTTGGATTGGCTTCCTGAATTAGTGAAAGAAAAATATCCGAATATCAACATAGAAGTGGAGCAACTTCCAACAGATCAATATAAACAGACGGTAAGACTAAAGTTTGCCAGTGGTCAGGGACCGGATATCTTTACATGGTGGCCTGGACTTCAGGCTCAGGATTTAGTTGAAGCTGGATATGTCAGGGATATGTCAGATTTCTCGTTATTAGAAAAGTTTAATTCAGATATCGCAAGTTCATATGAATTTGATGGTAAAACATATGCAATTCCATTAGGATCAAGTTTTCTTACAACATGGTATAACAAAGACATGTTTGAAGATGCAGGAATTACAGAATTACCTGAAAATTGGGACGAATTTTTAGACTGCTGTGAAAAATTAAAATCAGCAGGGTATACACCGATCGCGACGGGAGACAAGCAGTCATTTGTAATTCAGTTTGGGATGTATCAAATTGGAGCATCACAAATCTATGCAGATAATCCAGAATTTGACGATCAACTGTTTACAGGGGAAACAAAGTTTACAGATGAGTGTTGGGAAGAAACTGTTTCGAAGTTTGAAGAGTTGTATGAGAATGGATATGTAATTGAAAATTCTCTTGGATTATCTCAGGAACAAAGCAGACAGGCATATTTGGATGGAAAGGCTGCGATGACATTTGATGGAAGCTTTGGTTATGATGCTTTAAATAAAGACGGTGCGGCATCATTTGAAAAAGGAATGTTTGCACTTCCTTCAAATGAGCCGGGAGAAGAACTAGTTTATAATTTGACACCATCGAATGGTTTGTTTGTAAGTGCAGATTCAGAAAAACAGGAGGCAATTAATCAAGTATTAGAATACTGGTTTACAGAAGGAACTCCTTTATTCGAAAAATGGACTACAACGACCAGTGACATTTCCTGTTATGAAGGCGTAACAGATTCCAGAGAATTAATTAAAGAATATTTGGAGAGATATAAAGACAATGCTAGTGTGCTGTATCGTTGATATTTAACATTACTACTGCATCTTATTCAGATGCAG
>OGGV01001063.1_pt1 | contig 14393 bp, 10 predicted proteins | sample 1571301 | NCBI WGS metagenome assembly OGGV01 (sample SAMEA2582072, study PRJEB24529) | metagenome | biome: Human gut stool | place: China | collected 2011
CCCGGCGTGCTGCGCCAGCTGGAACGGGAATTCGTGGCCGATGACCACCGCCTGTGGCCCAAGGACGCCCCGGAACAGCCCCAGCAGATGCCCACCCCTCTGCCCCAAAAGACCTGGCAGAAGATCGGGGAACGGATGCAGACCGAGCTGGACCTGCGGGACAAAGAGGCCGGGGAAGGGGCCGACGCCCTGAAACAGCAGGTGAAGGCCGCCAACCGCAGCCGCCGCAGCTACAAGGATTTTCTGCGCCGGTTCTGTGTCATGCGGGAGGAAGTCAAGCTGGACCCGGACGAGTTCGACCTGAACTTCTACACCTACGGCCTGTCGGTGTACGGCAACCTGCCCCTCATCGAGCCGCTGGAAACGCGGGAAAGCAAAAAGATCGAGGAACTGGCCCTGGTCATCGACACCAGCTATTCCACCTCCGGTGCGCTGGTGCGGGCCTTTCTGGCCGAGACCTACACCCTGCTGAAGGGGCAGGAGAACTTTTTCCACCGCATGAACCTGCACCTGATCCAGGCTGACAATGCCATCCGGCAGGACCTGCTCATCCGAAACGAGGACGAGCTGATCCACGCCATGAACCACTTTGAGCTGCGGGGCGGCGGCGGCACCGACTTCCGGCCCGCCTTTGCCTATGTGGACCGGCTCTGCGCCGAGAAAAAGTTCTCGAACCTGCGGGGACTGCTCTACTTTACCGACGGCATGGGCACCTACCCGGCAAAGCGCCCGGCCTACAACACGGCCTTCCTGTTTTTAGGAGAGCGGTTCGACGACGCCAATGTGCCGCCCTGGGCTATGAAAGTGGTGCTGGACGAAGAAGAATTTACCGGTGCGGCGGCCCGCCCGGCCAGCGCTCTTGCCGACGCGCTGGCCGAAGAGGACGACCTGTACCGTGACCTGAACAACTCCTGAAACGAGGGGGAAGCTGTTATGAACATCAAACGCGCCAAAGAAGAGATCGAACACACCGTCAAGGCCTACCTTGCCAAGGATGCCCTGGGCGAATACGCCATCCCGGCCATCCGACAGCGGCCCATCCTGCTCATGGGGCCTCCGGGCATCGGTAAGACCCAGGTGATGGAGCAGGTGGCCCGGGAGTGCGGGGTGGCACTGGTGGCCTATACCATCACCCACCACACCCGCCAGAGCGCCGTGGGCCTGCCCTTCATCCGGCAGCGCCACTACGGCGACAAGGACGTTTCGGTGACCGAGTACACCATGAGCGAGATCATCGCCAGCATCTACGCCAAAATGGAGGCCACCGGCCTTTCGGAGGGCATCCTGTTCATCGACGAGATCAACTGTGTGTCCGAGACGCTGGCTCCCACCATGCTGCAGTTTTTGCAGTGCAAGACCTTCGGCAACCAGGCTGTGCCTGCGGGCTGGGTCATCGTGGCAGCAGGCAACCCGCCGGAGTACAACAAATCCGTCCGGGACTTTGACATCGTCACCCTCGACCGTGTGCGCCGCATGGACATTGAGCCCGACCTGCCGGTGTGGAAGGACTACGCCCGGGCGGCCCACATCCACAGCGCCATCCTGAGCTATCTGGAATTGCACCCTCAGAACTTCTACCAGATCAACGCCGACGTGGACGGCACCCAGTTCGTCACCGCCCGCGGCTGGGAGGACCTGTCGAATCTGCTGGACACCTACGAGCAGTTGGGCCTGCAGGCCGATGAGGACCTCATCAAGGAATACATCCAGCACCCGAAGATCGCTGAGGACTTCTCGGCCTATCTGGACCTTTACTATAAGTACCGCGATGACTACGGCGTGGAGGAGATCCTGGCCGGGCAGGCAAAGCCTGCCGTGTTCGCCCGGCTGCTGCAGGCCCCGTTTGACGAGCGACTGTCGCTGGTCAGCCTGCTTCTGGCGGGCCTGAACACCCGGTTTGCTGCGTCCCGGCAGGCAGATGCGGTGGCCGATGCCTGCTATGCCTTCCTGCGGGAGACGAAAAAAGCCCTTGCCACCCTGCCGGACGATCTGCCGGACGGCTCTGCAGAGCTGTTCAGCCAGCAGATCGCAGACTACGATGCCGAGACCCAGCATCAGCGGGACGCGGGCCTGCTGAGCCACGACACCCTGACCACTCGCCTGCAGGTGCAGGCCGTGCTGCGCCGGTGGGAAGGCGAACTGCGCCGCGCCAACGCCGCCGGGACCCAGGAGGCCTTTGAGCTGCTGCGTGGGCAGTTCCAGACGCTGGCCGATGACCGCGAAAAAGCTCAGCAGACCGCCAGCGCGGCGCTGGAAGCAGCCTTTGACTTTATGGAGCAGGCCTTTGCCGAGAGCCAGGAAATGGTGGCGTTCGTCACCGAGCTCACCGTGAACCCGGTGTCCCATGCTTTCCTCACCGAGAACGGCTGCGAGCGCTATTTCCAGTACAACAAGGATCTGCTGCTGGACCACCGCAAAGCTGCCCTGCAGCAGGAGCTGGCCGCTGAGCAGCGCCGCCACGGGGGCGTGTGAGCCATGTGGGAAAATGTCCTGTTCAGCGCATTCAGCCTGACTTTCTGGCTGTTTTTGCTGCGGAGCATGGGCTGCATCGCCTGAACGAAACCTGAAAAAGCTGAGCACCTGCCAGACGGCGGATGCTCAGCTTTTTGTTTTTGCGGTATTTTGAGGTCGGCTCAGTCCAGCCACAGCTTCCCTTCGCAGGCCAGCACCTGGTCCAGGATCATGCGAGACACCCGTGCTCCGTACACGATGGCGGGGTGGTCGTTGTACTCAATGATGTCGTGGAAGTCCTTGTTCATCAGCACGATGACATACTCCCCATAGGGCGTGTGCACGATGCCGCCGTCGTTGCGGCAGGCGTTCATGCTGCCGCTTTTGCTGGCCACCCAGAGCAGCTCCGGGGCCCCGGTCTCCTCGCAGTCCAGATAATACTGTGGGAAGTCCTTGGTCAGCATGGTGTTGTAGTGCTGCTGACGCAGGATGGCCAGCATCTCGACGCTGGCGGCTTTGCTCACCAGGGTGCCCCGAGCCATCTGGGCCAGCAGGGAAGCGTAGTCCCGGGGCGTGGTGATGCCCAGCTGCCGGTACCGGTCAAAGTGCAGGGCGTTGTGCAGTACTGTGTGGGCAAAGCCCAGCTCCCGGATGCAGGCGTTGATGGTGTCCAGCCCCAGGTAGTCGATGAGCATGTTCGTGGCGATGTTGTCTGAGCAGATGATCATCATGGTGGCGGTGTCCTTCACCTTGAGGCGGGCCCCCACGCCCAGGGCACGCAGCATGCCGCTGCCGTCCACGAACTGGCTGGCCTCGTATTCGATCTCGGCGGAAAGATCCGCCTTGCCGCGCTCGGCCTGCAGGTAGAGCGCCGCCAGCAGAAAGGCCTTGATGACCGAGGCCGTCTCAAATTCCTCGTCAGCCCCGCGCTCCACGGTGTGGCCCTGCAGGTCGTCCACAAAAACACTCATCCTGCCCTGATAGGAATACAGTTCGGCGTCGATGCGCTTTTCCAGTGTCATGTTCTTGTCCATTGCGGCATTCTCCCGTCTGTTTTACAGGTTGTGCTCAAAGAAATCCCGGGCATTGCGCCAGAAGATGCGCTCCACCTCGTCCTCGGTAAAGCCAGCCCTGCGCAGGGCGTCGGCCAGCAGCGGCATGTCCGCCGCTGTTTCCAGCTGGTGGTGGCCGTCGATGCCGTCAAAGTCGCTGCCCAGGGCCAGCACTCCGATGCCGCCCACCTGCTTGTAGTGGGCCGCGTGCTCTGCGATGCGCTCCACCGTGCTGCGGCAGGCTTCCGGGTGAGCGGGGTCGGTGTCCAGGAAAGCAGCATAGTAGTTCAGCCCCGCGATGCCGCCTTTTTCGGCCAGGGCGCGGATCATCGCATCCGTCAGGTTGCGGGTGTGGGGGCACAGGGCGCGGCAATTGGAGTGGCTGGCCGCAAAGGGGCGGGTGCCGTGTTCCACGATGTCCCAGAAGCCCCGGTCAGAAAGATGGCTCACGTCCACGATCATATGCAGGCGCTCCATCTCGGCCAGAAAGGCAAAGCCCGTTTCGGTCAGGCCGCGCTGGGTCTGAGCCGCCAGCGGCCCGCCGGGGTTTGCCTGTGGGGCGGCCAGCTCGTTGTCGTGGTTCCAGGTCAGGGTCATCATGCGCACGCCCAGCTCATACATCCGGCGCAGCACGCCCAGGCTGCCCTTGCAGCAGCCGCCCTCCTCCACGGTGAGCAGGCCGCTGATCGTTCCGGCTTCGGCGTTTTTGCGGATGTCGGCCGCCGTGTACACCGGGGCAATGCGGTCCGGGTATGTTGCCATGATCCGCTTGAACACGTCGATCTCTTCCAGCGCCGTCACCAGCGGGTCGGCACCGGGGGTGGGGTCGGCCAGGTTCACAAACGCGGCCAGACATTGCAGCATGTAGTCTCCGGCCTGCAATTTTTCCAGGTCGATGTGCAGATCATTGTGGGCAAAGCTTGCGGGGGTGCCATTCTTTTCGGCACGGCGCAGCTCGCTGAGGGTATCACAGTGCAGATCCCAAACCTTCATAATGCTTTCTCCTTATGCTTCTTCGCCCAGCAGCTGCAGCAGCTCCTCAGGCTTCATGGACAGGATCGCGCCGTCGGCCGAGCCGGTGACGGTGTCCGCCAGCGACTGCTTGGCCTGCTGCAGCTCCACGATCTTTTCTTCAATGGTATCCTGTGCAATGAGCTTATACACCTGCACAGGGTTCTTCTGACCGATGCGGTAGGCGCGGTCGGTGGCCTGATTCTGGGCCGCCACGTTCCACCACGGGTCGTAGTGGATGACGATATCGGCCGCGGTCAGGTTCAGGCCGGTGCCGCCGGCCCGCAGCGAGATCAGGAATACGCTGGCTTCCCCGGCATTGAAGCGGCGCACCAGCTCGGCACGCACCGGCTTGGGGGTGGAGCCCTGCAGGGTGAAGTGGCTCACCCCGGCCTCGTCCAGCCGCTGGGCCAGCAGGTCCAGCATGGAGGTGAACTGGCTGAACAGCAGGATGCGGTGGCCGCCCTCCACGGCGGCGGTGACCAGCTCCATGCAGGCGTCCAGCTTGGCGCTGCCGCCGGACCAGTTGTCAGCCACAAGGCGGGGGTCGCAGCAGATCTGCCGCAGCCGCATGAGCACCGCAAACACCGCCATTTTGTCCTCGGGCTTGGCGGCGCGCAGCTTCTCGCGGGCGTCCACCACAGCGGCAAGGTACAGCTTGCGCTGTTCGGTGTCCAGCTCGATGCGGTGGACATTTTCGGTCTTGGGCGGCAGCTCCCGCAGCACATCCGCCTTCATGCGGCGCAGGATGAACGGCCCGGTGAGCTGATTCAGCCGCCGCACGGCGTTGGCATCTTCCTCCTGCACGATGGGCTTTTCAAACCGGGCACAGAAGTTCTTGTACGGCGGCAGATAGCCCGGCATGAGGAAGGAGAAGATGCTCCACAGTTCGCCCAGCCGGTTCTCCACCGGGGTGCCGGTCAGGGCAAAGCGTACCTGACTGCGGACCTGGCACACGGCCTTGTATTTCTGGGTGGTATGGTTCTTGATGGCCTGCGCTTCGTCCAGGATGCAGGCATAGAAGGGCTGTTCGGCGTAGCGGTCCTCATCGCGGCGCAGCAGGTCGTAGCTGGTCACCACAAGATCGGCCTCTGCCCACCGGCGGGCCAGCACAGCGCGGTGGGTGGCGTCGCCGTCCATCGCCACACAGGTGAGCTGTGGGGTGAACTTTTTGCACTCTTCCTCCCAGTTCAGCACCAGCGACGCCGGGCAGACGATGAGGCTGGGCAGGGGCTGCCCGCCCTCCTTGAGGGCCAGCAGATAACTCAGCACCTGCAGGGTCTTGCCAAGGCCCATATCGTCGGCCAGGATGCCGCCCATGCCGTAGCCGTCCAGCGTGCGCAGCCAGCGGTAACCGTCCCGCTGATACTTGCGCAGCACGCTGTGCAGGGACTGGGGCGGGGTATACTCGCTGTCCTTCACGGCATGGAAGCTGCGGCTGATGCGGCGGAATGCGTCGTCGCGGCTGAAGCGCAGGCCGTTCTGGCCCGAAAGTGCCCAGTCCAGCGTGGGAGCACGGTAAAGCGGCAGTTCCGCATGTCCATCTTTGAGCTTTGCGCCGGACAGCTCCAGCGTTTCGTTCAGCTCGTCCAGCCCTTCCAGATTGTCGTCCAGCCGCAGCAGGCGGCCGTCGCGCAGGCGGTGGTAGCGTTTTTTCTGGTGCAGGGACTGCAGCAGCTCCCGCAGCTCTGCAGTCGGGAACTCGCCGGTGTCCACCTCCAGGTCCAGCACGCTGCCGTGCACCGACACGCCCACCGAGATTTTGGGCGGGGCGGCCTGCAGATTGCGGAAGGCGTCGCTCAGGTATACTTCACCTTCGTCCATCAGGGCGGGCACGCCCTCTTCCAGCAGGCGGTACAGCGGCTCTTCGTCCGTGACCATGTACTGTCCCGGCTCGGTGGGGTCCGGCTCCAGCCAAGTGGCCAGCAGCCGGTCGGCCCGACGCTCGGCGCGGGTGTCCCGCAGCAGGCCCGCCGGGGCCGGGCCGGAGGGGGTGATCCGGTCCTCTCCGTACAGAAATTCGGCGTGGGCGGTCACGGTCATGCCGCGGTCGCGGGGCGCATCCAGATAGAACTGCACCACGGGTTCCAGCGGGATCTGGTTCAGCAGCAGGCGTTCCGGGTCCACGATGGTCAGCTTGCTGCCCAGCTCCGGCAGCACATAGCTGCAGAATTCGGTGGCGTCGGCACTGGTGAAAAACAGGCTTTTGCCGCACAGCGCCTGCAAAGCCGGAAGGATGCGGGCACTGGAAGCCCGCTGCAGCCGCCACAGGGTGTCGGCGCTGTAAAGATAATCATAGTCCAGCCCGTGCACGGCGTTCAGGGCCGGGAGGGTGTCGATCTGCACACCGCCCCGGCGGCGCTGCACCGTCATGGTGATGACGGGCAGGCCCTCCTGCAGGGCGTAGCCGCCCAGCGTGCCGGTGGGCGCATACAGCTGCACCAGCGCGTCAAAGATCTCACCGGTCAGCGGCAGACCGCCTGCCGGGGCATCCGACGCCGCATAGCTGTAGCTGCGCACCACGTTGGTCTCCATGCTCTGCTTGGCGTTCACCTGCCGACGCAGCAGCTGCAGCAGCTGACGGCTCTCTTCGTCAAAGGCGTCCCAGCGGTGCACAAAGGTCAGAAAGCGGCCATAGCCGGCACTGCGGTCGTGCTCCACATCGTCCAGCAGGGCAGGGATGCTCTTGACCACATACTGCCGCCCCCGCTCCCGGTTGGCGATGCGCAGCCGCAGCCACGGCTGCCCGCCGGACAGCATGGTCAGCTCCGGTTCCAGCTCCACAAAGCCGGTGTCCTGAGGGGGATCTCCGGCCTCGCCCAGGTCCTGCAGGGCACTCTGCTGGTAGGTCTCCAGCAGCTTGCGGGCCTCCTGGTCGGTGACGGGGGCGTCGCCCCGCCACTTGCGGCCGAACAGCATTTCCAGCCCGGAAGCATAGCTGTCCTTCCGGGAAGCGGCGGGGTTCAGCCCGTCGGTGCCCCGCACCACGCCCGGGATGGATTCCGGGGCGGCCGGTGCTTTGGGGGCGGGGTGCTTGGCCGCATCCTCCAGCAGCAGCGCGCCGATGTGCTTGCAGTAGGTGCCGTCACCGTTCTGGTTGTAGGGACAGTCGCAGGAGGCACTGACAAAGCTGCCGTTCTCCCGCAGCCAGACCTGTGTATAAAAACAGTCGGCTCCATTGCCCTGCACCAGCGCCGAGACATGGCGTACGCCATCCTCGTTGGTGGTGCAGCTGCTCTGCAGGATGCGGCGGCGGTATTTCTGGGCACGCTCAAATACCATTTCGCCCAGCAGTGTGCGGATCTCGTCTGCGTCCATGGTCGTTTTCCCTCCCCCGGTTCGCTGGTGAAAACCTTCTTATCTTATAAGGATACCGCACCCGGTGCCCGGATGCAAGAGGTCAGGAACGAAAAAAGCTCCACATCCTGCCGGTCAGGCAGTACATGGAGCTTTCGGTCCGAAGGATCGTTTCCTTTCCGGAACCATTATTTCAGGCGGGTCAATCTGTTCAGGAGCATCACCGCAAGCACAATGATGCCAATGACCAGAATGATCCCAACCATTCCAATGATCATAATCGGAAGCGTGGTCATCCACGAAGAAAGATAAATCATCACGGCACCTCCTTCAGGCCATCAGGGTCAGGATCAGTCCACCCGCGATCACGGAGGCGATCTGACCCGAAACATTGACGCTGATGGAATACATCAGCAGAAAATTCTGGTTGTCTTCTTCCAGTCCCATCTTATTGACTACTCGGCCGCTCATGGGGAATGCGGAGATCCCCGCAGCACCGATCATGGGATTCAGTTTCCTTCCCTCTGGCAGGAACAGATTGATCAGCTTTGCAAACAGCACTCCGCCGGCCGTGTCAAAAACAAAAGCCACCAGACCCAACGCAAGGATCAGCAGGGTGTCCGGCCGGACAAACTGATCTGCCGTCATCTGCCCGGCCACTGTAAGGCCCAGCACAAGAGTGATCAGATTTGCCAGCACATTCTGTGCCGTTTCGCTCAGCGTATTCAGCACACCGCACTCCCGCAGCAGGTTGCCGAACATCAGGAAACCTACCAGTGCCACACTGGCAGGTGCGACCATGCCCGCAATGACCGTGACCACGACCGGGAACAGGATCCGGGTCAGGCGGCTGACACTGCTCTTTTCATAGGACATTCGGATACTGCGTTCCTTCCGGGTAGTCAGCAGATGGATCACGGGCGGCTGAACAATGGGGACCATCGCCATATAGCTGTAGGCAGCTACCATGATCGCGCCCAGATAGCGGGAGCCAAGCGTGTTGGCCACAAAGATGGCTGTGGGACCATCTGCTGCACCGATGACTGCAATCGAAGCAGCATCCTTCAGGTCGAAGAAGAAACCTGCCAGGAACAGCGTAAAAAAAATGCCGAACTGAGCCGCTGCTCCAAAAAGCATCAGCCACGGTTTTTCCAGCAGCGGCCCGAAGTCGATCATGGCACCAATGCCGATGAAGAGCAACAGCGGAAACAGCTCGTTGGACATTCCCGCTTCAAACAGAGCCGAGATGGGGCCTTCCGTATCGCCCTGTGTGATTGCACCGGAAAGCGGCAGGTTCACCAGCACTGCGCCAAAGCCCATGGGCAGAAGCAGGCTCGGTTCCATCTTCTTTGCGATTGCAAGGTAGATGAGCAGCGCACCGATCCCCCACATCACGACCATCTGCCAGGTCAGATTTCCAAAATTGGAAAAGAGACTGTCGAATGCATTCCAGAAATTCATGTTCGTTCATTGCCTCCTTACGATCCTGTCGCTGCGGCAAGAAAAAAAGACCCCTGCCACAGCACCATGTCTGTGACAAAAGTCTCAAGCGAACACATAGCATCGGGTATTTCTACCGTGTTGACGCTGCCATGCAGCAGCCTGCAGGGTCCCGGACCCGCCGACTGCCCTTTACTCCCTTTTATCGTAGCGAGTATAGCAGAAGTTCCCGGCCCCGTAAATCGTTTTTCCGGATTCTTTTCCGCATCTTTTCCAGTATTCTCAGGACATCCGCGCCGCATCAGAGCTTTCTGCGCAAAACAAAACCCATCGTCTTTTCCACAAAGACGATGGGAGCATTCCAGTGTTCCGTTCCGGGGTGTCGCTTACTCATCCTCCTGAGCTGCCGCATCCGTGCGCAGGGCACTTTCGCGGATCTTTTCCAGCGTCTGCTCGCTGAGGATGTGCTCTGCCTTGCAGGCATCCTCGGCGGCGGTCTTTTCGTCCACGCCCAGCTGCATGAAGAAGTGGGTGAGCAGACGATGGCGGCTGTAGATGCGTTCTGCGATCTCACGGCCCGGCTCCAACAGGGTCAGGTTGCCTTCGCCGTCCACCGCGATATAGCCGTTTTCCCGCAGCTTTTTCATGGCGATGCTCACGCTCGCCTTGGTAAAGCCCAGCTCATTGACCACGTCAATGGAACGCACCTTGCCCATGCGCTGGGTCAGCATCAGGATCGTTTCAAGATAATCTTCTGCGGATTGGTGGATCTGCATGGTTTGTTTGCCTCCTGCCTTGCCCCGCCCCACGGCGGGAAGTTCTCTGCCGGGATGCAAAGCACCACGGTTTGTATGTTACAGGATATCACACTTTTGCCGTTGATGCAAGCAATTCGCAGGAAGTTTGTGCAAACAAACCAACTTTCTTCTGCACAAAACAGCGGGTTTGCCAATTCCAGGCCGGTTTTGTTTTGTGCAAAGGGGACAAAACCCCGTTAGTTTTCGCTTTCCAGATACGCCGCCGGGCCGGACTGGTACAGGTCGCCGCCGTGGGCGTCCAGGATCACGGTCAGGGGCATATCCCGCACGGTCAGGCGGCGCACCGCCTCACAGCCCAGGTCCGGCCAGGCGATGACCTCCAGCGTCTCGACACTTTTTGCCATCAGGGCACCGGCACCGCCGAGAGCCGCCAGATACACGGCCCCGTTGCGCACCACGGCTTCCTTGACGGTGGCGTCCCGCTTGCCTTTGCCGATCATGATCTTGTTGCCCAGATCCAGCAGGCGGGGGCTCATGGCGTCCATGCGGCCGCTGGTGGTGGGCCCGGCCGAGCCGATCACCTCACCCGGACGCTCCGGGGTGGGGCCGACATAGTAAATGGCGCTGCCGGTCAGGTCAAAAGGCAGCGCTTCGCCCTTGTCCAGCGCCTCGATCATCCGCTTGTGGGCCTGATCGCGGGCGGTGTACACCACACCGGACAGCAGCACGGTATCGCCCGCCTTCAGCGGGGCAAGGTCCTGCGCGGTGCAGGGAGTGGTCAGTCTGTATTCCATGCTTCTCCCTCCTTACAGTTCCGCGCTGGCGCGGCGGGTGACGTGGCAGGAAACGTTCACGGCCACCGGCAGGCCCGCCACATGGGTGGGCATCTGCTCGATGGCAAGGCCCAGGCAGGTGGTCCGGCCGCCAAAGCCCTGGGGCCCGATGCCCAAGCCGTTGATGGCGGTGAGCAGTTCCTGTTCCAGCTGTGCGTAGTAGGGGTCGGGGTTGGGTACATCCAGCGGGCGCAGCAGGGCCTTTTTGGCCAGATACGCCACCTTATCAAAGCTGCCGCCCACGCCGATGCCCAGCACGATGGGCGGGCAGGGGTTGGAACCGGCCAGCTTCACGGTCTCCACCACGAACTTCTTGAAGCCCTCTACGCCGTCGGCGGGTTTGAGCATCTGGATGCGGCTCATGTTCTCGCTGCCAAAGCCCTTGGGGGCCACCGTGATGCGGCAGCCCTCGCCGTCCACCAGATGCACCGTGATGGCGGCGGGGGTGTTGTCGCCGGTGTTGCCCCGGCGCAGCGGGTCGGCCACGATGCTCTTGCGCAGATAGCCGTTGGTGTAGCCCCGGCGCACGCCCTCATGGATGGCGGTTTCAAAGCTGCCGTCAATGTGCACATCGGTGCCCAGCTCCACGAACACGCAGGCCATGCCGGTATCCTGACAGATGGGCAGGTCCTTCTCTTTGGCGGCGCTCAGGTTCGACCACAGCAGGTCGAGGGTGTTCCTGGCCAGCGGCCAGGGCTCTTCCTGCCGGGCCTTGTCCAGTGCGGCCTGCACATCCTGCGGCAGGCGGGTGTTGGCCTCGATGCACAGCCGTGCAACGGTATCGGTGATCTCCTGTGCAGAAATCGTTCTCATGGGCAGTTCCTCCGGTTACAGGCGGGCCACGCCGGTGTCCCGGGCAGCCTGGGCCACAGCGTCGGCTACAGCCTGGGCCACACGGGGGTCGAAGGCACCGGGGATGATGTTCTCCTCGCTGCGGTCATCGTCGGTGATGAGGTCCGCGATGGCGTAGGCGGCGGCCAGCTTCATCTGGTCGTTGATGTCGCGGGCACGCACACTCAGGGCACCCTTGAACAGGCCGGGGAAGCACAGCACGTTGTTGACCTGATTCGGGAAGTCGCTGCGGCCGGTGGCCATCACCCGCACGCCGCCAGCCTTGGCCTCGTCCGGCATGATCTCCGGGGTGGGGTTGGCCATGGCAAAGACGATGGCGTCCTTGTTCATGGTCTTGCACAGTTCGGTGGTCAGGATGCCGGGGCGGGACACACCGATGAACACATCTGCGCCCTCCAGCGCTTCCTTCAGGCCGCCCTTGATCTGACGGGGGTTGGTCATCTCACCCAGCCAGTTCTTGTGCGCCTCGGCGCTGTTGCAGCCCTTGTACAGGGTGCCGAACTGATCCACTGCAATGATATCCTTCGCACCGGCGGTCATGAGCATCTTGATGATGGCAGTGCCGGCAGCGCCGGGTCCGTTCAGCACGATGTGCACATCCTCCATCTTCTTGCCCACCACACGCAGGGCGTTGATGAGGGCAGCAGTAACCACGATCGCGGTGCCGTGCTGGTCATCGTGGAACACAGGGATGTCCAGCTCTTTTTCCAGCGTCTGCTCGATCTCAAAGCACTCGGGGCTCTTGATATCCTCCAGATTGATGCCGCCGAAGGTAGGCGCAATGGCCTTGCAGGCTGCGATCACTTCTTCGGCACTGTGGGCGTTGATGCAGATGGGGAAGGCATCCACCCCGCCGAACTCCTTGAACAGCACAGCCTTGCCCTCCATGACCGGCAGGCCGGCCTCCGGGCCGATGTCGCCCAGGCCCAGCACGGCAGTGCCGTTGGAGACAACGGCCACCATGTTGCCTTTGAAGGTGTACTTGTACACGTCCTCCGGGTTTGCCTTGATCTTGCGGCAGGGCTCGGCCACGCCGGGGGTGTAAGCGGTGGACAGGTCATCGCGGGTGGCGACCTCCACCTTACTCACGATGCCCACCTTGCCCTTGTGGCTCTCGTGCATTTCCAGAGCGGCTTTGTTGTAATCCATGGGTTTTTCCTCCATTTTTATCAGGCTCCCCCTGAGAGGGAAACGGTTCAGGTCACATAATTTTATTGTAGCAGAACCGCCGGGGCATTTCCACCGGTTTTGCACCTTTTGCAGGGGGCAGGCGGGCAAAAGTGCGGCGCTGCGGCGGACCGGATTTGTGGAAATTTGGCAAAAAACTTTCCTTTTGGCGTTTTATCCGATATAATAGGAAAGCACACGATCCGATCCGGCCGTGAAAACGGTCTTTTTATTTAGGAGGTCTATTCTTGAAACATTCAACCAAAACCCTGCTCTGCGTGCTGTGTGCGGCAGCCGCCGCCCTGTGCGTGATCTTTGCCATCTTCACGCTGACCAAAAAGCAGAGTGCTTCATCCGCATCTTCTGCGGCCGCTTCTTCCAGTGCGGCTTCTTCCGCTCCTGCCGTCTCGGAGTACGGCACGGTGGACAGCTTTGACTACCAGAATTTCACCTACAGCGACGGTCTGGATGCAAACGGTTACCGCACCGGCATCACTGCACAGGACTATGTCACCCTGCCGGACAATGTGGCCGCTCTGCCCATCAAGAAGGCAGACGTCACCCCCAGCGACTCGGACGTCCAGGCCCGCATCGACAGCCTGCTGAGCCAGTACAGCACCACCCAGGCGGTGACCGACCGCGCCGCGCAGAACGGCGACGTCGTGAACATTGATTATTCCGGCACCGTGGACGGTGTGGCGTTCAACGGCGGCACCTACCAGGGCTACGATCTCACGCTGGGCAGCGGCAGCTTCATCACCGGCTTTGAGGACCAGATCGTCGGCCACAACACCGGCGATACCTTTGATGTGACCGTCACCTTCCCCGACGGCTACGACGCCTCCACCGACTCCGACGGCAACACCGTTGAGCTCAGCGGCAAGGAGGCCGTGTTCCGCGTGACCGTGAACTCCATCTCCGAGCCGGTGACGCCGGAGCTGACCGACGAGTGGGTGGACAGCACCTTCGGCACCGGCGACGACGTGCACACCGTGGAGGCGCTGCGCACCTACTTCTCCGATGCGCTGTATGACCAGAATCTGGAGGATGCCATCATGGACAGCCTGCTGGACAACGCCGCCTTTAAGGATCTGCCCAGCGAGGTGCCCGGCTACTACGCCTGCATGTTCCTGAATTACTACTACCAGCTGGCCAGCTACTACAGCAGCGATCTGGACACCATCGCCCAGGCACAGGGCTATACCGACGCCAACGCCATGCTGGGCGCTTCGGACAGCGTGATCACTCACCTGGCCAAACAGGACCTGCTGTATCAGGCCATTGCCGAGAGCCAGGGCATCGAGCCCACCCAGGAGCAGCTGGATGCCGCTGCCGCTTCCTACTCCGGCAGCTCCTACGGCGACAACTTCGTCCATCAGACCGCCCTGCAGACGGCTGTGATGGAGTGGCTGAAAACCAACGCCGTGGTCTCCTGATCCCGTTTCCCAATACGCAGCAAAGCCCCGCTCTGTGCGACTGAACTGCACCCCATTTGTTAGACAGTATGGTATACTGTTTAGGAAATGGGGTGT
>OGGV01001079.1_pt1 | contig 14226 bp, 8 predicted proteins | sample 1571301 | NCBI WGS metagenome assembly OGGV01 (sample SAMEA2582072, study PRJEB24529) | metagenome | biome: Human gut stool | place: China | collected 2011
ACCTGTCCGGACAACATTTGTCCTACCGAGACGCTGTTGGCTTTCGGCAAATCTTCTGTTTTCACGGAAGCGATGGCGCCGGTAAGGTCTCTTTTACGCTGCGTTCCGTAGCCGACGACGATTACTTCCTCCAGCTTCTGGGTATCTTCTTTTAAGATAACATGGAAGATGCTTTTGTTTCCCGCCACTATTTCCTGCGGCAAGTAGCCGATGTAAGAGATAAGGAGTGTGGCTTTTGCATTGACATTTTCCAGGGAGAATTGTCCGTCGATGTCGGTGATGGTTCCCTGGGTAGTTCCTTTTATCGAAACATTGGCGCCGATGACGGGTTCGCCTTTTTCATCGACAACGGTTCCTGAGAGGGAATGCGTCTGCTGCTGGCTGTTCTGAGGTGTCAGGACAGATGCTTCGTTAACACTCCCGGCAGCGGCCAGGTTGAATAGCGTCATCACCTGGATGATAACGCATATTCCGATTCTTTTACAGATACCTTCATATTTATTTCTTTGAAGGTCGTTTGTTGTTTGCTTATTCATATAAATATTTATTTAAGATAGAATCTAAAAGATGATTATGCAACATAAAAAGGGCTTTGTCAAGTCTTCGGGAAGTTTACACAAGAAAACAAAGGATTACTGAAGCTGTCAGCATCATAAAAAACGTGAGTTCTTTTCGTCCTCATATTGAATTTATTTCGTATTTTTGCGTGCACATCCTCCTTTTTTGATGGATAGAAGAAAATTTGTTGTTAAAGCAAAGCGAAGATTGATATATGAGTGACGAAATCAACGAGATAACGGAAGGACATTCAGACTACAAACCGGCGGACGCGCGGGACGAAAACGTAAAGCATCAGTTAACAGGCATGTACCAGAATTGGTTTCTGGACTATGCTTCTTATGTGATTCTGGAACGTGCCGTTCCCCACATCAATGACGGTTTGAAGCCTGTACAACGACGTATTCTACATTCCATGAAACGTCTGGACGACGGGCGGTATAACAAAGTGGCAAATATTGTGGGACACACCATGCAGTTCCATCCGCACGGTGATGCTTCTATCGGCGATGCACTGGTACAGCTGGGGCAGAAAGACCTGCTGATAGACTGTCAGGGTAACTGGGGTAATATACTCACCGGTGACGGTGCGGCAGCTCCCCGTTATATCGAGGCACGCCTTTCCAAGTTTGCGCTGGATATCGTATTCAATCCAAAGACGACCGAATGGAAGCTGTCTTACGACGGCAGAAACAAGGAACCGGTCACCCTCCCCGTGAAGTTCCCGCTATTGCTGGCACAGGGAGTGGAAGGTATCGCCGTCGGACTTTCATCCAAGATATTACCTCACAACTTCAATGAACTTTGCGACGCCTCCATCAGCTATCTGCGTGGAGAATCGTTTCAGCTATATCCCGACTTCCAGACAGGCGGTTCCATCGACGTAGCCAAATACAATGACGGAGAACGCGGCGGAGCGGTAAAAGTACGCGCCAAGATCAACAAGCTGGACAACAAGACACTCGCCATCACGGAGATTCCGTATGGTAAGACCACCTCTACCGTCATCGACTCCATCCTGAAAGCTGTTGACAAAGGAAAAATCAAGATACGCAAAGTAGACGACAACACAGCCGCCAACGTAGAGATACTGGTACACCTGGCACCCGGAACTTCATCGGACAAAACGATCGACGCGCTGTACGCCTTTACCGACTGCGAGGTAAGCATCTCACCCAACTGCTGTGTGATTGATGACAGCAAGCCTCACTTCCTCACCGTCAGCAAGGTACTGAAAAAGTCGGCAGACAACACGCTGGATTTGCTGAAGCAGGAACTGGAAATCAAGAAAGGGGAAATCCTGGAAGCACTGCATTTCGCTTCCCTCGAAAAGATATTTATCGAAGAACGTATCTATAAAGACAAAGAGTTCGAGCAGTCCAAAGATATGGACGCTGCCTGCGAACACATCGACGAACGGCTGACCCCGTTCTATCCGAGCTTTATCCGTGAGGTGACCAAGGAGGATATCCTCAAACTAATGGAAATCAAAATGGGACGTATCCTGAAGTTCAACTCGGACAAAGCGGACGAACTCATTGCCCGGATGAAAGAGGATATTGCCGAAATTGACGACCACCTGGCGCACATCGTCGACTATACCGTCAACTGGTATCAGATGTTGAAGAACAAATACGGCAAGAACTTCCCTCGTCGTACCGAACTGCGTAACTTCGACACGATCGAAGCTGCCAAAGTGGTGGAAGCCAACGAAAAACTTTACATCAACCGCGAAGAAGGATTTATCGGAACAGCCTTGAAGAAGGACGAGTTCGTAGCCAACTGCTCGGATATCGACGACGTGATTGTCTTCTTCCGCGACGGGAAATATATCGTCACTCCGGTAGCCGACAAGAAATTTGTAGGCAAGAACATACTTTATGTCAATGTCTTCAAGAAGAATGACAAACGTACAATCTATAATGTCACCTACCGCGACGGCAAGGAAGGCACAACCTATATCAAGCGTTTTGCAGTCACTTCCGTTGTCCGCGACCGCGAATATGACGTCACGCAAGGGACACCGGATTCACGTATCACTTATTTCAGTGCCAATCCGAACGGGGAAGCCGAAATCATCAAGGTGACTTTAAAACCGAATCCGCGTGTGCGGCGTATCATCTTCGAGCGTGACTTTAGTGAGATCAGTATCAAGGGACGACAAGCACAGGGAGTTATCCTGACCCGCCTGCCGGTACACAAGATAGCCTTGAAACAGAAAGGCGGTTCCACACTCGGCGGACGTAAGGTATGGTTTGACCGTGATATCCTCCGTCTCAATTATGACGGACGCGGCGAATATCTGGGCGAGTTCCAGAGCGACGATACCATACTCGTTGTGCTGAACAACGGTGACTTTTACACCAGCAACTTCGACCTGAGCAATCACTACGAAGACAACGTAAGTATTGTCGAGAAATTCGACTCCAACAAGGTATGGACTGCCGCGCTATATGATGCCGACCAGCAGAATTACCCGTACCTGAAACGTTTCTGCTTCGAAGGTTCCAACCGTAAGCAGAACTATCTGGGCGAAAACAAGAATAACCGCCTCATCCTGCTGACCGACGAGTTTTATCCCCGTCTGGAAGTGATATTCGGCGGACACGACAGTTTCCGAGAACCATTGGAAATCGATGCGGACGAGTTTATTGCTGTCAAGGGATTCAAAGCTAAAGGTAAACGTATCACCACTTACACAGTGGAGACGATTAACGAGCTCGAACCGACCCGCTTCCCCGAACCGGAACAGGAACCGCAGGAAGAGGCAAGTGAAGAACCCGAAAATCTGGATCCGGACAGTGACAAAAGCGAAGGGGATATTATTGATGAAATCACCGGGCAGATGAAATTATTCTGATGAAGAAAAAACTAATATACTTGGGGCTGACAGGATGCATCCTGTTCGCCCTTTGCACAAAATTACAGGCACAGATTGATTCCCTGCAGACTCATCGTTATGTAACACGTGCCACCATGTACGGCATCGGTTTTACCAATGTGTTCGACACCTACCTGTCACCACAGGAATATAAGGGAATCGACTTCCGCATTTCCCGCGAAACAATCCGTATGACAAAGTTGTTCGACGGCAATGTTTCCGTACAGAATTTCTTTCAGGCAGATATCGGCTATACGCATAACCGTGCCGACAACAACAATACATTCTCCGGATTAGTCAACTGGAATTACGGCCTGCATTACCAGTTCCGCCTGACGGAGAACTTCAAATTACTGGCCGGAGGACTGATAGACGCCAACGGCGGCTTTGTCTACAATCTCCGTAACACGAACAATCCGGCTTCCGCAAGGGCATACGTCAATCTGGACGCTTCAGGAATGGCTATCTGGCATCTCAAAATCAAACGCTATCCAATGGTGTTGCGCTATCAAGTGAACCTTCCTGTCATGGGAGTTTTGTTCTCGCCGCACTACGGGCAGTCTTATTACGAGATTTTCTCATTGGGCAATGCCGGCGGAGTGATTAAATTCACTTCTTTGCACAACCAGCCTTCCCTCCGGCAAATGCTCTCGATTGACCTGCCGATAGGATATACCAAGATGCGTTTCAGCTATCTGGCTGATTTGCAACAATACAAAGTAAACAATATCAAAACACATACCTACTCTCATGTATTCATGGTAGGATTTGTGAAAGACCTATACCGAATCCGAAATAAAAAAGGAACAGCCCCTCTGCCTTCATCGGTAAGGGCCTACTAAGAGAACGAAAGATTTAATGTTGAAATTTCAAAGAGCGATAGATAAGAAGAATGAAAAATAAGATTATACAATTACTTTTACTAATCTGCTGCCTGCCGGCGCTGACCGGTTGCATCAGGGAAGAAGAGTACGCCAATGATCCCATAGGCAACTTCGAGCAACTATGGAAGATCATTGACGAACAGTATTGTTTTCTGGAGGCAAAAGGCATTGACTGGGATGCCGTACACGAAAAATACCGAAAACTGGTGGTACCGACCATGTCCAACGATGATTTGTTTGACCTTCTGAGTCAGATGTTATATACCCTGAAAGACGGGCACGTCAATCTTTCTTCCGCCAAACGCACTTCTTTCTATGATGAGTGGTATCAGGGGTATGATTGGAACTACCGGGAAGACATTCTTTACCAGACCTATCTGGGCAGTGCCAGCAGCGGTTACTACACAGCAGCCGGACTGAAATATAAGATATTCGACAATAATATAGGATATATCCGTTATGAGAGTTTCAGTGCAGGGGTAGGAAACGGTAATCTGGATGAGGTTCTTCTCTACCTGTCACCTTGCAACGGATTAATCATTGATGTACGCGACAACGGAGGGGGAAACTTGACAAACTCCACCCGTATCGCCGCCCGGTTCACCAACCAAAAGACGCTGACCGGATACATTCAGCACAAGACCGGACCGGGACATAATGATTTCTCCCAAATGGAACCGATTTATCTGGAACCGTCCAACAGTATCCGGTGGCAGAAAAAGGTAGTGATATTAACCAACCGTCGTTGTTACAGCGCAACAAACGATTTTGTCAATGCGATGCGCAGCATAGAAGATACAGAAATTATCCAGTTGGGCGACCGGACCGGAGGTGGTTCCGGTCTTCCGTTCTCGTCCGAACTGCCGAACGGTTGGAGCATCCGCTTCTCCGCCAGCCCGCATTTCGATAAGAACAAACAGCCGTTGGAAGAAGGTATCGCACCGGATGTTGCTATCAATATGTCTAAGGAAGACCAACTTGAGAACAAAGATACACTGATAGAAAAGGCATTTGAGATACTAAGCGAATAACTTTATTGCCGAATAATTTGTCAAATCAGAAAATCTTCCTATCTTTGCACCGCTAAACAAAAAAGCTACCTGCGGATGTGGCGTAATTGGTAGCCGCGCCAGACTTAGGATCTGGTGCCGTGAGGCGTGTAGGTTCGAGTCCTATCATCCGCACCAAAATAAACTAGAAAGCCTTCAAGATACATTCTTGGAGGCTTTTTAATTGCTTACAATATGAAGAAACATCAACTTTGCTGTATTGGTCACATCACATTAGATAAAGTAGTTACCCCTCAAAGCACTGTTTATATGCCGGGAGGAACCGCTTTTTACTGTTCACACGCCATTCGTCATTTCAATGATATCGACTATACACTGGTCACGGCAGTTGGTGCAACAGAAATGAACGTTGTAAAACAGCTGCGTAAGGTCGGCATTGACGTCACTGCATTGCCCAGCCGGCATTCCGTATATTTCGAGAACATCTACGGGACCAATCCCGATGACCGTACCCAACGTGTACTGGCAAAAGCTGATCCTTTCACCGCTTCCCAACTCCGTGAGATAGACGCGGAGATTTACCACCTCGGCTCCCTGCTGGCCGACGACTTCTCACTGGAAGTAATCAAGGAGCTTTCCCTAAAAGGATTGATTGCAGTAGACTCACAAGGTTACCTGCGTGAAGTACGTGACACTCATGTATATCCGACAGACTGGACCGACAAGCGGGAAGCCTTACGATATATCCATTTCCTGAAAGTCAACGAACACGAAATGGAAGTGCTGACCGGACTTTCCGATCCTCACGAAGCCGCCCGGCGGTTGCATGAATGGGGAGTAAAAGAAGTGTTAGTTACATTGGGAAGCATGGGCTCACTTATTTTCAACGGGACGGACTTTTTCCGTATCCCGGCTTATAAGCCTGCGCAAGTGGTGGACGCGACAGGCTGCGGTGATACATATACAATCGGCTATCTGTATCAACGGGTATCCGGAACCGGCATTGAGGAGGCGGGGCGTTTCGCCGCTGCGATGTCGACACTGAAAATCGAGAAATCCGGTCCTTTCAACGGCAACAAAGAAGATGTCTTCCACTGCATAGAGACAGCGGAAGAAATGTTTTAAGGTCACTATTGCTATTTCACATCGGTTCCTTTTGTGTTAAAATCGGACATTCCTGTATTTTCCAAAATCTTTTTTGCCTTTCGTTTGTTCACTTTGTTACTTTCGCCAAATAGCGGCAGAAAAAGACTTCAACCTAAATAGTAACAAATGGAAAAATTTAATGCAATGAGGACTAGACTTTTACAACATCTTCAGAAGAAAACCACTTGGTTTAAGAGCATAGTGGCACTCACTTGCTTATTGCTTACCTCTGCATCTGCCTTTGCACAAACAAAGACGGTGACGGGTACGGTAACAGACGCTGCTAATGAACCACTAATAGGCGCATCGGTGCTCGTACAAGGAACTTCCACCGGAACCATTACAGACATGGACGGTAAGTATTCAATCTCTGTCACCCCGGACGACGTACTGGCATTTTCCTATGTGGGAATGACCTCGCAGAGCGTCAAGGTCGGTGCGCAGACCGTTATCAACGTCACCCTGAAAGAAGATTCGCAAGTGCTAGCCGAAACGGTAGTTATCGGATATGGTAGTGCTAAGAAAAGGGACTTGACAGGTTCTATCACCAACATCAAAGGAGAAGAACTTGCCAACAAACCTGCCATGAACCCGCTTTCTTCCTTACAGGGAAAAGTGGCCGGCGTGCAAATCGTAAACTCCGGACGTGCCGGCTCCGACCCGGAAATTCGTATTCGCGGTACAAACTCTATCAACGGATATAAACCTTTGTATATCGTTGACGGACTATTCAACGATAACATCAACTTCCTCAACCCGGAGGATATCGAATCCATGGAGATTCTGAAAGACCCGTCTTCACTGGCGATCTTCGGTGTCCGTGGTGCTAACGGTGTGATTATCATCACCACCAAAAAAGCCAAAGAAGGACAAACACTGGTAAATATAAACACCTCCTTCGGCTTCAAGAAAGTAGTAGATAAGGTGAAGCTGGTAAACGGATCGCAATTCCGTGAGTTATACAGCGAGCAGCTCGCCAATCAGGAAGACGCCCCGTTCGACTTCACCGGCTGGAATGCAAATACCGACTGGCAGGATGAAATCTTCCAGACAGCTTTTATCACCAACAATAATATAAGCATTACGGGAGCTTCGCCCAAACATAGTTTCTATCTGGGCGTAGGTTACTCGTATGAACAGGGCAACATCGAACATGAGAAATTCAGCAAAGTGACGATTAATGCAAGTAACGATTACAAGATTACGGATTATCTGAAAGTCGGCTTCCAGTTCAACGGGGCACGTATGCTTCCCGCCGACTCCAAACAAGTACTGAATGCCCTCCGTGCCACCCCGATCGCTCCGGTATATAATGATGAATACGGTCTATACAGTGCACTGCCGGAATTTCAGAAAGCACAGATCAACAATCCAATGGTAGACGTCAGTCTGAGAGCAAACACCACCAAAGCCGAGAACTACCGGGCGTCCGGTAATATCTACGGTGAAGTGGACTTCCTGAAACATTTCAACTTCAAAGCGATGTTCTCTATGGACTATGCTTCCAATAACGGACGGACATACCAGCCTATCGTCAAAGTGTACGACCCCACTGTCAGCGGGAATATAGCCACCTTGGGAACAGGCAAAACCGAGGTCAGCCAGTTCAAGGAAAATGAAACGAAAGTACAGAGTGACTATGTGTTGACATATACGAACAGCTTCGACAATGGCAACCATAACCTGACTGCTACTGCAGGTTTCACGACTTATTACAATTCCCTGAGCCGCTTGGACGGAGCACGCAAACAAGGTGTAGGTCTGGTGATTCCCAACGATCCGGACAAATGGTTCGTGAGTATCGGTGATGCAGCCACTGCCACCAATGGAAGCACGCAGTGGGAACGCAGCACACTGTCCATGCTTGCACGTGTTATCTACAACTATAAAGGCAAATACCTGTTCAACGGTTCGTTCCGTCGCGACGGTTCTTCCGCTTTCTCTTATACGGGCAACGAATGGCAGAACTTCTTCTCTCTGGGAGGCGGCTGGCTGATGTCCGAAGAAGAATTCATGAAAGATATCAAATGGCTCGATATGTTGAAAATCAAGGCTTCTTACGGTACGCTGGGTAATCAGAACCTAGATAAAGCCTACCCTGCCGAGCCGTTACTGAGCAACGCTTATTCCGCCGTATTCGGCAAACCGTCTATCATCTATCCGGGCTATCAGCTTGCCTATCTGCCCAATCCAAATCTCCGTTGGGAAAAAGTGGAAGCTTGGGAAGCCGGATTTGAAACGAATCTTCTCCGCAACCGACTGCATTTTGAAGGTGTTTATTACAAGAAAAACACCAAAGACCTGCTGGCCGAAGTTCCCGGTATTTCCGGAACAATTCCGGGGATAGGTAACTTGGGACAGATTCAGAATAAAGGAGTAGAAATGGCTGTGACCTGGCGCGACCAGATCGGCGAATGGGGATATTCTGTCAGTGCCAACCTGACCACCATCAAAAATGAAGTGAAGAGTCTGGTTCAGGAAGGATACTCTATCATCGCCGGAGACAAGCAGCAAAGTTATACAATGGCAGGCTATCCGATCGGTTACTTCTACGGTTATAAGGTAGAAGGCGTTTATCAGTCGCAAGCCGACATAGACGCATCGCCCAAGAACACGCTCGCCACCGTCACCCCCGGTGACTTGAAATTCGCAGATGTCGACGGAAACGGAGAAATTACTCCGGAAGACCGTACCATGATAGGTAATCCTACCCCGAAAGTAACTTACGGTTTCTCCCTCGGAGTGAACTACAAGAACTGGTCGTTGGGGATCGACATGATGGGACAAGGCGGTAACAAGATATTCCGCACGTGGGATAACTATAACTTCGCCCAGTTCAACTACCTCGAACAACGGCTGGACCGTTGGCACGGGGAAGGTACTTCCAATACCCAACCGTTGCTGAACTCCAAGCACTCTATCAACTACCTGAATTCGGATTATTACATCGAAAGCGGCAACTTCTTCCGTATCCGTAACGTACAACTTGCCTATGCATTCGACAAGAGCCTGCTTGCCAAAATCCGCCTGCAAGCCCTGAAAGTGTATGTCAACATACAAAACTTGAAAACATGGAAGCATAACACCGGATATACCCCGGAATTGGGAGGAACCGCCACCGCATTCGGCGTAGATAACGGAAGCTATCCCGTACCGGCAGTCTATACGTTCGGTATCAACCTGACATTCTAATGGCAAGATAATAGCGTAGGGGCGAAAGAGGAGAAACCATGCAGGCCCCTTGCGAAACTTCAGCAACTTTAATCTTTAAAACTATAATTGTATGAAACTAGATAAATATATATTTTCAACCTTTATTGCTGCGGCCGCACTCGCTTTGGGCAGTTGCAGTGACTTTCTGGACCGCAGTCCGCAAGGACAGTTTACAGAAGACGATAATCCCAATGCGTTGGTCAACGGTAAAATCTACAATGTCTACACGATGATGCGTAGCTACGATATCACTGCAGGCACTACCGCCCTCGCTATCCACTGTCTCCGTTCCGAAGACGAAGAAAAGGGAAGTATTGCCAGTGACGGGTCGGATGTAGCCGAGATGTATGACGACTTCAAATACACGGCCTCCAATGGTCTGCTAGGTGCTTATTGGGGAAAGAACTACGCCGTTATCTATCAGTGTAACGACATCCTCGACGCCATTGCCGAGAAAGAAACTACCGGACAGACCGAAGCCGAAGACATCATCAACAAAGGTGAAGCCTCTTTCTTCCGTGCCTATTGCTACTTCAACCTGGTAAGGGCATTCGGCGAAGTCCCTCTGGTGACTTACAAGATCAACGACGCTTCGGAAGCCAACATTCCGAAAACCACCGTCGATAAAATCTACGAGCAGATTGATGCCGACCTGAAAACCGCCGAGGAGTCACTGCCGGAAACATGGAGTACCGAGTACTTGGGACGACTGACATGGGGAGCCGCCCGTTCTTTGCACGCACGTACATATATGATGCGTAACGACTGGAACAATATGTACACTGCCTCCACCGATGTCATCAAGAAAGGGCTCTACAACCTGAGAACTCCGTATAATGAAATCTTCACCGATGATGGCGAAAATAGCGGCGGTTCTATCTTCGAACTGCAATGTACCGCTACTGCCGCCCTTCCTCAAAGCGATATTATCGGCAGCCAATTCTGCGAAGTGCAAGGTGTGCGCGGAGCGGACCAATGGGACTTGGGCTGGGGCTGGCACATGGCAACCGAACTTATGGCGCAAGCCTACGAACCGGGCGACCCGCGCAAGAACGCCACTCTGCTTTACTTCCGCAGATCGGACAGCGAACCGATTACTCCGGAAAATACCAACGAGCCTTACGGCGAATCTCCCGTCTCTCCGGCAATAGGTGCTTACTTCAACAAGAAAGCCTATACCGACCCTGCCCTGCGTAAAGAATATACCAATAAAGGATATTGGGTGAACATCCGCCTGATCCGTTATGCAGATGTCTTGCTCATGGGAGCCGAATCCGCCAACGAGAAGGGTATCTCCGGTGAGGCAATCGACTACCTGGAACAAGTACGTGCACGTGCCAGAGGCACCAACACCAACATTCTTCCCAAAGTGACCACTACCGACCAGGGAGAACTGCGTGAAGCTATCCGCCACGAACGCCGTGTGGAACTGGGACTTGAGTTCGACCGTTTCTACGACCTCGTCCGCTGGGGCATTGCAAAAGAAGTATTGCAAGCTGCCGGCAAAAATTATCAGGACAAGAACGCTTTACTTCCATTGCCTCAGACTGAAATAGACAAGTCCAAAGGGGTACTGGTGCAAAATCCCGATTACCAATAAAACAAAATAGAATAGAATATAATAATATGATATACAAGAAACTAAGTTTATTAATCCTGTTCTTTGCGACAGGACTCCTGACCGCATCCGCTCAGAAGTCGCCACAAGACATGGATCGTTTCATCGACGCATTGATGAAAAAAATGACCACCGAAGAAAAGATCGGTCAGTTGAACCTTCCCGTCACGGGAGAGATTACTACCGGACAAGCCAAGAGCAGCGACATCGCCGGCAAAATCAAGAAAGGCGAAGTGGGAGGACTGTTCAACCTGAAAGGGGTGGAGAAAATACGTGAGGTACAGAAACAGGCTGTGGAAGAGTCACGCCTCGGCATTCCGTTGTTGTTCGGCATGGACGTGATCCATGGATACGAAACGATGTTCCCTATCCCTCTCGGACTCTCCTGTACATGGGATATGGCGGCTATCGAAGAATCCGCCCGCATTGCAGCCGTAGAAGCCAGCGCCGACGGTATCTCATGGACGTTCAGCCCAATGGTGGATATTTCGCGCGACCCGCGTTGGGGACGTGTATCCGAAGGTAACGGTGAAGATCCGTTTCTGGGAGCTATGATTGCCGAAGCCATGGTGCGCGGCTATCAGGGCAAAGATATGAAACGCAATGACGAAATCATGGCTTGCGTAAAGCACTTCGCCCTGTACGGAGCAAGTGAAGCCGGACGTGACTACAATACGGTGGACATGAGCCGCCAACGGATGTTCAACGACTATATGCTGCCTTACGAAGCCGCCGTTGAAGCAGGCGTAGGCAGTGTCATGGCATCATTCAACGAGGTGGACGGCATTCCGGCCACTGCCAACAAATGGTTAATGACGGACATCCTGCGCGGTCAGTGGGGATTCAACGGATTTGTAGTCACCGACTATACCGGTATTTCCGAAATGATAGACCACGGCATCGGCGACCTCCAGACGGTAACGGCACGTGCCATCAACGCCGGAGTGGATATGGATATGGTCAGCGAAGGTTTTGTAGGTACTCTGAAAAAATCCATTCAGGAAGGCAAGGTTTCTATGGAAACATTGAACACCGCCTGCCGCCGCATCCTGGTAGCGAAATACAAACTGGGGTTGTTCGACAACCCGTATAAATATTGCGACCCGAAACGTCCGGCACGTGACATCTTTACGAAGGCACACCGCGACGCTGCCCGCAGAATTGCGGCAGAAAGTTTCGTCCTGCTCAAAAACGACAGCCCCGACGGAAATCCGAACGGCAACCCTCTGCTGCCTTTTAATCCTAAAGGCAACATCGCCGTGATAGGCCCGCTAGCCAACAGCCGTGCCAATATGCCCGGAACATGGAGCGTAGCCGCCGTGCTCGACCGTTGCCCTTCACTGGTGGAAGGCTTGAAAGAGATGACTGCCGGAAAAGCGAATATCATGTATGCCAAAGGCAGCAACCTGATTAGTGACGCCGCCTACGAAGAACGCGCCACCATGTTCGGCCGTTCACTGAACCGCGACAACCGGACCGACCAGCAATTGCTGGACGAAGCCTTGAATGTAGCCCGCCGCTCGGACATCATCATCGCAGCCTTGGGCGAATCGTCAGAAATGAGCGGGGAAAGCAGCAGCCGCACTAACCTGGACCTCCCCGACGTACAACAAAACCTGTTAAAAGAATTACTGAAAACCGGAAAGCCGGTAGTACTGGTGTTATTCACTGGTCGTCCGCTTACGCTAAACTGGGAACAGGAACACGTGCCCGCTATTCTGAATGTATGGTTCGGAGGTAGCGAAGCGGCCTACGCTATCGGCGACGCCCTCTTCGGTTATGTCAACCCGGGCGGCAAACTGACGATGACTTTCCCGAAGAACGTCGGACAGATTCCTCTTTATTATGCACATAAGAACACCGGACGTCCGTTGGGACAGGGTAAATGGTTTGAGAAGTTCCGCAGCAACTATCTCGATGTGGATAACGAGCCACTCTATCCGTTCGGTTACGGATTGCATTATGGAACGATCCGTTACGAGAATGCACAGATTTCCTGTGCGCAGTGCAGTGTGAGAGATGCCGTCGATGTGAGTGTGGATGTCATAAATGAGAGTTCCTACACGATCCATGAGAGTGTTCAGGCGTACATTCAGCATGAGGAAGCGGATGCGTATGAACCGGGATATCAGTTGAAAGGAATACAGACGGTTACATTACAGCCGAAAGAGACGAAGCGTGTGACCATATCTCTTAAGGCACGTGACTTTGCGATTATCACGCAGGAGGGAGAATGCGTTGTAAGACCGGGATCTTACCGCATCGCAATCGGAGGTCAGCAGCCGGATGCAAGAAGTGCAAAACTTACCGGAAGTGACGTGGCTGCGCTGGTGGTCCGCAGAGAGGGTGCGCAGACACCGGTTGAGTATTAGCGTGCAGAAATATCAAGAAACAATTTTAAATATAGTCTCGTATATGTTATAATGAATTTAATCGGTTGTACGAATGAGGAGCAGGTCGAAAAATCTGCTCCTTTATCGCTTTGTTGTGTGTGAATTTAGAGGGGTTGGTATGAATATCATCGAAAAGTTCATCAAGGTATTGGAAAGATATATGGATAATCTTTCTATTAAGAAAAAATTTATACAGTTATACATTTTCTGTGTTTTATTACCGCTGATCATTACGGACAGTGTCGTCTTATATATTGAAGACAGCATGGAATCGCAGCGGCAGTATCATGAGATGGCAAACGTTGCGAATGCAGTCAGCTATAATATCAGTGCACTGGTGGAGAATGCGGGAGAAATTGCCAAAAGTATGTACACAATCTTAATTATATTATTTGATGCTTTTCCTGTTTTTCGCATTTAAATAAAACAACTCCTTTTCTTTTTGAAATCAAACTGACTACACTATGACTTTTATGGAGTTATTTTGCTTACCTCCCCCCTAAAATTGATTTGTCTTTTCATA
>OGGV01001095.1_pt1 | contig 13991 bp, 7 predicted proteins | sample 1571301 | NCBI WGS metagenome assembly OGGV01 (sample SAMEA2582072, study PRJEB24529) | metagenome | biome: Human gut stool | place: China | collected 2011
TAATTTTAATTATTTTGCAAATAAAGCTGGTATTCAAAGTTATTCGGTAAGCGGCTATTATGCTAACAACCCTGTTGATGGTCATATTATGAATTTGATTTGTATTGAAGGTAAATGGTATGGCTATGATTGTGAAACAGGAAATAATGGAAATGGTGGCTTAGAAGGATTCTACCAGTTGGATCGTAAACTTAATGCAAGTTTGAAACTTGACGATAAAAGTAATCAACTTTACGAGTCTAAACAACCTCATGGAACTAAAGAAGATTACACAAGCGTAAATGATCGACTTCGTGAAATATGCCCGAAGTGTAAAGTTTCACATTTTAAATAAAATAATATTAATTTAAGAACTATCAATGCAAAAGTTGATAGTTCTTTTTTTATACCTTTTTAGCAATATACAAAAAAGATGCCGTTCTATTTCTTTTCACTTGGAGAATAGATAAAAGGCTACGCTCACATTCAAAATATAGAAGTGACTATATTTTGAACGCCAAAGAAACTGTGTGAGGAGTCGAGGTCAGTGACACTTTGGCAATTTTTTTCGATATTACAATAAATTTATAGTTTTATTAAAATTTTAAAGGTGGTGAATTGTAATGACTAATAAAAATTACAAAGCATTAAATTGGTCAGGATTTATGTAGCTAACCTTTTGTGGGTTGGCTGAATATAAATAATGATTAAATGAAATAATTAAAATTCTCATTGTGGTTTTAATTATCTGTTTCAAACAATGGTTTTAATAATATTATTAAAATACTCTTAAGAAAGGAGAAAAAAACAAATATATGAAAAGATTTAATTCATATAAAGTTAAAGGTCTTGGTAAACGTGTACTTTCTGCTTTACTTGCCGTTTTAATGGTCTTTAGTTGTTTTGCAACAGGACTTACTGCTCTTGCTAATTCATCAATCAAAGATGTATGGACTTCATCTGACGGTAAATCACACCACAGATTAAAGGTTAACGGCAAAGATGCCTTCTGTATAAACTACGGTGAAGAAGCGTCCGGTAAGTTTAAAACTGATGCTGCCGCACTTAAATATTGGAATAGTCTTGGCACTACTAAAAAGAATAAAATTCAAAATATTCTTTCTTGTGCCGAAGCTAAACATTATTTAAAGAGTGATTCAAGTGATGCTACATATTTTGCTATTCAAAGAGCTATTTGGAATGTTGTAACAACACAATCCGAAAAAACTTTGTCAGAATATTTCAAATCACAGACAAACACCAAATACAAGGAACTTAATTCAAGCTATTCTGATTACGCAAAGAAAGCTCCTAAGTTTGGTACGATTAAACTGGAACCTCAGTATGACGGTAGTGGTAATGTTACTTCGTATAAAGGCTTGGCGACAGATAGCAACAAAGTTTTGAGTAAATTTAAGTTTACTGATAAAGCAGGACTCAAAACTTCTGTTTCGGGTAATAAACTTACTATATCAACTAACGCCTATTTTGATGGAAAAAAAACATTAAAAATGGTATCTAATGATAAACATTATACTATCAAGGATAGTCAGGTCGGTCATTTTGGTAATCAGCAAGTTATTGCTATCGGTAGTCCAAGTACACTAAATGTTAATATTAGTGTTGGTATTAACATTAACGCTGGTGATATAAAAATATCAAAAATTGCTGAAACCGGTGAGTCAATGAGTGGTATTCAATTTGATTTGTATGATGCAAATGGAACTTATGTTAGTTCGGATTGGACTGATGAAAGCGGCATTGCGTCATTTAACTATTTGAAACCCGGAACATACACCGTAACAGAAATTACACCTGCCGGTTATGTGTCGTATGGAAACACAAACAGTGTTCAAGTAACAGTAAGAGCCGGAGATGTAGTCAATGCATCAAACCATTCAAGTGGTAAATGGGTCAACACTTTGCAACGTGGTGATATTTATATCCATAAGACAATTGAGGATACAAGTACACCGTATCAGGCAGAGTTTACTCTTTACGATTTGGACGGTAATTATGTAATCTCAGGAACAACAAACACTGCCGGCGACCTTTACTTCTGTAATATCCCAACAGGATATTATCAAATTAAAGAAACCAATACATATAACAGTAATGTTATAGATTGGCAAGCAACATATACAACATATGATTCGGGTACAGGTCAAACAACAACTCATAAAGGTGCACAGATTTATGTATCTTGGGATGGTCAAACGACTTATCCATATACAAACAATGTAAACCATAATGGTTGGCTTAATGACCTTGTAGGTGGTACAAACCTTTGTGATTGGGTTAATGAGATTAATTTCTCAGGTAACAATACAATCGTAAACAAGTATATGCGTGGTGATTTGAGACTCTATAAAGTCTCTGAGAAGCCTGATACAACGAGTTCAAACGGATATACATACAAGTATGTTCCTAACGATAATAAAGGCTCATATCCAGCCACAAAAGGTGCTAAGTTCACAATTACAAGTGAAGCAAGCCAAAATGCATTGGGTAAAGATTTAACATTTACTACAACTACGGATGAACAGGGATATGCATACTTCTGTGATGTTCCTATCGGCTATTATACGGTAAAAGAAATTGAGGTTGATAACAAGTATGTTCAGCCTGATAATCAAGTCTTTTACGTAGCGTGGGATGGTAATACAAACTATGATGTAACAGGCGCAAACTGTAGAAACAGTGTTGATTACTATGCAGACTATAATTCAAATACATTAACCTTTATTAACTATTTAAAGTATTTCAGATTTGAATTTTCAAAGCTTGATAATGATACAAATAGTTCAAAGGCTCAGGGTGATGCTTCACTTGCAGGAGCAACATATGAACTTTATAAAGGCAATGAACTTGTAGGAACTTATGTAACCGATGCAAGCGGTAAGTTTACAACAAACTATCATATTTGTGGTAATGACTATTACCTTAAAGAAGTAGGCTCATCTAACGGTTATTACATTAATAAGGAAAACTTAAAGGTATCCGAAGATCCGTCAAAGTACACAGTAAGGCTTAATGATACTTCAAAAACTAATACAGAAACGGTTAAAAAGGGTAGAATTGAGATTATGAAATTTACCGATGACGGTTCTGATAAATATGTTACACCAGAGCCTAATGCAGAATTCCAAATCTATCTCAAATCGGCAGGCTCATACGAGAACGCTAAAAACAACGAGAGAGATTTAATTGTTACCGGTAAAGATGGCTATGCTGAAAGTAAGGCATTGCCTTATGGTGAATATGTAATACATCAGACTAAATGTGGTCTTGAAGGTACTCTTTTAGCAGATGACCAAATTTGTAAAATTCAAACAGATTCAAGTGCATACCCTGATAACGGTGATTCAAATGTTGTAGCAGTTTACAGATATGCAATTAAAAATCTTTTAGATAGTGCATATTTAAAACTTGTAAAAGTTGATGCCGATACAGGCAAAGCTATTCCATACAATGAACTCCAAGGTGCTAAATTCCAGATTCTTGATAAGGATTTGAATGTAGTCAAAATGACTTATACATATCCTAAGAAAATGGTAATTGATACATTTACTCTAAATGATGAAGGATATCTTATTACTCCTGAAAAGCTTCCATACGGTAAGTATTATATTGTAGAAGTAGAAGCACCATACGGCTATTTCAATCCAAATGCTGATAAAATCGTATCAAGGATTGACAGTAACGGTAATACGGTTTACGAGTATGATAAGAAATCTGTTGAAAAAACAGCGTTCAAAATTGATACAGTAAATAACGAAAACAAAGTTGATAAAACAGATGCTCAACGTGCTACAATTGAAGTAAGCATTAAAAATAATGTTCAAACAGCAAATCTCCAAGTTGAAAAACGAGGAGAAGTTTTCAAAACTGTAACAAAGAATGGCGAATTCTATTCAGCAGTTTATGAAGAACAAGGTCTTGCAGGTGCTGTATATACTGTTTATGCATCAGAGGATATTGTTACTCCTGATGGTACTGTAAGGTACAAAAAAGGTGATGCAGTATGTACTCTTACAACAGGTGCAACTGGTATTGCAGACTCTAAATTAAGCACAACACAATGGTTTGGTAAGTGGCATAAGCTTTATCTTGGCAAGTATGAAATCAAGGAAATTACTGCTCCGAATGGCTTTGCACTTAACACCGATTCAAAGAAAATTGAACTTGCATATCAAGGTCAAAATGTTAAAGTTTATGATGTAAATGATACTTTTGTAAATGAAAGACAAAAGGTTGAAGTCAAAGGAACTAAGGAACTTGAAGTCAATGATATCTACGGTATCGGGAATAATAATGAGGTTGAGTCAGTAGTATTCGGCCTCTATGCAAATGAAGATATTATTGCGGCTGACGGTACTAAAATTCCTAAAGACGGCTTGATTCAAAAGGTAAATGTATCTGCAAACGGTACGTTTGAATTTGATGCCGACCTTCCATTAAACTTTGATTATTATGTAAAGGAAATTGCAACAGATAATCATTACAAGCTTAATGATAAGAAATTTACATTCAGCTTTGACTATAAAGGTCAAGATATTGCAAAACAAACAATTACCCTTAATGGCAATAAGCCTATTTCAAATGAACTTAAATACGGTAAGATTTCCGGTCTTAAAGTAGACGATTTAGGTAATAAACTTGCTAATGTAACATTTGGTTTATTCTCAAAAGATGAAACTAAATTTACAAAAGAAAACGCAATCGTAACAGTAACTACCGATAAAAACGGTGTATTTGAAATTGACAATATTCCGGTTGGTAATTATCAACTTGTAGAGCTTTCTGCTCCAGACGGTTATGCTTTTTCAAAAGAACCAATCGGCATTTCGGTTACTGAGGACAAACAAGTTATCAAAAAGCAAGTTGAAAACAAGGTTGTACGTGGTCAAATTGTTATCACAAAACAAGGTGAATTCTTCTATTCTACATCAGAAAATGAAGACGGTACAACAACTCCTGTTTATAAGAATTGTAATCTTCCGGGTGCTACATTTGATGTGATTGCTGCTGAAGATATTACTACTCCTGATGGTGTAGTAAGAGCACATAAGGGCGATGTAGTTGATACAATCACTACTGATGAAAACGGTGTAGCAAAGAGTAAGGAACTCTTCCTTGGTAAGTATGAGGTAAAAGAAACCAAAGCACCAAAGGGATATTTCCTTGATAAAAACAACTATACTGATGATAATAGCTTTAAGGTTGAGCTTACATTTGAGAACAGTGATAAGGAACTTGTTGTAAAAAATCTTGATGCATATAACAAAAGACAAACAGTAAAAGTAAATCTTATTAAGTCAATGGAAAAAGATAATATCTTTAAAATTGACGATGTAAATGCACTTAAAAACGTTGTCTTTGGTTTATTTGCAAGAGAAGATATGACAGCAGTTGACGGTTCTGAAATTAAGGCAAGCACACTTATTGAAAGAGCAAAACCTGATGAAAACGGTCTTGTATCGTTCAATGCGGACCTTCCTTACGGCTACAAATATTATGTAAAAGAAATCTCCACAGATTCTCTTTATACATTAGATGAGTCAGAGTATGAATTTGCATTTGATACCGAAGAAAACGATGCAGAAGTAACTACAATCTCCATTAATAATGGTACTGTTATTGTAAATACTATTGCAAGAGGTAAGGTAACAGGTGTTAAAAAGGATACTGACGGCACACTTGTAAAAGGTGCTTTGTACGGTTTATTCAGCTCTGATGCAACTGAATTCACAAAAGAAACTGCTCTTATGACAGCAGAAACAGATGAAAACGGTGTATTCACATTTGACTTAATTCCAAAGGGTAGTTACATTATCGTTGAATTATATGTACCTGTACCATATAAAGTAAGTAATGAAAAGATTGCATTTACTATCAGTGATGAAGCAAATCAAGTAGCATTTGATGTTACTGATGAATTTATCACAGGTGCTATTTCGGTATATAAATTTGATGCAGATTATCCTGAAAATTCATTATCAGGTGCAACATTTACAGTATATAATGACGTTGACGGTAACGGCGTTTATGATGAAAATATTGATACTGTTTATAATACTTTGAACGAAGTTCAGACAGGATTTTATTTCCTTGACGGCATCAGATACGGTCATTATCTTGTAAAAGAAACTGCTTCTCCTAACGGATTTGCAATTGATGAAAATTATTATCCGGTATTCATTGAAGAAGATGGCAAAACATATAACGTTACTAATTCCGGCGAAAGCTTTGTTGATACAGCTCTTAAAGGTACTTTAAAAGTAGTTAAATCTTCGTCTAACGGCGTTGTAGAAGGCTTTACTTTCAATATCAAAGGTACAAGTACAACTGGTGAAAAAATTGATATCACAGAGGTTACAAACAGTAAAGGTGAAATCAATATTTCTGACCTTAGAGTAGGTACTTATACAATTACTGAGGTTGAAAATGATGCTACCGATAACTATAAAATTGAAGAACCAAAGACCGTTACAATTAAAGCAAACGAAACAGCAACAGTTCATTTCTATAATGAATATAATGCACCGAGTGCACCAAAAGCAGGTCTTGATAATAACTTCTTCGGTCTTGCTTGCGCAGGTGTAGGAACTTCAATTATGGGTTCAATTTCTATGTTAGGATACATTGTTTCAAAGAAGAAAAAGAATGATATTGACGATTAATCAGTAAAGTTCATGTTTTCGGAGAGTCGCTTTTGCGGCTCTCTTTTTTTATGCTTTTTTAAAAAAAATTATTTTTTTATGCATATTCGCAAAAATAAAAATTTCTTGCGCGATAAATATAATGAAAGGTATTTTATGAGTCAATATCTTTCAATAAGTTTTATTTTGTGTTTAATTTTTTTCTTCTTTAATTTGTTATTTTTTGTTAATTTTTATTGCTTTTTTCTATTTGTTTAACAAGAATTTTATTATCCAAGGAACTATTGAACACATCAATAGTTCTTATTTTTTTATTTTTTGACTCAAATAATTGAAAGGAGAAAGAAACTTTGTATCGTCAAAATTTTCAAGAATATGTGAAAAAATTATATGCTTTTTTGTCCGAAGCAAAGGTAATTACAGTTAATGAAGCTAAAGCATTTTTAAGGGCTTTAGGTATTAAATCTGATTATACAGATACTATTGTAAAGCGTTTAGTATCCGATACATCTGTCTGTAAAAAAGACAATTATTTAATGCTTAACTGTAATAGAAGCTTAATGGAATACACTGATTTTAATTGCTTAAAAGGTAAAATTAATGCCCTTTACATTAATCTTTTAAATCAATTTAATTGTATTTCATACGAAGTTAAATATCCTTGTAAAGCTGTTTTATATAATTCCCGAACAGGAACTGCATTGTATGTTTTTTACATTTCAGAGAACTTTGCTAATGATTGTAATTTGATTGAATCACTTTATACAACCAATATGACAAAGCTTTCACCACTTAATGTTGCATTAATAATTAATGATAAGGTCGATAAAAAATCAATTGAATTATCAAACAATTTTAATGTGATTATTACTTTTCAAAACAATAAATTTACAGATGAAAGGAAGTGAAAAGCAATAAGGTATGAACAAATATGTAATGTGTAAAAAGATTTTTGCTATTAATGAAAACTATGTTGACATATCAAATTCGCTTAAGGATTGTCGAGATTTAGTCGTTAGAGAAGATAATGACGGACTAAGAAATTACTTGACAAAAACTCTTGTTGAAAGTGAATTAGCAACAATAGAATTGCGTAAATTAATGGCACAAAACGTTGAAACAAAACCACAAATGATTGAACTTGATTCCAAGATTGTTGATGCTAACGATATCTCAATCGAAGAAAATGACAAGGTACTTTCAATAAAAATGCCAATTATTCTGCCATTTAAGAAAGTAAAAGATATCAGAAGAATATCACCTCAATTCAAGTCATCAGAGCAAAGTAACGACTACATAATTGAAGCTTTAAAGAAAGCTAACAAGCTTGGTCTTGATAATCTTTTTTATAAAGTGAATGCAATTGTAGGTGCTCTTGATATTGCAATGCAGCGTTATTGCGTGAACAGTACATACGAAGAAAGAATCAAACTTTATTCAAACGGTACTTATGTGTTTACCAATTATTTCAAGTATGAACCGGGGCAGTTATCACCTGATCCTGACAATATGGAGTACAAACAAATTATTGATATTGTGGCTCGCTATCTTTCTTGTGGTAATGATAATCATATAAAAATTATCATTCAAAATAAGCCGGCTAAAAGCTCGTATACCGAACTTAAAGTGTATCCAAATACATTTGAGCTTATTCCTCAAAAAGTTCAAAAATAAGGAAAATAGGTTGGTTAAAACCGAACCATTCCGGTTTCACCCATTGCCTTTTTGCCGATTTAGTGAGTGAAATCAATAGTTTTTGGCAAATTTCTTTATCCATTTTGTCCGGTCAGGAGATTTCTTAACAAAAATGGACTTAAAAAGTAAGTGAGGAGTGTAAGAGTTGACAGCAACACAAGAAAAGGCAAAAACGCCAACACAACAAGAAATCAATAAAGGCATATACACAACATTTGAAAAAGAAATAAAGTATGCAGACACAAGCAAAGCAATAATAAAACTACTTTCTGAAAAATATTGTATAGCTAAAGATTTTGAATTATTACAGGAAGATTTGCAGGAAAATAAATTGTGGAAAGTAAAAAAAGCAATGAATGAGTTACAAAAAAACAATTATGTAACGGCATTTGCAATAGATTGTGAAAAAGCTAACAATCAAAAAGACAGTTGGAAACTAACTAACCGAGGTACTCGATTGGCAAAGTATCTTTTCAATCTTGAAAAAACCAAAAGTTCCACAAGTGCCCGAAAGGCACAATCCTGCTGTCGAAACAGAAACATAACAGAAACGATGCTCCAAGGTACTTTACAACCAAACGTTCAATATATCAACAGTGAATATTTAGGAACTTGTTTAAAGGAAGATGAAAAAGCACCATTGAGAGGATTGTATTGCACAGGATATTTACTAACACCGGAGACTAACTATTTACTTTACAGTTTAAGTGATAGAAATATTGCGGTGTATGAAACAAGAGAAAAAAACTCATTAAGAAAAATCGAGGTACTAAAAGGTACTGAGACAAAAAAAGACAGAGAGAATTATTTGGAAGGCTTTGACCGAATAATTTTTGTAGAAAATGAAGAAGCAATAAAAAATATGTTTGAGACTGTACCGTTTAATAAATGGTGCAAGAAGAACGGCAAGAGTTATGCAAGGAATTATGAAAATGGACTCTTTTATAGAGATGAAACGATAATGAGAGGACAGGCTTTTGTAATTGAACGAAGTATAAATCAAAAAAGTCTAATAAAACCTTTTTATAATACACCACAGACAACAATGAGGATGTCTGAGGATGCAGTTAAGCAGTATGTGGAGATAAAGAGGAAAGAATTAGGAGAAAAAGAAAAGGCAAAAAAATATCAGTTGTCAACAGTAGAAACTGATAGATACATAGTTGTAAATCTGATAGTGCAGGAACTTCACAAAATGGCAATGATAGAAAATATCATTGAAGATAAAAATGAAAAACGCGAGGTACTTGTTTTTACAACTGAAAAACAGATTGATTTTATAGAACGTTGTTTTGGAAAAGACAACATAAAGATAGCAAAGATTGGAGAAAAAGAGCTTGAAAGATATTTGGAAGAAAAGAGGAAACAAAATATGAGATAAAACGAAAGGGTGACGGCAACGAAAAAGGAAAAACAGAATAAAGAAAACCATTTGGATAAAATGTCAGAAAAATTTGGAAAAACCAAATTAGGTGATTTTGTAATAAGGCATAAATTGTTAGCCGGAATGATGTATTTCATAGGATGGTATTTGTCGGGCGTTTTAAGTCAAGCATTATACAAGAGTCATTTGCTTATGAGAGCACCGGATAAAGCAGATAATTATGAAGTATCGTTTGGATTAAGAAGCTTAGTCCAATGGTGTACTAATTTTCCAACAGGGTTAATAACACTGATTGTTTTTATGGCAGTGATTTCTTGGGTGATAATCCGATTTATTGCTCCACGAATGAGAGTAGAGGTCGGCACTAAAGAAAAAGAAAGAAATGTCATAAAAAGCGATAATGACACATATGGTACGGCTGCACTTGGCACAACAGAAGAATTTGAAGATGTAACACAGATTGGAAAGATTGAAGATTGTAAGGGAATAATTCTTGGTCAGGATAAAGAGAGCAATGAAGTAATCACATTACCAACGGCTGAGGATATGAACTACAAAATCAAAAAGAATAATTGGACTTGGGATGATATTAATAACAATACAAGAAATAGAAATATTCTTGTAATCGGCGCACCGGGTACAATGAAGACCAGAAGTGTTATTCAAACTTCAATATTGCAGGCTGTACGGCGTGGAGAATCAATTTTTATGACCGACCCGAAGGGTGAAGGTTATGAAAAGAATAAATCAATGCTTGAATCACACGGCTATACTGTTAGGGCATTCAATCTAAAGGACTTTAAGAATAGTGATAGTTGGAATATGCTTGCTTCTCTTGATGATAATGATGATGGAAACGCAAAAATATTTGCAGAAACTGTTATAGCAAATGCCGGAGGAGACAGTAATAGCAAAGATTCATATTGGAATGATAATGCTATGAACTTCTTAAAGGCTTGCTTGTTATTACATAATACGGATAGTTTTGGTGCACTGTATGATTTTGTGACAGGTACTAATTTGCCGGATTTTGAAACAGCATTTGCAAATTCACCTGACAGGGTATCTGCGTTAAGGGCATTTAAAGCATTTAATCAATGTTCAGAACAAGTAAAAGGTCAAATCATAAACGGTCTTGGAATTATGATAGATGTATTCCAGCAAGATAATGTTAGAAACATAACGGATTCAGACGAAATAGATTTAACATTACCTGCAAGAGAAAAATGTGCATACTTTGTAATTACTTCTGACCAACACTCAACATATGATTTCCTTGCAATGTTGTTCTGGGTAATGAGCTTTATTAAATTGATTGAGTATATAGATAAGCATAAAGATGAAAATGGTGACCCAACAACGTTACCAATCAATATGCTTTTTGATGAATTTAGTAATATAGGTATTATTCCAGACTTTAAAAAGAAAATATCTACAGTAAGAAGTAGACATGTCTATTTAACATTGATTATTCAAACATTACCACAATTACAAAATAGATACCCAAATGGTGTATGGGAAGAAATTGCTGCTTGCTGTGATATAACAATGTTCCTTGGTACGAATGATTTAACAACAGCAGAATACATATCCAAAAGAACAGGTATTATGACAACAAGTGTTAAGACGGAAAACAATATGTACGAAAGAGACAGAATCGCACTTGATAGAGATGCAACAAGTAGGGAAGTTACATCAGACGGTCAGAGAATGGTAATGACAACTGACGAAGTACTAAGAATGAAAAACACCGATAGCCTGCTGCTAATAAGAGGAATGAATCCTCTGCTTTGTAGGAAATATGATTATACGAAGCATCCAATGTCAAAGGAATTAAAGAAAATCCGAATTGAGGACTATATTCCACGATGGAGGCAGAGGAAAATCAATTTTGAGAAAGAAAGAGAAAAAGAGGAAAAGAGGATAGCAGAAGAACAAGCTGCCGAAAGGGAAAAACGAATAGAAAAAGCATTAGAACGTCAACAAGAGTCAACTGCTCAAGCTGACAATAAGACAAAAGAAACAACAAAGAAAACAACAGAACAAAAATCTGATTCGAGTGTTGGAATGAGCATGAATGATATGCTGTTAAATTTTGCTATGCCGGCAGACTCGTCAAATGTAAACGAAGAACTTGAAGAAGATAATGAAGAATAAAATTAAGAAAGGAAAACATTATGGCAAATAGAAGAACTACAATTGAAATCCCTGAAAGCAAATTGCATAAGCAAGAGCAGGAAAAGAAAAGGGTAGAAATGTTCCAGACATTAAATCAAAGCTTGGCATCTGCAAATAAAGCAGTAAAGCATTACTTGTCGATTAAGGTAGATGGTTTGTGGCCAAACGAGAATACCACTGATATGGGATTGAGGTATTGCGCATGTCATCAGTATGGTGAATGGAAAATAATTGTACCTGCTGCCTTGATGAATTTTGACGAAGAAGTAATCAAGGGAAAAGAACCATATCAATTGCAAGGAATATATCAAAGTTACATAAACGAAATGGTTGATGCAACAATTGATGTAGTTGTAATAGCAATAGATACAGCAAGCAAGAGAGTTCTTGCAAGCCGAAAGATGGCAATGGACTATTTGGAAGAAAGAAATTATTTCAAAGAGGACAAAGGCGGTTTAAGCAAAATTGAACGAGCAGTAAGAGATAACAAAAACATTGAAAGCAGAGTTATCACAGTTCGTGAAAAATGGGTATTGCTTGACGTACTCGGTCATCAGGTCAAAATGCTTGTAAATGATGTAGGTTGGAGATTTGTGCCTGATGCAAGAGCAATTGTATATGCAGGGGATGTAGTACCTGTAAAAGTAAAAGAATTGAATATAGACAAAGAGAACAAGAAAATTGAAATGCAAGTAAGTATGAAAGAAGCATTGCCAAATCCAAATGTTGCAAATTCAAAAAAATATCCGGCAGGATCAACATGCACAGGAACAGTAGTAGCAATAAGCAACGGCGCATATTTTGTGCAGACAGGTGATTTTGTAAACGGTGTGGATATACTTTGTAAAATCATCAATTCACCTGAATTACCGGAGGAAAGAGATAAGGTGCTTGTTAAGATAGGCTATGTGAACGAAGAACAAGGAAGAATCTTTGGAACAATAGAGCGAATTACATCTAAGCATAATAGGATGCTGAACTTGTAATGCATAGCACACATAATAAATATTACAGTAATTCGTATATAATGGCTATAATATCCGGTATGACCGGAAATATATTATCAGCAATATTGTTTATTCAAGTAGCATTGGCTAACAACAGTCCGGAATTTCTTTATAAACCGCAAAAGGTAAAAACATATAGTATAGCGTGTATTATTGAAATTATCTTTCTTGCAGTTCTCTTATCTGCATCCAGAAGCAGCCGGTCCTGTTCCTCCAGATTTTTCTCCATCAACATTGTCAACGGATATACCAGAAATGCAGTTCCAACTACAATCAGCAGATCATCAATCCCACTATAAGCATAGAAGACCGCACTTGCGGCAAGGAGCACCCACCACTGGATTTTCTTTGGTACTATATAATATATCAAAACTGTAACTGCTAAGAATACTATAAATATGTATGATACGACAGACATGCCTTCTCTCCATTTCTTTCTCTTTGTTTCACGCCCGTTTCTGTATGGCTTTTTTTACACCGTACTGAATGTGCTAGAGTATTTTAACAGCAATGTGCAAATGATCGACATTACAAGAATAATGATAAGGGAAATCTTCCAGCCTTCCCGGAACATATACTTTGGTTCCAGTCCATATCCCACCGGAATCGCACGGATCGACGTTGGCAGCATATAAGACAGGTTCACACCAATGGATGCTACGTATATATACGGAATCGGATTCAGCCCACATCCCTGTGTGATTGAGATCACAAGTGGAATCGCAACCGCTGCCGTAGCTGTATTTGAGGTCACATCCGACAACAGTAGTGTTGCAGTCAGAATGATCAGGATCGTTACAAAACCACCCTTCATATCAAAGGAAGAAATCACTTCTCCAAGTGCTTTTGCAACACCTGTTGCATTGATCAGGCTTCCAAGTGCCAGACCTCCGGCAAATATATACATCAGATCCCAGACGATCTTTCCCTGCACCTGTTTCCAGACCATGATCCGTTTTCCCTCTTTATTTGTAAAAAGAAAGGCGATGATCGCACAGATGATAAATACATATGCAGGCTTTAATCCCGGCAATATATCCTGATAAAGCTGTCTGGCAAATGCCAGACCTGTTGCCACTACAAACA
>OGGV01001100.1_pt1 | contig 13952 bp, 12 predicted proteins | sample 1571301 | NCBI WGS metagenome assembly OGGV01 (sample SAMEA2582072, study PRJEB24529) | metagenome | biome: Human gut stool | place: China | collected 2011
TATCGTTCCGCTTAGAAAACCAGAATTTTATGCTTTTCTGCATTATAGCACGATTGACCAAAAAGAACAAGCTACTGTAAAATCCATACATAACGGATTTACAGCAACTTGTTCTTTTTTATTTTACGATCTTATAATATTCTCTTGACGTGATTGCAAAGACTATCACATAGAATACTGCAAAGACTGCTGATACTCCAATTGTGCACATCATGGATAAATGTGTATCTGACAGATTAAACACAAGAAGGAGCTTTGTAATCGGTTTAAATGCCACTGTCACATGCAGGATCGCCATAAGAAGCGGAACAAAGAATACTGTCAAAATCTGGCTGTGAATCGATCCTTTGACTTCTTTCTTACTCATTCCTACTTTCTGCATAATCTGATACCGGTCTTTGTCATCATAGCCTTCAGAAATCTGTTTGTAATAAATGATCAGGACCGTCGCCATCAGGAACAAGAATCCTACAAAAATTCCAAGGAAGAAAAATCCGCCGTAAACGCCATAAAATTCCTGTGCATAAGCTTCTCTGTATTCTACATAGCATGACTGCACCTCGCCGCTTGTCTCCATCCGCGCTTTCATGGATTCCAGAGCTTCACTTTTTGCAGTGTCATTTCCCTTCATATCAAAATTCAACAGATACTGCATCGTGATCGGAATTTTGGTCGGACCATAGAGCTGTATCACATGCTCTACAGCTGCATCATCCGCCATTACCAGATAAATATTCTTTGTCACATCTGCCTCTTTCTTTTTCTGCAGATTGGATTCCTTCAAGTTTTCTTTTACATGATAATTCTCTTTACCTAACACGATTTCTCCGCTGTCAAACTCTTCATCCGGGAAATAGGTCAGCACTTCATCCGGAGCAAGTGAAATATCGGTTCCTTCCAGTGCATTATAATCTGCCAATGGAATCACATACAAGCCTCGCATCGCATCTGCATCATATCCACTTCCTGAATCCGTATCAAACTTGAGCTGATTGTCATATTTCATGGCGCTCAGCGGCACATACCGGTATTTTTGTTCATGAATAATCTCCAGCCCCCGGCTTTGCGTCTCTTCCTGCACGATCCGCTCCATCGCTTGTATATTTTCCGGAGTTGTTTCATCAGATGTTGCGGAAAATTCAGTCTTAAAACGTGTATTCATTATATTTTCCTGCCCGATATACAAGGATGCTGTCGCAGAAATCAATACCAGTACAATGGTACTCATAATACAGATATTTGCCAGTCCTACTGCATTTTGTTTCATTCGATAGATCAGACCTGACACTGAAACAAAATGTTTTGTCTTATAATAATAGGCTTTATTTTTCTTCAATAATTTTAACAGCGCTACACTTCCCGCTGTAAACAGAGCGTAGGTTCCGAAAATAACCAGAATTACTGCAATAAAAAATTTTGTGATCGCACTAAGCGGTGACTCTGTCGTCTGTGCAATATAATATCCGCTTCCCAACAAAAGAATTCCGATCACTGCGATCAGCCAGTTTGCTTTTGGTTCTTTTTCTCCTTTTTTCCCTCCCTGCAGAAGTTCCACCGGATTGACTCTCTGCACCTGGAAAATGTTCCAGATCAGAATCACAAGAAAGATAGCTCCAAATAGACCGGCACTGATCAAAATAGCCTCCGGTTCCACAGAAAACTGAAATGCAACATCAAACCGGATCAATTTCAGGAGTACCAGAAAGATGAGGCGTCCGAATACGATTCCTGCCAGGATTCCTCCAAGGATACCTGCGCCCGCAGTATAGATGCTCTCCCAGACCATCATCTTTGTCAGGTTCGTCTTATCCATTCCAAGCACCTGATACAATCCCATCTCTTTTTTTCTCTGACGAACCAGAAAACTGTTCGTATAAAAGAGAAAGATTGCCGAAAAACCACCTGTGATCGTAACTGCAAAATTCAGGATCAGACGCAGCTGGGATGCACCGGGCATGGTATCCAGCGCCGAATTGGTGGAGACTAACAAGAGATCATAAAACATCATGACAGTCAAAATGCAGGTCAGAAGATACGGAAAATACGTCTTTCCGTTTTTCTTAATGTTGGTCGCAGCCAGCTTTGGATACAATACATTACGCATTGTCCTCACCTCCCGTTGTCAGCGCAGTCAGTGTTGCGGATATTTTTTCATACAATTCTTCATTGCTCATATTGCCGCGGTACAACTGATGGAACACTTCTCCGTCCTTGATGAACAGAACTCTGTTTGCCGTACTCGCTGCCTTCACACTGTGCGTCACCATCAGGATGGTCTGTCCCTGCTGATTGATCTCCTTAAACAAGCGAAGCAGTTCATCTGCAGCCCGCGAATCCAACGCTCCTGTCGGCTCATCTGCAAGGATCAGCTTGGGCTGCGTGATCAGCGCTCTTGCCACTGCCGCCCTTTGTTTCTGACCGCCGGATACTTCATATGGAAACTTCTTCAAAAGTTGAGTGATTCCAAGCTGCTGTGCAATTGGTTTGAGTTTCTGACTCATCTCCGGATACTTTTTGCCGGAAAGTACCATCGGAAGATAGATATTGTCCTCCAGAGAAAATGTATCCAGAAGATTGAAATCCTGAAATACAAATCCCAGATTCTGCCGGCGAAATGCTGCCATTTCTTTATTGCGGATCTCTCCCAGATCTCTTCCTTTCAGGTACACCTTCCCGGATGTTGGTTTATCCAGCGCTGCCAGAATATTTAAAAGTGTTGTCTTTCCGGATCCGGACTCTCCCATGATCGCTACATATTCTTTCTCCTCCACCGAAAAGTTCACATTGGAAAGCGCCTGTACCTGATTTCCTCCAAATCGTGTGGTATATATTTTTTTCAGATTCTTTACTTCCAGTAATGTCATCGTCATTCCTTCCTTTCATTTCTCCCGTTTTCTTACTTCTCGTTTATTATAACTGGAACACAGAAGCTTGTTCCATTGATTCACATTACAAATCACAACTGTTGTCTTACGTTTTTGTAAGGTTTGGCTTTCCGGCAGATAAAACATTGCCACATCTCATCCGCAATGTTACAATTAGTATCAGTTTGAATACAAAGGAGTTTTCAGATATGAAACAAGAACGATGGAAATCTATTTTAAAACCTCTGACCATTCTTCCGGTCATTGTCATGCTCTGTACCATCTTTGGATTTTCCAATCAGAACGGAACAACTTCCGGTGGATTGAGCCAAAAAGTAAGCAGGCAGATCGTCACTGTCTGTGATACCCTCTTTCATCAGGACTTGGCGGAAGAGACAATCGAACATTATACCGAAAAAATCGAATATCCTCTGCGCAAAGCAGCCCACGCCACGGAATACCTGATCCTGACTCTGCTGGCTGCCCTGCCGCTTTATACCTATGGTCTTCGTGGAAAAAAACTGCTTTTGGCTCTATTTTTATTCTGTGTCATCTGCGCATCCGGGGACGAATTCCACCAGTCCTTTATTCCCGGCAGGTCTCCCCAGATTACAGATGTATTTGTAGACAGCATCGGAATCCTGACAGGATGCGGCATCACATACCTTGTATTACGTAATCGCCCGTCCGATACGGCTTCTTCGAAGAAGCGTAATACACAGAAAGGATAGACCTCCGATTCCGGCAATCAGGACCGGCACTGCAATCCACGCAGATACAGCAGCCGGTTCTGCATATTTTTTATATCCATCCAGAAAAAGAATGTGGATCAGATAGATCCCAAACGAACATCCGCAACCGATATCAAGAAGTCTTCTTGTCCTTTCTTTCAGACGGATCTCACAGTCCTGCCAGCGAATAAGAATCATAAAAAATGCAGCGCCTGCAAGTACGATGAGCGGACATCCGTATTCCAGAACCCGTTCATAATGCTCCCCTGACCGCTGTGTGATAAAGACTGTCAGAGCAAACACGCCGGTCATACAGCCGATAAAAATTGCAGCTGCCCATTTCTGACTGATTCGGATATATCTCCGGTACTTATAAATAAAATACCCGATAAAAATATAAAGCATATACACCTTGTCTCCGATCAGCGGCAAATCATAATACGCTTCCCCATTTTGCAGGGAAACCACATAGTTAAAGACTACGGAAGCGCTGCAGACAACAAGCAGAGCTCTCTCCAGTTTTCCGCTCATTCCTTTGCACATGACCTGAAAAAACGGCAATACCATATAAATTGGGATCATCGCATAAAGATACCACAAATGAGGTTCTGTCGGTACATACAGAATCTCTTTCAGATCATATTCTGTCTTCATAAAAGCACGATTCCAGATATAGTACACTACACTCCATACTACCAGTGCGATCAAAAAACGAAGCAGTCTCTCCCCGTGTTTTTTCAACGGTTCTTCTCTTCCCAGAAGCAATGCTCCGGAGATCATAAAAAAACAGGGAACACTTACTCTCGCCAGTGTATCCAGTAAAAGTGCAAACAAATACTCACTCTGTGTAATTTCTCCATATGCCCTACAAAAATAATTGGTCACATGGATCACAATCACAAAAATGCAGGAAATCATCCGTATGATCTCCAGATTATAATTTCGTCTCATTTATCTTCTCTTTTCGTCTTTCTCTTTTGTATCCGGTTCTTTTTTCATCAGACTTGCCTTAATGACAGTCCCTTTTCCAAAACGGGCATCCAGCTTCTCCATCGCATCTTTTAATTTCTGATGCTTCTCATCCAAAGGCTTGGGGATCTCAATATCAAAAATAGATAGCTGCATAGGCTCTTTTTCATCCACCAGTTTTGCCGTCCGGATTCCAAGCAGGCGGACCGGTTCACCTGTCCATACTTCTTCAAACAGTTCACAGGCACTCTCGTAAAGAACATTCTGATCCGATGTCGGCCGCATCAGCTGTTTCTGATGCGAAATCTTTCGGAAATCATAATATTTGATTTCCATACTGACCATGGATGCTTTCTGACCGGCTTTTTTCAGCCTTTCACCAACACTCGCTGCCAGATGTGCAAAGACCGGACGGATTTCTTCCAGTGTTTCTGCATCCTTTGACAATGTCGTAGAATTTCCAACCCCTTTTGCTTCTGCCTGCTGTGACTGTACACTGGAATGATCGATTCCGTTTGCAAACTCCCAGAGCATCTGTCCATGGCTCTTCAAATGCAGCGTGATCAGTCTGGGATCTGCCTGTGCCAGATCTCCAATCGTCAGAATTTCCAGCTTTTTCAGGATCTCCACACTGGAATGCCCTGCCATATACAGTTCTCCAATCGGAAGAGGCCACATTTTTACACGGATTTCTTCCGGAAACAAGGTATGTACCTTGTCGGGCTTTTCAAAATCCGAAGCCATCTTTGCCAGCAGCTTATTCGAAGAAATTCCCACATTGACCGTAAAACCGAACTTCTCCCGAACTCCGTTCTTGATCAACATAGCCGCATCAACCGGAGAATAGAAACCTTCCATCGCCTGTGTCATATCCACATAGCACTCATCCACACTGACCTGTTCAATTTCTTTCGTAAATGTCCGAAGATAGTCCATCAGCATCCGGCTTTTTTCCCGGTACATCTTATGATCCGGCGGTTCCATCACCAGATTCGGACACTTACGAAAGGCATTCGCAACAGGTTCCCCTGTGCGGATGCCATATCTTTTTGCCGGAATTGACTTTGCGAGAACAACCCCATGACGGGATTTCTGATCTCCGCCGATGATCGACGGGATCATACGCAAATCTGTTCCGGCACCATTTTTTAATTGTTCGACTGCAGTCCAGCTTAAATAAGCCGAGTTGACATCTATATGGAAAATAACGGGTGTCATGCGACGATCTGTCCTTTCACTTTTGCCTCTAATTTTCCGTCAACAACATCAATCTCAATCCGATCTCCTCTGCCCACATTTCCTGCAAGGATCAGTTTTGCTGCCAGCGTCTCCACATTCTTCTGGAGATATCTCTTCAGCGGTCTTGCTCCGTACATCGGATCATATCCGCCTTCCACTACGAAATTCTTCGCAGCATCCGTCAGCTCAATGGAGAGTTCTTTGTCTGCCAGACGCTTGTTGACATCTTTTACTAACAAATCAATGATGGCATGAATATTGGATTTCGTCAATGGTTTAAACATAATTATTTCATCCAGCCGGTTCAAAAATTCCGGTCTGAAATGTGCTCTTAAGTCATTCATGACCAGATTCTGATTTGATTCTTCGATCGTGCCGTCTTCCCGGATTCCTTCCAGAAGATAATTCGCCCCGATATTGGAAGTCATGATCAGGATCGTATTCTTAAAGTCTACGGTTCTGCCCTGTGAATCCGTAATCCTTCCGTCATCCAGCACCTGAAGCAGGACATTGAATACATCCGGATGGGCTTTCTCGATCTCATCAAATAATACAACAGAATACGGTTTTCTTCTGACTGCCTCTGTGAGCTGTCCGCCTTCGTCATATCCGACATATCCCGGAGGCGCTCCGATCAGTCTGGACACGGAATACTTCTCCATGTATTCACTCATATCAATGCGGACCATGTTATTCTCATCGTCAAACAGACTCTGAGCAAGTGCCTTGGCAAGTTCTGTCTTTCCAACTCCGGTAGGTCCCAGGAATAAGAAGGAACCAATCGGTTTGGTCGGATCTTTGATTCCGGCTTTGGAACGGATAATCGCTTCTGTTACCAGCTCCACTCCTTCGTCCTGTCCGATGACTCTTCGGTGCAGCTCGTCTCCCAGATGCAGCGTCTTACTTCTCTCACTCTCATTGAGTTTTGCCACCGGAATTCCTGTCCACCGGGAAATGATTCTTGCAATCTCCTCATCTGTCACAGCCTCATGCACCAGAGAAAGATCTTTTGCCTTTACCTTTTCTTCCTCTTCCTCCAGCTGTTTCTGCAGCTGCGGAAGTCTTCCGTACTGCAATTCCGCCGCTTTGTTCAGATCGTATTCTCGCTGCGCTTTCTGGATCTCTTTATTGACCTGCTCGATCTCTTCTCTGACCTTCTGTACCCGCTCTACAGATGTCTTTTCATTCTCCCACTGTACTTTCTTGCCTGCATATTCTTCTTTTAGTCCTGCCAGCTCTTCCTGCAGATGTTCCAGACGCTCTCTGCTCAAACGGTCCTCTTCCTTTTTCAGTGCCTCTTCTTCAATCTCCAGCTGCATCACACGTCGTCTCAGCTCGTCCAGCTCTGTCGGCATGGAATCCAGCTCTGTCTTGATCAGCGCACAGGCTTCATCCACCAGATCAATGGCCTTATCCGGCAGGAAACGGTCAGAAATATATCGATTCGACAAGGTTGCTGCTGCCACAAGCGCACTGTCTGTGATCTTCACTCCGTGGAAGACTTCATAACGCTCTTTGAGTCCTCTTAAAATAGAAATCGCATCTTCCACACTCGGCTCTTCCACCATGACCGGCTGGAAACGTCTCTCCAGAGCCGCATCTTTCTCAATATACTGGCGATACTCATCCAGTGTCGTCGCACCGATACAGTGCAGCTCGCCTCTTGCCAGCATTGGCTTTAACATATTTCCCGCATCCATGGCACCATCTGTCTTACCTGCTCCCACAATGGTATGCAATTCGTCAATAAAGAGAATGATCTTGCCGTCACTGTTCTTCACTTCTTCCAGAACGGCTTTCAGACGCTCTTCAAATTCTCCTCTGTATTTTGCTCCTGCAACCAGAGCTCCCATATCCAGTGCAAAAATCGTCTTATCTTTCAGTCCCTCCGGCACATCTCCGCTGACGATCCGCTGTGCCAGCCCTTCTACGGCTGCCGTTTTTCCGACCCCGGGCTCTCCGATCAGGACCGGATTGTTCTTTGTCTTACGCGACAGGATCCGGATCACATTTCGAATCTCTTCGTCACGTCCAATGACCGGATCCAGTTTCTGATCTCTCGCCCGCTCCACCAGATCCTGTCCGTATTTGTTTAACGTATCATACGTTGCTTCCGGATTGTCACTGGTCACTCTCTGATTTCCACGCACCGTAGAAAGTGCATACAGAAAACCTTCCCGGCTGATTCCAAACTCACGAAATAACGGCTTTAAATCTCTGCTTGCATATTTCAGTAAAGAAAGGAAAATATGCTCTACAGACACATACTCATCGCCCATCTGCTTTGCTTCATCCTCTGCATGGATCAGTGCATTGTTCAGATCCTGACCGACAAACACCTGCCCGCCCTGTACTTTCGGACGCTTATTCAAAAGCTCTTCTACTCTGTTAATAAACAGAGATCCCTGAATACTCATCTTTTCCAACAATTTTAAGATCAGACTGTCATCCAGCGTCAGCAGACTGTACAGCAGATGTTCCTGTTCGATCTCCTGATTGCCATATTCATAAGCAACCTTCTCCAGATCCTGGACAGCCTGTACGGATTTCTGTGTAAATTTACTGATATTCATAGGCTAACCCTCCTCTTATATGAGAAATATCTCTCCCAAAGGAGAAATATGTTGTTTTCTTTGTTCTGCATGTAATATAACACATATTATTAGCACTGTCAAGAGGTGAGTGCTAATTTTTTTGTGAATTAATTGTGTATTTCATTGAAGCATTGTAACTTTTCAGGCTCATAGTAGAACGCATTCTATAGGTAGTCGCCAAGCATCTCTCCCACACACTTCTCGATCTCATCAATAATTTCCATACACCGGTTCTTCTTCATTCCGGCCGTAATGCCAACAGCTAATAATTCTTTTCTTCCCGGATCTTTTCCATTTCCGTCAACGGTCGTTGTGTGTTCCCCATAGTACGTATTACTATAAGTAAGATCGTATGCAGGGCTCAGTCTCCACTGATCTTTTTCTTCATCATACAAATAGGTGAAATTTTTTGAGTGGTCTTCTCTGTTATGCGCAAAAACATTAAAACACATTCTTCGAAACATACTTTCCACATCCGCATAATGATCCTTCGTCAATATCTTCGTAAGTTTCATCAGACTGTGGTAATCAAGACTCGGCTGTTCAAAGTCCAGTTCGAGAAGCGCTGCAGCTGTCAGCATATGGACTCGCTTTATCCCATTTTGATCAGGGACTCTGTCAAACCGCCTGGTTCCAAAATAGCCTTTACAGATTCCAGATGGGAACAACTTTGTCTCACTCATCGTAATTTCACATTTCCGGGCACAACATGAATAATCATACTCCATTTTTCCCGCATCTTTTCCATCTACATGGGCCGGAAATTTTATGATCCACTCTTCATTTCCGATCGAAGTCATGATCTTCGGCCTTGCTCCTCCGCTCGTTCCTCCAAGCCGGTACAATTCGTCAAGTTTGTCTGTATATTCTGTGTTCAATATTTTCTGACACTCCCGCGCCAGTTCATCCAGGTCAGGATTATCCTGCTGCTCTGGAAATTTTCTTTCCGGATAGTACGTCAACGCACCCATTCCCGATTTTCCAACGATTGCCAGTCGGTCTAAAACCGTCAGTTTATCCGGATCCTGTTTATGCTCGCGAAGCAGACGATTTAGCAGCAATCTTCCCCAATTATCCGGAAGACTGTCCGCAAACACGCCATAAAGGCCTCCAAAATAATCCTTTGTGGGCACAAACACCTGCTTTTTTAATGGCAGCGAGAATGGGCTGATCGAAAATCCATGTTCCAGCCATTCATCGCTGTACTGAAATGCTGCTTTTCGATTTGCTGTCATGGCCAATGTCCCCACAAGTTTTTCATCATAATACACCTGCAGCGCATTATCTTGTTTCATTTATGACCTCCTTTATGTCTCTGTATGGTACCTGCGAAAAAATATTCCTGAGTTCATCCGCAATATCCAGTGCCATTGCGATTTTCGTCAGAGACAACAAGGATATCTGACCGGTAGACTCGAATCTTTTAACAGAACCATAACTCACACCGCTCATCGACGCCAGCTTCTCCTGCGAGATTGAACGCCGTTTTCTAATATTGCGGATCCTCTGCGCCAGCTTCAGATCCAGTTCTTCCGCTGTCTCCCATATAAAACCTTCCATAGTCTTTCCCACTTTCGATTCCGTTTTTCGCGCATTTATTAGATAATATTTTATCTATTTTCACATGATTATATTCAAAATATATAATATATTATCTATTATTATTTTACCATCAGTCAATATACAAATCAATAAAAATGTAACCCAACCCATTCTCACTATGACCTCTGCAATCTCCATTTGTCTGCAGACACATATCAATTTTTTCATTAAAAAAGACCACTGTTTCCACAAATCGCTCTGTGAAAACAGCGGTCTTTTCCTGAATGTTCAATGCTCCCCATTTGTCTCATATACATACAGAGAGAATCGATCCCCATTTATGATCTGAATTCCCGCATACAATGGCTCATTCTCCTGATCGTATGCTGTACTTCGAACGAACATCAGATAGTCGCCCTTTCGGACTTCGAGTAATTTTGCTTCCTCCTGTGTTGCTCTGCAAAGCTCGATCAGTTTTTCCGAGCTTGTAACCTGCATTTCTGCTTTCTCTTTTAAATAATCAAAAAGGGAATTATCCTCAAACTGAGCTTCTAACAGGAACGCATATTTTAACGGAAAATAGTTTTTTTCAATCACGACCGGTTCTGAATCCGCGAATCTCAGACGTGATATAAAGATCACTTTACTGCCCGTCTCAATTCCAAGCCTTGCCGCAATCTTTTCATCTGCATCCACAATCTTATTTTCCAGCATATGTGCCCCCGGCACGACTCCCATCTGCTCACACATCTCGCTGAAGCTCTGGAGACGTTTGATATTTCTGGAAAATTTTGGCTTTGTTACGAAGGTTCCCTTTCCCTGTTTCCGAACAACAAGTCCTTTTTCCATGAGGGAACCGATTGCTTTTCTCACGGTGATCAGACTGACACCATACGTCTTTGCCATCTCTGATTCCGTCATGATCTTATCTCCCGGTTTATATCTTCCGCTTTTAATATCCTTTTCCACTGTATCCATAAGCTGAACATATAACGGAGTCATCGCATCCTGCTTTAACATTCATTTTCCCCCACTGTCTAAATTCTTTTCAATACTATTTTAATAACAGCTCAGACAAATAGCAAGGACAATTTTCTTTCCAGAGCAGGTTCCCCGTTCGATCCACAGATTTTTACAGGCAGTCACCAGTCTCCGGATCCTCAAACGGAATGCCATATCCAAAAGCGCCTCTCACCATACATGTCTTTGCTGCAAATTCGGCTCCTTTTTCCATTGCTGTCTCGATTCCTTTTCCATCTAAAAGCGAGAGTAAAAAGGCAGTTGTAAATGAATCTCCGGCTCCCAATGTATCGATTGCATCAACAGTCTTTGGGATCTGTCTGTAATACTTCTTTCCGTCAAAAGCGAGGGATCCGCGTTTTCCCATGGTTGCTACTGCAATTTTACAGCCTTCCGATACAAAGCGCTTACATGCTGCCTTTGCGGTCTCCTCATCAATTTCTCCGCAGGAGAAAAATGCGTAATCAACAACAGGCGCGATCTCTTTTAAATAATATTCCTCATTCCAGTGACCGGAAAAATCATAAGAAACCGGAATTCCAGTTTCTCTTACTTTTTTTAACTGTGAATCAAAGTGACCATTATTACTGGTATGAACAAGGGAAAATTCCCTGATATAGGAAATATCCTCCGTCTTTAGATCCAACGGATGCTCATTTACGATCCCTCCGCGGTTGCTCATGATAAACTGTCTGTCGCCATTTTCAAGCCGGACTTTTGCGTATCCATTCTCGCCGGCATATTGCCTGCATCTGGAATGATCGACCCCGATCTCATCAAGAACAGAAATAATGTGTTCTGCCACTCTGTCATTTCCAAAAACGCCGAGGTACGCAGACTGCGCCCCCAGCATTTTTGCATATACAGAAAAGTTCATAGCCTGACCACCCGGATACATGATCTTTGCAGGATAATACTGATCACATACATTATCTCCGATGCCAATTACCTTTATCATTAATACTCAACCTTCCACATATATCTTCTTTCATCCATTGAATGACCTGTTTTTTCTGCCAGCTGAGATACATAATACCGCTCAATCGGAATCATGACAACCGGATTGAAGAATTCCGCAACAGAAGGATCGATTTTTCCTCCATTCAGCTTTTCAAAATCAATGATAATAAAGTTCTCAGCATATGTATTCAGGAACTTCAGGCATCTCTCATCGAGCGCTCTTGTACGTCCCTCACTCATTAACAGGATCATCGGAAGCTTCTTATCGGTTGTCTCAAACGGTCCATGGAAGTACTCACCTGTGTGCAGGCATACCGCATGTCTCCACTGCATCTCCATAAAGTGACAGCAGCACATGGAATAAGCAACTCCATAGTTCGGACCGGATGCAAGGACATAGAAGACCGGCTCATGCTCGACTTTTTCTGCCCATGCCTGTGCAGCCGGAAGACAATTTTTCTTTCCCTCTGAAACGATCTCATCAATATACTGATACGCTTCCATTGCTTTCTCATATTTATCCCAGTTTTCAAACTGATGGAGAACCTCAAAGCCGATGCGGAGCGCATTCGCCTGATTGGAGTCGCTGTAATCCTGATGATCTCCGTTTGAATATGTCACAACATACTGACCGACCTTTGCCATACCGGTCTGCATATTTCCCGTCATGGCAATCGTGATTGCTCCCGCTGCATTTGCTGTTTCAACAGCTTTTACAGTCTCCGGTGTAGCCTTAAGAGAACAGATGACTGCGATACATCTCTCATCTAATTCTTTCGGGGTCGCATGTACGAACTCATTGCTGGTATAGGTTGTCCCACTGAAATTTTTTGCTTCCGACTGGATCAGGTAGAGTCCCGGGAAAATAGCTGCCTTTGATCCACCGCAGGCAACAAAATACATATGCTTTAATCCACCTCTCTGATCCATCTTTTCCTTAATTTCCGCAATGATCTGTTTTACTTCCATCGTTGAATTCCTCCTCTGCGCATTTTTCGCATGTTATATTTTTACAATGTTTACTGATACAGAAAGCAGGCAACGCTTCTCTTTGTTCCATCGTCTCCCGTGATCTCTGTTAATTCCGGACGACTTTGTCTGCATTTCTCTGTCGCCATCGGACATCTTGTACTGAACAGACAGCCTGCCGGCGGATTTAACGGGCTCGGCAATTCTCCCTGGAGGATCACCTCATCCCGCTTCGCGTGGATATCCGGAACCGGAATCGCTGACAGCAATGCTTTTGTATACGGGTGAAGAGGTTTCCCATAGAGCTCCCTCTTTCCTGCATATTCCATGATGCGCCCCAAATACATGACCGCTACCTTGTCGCAAAGATACTCCACCACGCTCAAGTCATGAGAAATAAAAATGTACGTTAGATTTCTTTCCTTATGAAGGTCCTTTAACAGATTCAGCACCTGTGATCGAACTGACACATCCAGCGCTGATACCGGCTCATCACAAATGACAAGCTCCGGATCGTTGATCAGGGCTCTTGCGATCACGACTCTCTGTCTCTGTCCACCGGAGAACTCATGAGGATATTTACTCATGTATTCTTCACGAAGACCTACTTTCGCCATGATATTCTTTACTTTTGCCAGTTTTTCTGCTTCTGACTCATGAGAATATACATCAAGAGGAGCCTGGATCAGCTCTCTGACTGTCATTCTTGGGTTTAAGGATGCATAAGGATCCTGGAAAATGATCTGGATCTCCTGGCGCAGCTTACGCATCTCTTCACCGGAAAGAGTTGCCAGATCCGTTCCCTTATAAAGGACCTGTCCGCTGGTTGGATTTAAAAGGCGGATGACCGTTCTTCCCAGAGTGGATTTTCCACATCCGGACTCACCTACGATACCGAATGTTTCACCTTCATTAATGGTAAAAGAAACATCATTGACAGCCTTTACAACCGGTCTGTCTTTCTGAAACAGTTTTTTATTTCCATAAAAAAATTTCTCTACATTTTTTACTTCCAGGATCACATTATCTTTCATCGCTTACACCGCCTTTATCTTCATACAGGA
>OGGV01001116.1_pt1 | contig 13844 bp, 10 predicted proteins | sample 1571301 | NCBI WGS metagenome assembly OGGV01 (sample SAMEA2582072, study PRJEB24529) | metagenome | biome: Human gut stool | place: China | collected 2011
ACGGCGACCACCGAGATCTACACTCTTTCCCTACACGACGCTCTTCCGATCTGGACGGCGAAGTTCTCGGCTTCCTCGGTCCTAACGGAGCGGGAAAATCCACCACCATGAATATCCTTACAGGCTACATATCCTGTACAGACGGCAAAGCCCTTATAGACGGCGTAGATATCCTTGAAGACCCTATCAAGGCTAAAAAGCAGATAGGCTATCTCCCTGAGCTTCCGCCACTTTATATGGATATGACCGTAAAAGAATATCTCTATTTTGTCTATGACCTTAAAAAGTGTAAGCTTCCAAAGGTGTCACATCTTAAAGATATATGCGGACTTGTAAAGATAGACCATGTTTATAACAGAATAATCAAGAACCTGTCAAAAGGTTATAGACAGAGAGTAGGTCTTGCTCAGGCTCTTATCGGCAACCCAAAGGTTCTTATCCTGGACGAGCCTACAGTAGGTCTTGACCCTAAGCAGATAATCGAGATAAGAACTCTTATAAGAAAGCTCGGCAAAAATCATACCGTTATCCTTTCTTCCCATATCCTCTCTGAGGTGCAGGCTGTCTGCGATAAGATAATCGTCATCAACGAGGGCAAGGTCGTCGCAAACGATACAGAGGAACACCTCTCACAGAAGCTCTCAGGCGAGCATAAGCTCACTGCAAAGATACAGGGCGATAAGGATAAGATCGTCAGAGCAATGCAGGGCATAAAGGGCGTTGAAAAAGTCATCTGCGACGCAAGCCATAAAGACGGCGTGAATGATATAAGAATAGAGGCAAAAGAAGGCGTGGATATCAGACGTGACGTCTTTGAAACAGTTGTTAAAAACGGCTGGTATATGCTTGAACTTAAGACCTCTGAGCTTTCACTTGAAGATATATTCCTCAAGCTCACAATGGGCGAGGCTTTGCCTGCCCTTGAAAATACTTCCGATAAGGAGGGAAATGACTAATGGGCGCAATATTCAGACGAGAGGTAAGAAGCTATTTTACCTCACCTATCGGTTATATTTTCCTTGCGGCATTCTATGCCTATTCAGGCGTAATGTTTGCAAACTACAGCCTTGAAAGCGGCTATACAAGACTTGATTCCGTTTTCAGTGCGCTTCTTATAATCATAATAGTGCTTATACCTGTCCTCACCATGAGGACCATATCCGAGGAAAAGCGAACAAAAACAGACCAGTGTCTGCTCACCGCCCCTGTGGGACTTGGCAGCATAGTTGTAGGTAAATTCCTTGCCGCTTTCCTTATCTATATCATAGCTATCGCTATCACAGGCGTTTTTGCAGTTGTCGTATCCGCTTTCGGTACGCCTGACTGGAACGTCGTCGTGGGCAATATCGTCGCTCTGGCACTTGTTGGCGGCGCTTATATCGCTATCGGTATCTTCTGCTCATCTTTCACAGAAAACCAGATAGTTGCTGCAGTAATAAGCTTTATCGCACTTATCTTCGTGTCGTTCCTGTCAACTATAGGCAATCTTCTGCCTTTTGAATGGCTCACAACAGTGTGCGAAAAGGTGTCATTCGGCGAGAGATATTATTCATTCACCTATGGACTTTTTGATTTTTCTAACGTTGTGTTCTTTCTGAGTGCAATAGTGGCATTTCTTTTCCTCACGGTGAGAGTGCTTGAAAAACGCCGCTGGGGCTAAAGGAGGGCTGTTTAAATGGAAGAGAATAATAACGAAAAGATCTCTGTATCAGGAGCAGACCTGCTTAAAGACGTTGTAGCAGACGAAAAGGCAGCAAAGACCGCTCCAAAGGATACAGAAAAGGATAAAAAAGATAAAGACAAAAAGAAAGATAAAAAAGAGAAAAAGACAAAGGACGGCAAAAAGTTCAATGCCAAAAAGCTCAAGCATGGAACAATGGCAACAGTGTTCACCTGCGTTTTTGTCGCTCTGCTTGTCCTAGTGAACGTTGTCACAACAATGCTTTTTGACAGATATCCTATCACTATCGACCTGACTACAAATAAGATATATTCAGTTTCAAACGATACAGAGGATTATGTAAAGAAAGTGAACGTAGACGTTCAGGTAACTATCTTCGCAGACGAGAATACTTATACAAATTACAGCTCTTATAATAAGCAGGCTGTTGAGCTTTTGAAAAACTATTGTAAGCTCAATCACCATATCACATATCGTTTCGTTGATATCGACTCACACCCTGAGATCGTTAAGGAGTATACCGATACTATCAGCCAGTTCGATATGATATTTGAAACAAAAACAAAGGTTGACGGCAAAGAGATAAGCCGAACAAGAAAGCTTGGTATGCTCGACCTCCTTACATTCACAGACGAGTTCGAGCAGAAGCTGTCACAATCAGGCTACAGCATAGATACCCTTGCCCAGCAGGCAGGCGGCGACCTTTCATTCCTGTCCTATTACGGCAGCTATGTTGAGTCCTCAAACGCAGAGCAGGCTTTCACTTCTGCACTTATGACAGTAACAGACCCTAACCCTGTCTATGTTACTATCCTCACAGGCAGAAGCGAGCTTACACAGCTCACATATTTCCAGACGCTTCTTACAGCTAACGGCTATAACGTGAACACAGTGGATATAACCTCCCAGGATATCCCTGCCGATACAGACGTTGTGGTTATCCCTGCTCCTAAGACTGACTATCTGGAGGAGGATATCAAAAAGGTCAGCGACTTCCTCAATAATGGCGGAAATCTAGGCAAACAGCTTCTCTATATCGCTTCTTATGGTCAGGAGGACACCCCGAATCTTGATGAGTTCCTGTCAGAGTATGGACTTTCTGTCGGCAAGGGCGTTATCTGCGAAAGCGACTCAGGCAAGTATTATAACTCGCCTTGCATAACAGTAGCTTCCACAGTTTCCGATAACTTCACTCAGGACGTTTCTACAGAGAACCCGGCTATCCTTTCAGCACTCTGCCGTCCTGTAAACACACTCTTTGACGAGCAGGATATGGTGTCCACAGACGCTTACCTCAAGTCCTCAGATTCTGCCTATACCGCAAATGTTGATATATCACAGACCACAGGTCAGGTGAATATAGGCGATGCTCTGGTAAAGGGTCAGCAGAATTATATGGCTGTCGGCTCAAAGGCAAAATTTACAGACGATAACAAAACTCTCTATAGCAATGTTATCGCAGTAGGTTCAGAGGGTATGCTGTCTGATACCTACTTGCAGTATTCACAGTATCAGAACAGCGAGTATTTCATAAGCGTTATAAACGGCCTTACCGGAAAGACCGCAGGTATCACTATCACACCAAAAACTATTACAGGCAATGTTTTCGACATCACTCAGCAGCAGAAAACAGTTCTTAAATGGACATTCTGCCTTGGCGTACCTGTTGTAGTTCTTATAGTGGGTATCGTTATCTGGGCAAGAAGAAAGAATAAGTAAAACACAGAGGTAATCACAAATGAATGGTAAATTGCAGGGTATCATTATCTGCGGAGTCACAGCCGCTTGTCTGGTGGGAGTAATGGCGTTTCTCAACTCCACCTCAGGCAAATCAGACGCAGACTCCAGCTCATCGTCAACAGCGGCAGTTTCAAGTCAGGACGAGAGCGTTGTTATCCTTACAAAGTCAAGCGACGATATAACAAGCGTAAAGGTTTCAAACGAACATGGCGAGTATTCCGTTAATAAGTCCGAGTCAGGCAAATCCACATGGAGCATACCTGAGCTTGGCACTCTCAATGCCAATACCACCGCAGAAGCTTCCATGATATCGAATCTTGACGGCTTCAAGGCGAAAAAGCTCGTTGAAGAAAACGTTGAGGATATGTCAAAATACGGTCTTGATAAGCCCACAGCAGATCTCACAGTTGAATACAGCGACTGCACTGCCACTACCCTTCATGTAGGCTCTGTTTCACCAAGCAACGAAAGATACAGATATGTGAGCCTTGACGATGAAAAGACCGTCTATATGGTAATGGGAACAAAGCTTTCATACTATACAGATCCGGTGACCGCATATGCGAACCTCACTTTGCTCACAAAGCCGTCTGACGACGATTGGCCTGACTATGGCAAGGAAACAGTTACAAGAAAAGACCTGGACTATGAAATGGCGTTTGAAAACAACCCGAACGAGATAGAGGGACTTTCAGGTCAGGTAATGACAGAGCCTATCTTCTCATACCTGAACATCACAAATTCTTCAGCAACTACCCATGGTATGTGGGGACTTACAGCACAGAGCTGTGAGGTCATCGCACCTGATGAAACTGCAATGAAGGAGCATGGACTTTCCGACCCGTTCGCAACAGTAAGACTCTCGGGAGACGGCTATGACTATACCCTTAAAATAGGCGACCCTGTCTATGCTACCGCAGGCGACAGCAGTGAAACAACAGATACAGTGTCTGCATATTATTGCTACTTTGAGGGCGTAAAGGGCGTTGACGCTATATACCTCGTTTCAGCCGATAACCTCCCATGGGCAACGATCAAAGCAGAGGACGTTATCACAAGCCTTATGACTTCAAACTACCTTGTTGACCTTAAAGACGTTGAAGTAGTCTATAACGGTAAAAAGACCGTTTATGAGGTGGAAAGCTCAGGCACAAGTGCTGATACTGATTCTGACGGCAAAACTACCGCACAGGTAACAAAGGTCACAACAGACGGCAAGGAGCTTGACCTTGACAACTTTAAGACCTTCCATCAGAATCTTATGGGCTGCCCGACAAATGAGATATACTTCACAGACCCTGAGGGCGAAAGCTATCTGACTATAACATTCGACCGCAAGGACGGCAAAAAGGACGTTATGGAGCTTTATAAGGATTCTTCAAGACGTTCTGTGGTCAAGCTAAACGGTGAAACCTCATTCAGAATACAGTCAACTTGGGTAGATACGTTCGTTGCAAATATGGACAGACTTCTTAAAGGCGAGGCTGTGGACGAAAACTACTAAAACGCATATCCCATGCTAAGCACAAAATCGGACGGGTGAACAGCGTTCGCCCCTACGGTCATGTTTCGACAGTTTTCACAAAGAATATGTGATACAATATGTATCCCACATAAATCAAGGCTGAAAACCTGCGCAAAAAAGTTGTCAAAAGCTCTTTTAATTATGTGAAAAGTATGGTATAATAAAATAGTAAACAAAAAGAGAAATATATTATGAGAAAGGCGGAGAGATAAATGGCAGAAGAAAAGAAAGCTTTTTTCACCTATAAGGGCGTTCCACTGGTGAGAAAAGGGAATAATATCTATTTTGGAAATATGTATGACGAGTTCGTAGTCATGATAGAAATACTTTCTACAGAAAAGATCGGCGATATCGACGTTGCAAATAAGATAAGAATAAGAAAAGTTGCAACAGACAGCACACTGCCTCCGAATAAGCAGATAGTTAAGGTGGCAGAAAAATCAAGCCTTTATGAAGCACTTGATTTTGCCTGCGCATGGCTCAAGGTATCATAAAAACATAATAGAAACGACCGGCGTGTATCACGAAGATACACGCCGGTTTTGTATGTGTTATTCAACGTTCGGTCTTGTTATAAGGGGCATTATTTCATCTATCATTTCCTTTGGCAAATTGTAATCCTGAAATTCGCCTGTATCATCTTTTATGCTAAAATTGCATATTTTACTTTCAGAGTGCATACCGCCTGAGGTGTCCCACGAATACTGTGAAACATCGATAACACAAATGCTCTCATACGCATCACTTGATTCATCCTTTTCGAGAGAGATTCCATAAGCGTCTGCGCCACCGTATTCTAAGCCGTCAATGTAAGGATAATCCTTGCATACCGATTTAGCGTTCTCTATCCACGCAGTTATTTTGTCGATAGTGTCCTTGTCTGTTATCTCATATGGTTCTTCTCCATACCAGTGATGAATATAATATGCCGAAATTTCAGCATTTTCATCAACCTTTGATGATGAAGTTGTGGTAGTTGTCATTGTTGTAGAAGCTGTTGTCACAACTGTACTGCTGTCATTGACCTTGCTTTTGTTATCATTGTCTGTTGTTTGTGAGCATGAGCAAAGAAGCAGTGAGAGCGCTAAAACCAAATAAACTGTCTTTTTCATGTTTTGTCACCTACCCTTAAATGTAAACACAGTCGTCCTGATATGTGTAATGGATTCGTATATCATTTTTTCCATACCCATCGTTAACAATAAAATATTTATCAACTAATTTATTATTATTATCGAAGCATTGAACAATGCCATATGTTAGTACCCAATGATTTCTCCCCTTTGCTCCACCATAATTCGGATGCTTTATAATAAGTAATATGGTTGGAGAATTTGACGTGAGTATCCTGTAAAAACAAAATCCCCATGAATCACCACCATAGTAAGCGTCAGGCGATGAAGTAAAACTACATATTTTATCCTTTTTTGCGTTGCTAAGTCCATTTATTATTCCATTCCGGTTTGTTTCTCTCGGAATATAATTGTTAAGGGTGTTGAAAAGACTTTTGGGATTATTAGAATAAGAATCGCTCAAACAATTGTTGTCTTTGTAGTCATCAATATAGCATAAGTTGATAACAGCTGCTAACGCCCCACATTGATTAGATGTGTTGTAGTTTAATTTTCTAGGTGTTCCAGATACTTTTGAAACTGCTGTGCGAAATCCTGAATTAGCCCTAGAAGCACTTGAACTCATAAAATTAGTTGATGAAAATTTTATGCTCTCATTAGTAAAACTTTCAGTAACTTCGTTGAATTGCTCGTCTGTTAAAATCTCACCTGTTCGCAAATTTTTGTAATCAGTGCTTGTTTTAGTCAAGTATTCAAGTGGACCAGCATAATATAAATCGCCTTGTAAGTCGCTATATGGAGATGATGATGTAGGACTATACTCTATTATATTTCCTGACAAATCATATATCACATATCCCGACTCCATTTCAGCACAGAAAGCAATGGTTTTTTCATCTGCTCCCTGTAAATTGTGAATTTTAACCACTTGTCCCATGCTTTCAGCGGTTGTTAAATCTGAAACAGAAGTTGGTAATGTAAGAACCTCCTGGTTATCAAGAGCAAATGTTGTGATTGAACTTTGTGAGAAAATCACAACACAAGCAGAAACCATAGCTAAAATTCTTCCTTTAATGTTCATAATGGTAAACCTCCTATAATTTATTATATACACAATATACCATATTTGAGCACCGCCGTCAATATCCAATATATACAAATAAATATCAGTTATTAGTGCGTTTTGGACAACGACAAAAAGCATGACGATTTTCAATCGTTTAAGTTTCAAAAGTCAACAATCCCGAAAAAGTTTTTTGAAAATACGCCCATTTTTTTGGCTTTACCCCCTTGTAAAGCTATCGGAAGTATGCTAAAATAATATAAGCGTTATGAATAATGACGGGATCTATGAGGGAAACGTTTACGCCATTTTGGTGAAACGTTTACAACTTTAAAATATTGAAAAGGAGCGTATAAAAAATATGCAGTATGGTTATTTTGACCTTGAACACAAGGAATACGTCATCACAAGACCTGACACACCTGCACCTTGGGCTAACTATCTCGGCTCACCTGAGTACGGTGCTATCGTATCCAACAACGGCGGCGGATACAGCTTTGTAAAGAGCGGTGCTAACGGAAGAATAATCCGTTACCGTTTCAATTCAAATATCGGTCTCCCTGGCAGATATATCTATATCAGAGATAACGACGCCAAGGATTATTGGTCATGCACATGGCAGCCTGTAGGCAAGCCTCTCGATCAGTATAAGACAGAGTGCCACCATGGTACAGCTTATACAACTATCAAGTCTGACTATGCAGATATCCACTCCGAGCTTACATATTATGTTCCTCTGAACAAAACATATGAGGTATGGAGAACTAAGATCACAAATAACTCTGACAGATACAGAAACCTTTCAACATTCGGCTTTGTAGAGTTCACAAATGAGAACAACTATGAGCAGGATCAGGTAAACCTTCAGTATACACTGTTCATCACAAGAACAAGCTTTGAGGGCAACAAGATCGTTCAGCATATCAATGAGAACAGCGGTAAGGACGAGAACGGCTCTAACTGGAGAGAAAGATTTTTCGGCGTAGTTGGCGCTCCTGTTTCTGCTTATAACGGTAATCTGGACAGCTTTATCGGCTCTTACAGAACATACGGCAACCCTGTTGCAGTTGAAAGAGGCTTCTGCGATAACAAGCTCAACTATAACTCAAACGCTTGCGGCGCTCTCCAGTCTGACATTATCCTTGCTCCTGGCGAAACAAAGGAGATCATCTATGTTGTTGGTCAGAAGAATCCTAAGGTAGCAGACGAGATACTCGCTGCATATAACGAGCCTGGCAAGGTAGACGCTGAGGTCAAGGAGCTTATCGCTTACTGGCATGGTCAGCTCAATAACTTCCAGATTGAAACTCCTTCTGACGAGTTCAATAACATGGTAAACGTATGGAACGCTTATCAGTGCTTCATCACATTTATCTGGTCAAGAGCTGCGTCATTCATCTATTGCGGTCTGAGAAACGGCTATGGCTATAGAGATACAGTTCAGGATATCCAGGGTATTATCCATATCAATCCTGAGCTTGCTGCTGAAAAGATCAGATTTATGATCTCTGCACAGGTAGATAACGGCGGCGGACTTCCACTTGTTAAGTTCGACCACAAGGCAGGTCACGAAACTTGCCCGGACGAGAACGACGAGAACTCTATCTACGCTAAGGAAACAGGCCACCCATGCTATAGAGCAGACGACGCTCTCTGGCTCTTCCCAACAGTTAATAAGTATATCGGCGAGAGCGGAAACAAGGCGTTCCTCGATGAAGTTATCGTATACGCAAACGGCGGCGAGGATACAGTTTACGAGCATCTTAAGAGAGCTATCAACTTCTCAATGGAAAGACTTGGCGCTCATACAATGCCAGCAGGTCTTTATGCTGACTGGAACGACTGCCTCAGACTTGGCAAGAAGGGTGAGTCAACATTCGTTGCATTCCAGCTCTACTATGCAATGAGCATCATCAAGGGCTATGCACTTGACAGAGGCGATAATGAGTACGCTTCATATATCGACAAGGTACAGCCTGAACTCGGCAAGAGCCTTGAAGCTTGCTGGGACGAGGATAGATTTATCAGAGGCTACAGAGAGAACGGCGAGATCGTTGGCGCTAAGAAGGATCCTGAGGCTTCAATGTGGCTCAACCCACAGTCTTGGTCAGTTATCTCAGGCTTTGCTTCTGAGAAGCAGGCTGAAACTGCTATGGAAAAGGTACATGAGATACTCAATACTCCATTTGGCGTAAAGATCATGGAGCCACCTTATGTAGATCATTACTTTGACGGTGCTCTCATGCACATCTTCAACCCTGATACAAAGGAGAACGGTGGTATCTTCTCACAGACACAGGGCTGGGCTATCCTTGCAGAGTCACTTCTCGGTCACGGTGACAGAGCATTCGAGTACTTCCTTGAGTCCTCACCTGCAAACATGAACGATAAGGCAGAAGTAAGAATACTTGAGCCATACGTTCACGGTCAGTTTACAGAGTCAACACGTTCACCATATGCAGGACGTTCACACGTTCATTGGCTGACAGGTACAGGCTCAACAGTAATGGTAGGCTGCGTAGAGGGTATCTGCGGTATGAGACCAAACGCAGAAGGCCTTGTAATAAGCCCTTCTATCCCACACACATGGGACGGTTTCAAGATCGAAAAGAATTTCCGTGGCAAGCACCTTTCAATCGACATTCAGAACCCAGACCACGTTCAGAGCGGCGTAAAGTCTATGACAGTCAACGGCGAAGCAGTTGAAGGCAACTTCGTGTGCGAGTGCAAGATGACAGAGCAGACAAACATCGTTGTTGTTCTTGGATAATTGCTTTAATGCTTAAAACAATATAAAACTATCGGCAGCAGACATTAAGTTGTCTGCTGCCGATTTTTTTGCGTAAAAAAACCACCCCGAACAAGAGATTGTTCGGGGTGATTACTTTACTTTTTCTTTTTTGTTTTAAGCATTGTGACAGTAGAAACAACGTTGCCGTATCTGGTCTGACGTGATATCTTTTTCTGGCTTTTTTCTATGCTCTTAAATGCTCTTTCATTTGCTTCTGTTTGACTTCTTATGAGATCATTTTGAGTTCTTTGACTGTTGAGAATATCCTGACTATATCTGATCTGCTCCCTCTGCAACTGAATGGCTTGATTTTGCAGTGCAATGCTCTGACGTCTGTGAATTTCTTCTTCATAAAGATTAAAAAGTTCTTTCTCTGTATCAGCACGTTTTGTCACAAGCAGATTTACAAAGAAGTTTATTGCGTCAACGCTTTGATACTTGTCAGGAACAACTATTTCCATAAGTTTTATTTCTTCGCTGTTCCAATATGTGTCAAGCAATTCCTGACAATCATATAACTCTTCTTGTGCAGGAATAACATTATCCAAATGATATTGGTCAGCCTGTTGATTCCATGCTTCGTTATTGTTGTTGTTATGTATAACCCACGCTATAACCCATGCAATAGCACCCGCAACGCCACCTATCAATGCTCCTAGTATTCCACCCAATGAAATTCCAACGATTATTGAGATAATAAGCAAGAAGTGGCAAAGGAAACCGCTATCACCTTCTCGTATTTCAGCCTCACGTTGTTCAAGTGCTTCATATTTATCTTGAAGTTTCTTTAATGCTGTTTGTTGATCTGCTATTGCACAAACAACCTTTTGAATCTTGGTGTATTCGTCTAACAACTCAGTGCTTTCAAGAGATGATCTTTTAGCTGCCATATCAATGTAATATTGCATTGTAGGGTCTGTGCTTGTTGCGTTAGAAGTACCGCCATTTCTTCGGATATAACGTTTCAGAGTTCTCACAAGCTGATCTATAAGCTTTTTCTTTGCTTCAATGTCCGATTGAGATAGCTCATTAGCTGAAATGTCAGCACTATTTGTTGCTTCTTCTGTATTTTTATTGTTCCCTGTTTGGGCTTCTGATGATTTAACATTAGATTTAGGAAGATTGACTTTTCCGTTGCCCACTACTATGCAGTTTGACTCCTGATCAATATATACATCTTTTAACAGTTTAAGGTCTATCATTTTCTGCATTTCAGGTTTTATCTCGTCAATAGGTCTAGCAATAGAACTTGCAATTTTTTCTATGCTGCCGCTACTGTCAGAAGAAAGCACTTTTGTAAACATATCATAGTCTGAAAGAAGACTCTTCCTCCTAACAGACCATACTATCATGAGTGCGCCGCAGATTGCAAAAAATGCAAATACCATTATTGATGAAGCAGCGTCACCCTCGGTAACTGTCATAAGGCAAAATAAGCTGAATATAACCGATAAAATTCCTAATATAAACGTAATCAAACGTTTTCTTTTTTGCTTTTTGTACTTCTTGTCATTTGTAATCATTATTTTTCAACTCCTAATTTAAAAGGCTCAGCCTTTTGTTTCTTTACAACAATTATATCACTTTATTTTCATGATTTGTTAAGCTGGCTGCTTAGGATAACGATTACATTTTGTAAATTAAGGGTGAATTTTAAGTTAAATTATTATTACAGGACATTTTGCGCAATAAATCATAGAAAAAAACTCCCGACAGTCGGAAAACCTGTCGGGAGAAGTCTTATTAAGGGGATCAATAAGTTATCGCTGTGTTTGTTTCTTTCAGCATATTTATTATATCATATCTATTTTCGTTTTTGTTAAGCTGGCTGCTTAGTTTTCGCTAAATATTTTGTATATTTATAAAATATTATAACATTTATATTGCATAAAAGACGCAGTATAAAATTGTGTATCTTGCCTGTCTTGAAAAATCTTTTGCCAAAAAGCTTGACAAATGCCGCTATTTGTTGTATAGTTAGTTACATGAGTAACTAACTAATAAACTTGTGAGAATAAAAGAAAAAAGACAGCAAAAATCGAAACCGAAAGGGGGAAATGATATGAAACTCAGACTGGAGAGCGAAAAGCCTATATATGTTCAGCTGTGCGAGTGGCTGTCGGATATGATAATAAGCGGAACGATACCTGAGGGAGAGCAGATACCGTCCACAACAGAAATATCAGAGGAGTATAAAGTGAACCCCGCCACAGCCTTGAAAGGAATAAATATGCTCGTGGATAAAGGGGTAATATTCAAAAAAAGAGGTTTGGGAATGTTTGTTAGCGTGGGAGCAGTGGAAAAACTCAAAGCAGAAAGACAGCAGGATTTTCAGCAGACCTACGTTGACAAAATGTGTGAAGAGGCTAAAAAACTTGGCATATCAAAAAATGAGATAATCGCAATGATAGAAAGGGGATTTGAAAATGAGTAACAGCGTTATAAAGGCGGATAACATCATAAAAAAATACGGCAGGAACTATGCCCTTGTGGGTGTGTCTGTGGAGATAGAAAAGGGCAGGATATACGGACTTTTGGGCAGAAACGGCGCAGGTAAATCCACTCTTATGAATATCATAACGAACCGTGTTTTTGCCACCTCGGGCAGGTGTACTCTTGACGGCGAAGACCTTTTGGAAAATGATAAAGCACTGAATCGTATATACGCAATGAGCGAGAGCGTCACAATGCCGGCAGGTCTGACCTTTAAGCAGGCGGTGAATATCACGGCTGATTTTTACGGCGGTTTTGATAAGGACTATGCCTATTCTCTTGCCGAAAAGTTCAAGCTTGACCCGAAAAAACGCCTTTCTGCACTGTCAACAGGCTATCTGACAGTTTCAAAGCTCATTCTCACCTTGGCGAGCGGTGCAGACTTTCTCTTCTTTGACGAGCCTGTTCTTGGGCTTGATGCAAACCACCGTGACCTTTTTTACCGCCTGTTGGTAGAACGCTTTGCCGAAACTCAGTGCGGCGTGGTAATATCCACCCACCTTATCGAAGAGTGCGAGAACCTTGTGGAGGATGTCATAATAATAGATAAGGGCAAGGTGCTTGCGGCAGGCAAAACGGAGGATATTTTGACGGATGGCTATTCCGTCACAGGTGCAAAGAGTTTAGTTTCTGCCTATTGTCAGAATAAAGAGGTGCTTTGCATGAAAAACATCGGAACAATAAGCTCGGCGTATCTAAAGGGCACGCCCGAAAATGTCCCCGAAGGTCTTGAGGTCTCAAGACCCGACCTACAGCAGGTGTTCATAAATCTGACAGGTGAGGAGGGGGAACAATGAATGAGCTGAAACTCTGTAAAACTACTGTTGTAAGAACTCTCCTTCCCCTTGCAGCCGTGCTTGTGTTTTTCCTTGTGCTGCTTGCGGCAAAGGCTTTGAGCGTGGAGGGTGTGTCGGAATATTATGAATTGCTTACGGGGGCGGCAGCATTTGCGGCGGCGTTTTTTACGGTAAAAGAGATATTCTCACTTTCAGTCTGCTGTGGTGTGTCAAGAAAAACGTCCTTTGCTGCAATACTTATCTGTGCTTTTGTCACAGCATTTATAGTTGTTGCCGCACACAGCATAGAGAGCTTTATTTTTGCAGATAAGCTGAAAGGAACTGTTATACGCCTTGACGGCGTGGCAGTGGACTATACACACGCAGAGATACTGCAAAATTATTCTCTTTTATCGCTGTCATTCAGCAAAAGTGCAGCTTATATCTATTTGATGCTGTTTGTGAGAACTTTTCTCATATTTTTCAGCGGCTCGGCATTTTTCATTATAATGAGCCGACTTGAACGCACAGGCAAACTCATCAACTGCGGCGTTATAGTTATCCTTGCGGCACTGAATATCGGCGGCGGTATCTTCACAAAGGCTTTGAGAAGTCCTTTGCTGAGCTATGAGTTCTTTGAAAATATCGTTCCCGATGTTGCACCGATAGCCTTTTCCGTTACCTATGCGGCACTTACGATCA
>OGGV01001117.1_pt1 | contig 13842 bp, 21 predicted proteins | sample 1571301 | NCBI WGS metagenome assembly OGGV01 (sample SAMEA2582072, study PRJEB24529) | metagenome | biome: Human gut stool | place: China | collected 2011
GGTTTTTCTCCTTTTTCTGCTTGAGCAGTATTTAAGCTATTTGGAAAGCAGAAAAAGGAGAAAAACAGCATGAACGAATTGGAGCACATAGAAGATTTTAGAACATTTAAGGCAGAGCTTGACCGTCAGCTTGCGGAATCAGCAGAAGGCTTTGTAAGGATAGGCTATCTTCTTAAAAAGGCAAGGGATACGGACATCCTTAAAGAATCCGGATATTCAAACGTAATAGAATTTGCAAAAGCAGAATACCACATTGATAAGACGACGGTATCACGTTTTATAAATATAAACGACAGATTCAGCGAGGGAGGCAATTCGCAGTATTTAAAAGAGCAGTACAGAGGTTTTGGATATTCAAAGCTTGCAGAAATGCTCCAGCTTCCTGATTCAATCATCGAGGAGCTTACGCCGGAGTTTTCAAAAGCGGAAATAGCAGATATCAAGCATGAGTATGACGAAGAAAAGAAAATATCTGATCTTGAACTGCTTGTTGAACAGTCAGAGGCGGCATCAGAAGAAACGAAAGAAATGAATGAGCTTGAAAAGGCATTCAGGCAGATTGCGAATGACAATGTTGAGATATTTGACAGGCTGTATGAAGCAAAAGACCATGATGAGGAGCAGCTTTTTGAAGCCCTTGCACCGGCAGGGGACATGATTTATTCAGTAAGGCTTCCGGGCATAGGCAGGCTTATGATGTCAGTCAGGGCAAAAGAGAAAAAAATAACACTTACAAACGTCAGAAACAGCGAAAAAACAGAATGGGAAGCTGATTCAGTCATGGCGGCAGCAAGCAGGGTATTTAATACAGATTCTGATGATATAAAAGAGGCATACGCGGAAATGTATAACGAACCGTATCCTGAAAAAGATGAAGTTGCACCGGTGCAACATCCGGAAAAGAAAGCGGTACGCAAAGAGAAGAAAGTAGTACGTGCGGTTCAAAAGCCGGAACAGCCACAAAGCCGGATACCAGAGGATGAAGAGTCAGAAAAGCCGGAGGATGAACAGATACCGGGACAGGACAGCATTGAAAACCATCCTGAATATATGCCGGAAACAAAAGACAGTACAGAAGAAGATGAAAAGCAGGAAGAACTGGAAACAGCAGAGAGTATCGAAGAGACGGAACAGGAATGCTGGAGAGTAATAAAAGAGGCAGGTGGAAAGATAGAGCTGTTCATAAGGGATTATTCAGACGGTTTTATCATTCCGTCAGAGAGCAATGTGGCAGCAGTCGAGGAAAACTGTAAATCAATAATAACGGAATTAAAAAGATATGTAACATTAAAAAGCAGCAGGTCTTAATGAAGACATAAACAGAGTAAAAAGCGGTACCTATTAATTCAAAGTCAAATATATATCACAAAATTGACGGCAGACCCGGGAGTTTCGGCTTCCGGGGGAAAGGAGAAGAATGGAAACTAAGTATAACATTGATGATGAAGTGTTAATAAACGCAAGGATACGGCGTATAGCTGTTCGTGAAGACGGCAGTATAGAATATGCCGTACAGGGAAATTCAGCAGAATACATGATTTACAAAGAAAAAGACATAATCGGGAGGTACGGGAATGAATAAGGACATAATCGAAAGATCCATTAAAGAATATGGCAGAATAACACAGAGCATTATATGCATGGAAGAATGTTCAGAACTGATACAGGCAGTAAGCAAGCAGATAAGAGGTATAGGAAGCAAGGAAAATCTTGTTGAAGAAATGGCAGACGTAACAATATGTCTTGAAATGCTGAAAGACATTTATGACATTGATGATACAGAAATAGGGCAGCAGATACAGTATAAACAGGACCGCAAGGAGCAGAGGATGGACAGAGAAGAAATATGTGAAATGTGTACAGAGTATATGTCTGACACACAGTGTAAATATGAAACTGAGTGCAAAATGATGGAGGCATTAAGGAAAATAAAGGATTTGAAAGAGCAGAACATGGTCTTGCAGGAAGAAAATAATAGAATAAAAGCGGAGATTACAGGGAGGCAGTAATGGAGAGATTAACAAAGACAAGTGATTCTGGTGAAGCTGCGTTTACATTTGACTTATACATAAATTGCCTACCAAGTGAAGCAAAGAAAATCCTTAATTTAGCAACAAAGCTGAAAGAATACGAGGACTTAGAGGAACAGGGCAGACTTATTAAGCTGCCTTGCAAAGTTGGAGACAATGTTTATATTGTTAAAAGATATGGGGTTGAGGAAGCTCATATAATAGGAATTACAGAGGCTGATGATGTTAAAAGAGACAATAAAATATATATAAGCGGAGCGATAACAGGCATAAACAATTATATGGAACGCTTCAACATGGCAGAGGAACAATTAAAATCACAAGGATTCAGTGTTATTAATCCGGCAAGGGTAAATGCAGCACTTCCGGAAGATACGACAACATATGAGGAATATATGAAGATGTCTATGACAATGCTGGAAATGTGCAATTATATTTATATGCTTAAAGGCTGGGAGAAATCCCCGGGAGCGAATAGGGAATATGGTTATGCTCTTGCAAGTGATATGACGATTATATGGGGGTGAATAAGACGAGACTGATTGATGGGATAAAATTATAAATATATTGAAAGATAGGGCAACAAACGAAGCAGTTTGCGGATATATGACAGCTTACGATGTTACCAAAAGTATCATAGGTGAAATTGATGAACAACCAGTCGCCTACGATGTAGATAAGGCTATAAAGCAGCTGGAAGATATGGAATCTCTTTATCAACGACTTCGAGAGCTTAAAGATAAAGACTATTTAAAGTATGGTTATAAAATAGAGACGCTTATAGATGCAATTAAGATAGTAAAGGCAGGTGTGAAGGTATAACATGGCAGAGAAAAAAGACTGTATATTTAACAGAGCAGATGACTGCAGAGCGTTGAAGATGAAATACTGCAGATGGGAAGAAAAAGAGTGCAAATTCTATAAGAGCTGTAAGATATGCAATGAGACAGGAATGTTAAAAACTCGTAAAGAGTAATATACATATCATATTCAAGCAAAGAAAAAGGAAGCCTGTAACACACGAATACGCAGGCTTCCTAGACTCATATACCGAACATATGTATTGTAGCATGAAAAACAGATATAATCAATAAGGGAAGTGGATATATGAGTTTAAAAGGGAATGTAAAAGAGTATTTAAAACAGTTAGCAGATTTAAAAGAGGAATATAAGGACAAGCAGCAGGCTATATTACGGTTTCCCATATCCAATATATACGGAGAAAAAATCACAGTTATTATTGAGAAAAATTAAGTTACAGGAGCTAGAAGAGAAGATACGGCAGCAGATAGCTGTGGCAGAAGAATTTATTAATTCGGAACCAAACAGCAGGATAAGAAGACTTCTTACATATCGGTACATTGATGAATTGACATGGGTTCAGATAGCTTACAGAATGGGAAAAAATCATACAGCAGATAGCTGCCAAAAGACACTTGAAAGATATTTGAAAAAATTATAAGTTTGTCGTAAATGTCGTACTTTGATATGATAATATTTAAACTGGAACAAATGAAAAATTCATTGAACCATAGGCTGATGACAGCCAATACAATCATTAAAACTCCCCCTCTGAGGCATCGGCGAAAGCTGGTGCCTTTTTGTTGCTTTTTGATATTTTTAGTTATATTATAGATAAAAAAGACAAGGGGAGTAATAATATGGAAAGAACAATATATTTTTATGATTTAAGACCAACTGTATTAAATGAAAATATAAATAAGATAGCAGATGATTATGAATATGAATTCTTAAATATACTTGATTCATTAATTAAGTTGCCGCTTGATGAAAGGGTTTGGGATATAAAGTCGGATAATAAAATACTATATTTAGACGGATATGAGGTTTTGGAAAATATTCGAACAATAAATATGTGTTTTATATCTGCTAAATATAATACAGTAAGAAAAGTGATTGATACGGATACATTTGAAAATAAAGGGTATTTAAAGAAAAAAGCAGACGGAGATGAAGAAAAAAATCATATATCTATAAAATTTTATGATAATCAGAATCCATTATGTATATATGAATATAATAAAAATGGTATAGGTTTTTCGAGAATTATTTATTATATTAATAAGTATATAAAATCATATCATAAAAATGATGAAAGAAAGCCAGGAGAAAAGGGAGTAAGATATAAATTTGATTATAAAAATATAGTGTCAAAAGATTTTTTAAATTCGTTAGAAAAAATTAAAAGAATAAAAGCAGTTACGCTTACTGTGGATAGAAAAGATATTAATATGTCTGAGGTTAAGGAACTATCTGGAAGAGGGGAACTATCAACTGATGCTGATATAGTATTAAAACCAGAGGGTACAGGAATTTTTCATGATACAGTTAAAGATTTCTTTAAGATGTATAATGATAAGACTAAAATAATAAAAAGAGTTACTGTAGATGGTGATTCAGAGGAAAAACATCACATAAGTTTTAATACGGAACAGATGAAGGAAAAGGATACAGTTGCAGTTGATACTGATTTTATTACAGGAGAAGTAAAAACAGATAGCATTTATAGGATATTTGCAGAACGAATGGAGGATTTGTGAATATGATAGCGAAGGAAACTTTTAATATTATAAAGGACTTTTATTCAATGAGAAAAAAGACTAAATCAGATTATTTATTGATAAATTTGCTTCCGGCAGTTATAGGTGTAATTGCATTTATAGTAGGCAGTACTGTTCATAAAATATGGAATGTAAATATATTAAGTTTTACAGTTGATTTTATAAATCAAACGATTACAGTTCTTGCATTATTTATAAGTTTTAGTATTGCATATGTTGGAATGCTTATATCAAGTGATAGCGAAGTAGTACGAAAAATGAGAGATAAAGATTCCACAAGATATGAACTTGATGGGCAAAAGATAAAAGTATATCAAGTTACACATTGTATGATGACATATACGATATTAGTGGAAGTGTTATTTATAATATTTGTATTTGCAGAGAAGTTTTTTGTGTATGTTTTACCAGGAATGGTATTAAAAATTTTATTATGTATAGATGTAGCTATTCTTATGCATATTACATTGTTGATAGGAATAGGGATAAGAGATATATATTACGCATTTTGGAAATAATTATTTAATATTTAAAAGGCATCAGCAATCGAAAAGACAGTACCAACACTCAATTGTTAGATTTTTAATCTAACAATTGGAGGTCGGCACAAATTTAATATTGATGCTTTTATCATGCTAGAAAGGAGCTGATTGCATGTCATTAACAGCAAAACAGAAGCGGTTCTGTGATGAATACCTTATAGACCTTAATGCCACGCAGGCGGCTATTAGGGCAGGATATTCAGAAAAAACAGCGTATAGAACAGGAGCAGACAACCTCAGAAAACCTCAGATTGAAGAATATATAGCAAAGAGACAAAAAGAGCTATCAAGGAGTACAGAGATAACCCAGGAGAGAGTTATCAAGGAACTTGCCTTGATAGCTTTTTCTAATAATGCTGATTATGCACATGTGGTTGAAAAGAAGATGAAAGCAGAAGTAGATGGAGCACTTGTGGATGTGTTGGATGAAGATGGTAAACCTGTTATGTATAGAACAGTAGAGCCGGTACTTACGGAAGAACTTACAGAGGAACAGAAGAGGGCACTTGCTGTTATCAAGAAAGGCAGAGAGGGGTTAGAGGTTAAGTCCTGCGACAAGGTTAAGGCCTTAGAGCTTCTTGGCAAGCATTTAGGCATCTTTACAGACAAGATAGAAGCCAATGTAAACGATACAACCAGGAGCGAGCTTTCAGAGCTTCTTGCACAGCGGAAGGCAAGAGGTGACCCAGATGCTTTTAAGTGATAAATATTGGGATTTCATAGACACACCAGCAAGAGCAGAGTTCCTTGAAGGTTCAACTGCATCAGGAAAGACAACAACAGTAGCTGTTAAGTTTATTATGAATGTAGCTGAATCAGACATGAAGCTGCATGTTATAGCTGGTAATACGACCGGTGTTATTGAGAAGAATATCATAAACGCAGATATGGGTTTGCTTCAGATATTTCCCAATCTGGAATATTGCGGTAATGGTGATAAAGAAAATAAACTTCCGCATATCAAATTCAGAGACGGGAATGTTATCAAGATAATATATATTCTCGGTTACGACAATGCCAGCAAGTGGAAGAATGCTTTAGGTTCGCAGTTTGGATGTGTGTGGGTAGATGAGTGCAATACAGCTAACATAGACTTCATACGAGAGATATTTGGACGTTCTGAATACTTTGTAGGTACGCTTAATCCCGATGCACCTACATTACCTATATATTCAGAGCACATCAATCACGCAAGACCGATTGATAAGTACAAGGCAGACGTACCGGAAGAAATCTGGAAAGATATTAATGCTTGTGAACCCATTAAAGGCTGGGTATATTGGTTCTTTAATATGACCGATAACATATCCATGACGCCTGAAAAGATAGAGCAGAAGAAAAATAGTTATCCTCCGGGGACTAAAATATATAAAAATAAGATATTGGGATTAAGAGGCAAGGCCACGGGTCTTGTCTTTTGTAATTTCTGCCGACGACATGTTATTACAAAGGAACAGGCCAAATCTTATATTAGGCAGGAATGCGATAATACGCAGACAGAATGGTTTACAATATATACAAGCGGGCTTGATACAGCGTATTCAAGCAAGAGTCCGGATACTATAGCAATGTCCTTTGTAGGCATAACAAACAAAGGAAAATGTATTGTACTTGCTGAAAAAACATATAATAATGCGGCTCTTGATGTGCCTATAGCACCTTCTGATACAGTAAGGAATTATGTTGATTTCTTAGAGCGTAACAGAAAAGAATGGGGAAGCATGGCAAAAAATGTATTTGTTGATTCTGCCGATCAGGCAACAATAAAAGAGCTTGTAAAATATAAACGTGAGCATCCGGACTGCAGGTATTTATTTAATGCTGCATATAAAGCAATGACAATAGTAGACAGAATTAATTTACAGCTTGGCTGGATGTCATTTAATGATGAGAAAGGTAAGGAACCTGATTTTTATGTAGTTGATACATGTACAAATTATATGGGAGAACTGCAGGTATACAGTTGGCTTGAAGATAAAGACTGTACGCCGGAGGATGGGAATGACCACAGGGTAAATAGTGTGCAGTACGCTTGGATTCCATACAGTGACAAGATAGGAGTGTAGAGAGGTGAATATATTTAATTCTATGGCAGATAAGATAAGACAGGGAATAAGAACATGGCTTAGGATACAGCCAGCACAGATAGGAAGCATACAGCTTAATGAAGTCCTTGATTATGAAGCAAATGCAATAAAAAACAGAATATGGTACAGAGGCGAGAGCGAGGAACTATCACAGCTGTATTTACAACTCAATGGGGATAAGACAAGATTTTGGGCGGCAAAATGTACTCCAGGAATGGAGATAAGGAAGATACATGTTGGAATTCCATCTATGATTGTAGACATGCTTGCTGGTATTGTAGTAGGCGATATGAATATTGTTGATGCTGGCAGCAGACAGCAGGAGTGGAACGCTATAGCAGATGATAATAAATTTAAGGAGCTTGTAAAAGAAGCGATAACAGAGACTCTTTATATTGGAGATGGAGCATTCAAAGTATCTTTTGATACGTTGTTGAGTCGATATCCGATAATCGAGTTTTATCCCGGAGATATGATAGATGTAATTCGTCAGAGAGGTAGAATCAAGGAGATAGTATTTAAAACTGTGTATGTGAGCAACAGACAGGAATATGTGCTTTTAGAGCATTACGGTCATGGATATATTGCATATGAGCTCACAAAGAACGGCAGAGAATACAACATCGATGCAGTTCCAGAGCTTGCAGGATTGAAAAATGTAACATGGAATGACAACTTTATGCTTGCAGTTCCACTTATGTTTTACAAGTCGGCAAAATTCAAAGGCAGAGGAAAGAGCATATTTGACAGTAAAATTGATAATTTTGACGCACTTGACGAGGCTTGGTCACAGTGGATGGAGGCACTAAGGTTAAATAAGACAAAAGAATATATTCCTGAGAGTATGCTTCCGAGAGACCCGAATACAGGTGCGGTATTAAAGCCTAATGCGTTTGATAATGCTTATATACAAGTAGAGACTTCAATGGCAGAAAAGGCAGCCCCCAAAATTGAGCGGGAGCAAAGCAATATACCTCATGAGAGTTACCTTGCAACTTATATTACGGCTCTTGATTTGTGCTTGCAGGGAATAATGAGTCCTTCAACTCTAGGTATTGATGTAAAGAAACTTGATAATGCTGATGCACAAAGAGAAAAGGAAAAAGCAACTCTTTATACACGTAATAATATAGTGGAGCAGTTGCAGGAGGTTTTACCTGAACTTGTAAATACAGTATTCAGAGCAGTTGATACATATAATAAAACAGTAATAAAAGATATTGATGTTGATGTGACATTTGGGGAATATGCAAATCCGTCTTTTGAATCACAGGTTGAGACAGTCAGTAAGGCAAAGCAGGGCGGTATTATGAGCATAGAGGCATCTGTTGATGAGCTGTATGGAGATACCAAGGATGATGAATGGAAGCAGGAAGAGATAGCACGTATCAAGATGGAACAGGGAATTTCACAAGTGGAAGAACCAGGCATTAATATGCAGGCTGATGAGTTTTCAGTTCAGGCGGACTGATTGAGGTAATTTATGGAACTTAACACGGATTATGACATAGAGAAAGCCTTTAGAGCCATAGAAGATGAGCTTATATCGTCAATGATACGAAATCTTGACGGACACAGGGCAGAAGAGACAGAGCTTGGTTATAATTGGTCACAATGGCAGGTTGAACAGCTTAAAGCATTGGAGTGATATAAATGGTTCAATTGATGCAATGATATTTACGGCAAGGCAGACGGGCGGTACAGAGCAGGAGCAGAAGATATTAAGAGCAATTAAAAAAGGACTTAAAGCATCTAAAGTGTCACAGGGCACTGAGGGTGCTTTTTTCAAATTAAATACCAGGAAGTTAGATGCACTTATAAAAGCTACAAAGGCAGATTTTGCCAAAGCTGAACATTCTATGCTAAGAATGTCGGAGGATAAATACCGGCAGATAATATTCAATGCTCAGGTGTATGCGAATACGGGTGCAGGAACATATGAGAAGGTTGTTGATATGGCTACAAGAGATTTTCTTAAAGCTGGTATCAACTGTATTGAATATGCGAATGGTGCAAGGCATACAGTAAAAGATTATGCCAGAATGGCTATTCAGACAGCCAGCAAGCGTGCATATCTAACTGGAGAAGGCGAAATGAGACAATCATGGGGAATTAGTACAGTTATTATGAATAAGCGTGCTAATGCCTGTCCTAAATGTCTTCCGTTTGTTGGAAAGATTCTCATAGATGATGTGTGGAGTGGAGGTAAGGCATCTGATGGTCCTTATCCGCTTATGTCTTCTGCTATGGCAGCAGGGCTTTACCATCCTAACTGTAAAGACATACATACAACATACTTTCCAGAGCTGGATGAAGAGCCAGACGGCAAGTTTACAAAGAAAGAACTGGAAAAGGTAAAGGAAGATTACAGACAGGACCAGAAACAGCAATATGCTGGCAGAATGGTGGAGCAGTTTGACAGGTTGTCGAAGTATTCACTGGATTCGGATAATAAGAAAATGTATGAGGTAAGGAAGGAACAGTGGGAGAATGTTTCAAAAGAATATGAGAGGGGATATATAGATAATAATTCTCAGAGAATAGGAACGAATAAAATAGACCTAGACTATATTAATTCCAAAGATTATGCGGATAAATATATGAAGATTAGCAAAGATATGGAATTAAATAATGTAATATATAGTAAATCAATGGATATATTGAGAAGTAATAACAGTAGTGATACTGAGGGATTATGTGTGATAAGCGTTTCTAATAGACAGGTGTTGCTTAATGTAAGGGGAAAGCCTGATGCAATAGGTGTTGAACTAAATAAGAAGCAAATGTCTATAATAAATAAGCACAAAAATGATATAATAGGAATACATAATCATCCAACAAATTTATTACCTAATGGAAGTGATTTTGTTGCTGCTGGGGCAAGAGGATATCAATATGGAATAGTAGTAACACATGATGGAAGAATATATAAATATTCCGTAGGAGATAAACCATTTTTACCTTATTTGTTAGATAACAGGATTGACAAATATTGTTCAAAAGAATACAATTTAAATATTAAAGAAGCTTACGAAAAAGCACTTAATGAGTTTAGAAAGGAGTATGGTATATCATGGCAGGAAATAGAATAAGATGTTATTTGGATGTTGTGATACATCATCCGGATTGGACAATAGAAGATTTTGAAAAAGAAGAAGAAAGGCTTAAAGAAGAAAGTGATAAACTTACGGATTGGCCAGAAATAAAATAATCAGTTTTGTAGCCACCAGTCGAGAGATTGGTGGTATTTTTATACTCAAGTTGCACCGGTGCAACATAATTTAATATTAGTTAATAAGCACGCATAGCAATACGCTGTGGGTGCAATTTTTATATAAAAGTTGCATTAAAGACTATACAAAGAAAATAAGGAATTGATTGTCTTGCTTAAATGGGCAAGCTATCAATTCCTTATTAAGATATTTACTTATATATATCAAATTAAGAAAATACATATTAGTTATTGTTCATTTTGAGCATCTTTTAATAATTTTTTTGCATAATTACATAAATTTTCTTTTCCTTTTTCATCAAGGGCTTGATAGCATAGAAGTATCATATCCAATCTTAATTGATTTAGTTCAGCTACAGCAGATTGATAATTATTAATAGTAGAACCTAATTCTGAATTCATTACAATGTCGTCTATTATATCACCATAAGTTTCTATTTCTTCAGGATGTTTACCTGATATAAAACGATTAGTAGCTTTATCAATAATAGGAGAATTTATATCAATTAAATCTGAAACAGGAATTTTTAAAGCATTGGCAATTTTTTTTATTGTTTCAAGCTTTGGTTCGCGTGTGCCCTTTTCATATCTCATTATTGTAACACCTGATACTCCAATAAGATTGCCCAGTTCTTCTTGACTTAAGTTTTTCTTTTGACGTTGAAGTCTTAAATTTTCAGAGAAATTTGACAAAATAGCCACCTCCTTTTAATGAATAATACCATAAAGGGAAAAAAAAAGAAATATAATTGTAAAAAAATATTGACATACTACCAAAATGGAAGTAATATTACCACATAAAAACCAAAATGGTTAGAAAGGAGAGTACATGAAATTATTATCAGTTAAAATTGATGATGAGTTGCATAAAAAGTTGAAAATATATGCAGCTAATAAGGGAAGAACAGTTACAGATATTATAATAGAGTTGGTAAATACTGAACTGAAAACAAAAAAAGAGCAATCACTTTAAGTTTAGCGACACAAGTGATTACTCAAAAGAAAACCACAAAAGGGATTCCTTTTTCATAATAAGGGATTTCATTCTGAAAATCAAGGAGAAATTGAATTTATGATTAAAATTGAACAAACAATAATAAGCATTGAAGTAGCAGAAATGGTAAATAAAAGACATACTGATTTGATACGCGATATCCGTAGATATTCAGAGCAATTAGCTGAAAGCAAAATTGCGTTGAGTGATTTCTTTACGGAAAGTACATATAAGGATAGTACTGGACGAGCTTTGCCTTGCTACAATGTAACCAAGAAAGGCTGTGAATTTATAGCACATAAGCTTACAGGCACAAAGGGAACAGAATTTACAGCAAGATACATCAATCGTTTTCACGATATGGAAGAACATATAAACAACAGCAAGCCACGCACAGCACTTGAACAACTCCAGTTACAGAGTCAGGCAATTCTTGAAGTTAATGACAAGATTGACGAGGTTAAGCAGGAGCTTGAAGACTTCAAGCAGGATATGCCACTTATGAATATAGAATGTGACAGAATTACAACGGCAGTTCGTAAGGTTGGAACTCGTGCCTTAGGTGGTAAAGAGAGTAATGCCTATCACGATAAGTCTTTGAGTGGTAAGGTATACACAGATATATACAGAGAGTTGAAAAGACAGTTTCAGGTTACTTCCTACAAGTCAATTAAGCGTAGACAGTGCGACATAGCAATATCTATAATTGAAGAGTATCAGCTGCCTGTGGTTCTGAAAGAACAGATACAGAACACTAACGCACAGATGAATATGGAGGTGTAATATGTCTGCTAAAATTGATTTTGAGAATGCTTTGTATGAACTGGAACAGACAACAGCAACATTAGGATTTGTTCAGACAGCATTTGCAGAGGGCGAATCTCTTATAGATAATGACGAATCTGCAGCAACTATATATATGTTATATTCAAGACAAAGGTCTATAGTGAATAAGCTCAAAGAAGTATTGAATACAATAAAATAGATAATATCATATTGATATCTGGGACGTTCAGCAATGGACGTCCTTTTTATATGCCCAAAACTTAATGGCACTAAACTTTAGGAAAATGCCGACGGGCGGTAAACGGAAGAAAGGAGACAATGTGGAGATGAGATTACCTTTAAATCTTCAGTTCTTCGCAGAAAGCGGAGAAGGCAGCAGTGAGCAGAGCAATCAGCACAATGACAATAATCAGCAGTCGGCCGGAGTTGATTATAACAAATTGCAGGAGATGATAGATACTGCAACTGCCAAAAAGGAAAACGCTGTAATTAAAGACTACTTTGTTCAGCAGGGATTATCTGAAAATGAGCTTCATCAGGCAATTGCAGCATACAAAAAGAGCAAAGAGCAGCAGTCGGAACAGCAGCAGAACGCCAATACAGAGCTTCAGAACGAAGTTGCGGCAGCAAAAAATGAAGCAAAGCGGTCACAGATAGAGCTTGTAGCTACAATGACGGCGGTAACTCTTGGCGTAGATGCAAAAACAATTCCATATCTTGTTAAACTGGCAGATTTTAGCAAAGCTGTCGGTAATGATGGAAAAATATCAGAGGACAGCATTAAGGCTGCACTTGAGCAGGTCCTTAAAGATGTGCCGGCATTAAAACCAACACAGGGAGCAAATAGCGGATTTCAGTTGGGAGCTCCGGGAGGTAACAATAGTAACCAGGCAAATGAAGATGCTCTTAAAAGAGCCTTCGGATTATAAGAAAGCGAGGAAATACAATGGCAGTATACGAATATGCAGAAACATTTACAAATCTTTTACAGCAGAAATATGCGAAAGAGTTGTGTTCGGATGACTTAACAAAGTCTAACCCACAGGTAACATTTATCAATGCACAGACAATCAAGTTGCCAAGAATGGCGGTAAGCGGTTATAAGGACCATACAAGAACACCGGGATTCAACGCCGGAACATTATCAAACGATTGGGAACCAAAGAAGTTATCGCATGATAGAGATGTTGAATTCTTCATTGATCCAATGGATATTGATGAGACCAATTTAACATTATCGGTTGCCAATATTCAGAATACGTTTGAGACTGAACAGGCCATCCCCGAAAAAGATTGTTACAGATTTTCAAAACTGTATTCAGAACTTAGCACACATAAGGTGGGCAATATTAATACAACAGCTATTACAGCAGCAAATTTTCTTGATGTATTTGATGATCTTATGGAAGCTATGGATGAGGCTGGAGTTCCTGAAGAGGGAAGAATTCTTTATCTTACACCTAAGATGATGAAGATTGCTAAAAAAGCAGATGGGATTCAGATTTAAGGATTACATCATCAAGACTGTGAACCTTGCGATTAACAACATTGGAACTACCGCTGACATCAATTGTCCTCTGAATCCCATC
>OGGV01001125.1_pt1 | contig 13755 bp, 10 predicted proteins | sample 1571301 | NCBI WGS metagenome assembly OGGV01 (sample SAMEA2582072, study PRJEB24529) | metagenome | biome: Human gut stool | place: China | collected 2011
ACCGTCACCGAAAACGGCAAGGGCCGCCGCTCTGACATCGACACCTACCGCATCACCGCCCGCGGCGGCAAGGGCATCCGCAACTACGACGCCTCCAAGGACAAGGTGGCAGCCGTCAAGATCGTGGATGACATCGACGATGTGCTGCTGAGCAGTCAGGAGGGCATCATCATCCGCCTGCACGCCAACGAGATCCCCGTCCAGAGCCGCTACGGCTCCGGTGTCCGGGTCATGCGCCTGGGCGAGAACGATAAGGTGATGGTGCTGGCCCGCACCGACCACGACGACGAGGCACAGACCGAGAGCATCGAGGCCGACACCGAGGATGAGCCCACTGCCGAGCAGCTGGCGGAGATGGAAGCAGCCGATGAGGCATCGGCCGCCGAAGCTCCCGAGGCTGACACCGGCGACGAGGAATAAACCTCATTTCCACACATAAACTGACCCTGCGGGGGAGTACACGCTTTCTGCGGTGCTCTCCCGCAGGTTTTTTGCAAAAATCACGGTTATACTGGACAAATCCGCTGTTTGTGTGGTACGATAGCCAGACAACAGGAAAGATCCTCATGGGGGAGTAGCAGGCGCTGTTTTGCAGGCGGCGCAGCAAGTCAACACAATGACGGCCCGGGCGGCTGTCTGGCTTGCTTTCATTTGCGAGACTCATGTGCTTTGGTGCGAGTACCACGCCCATTCCACATGGAGTCAGTTTGTAAAAATCCGACCCGGAATTGGCGAAATGTGCGCCGATCCCGGGTCTTTTGTCTGCCCACCAATTCCGGTCAAATCAGGAGGCATCGTTATGGAATGGAGTTTTTTGTTTTTCTTCAACAGCGCCCTGCTGGGTGTGGGCCTTGCCATGGATGCGTTTTCCGTCTCGATGGCAAACGGTCTGCATGACCCGCAGATGTCCCGCCGCCGGGGCGTCCAGATCGCAGGCACCTTTGCCATCTTTCAGGCTGTCATGCCCATGACGGGCTGGGTCTGCGTCCACACCATCGTGGAGCTGTTCTCTTCGTTTGAAAAGTTCATCCCCTGGATCGCCCTTATCCTGCTGGGCTACATCGGCGGTAAAATGCTCATCGAGGGCATCAAGGGCGAAGAGACCGAGGAAGCCGCTGAGCTGAGCGCGGGCGCACTCTTCATGCAGGGCGTCGCCACCAGCATCGACGCGCTGTCGGTGGGCTTCACCATCTCGGAGTACGGCTGGTTCATGGCGCTGGTCTGCTCCCTCATCGTGGCGGCCGTCACCTTCTTCATCTGTGAAGCCGGCCTTGCCATCGGCAAAAAGTTCGGCACCGAACTCTCCGGCAAAGCCTCCGTCCTCGGCGGCGTCATCCTCATCGGCATCGGTCTGGAGATCTTCATCTCCGGCATCATGGGCTGAGAAAAACAGCAGCGCCCCTGCACATTTGTGCAGAGGCGCTTTTTTATGCCCGAGGGAAGCACCCGCCGGGGCAGGGAGGAGGTTTGTTGTGTTTTATTGCACATTGCTGCAAAAATTAGGATTTTGAGTAAAAACTTTGTTATTTTCACCTATTGAAAATATGGGGAGGGGGGGGGGGGGTACAATTTGAAAAAATGCGCTCTCCACAAAAAGAGCGCAAAAAGCACAAGAAAGTGTAGAAAAAGAAAGGAGACCACAATGAAGAAGAACAACGCATTCCGCCGGGCAGCAGCTCTGTTGGCAGCGTTGAGCATCACGGTGTCTCTGGCGGCTCCGGCCTTTGCAGGGACCTACTACATCGACGACGGCGATATTACCATCACCAAAAAAGATGATGGCAGCCAGGAAATCAAACAGAACGGAACCATCATTGAGAACGATGACAGGGGTGAAATCGTCATCACCACCCATAAAAAGGCCATCACCTCGCTGGAGAGCGACCTGGAAGGCCCCGCAGCAGAGGATTCCGGCTTTGGCCCTGTGGTGGAGGACAACTACCAGCCCGCTGCCCCGGCCCAGCCGAAAGATGCTGAGGAGCCGAAGGACGCCGACCAGCCGGAGAGCGCTGAGGAACCGGAAGACGCCGACCGGAAGGAGAGCGCAGACCGGCAGGCCCAGCCCCAGCAGGCAGCCCTGACTGCTGCCGACGACCCTGCAACCTCTACCCCGGCAAATGGCTTTTGGGGCAACACCATTACGGTGATCAACAAAGTTGCCAATACGGTGTTGAACCTCACCCTGAGAGACGTAAAGATCGATGTGAGCGACAACAGAACATATGGTGATGAAACAGGAAAAGCCGCCCTGAGCGTTCAGGGAAAGGGCAGTGTGGAGATCGAGCTGGACGGCAAGAACGAGCTGAAAAGCGGCTATAAAAGGGCGGGCCTTGAAAAAACCTCTGAAGGCACGCTGACCCTGAAGGACGATAAGAAAAAAGCCGGCAGCCTGACGGCCACCGGAGGCAAATTTGGTGCCGGCATCGGCGGCGGCCTCAACGGCGTCGGCAAAAACATCACCATCAAGGGCGGCACGGTGAACGCTGCCGGTGGCGACAATGGTGGTGCGGGCATCGGCGGCGGTGATAGTGGCAGCGGCGAAGCCATCACCATCACCGGCGGCACGGTGAACGCTGCCGGTGGCATTGGCGGCGGCACCGGCGGCAACGGCAAAAACATCACCATCACCGGCGGCACAGTGACCGCTACCAATAAAGAAGGTGGTGCCGGCATCGGCGGCGGCATAATGGGCAACGGCGAAGATATCACCATCACCGGCGGAACTGTGAACGCTGCCGGTGGCGACTATGCTGCCGGCATTGGCGGCGGCAACAGCGGCAGCGGCAAAAACATCACCATCACCGGCGGCACGGTGACTGCTAAGGGAGGCGTCTTGGGTGCTGGCATCGGCGGCGGTGTCGTGGGCAGCGGCACAAACATCACCATCACCGGCGGCACGGTGACCGCTAGTGGTTGTGCTGGTGCTGGCATTGGCGGCGGTATCAATGGCAGCGGCAGCAATGTCACCGTGAGCGGAGCCGCTCAGGTGACGGCGACGGCGACCGACATCGGCCCTGACTGGTCCGGTGCCGCCACCGGTGCTACCATCGGTGGCGGCGGCAGCAACACGGTGGATTCTGATGGTAACCCCGTCTCCATCCCCGGCACGGAGATCCAGGCGGACATCAGCGGCCTGACCACCGGCTACATCCACCACATCATCTACGAGCAGGACGGCACCACCATAAAGAAGGAGTGGTGGGAGCCGGAGCGCCCCCAGCCCAAGCCGGAGAATCCTCAGCCCAACCCGGAGGACCCGAATGCCCCGGCAGAAGAGAGCAATGAGGTGAGCCTGGGTACCCCCCTCCTCCATGTGGAGACGCTGGAGGGCGACCCCCTGCCCTTTGACGCCCGGCAGCAGGGCAGCACCCTGCGGGTGACGTCCGACAATCTGGCCGCCCGGCTCCACGGCACCCGGCAGGCGCTGGAGGCCCTGCGGGAGCAGGGGGTGGAGCAGATCCAGTTTGTCACCAGCTTCAAAACGACCACCCTGCCGGTGGCAGAGCTGCTGGCAGAGGGTGGCAGCTGGTTTGCTCTGGAGCACAACGGCCTTGTGAGCCGGCAGCTGAGCGCAGCTCAGGCCGAGAGCCTGAAGTGCCGGATGCGCTAAAAAAATACAGACCCCTTACAGGGGCCGCCTTGGAGAACCACCCGGGGCGGCTCCTTTTTTGTATCATGAAAACCACTCGCTAGGCGAGTGGTTCAGTAAAAGACTTCTGTCGATAATGCGGACAAAAAGAACTCCCTTTGCTATGATGGGCGGCAAGTAACGTAAAGGAACCCGTTTACGGGTAGCAGGCAACAAATCTTTCGAGGCTGGCAGACCGTGATTTACGTGACGTGACACGTTGCTAGTATTCTAGGGCTATGCCCGCATATGAAAAACCCCCGGCTCCGCCGGGGGATATTTATTACATCCCCGATCGGCAGAGTTGATGATTGAATCCGCTGGAAAAATACGGTATACTATAGCAAATCACCTATACGATAGAAGTGTCAGAGGTTTATGAAAGCAGCAAGGGGGAAAGACCATGAAACGACGTGATTTCTGTAAAGCACTGGTTTGCGGTGCAGCTCTTGCGCCCGGGCTGGCACTGCCCCGGGCTGAGGCAGCGGCAAAAAGCCAGACGGTGGGCCGGGCAGTCCCGGCAGGCAATTATACAATGTCCTTCCGCAGCGAGCTGAGCCAGATGGACATTGAGCACGAATATTACTACAGCGACAGTTTTTTTGCGCACAGCTCCATCCAGTACGACCACCAGCTGGCGCTGGCGACGCTGGGCATGGTGACGGCTGCTTTCAATACCTGGGCCAGCGATGCGAAATACTGGGCCAACGGGAACGTGGGCCGCGAGGACAGCCTCGACGCAACCTATACCAAGCTGGGCTTCGGCGACGTGAAATACCGCTATTATGATGTCGATGTGGGCAGGGCGGGCGACTTCGTGGGCTGGTCCACGGCCCGCAAGACCATCACCCTGAACGGGAAGCGCACCACCATCGTGGCGCTCATCCTGCGCGGCGGCGGCTACGGCGGCGAGTGGGTGAGCAATCTGCACACCGGCGCGGGCCACGCCCACAGCGGCTTCATCATCCCGGTGCATGAGGTGTTTGCCGATTTGAAGAACTATCTGGCGGCAGCTCAGCAAAAGGGAGAGCTGGGCGTCGTCAAGCTCTGGATGGGCGGCTACAGCCGCGGTGCGGTGGTGGCGAACCTTCTGGCTGCCCGGGTCAACAGGGAGTTGTCCGGACTGGAACGGGAGAATGTCTTCGTCTACACCTTTGCGACACCGGTGGCCCTCGGCCCGCAGGACTACCCCGACTTGCAGCAGGACTACGACAACAACCACAACGCCGACGGCAGCCTGAAAGAGAGCTGGGGCGAGAGCAACATCTTCAACATCATCTCCAGCGGCGACATCGTGCCGCATCTTCTGCCCGAAGAGTGGGGCTTCCACCGGAACGGCAACGACCGCTTCCTTCCCTCCACCCGGAACGAGGAAGAGCTGGAAGACCTGAACGAGATGGGCAAGAACGATTTCGGCCCGACGCCGCTGGACTTCAGCTGGCTGGCCACCGACAAAGAGACGGACGAAGTCATGCTCCGTATGGAGGAGTACTTCATCTCCCGTGAGAACTACCATGAGAAGTACGAAGCCGCCCTGATGGACATGATACAGTGCGCCTTCATCCGCTCGGAGAAGGAGGTCACGCAGAACAAAGTTCTGGACGATGGCGAGGTCATCCAGCGGCTGCGCACCCTCACCCACCTGAAGAATATGGATTACTGGAAGATCTCCCGCGCCGTCTGGGCGGCATCCACCATGAGCCGTGCCGTGCTCAAGCGGGTCGATGCGGAGAATATCCCCATCCGTGCGCAGCAGATCGTCGTGCCGATCCTGGCGGTGGGCCTTTGCTATGGCCTTGAGAGCGAGGCTGTGAGCCTCATTGCAAAGTACATCCTGATGTTCGTGTCGATGAGGAGCGCGCCCGACGACGCCATCCGGGCGGCGTTCTGCCACCACTGCGAGAATTACATTGCTCTGATGGAATATTACGCCCCCTCAGAGCACTGCATGGAAGCCACCACCCGCACCTGAAAACCGAAAATTCGGAGACAGCAGACCGCTGCCGGAGTCGAAAGACCCCGGCGGCGGTTTTTTCATGCGTAAATTTTTTTGCACTGGCACGCAATGACATCCTTCGTGTCCGGTAAACGGTATCCTGATAACGCAAAGGGCGGCATCCCCGCCGGGAGCGAGAATGAAGGAGGGCTGTTGTATGCGGGATCGACTGGAACGGAGGCGGCTGACACTGCGCGCCGCAGCACTGTGCATCGTGCTGGTACTGCTGTGCGGCTGTCTGCTGCCCGCATTTGCCGAAGGGCCGGAGCGGACGGACAGCGTGCCGGACCAGACATGGGACGAGGAAATAGAGGACGAGCCTGCCTGGGACGAAGAAGAGGACATCCGGACAGACGAGCCGGTGCTTCTGCCCGCGGAAGGCGGCATCCCCGTCGTGGTGGACGGGCTGGATGACATCGGGCTGCCCGACGAGACGCCGACGCCGGACAGCGGGGCCGTCAAAGCGGACGAGCATTTTGAGAGGACCTATCTCTTCTGGCTCAGCGAGTCGGATGAGGCCGACGGCGGCCTGCCCTACGCGGAACAGACCGTGGGCAGCGGCGAAGAGCTTCTGATGCCCGAAGAGCCGGAGGTGGAGGGAAAGAGCTTCCGCTTCTGGTACAGCCGGGACGACGAAGGGACGGCGGTCCGCTTCGTGTCGGATGAAGGACCGCTCTGGCCGGAAGCGGACAGCGAGTGCAGCCTCTACGCCTGTTTCACCGACGATGAGACCCAGCAGGAGGAGTCTGTTTCAGACGAGGAAGAAGACATCGCCGTTCTGCCGGAGCTGTGGGAAGAACGGCCCGCCGCCGAGGAGGAAACGCCTCCGGATGAGACAGAACAGCCCGAAAAAGGCAGATCCCCTGAGGAAGATGCCGACTTGGCTGACGACAGCGTAGACGAGGACAAAAATGCCCTGCCTGCGGACGAACTTGATGAGGATGCACCGGGCTGGGGCAATCAGGCTCAGGAAGAGTCGGCGGCGGTCTTCCTGCTCAAGACCCCCACCAGCCTGCCCGGCAGCAATGACCCCAGCCAGTGGGCGCCGGACAACAGCGAGTGCAAGTGGGTCGGCAAGGTGAAGACCTACGGCGCGGCATGGGAAGATAACGGCAAGAACATCCTGACAGATGTGTCAGATCATGTTGTATCGTGGCCGGGCGGCGCGACTGGCGACGTATGGTCGCTGAAACCGGGCGATGACTACTGGGACGAGGTCGTCGATGAGATATGGGACGAGTATAAGGACACCATCGAGAAGCAGACCGGCGTCACGGGGCTGACGCAGGAAGATCTGGAGAGCATCGTGGTGACGCCGTACAAGATCTCGCGCAGCAACGGGACAGAACCGGATAAGCACATCGACTGCATCATCAGCGTCAAAAGCAGGAAAAACTTCACGGCCCGGTTCAACGTCCGCGCCCCGGGCGAGGACGACTACAGCATCCGGGAAAGCCGCGAGTACCAGAGCGGCGAGCGGGTGGAAGAGACGACGGCGGACATCGAAAAAGAGTTCGACATCGGCGGTGCGCGCTACGTCTTCGACGGCTGGTACAAAGAGCTCCCCGGTTCGGTGACGGATGAGCCGGACCCGAAGGAAAAGGTATCGCAGGACGAGTGGGAAGAGGGCTATGAGCCCACCGACGAAGAGCTGGAAAACGGCGTCGTCAACTTCTATGCCCACTACGTTCTGGCCGATATAGACCCGGACACCGGCGTGGAGACAGACTTCTTCGGGCTGCCGCTGATGCTGTGTGCCGGTGCGGCCGTTCTGGGCTGCAAAAACAGAAAGAAGGAGGAAGATGAGTGAAGGAACCAAACGAGGCGCTTGCCCCGGAGGCCCCGCCCGGGACGCCGGAAGCGGACCTGTCTGGACCGGCGAAGCCGGAAAAAAGCCCCCTGCTGCGGGAAGTGCGCAGTCTGGCGGTGCGGCTGGCGGTGTTCGCCGCCCTGCTCTGGGTGCTTCTGACGCAGGTGTATCTGGTGACGCAGGCGTCCGGCAGCGAGATGTTCCCCGCCGTGAAGGACGGCGACCTCGTGCTGGGCATCCGGCTGGAAAAAGACTATGCCAAGAATGATGTCGTGGTATATGAGCGCTCGGGAAGGCTGCGGGTGGGCCGCGTGCTGGCCCGGGGCGGGGACATCGTGACTCTGAGCGAGAGCGGCGTTGTGGAAGTCAACGGCTCGGCGCAGGGCGGCGGCATCCTTTACCCCACCTACCCCAAATCTCTGCTCAGCTACCCCTACGCTGTGCCGGAGGACAGCGTCTTCATTCTGGGCGACTGCCGCACACAGGCCGAGGACAGCCGTGACTTCGGCCCGGTGCAGTGCAGTGCGGTCAAGGCAAAAGTCATCACCCTCATCCGGCGGCGGGGGCTCTGAGCCGCCAAAAACCATACAAGACAAGATAGGAGGAACTCTAGGATGAAACAGAACAAGATAGAAAAGCTTCTCGCAGGGGTGCTTTCCATCTCTCTGGCCATGGGCGTCAGCGTCATGCCCGCCTTTGCGGCCAGCGGCGAGACGTATGCGGACATGGACAGCGTGGTCATCAAGAAAAACTACGAGCTGGCCAACACGGATACGATCTCCCCGGAAGAGACCTTTACGTTTACGATCGACCCGGTTACCGTGACCGATGCATCGGAGGGCATTGAAGCCGCAGATTATAGGCCGATCGTCGGCGACGTGACCTACGCACAGGGCGAAGCCGGCAGCGCGAGTAAGACCAAGAAAATCGAGATCAAGCTGCCCGAGTACGACAGCGTGGGCGTCTACACCTACATCATCCATGAGGTGGAGGGCAACAGCGCAGGCGTGACCTACTACGGCGACGCCATCCTGCTGCGGGTGACGGTCATTGAACAGGACGGCAAGCTCCGCATTGCCGCTGTCCACACCGAGGACCCGGAGTCCACCGGCGAGGGCAAGAAGGACGACTTCGACAACTTCTACTCTGCCGGTAAGCTGGAAGTCCACAAGGACGTCGAGGGCATCATGGGCAATAAGGACAAATACTTCGAGTTCAGGGTGCAGCTGACCGGTGAGGAGGGCAAGACCTATCAGGACAGCTACGCCATCACCGGCGGCAGCTATGACGCGAACCCCGACTCGATCAAGATCAGGCCCGGCGAGACGACGGAAGCGACTTTCTATCTGAAAGACGACGATACCATCCACATCGAAAACCTGCCCTACGGTGTCGAGTACAAGGTGTCTGAGACACCGGTCGCAGGCTATGTGACGACGGAGACTGGCACCGAGGGCGAAGTGGATGAGGCGGTCGAGCAGGCGAACTTCACCAACACCAAGGGCGGCACCGTGGATGCCGGTGTGGTGCTGGACAGCGCACCCTATCTCTTCACCCTGACGGGTGCTGCGGGCGTCGGGCTGCTGCTGACCCTGCGCCGCCGCCATCAGAAGTAAGCGCGGAGGAAATGAGGCAAGGGAGGTGAGGAACATTCGGTGGCAGAAGATGGCCCTGCGGGCGGCGAACGGCCTGCTGGACGGGGTGACGGCCCTGCTGGTGCTGCTGGCGGTGGTCTGGTCGGGCTATGCGCTGTGGGACAACAGCCGGGTGTACGCCGCTGCCGACAATGTGCAGGCCGGGCTGTTGGCCTTCAAGCCCCGGCCGCAGGAGGACAACAGCCTCTCCTTCGGCCAGCTGCGGGACATCAACCCCGATGTCTGCGGGTGGCTGACGCTGGACGGCACGGCCATCGACTACCCGGTGGTGCAGGGCGAGAGCAATTTCACCTATCTGAACACCGACGTCTACGGCAGCTTTGCGCTGGCGGGCAGCATCTTTCTGGATGTTGACTGCGACGCGGACTTCAGCGGGCGGTATTCCCTGCTCTACGGCCACCATATGGAGAACGGGCGGATGTTTGGCGACCTCGACAAATACAAGGACGGCGCATTCTTCCGCCAGAACACCACCGGCACCCTGACGCTGCCCGGCGGGAGCTATCGGCTGGAAGTGCTGGCCTGCCTTGTGGTGCCTGCGTCGGAACAGGCCATCTTTGCCCCGGGCAAGTGGCGCTCGGACGCAGGCGGGCTGCTCCCCTTTGTGGAGGAGAATGCCCTTCAGATGGATGCACAGGCCCTCCGTGCGCTGGAAGAGGAGCCGGAAGGAGCGCAGTTTCTGGCGATGGCTACCTGCTCGGGGGAGTACACCGACGCGCGGACGGTGGTGCTGGCCCGGATGGAACCAATGTCAGACCTGCAAAACGGAAAGGAGGAGAGCTTATCATGAGAAGGCTCCCGAAAATGGCAGCGGCCCTGCTGGCAGCAGCGCTTGCGGTAAGCGCTGCCCTGCCCGCTCTGGCCGCAGACCAGCGGGCGGAGCTGGAACTGGAGGCGTCCGTCCGCTGCACCGGAGAGGCAGCTGACGAGACGCTGACGGTGCGGCTGACCGCGTTGGACAGCGCGCCGATGCCGGAAGGCTGTGACGACGAGGCTGAGCTGGATTTTCCGGCCCGGGACTGCCGCGACGCCGACGACAAGACCCTGACGAAGACTTTTGATGCCATCGTCTACACCGCGCCCGGCATATACGAGTATACGGTCACTCAGGACGCGGGCGGACGGAAACGGGCCGACTACGACGACACCGTCTTTTACCTGAAAGTCATGGTGGCGTGGGACACCGACGATGAGCTGAAAGTACACGTGTCTGTCCGGCGGGATGGGGACGACGGGGCAAAGACGGAACTGCTCTTCAAGAACAGCTACCGCAGCACCGACCCCCTTCCCCCACCGGTGACGCCGCCCTATGTGCCGGATAAGCCGACGCCGACCCCGAAGCCGGTGGATCAGCCGGGCGAGATCACAGTCATCCGCCCGCCGACACCCTCGGCAGAGATGCCGGATGAAGTCATCCCGGCTGCGGAGCCGGAACCGGTGGGGACCCTCATCCAGACCGGCCAGCTGCTCTGGCCCGTGCCGGTGCTGGCAGGCGGGGGCATCGCCCTCGTGGCGGTGGGCCTCTGGCTGAGCCGGAAACACAGGCACGATGCGTAGGCTGGTGATGGAGCGGCTCTGCCTGATGCTGGGCAGTGCTCTGGTGCTGGCAGCGGTCTGTTTCTACGTCTACGACCGGCTCGAGGATGCAAGGGCGGGCGCTCAGGCCGCTTCGGCGGTGAGCCAGCTGCGCCAGAGCCAGAGCATCGCGGCAGTGTCGGAGGCAGAACAGCCCGCAGACAGTGCGGAAAGCCTGCCCACGGAAGATGCAGAGTCCGAATCGGGATCGGCTTCGGAAACCCCGGCGTCAAGCATCGAGCGGGAGTATCTGGGGGTGCTGACCATCCCCGCTCTGGGCTTGGAGCTGCCAGTGCAGACCGAGTGGAGCAAAGCGAACCTCAAGGTCTCGCCCTGCCGTCAATGCGGCAGTACGGCGGGCGGAGACCTTGTCATCGCGGCCCACAACTACAAGTCCCATTTCGGGCGGCTGAGCAGCCTTTCCGAGGGCGACGAGGTGCGTTTCACTTCACAGGACGGCGCTGAGGCAGTGTACACTGTGGAGCGGACTGCGCAGGTCTCGCCCGAAGAACCCGAAGCCCTGCGGGAGGGCGGCTGTCCCCTCGTGCTCTACACCTGCACCCCCGGCGGAAAAGCGAGGGTGGTGGTGTACTGCCGGAGAGAAAATGCGGCATGAAAAAACAGGAGCGGAAAGCCTGCGGCTTTCCGCTCCTGTTTTTGGTCGTTGTTTAATCTACACAGAAATAGAAATTCTCGGGAACGGGGAAAGACTCTTCGGCGGAGCTGACGCTTACGCGGTAGAGGTAACCTTTACGGAGGTGATAGATCGCAGAAGTGTCGGTATATTCAAGATCGGGCCCGAAGGGGTCGTAATCGTCCTCAATGTCAATGAGGGTATTGGGGTCCTGACCGGCTTCCACTACGGCTTTTACATCTGCAATGGTCTTGCCCTTATAAAGGTCCATGTCATAACTCCAGGAAGGAGTAGTGACGACGGTGCCTTCGGGAACATGGAATACAAAATAACTCTCGTTCGTGCGGGCTGTGTCGCCGTAAGGAACGCTTACAGTGATCTGTTCCACACTGTTCAGCGGCTGAGAGAGGGTATAGGTGCCATCGGTGATCCAATCAGAAGTAAAGGCACCATAAAGAGACCACATATCCTTTGATACACCGATGACCTCATCCTTTTCTACAGTATAAGCCCGGATAGAAGTGGAGCCGATCTGATATTCGACGGTCACAGCCAGATCTTTCTTTTTCTGTGCGCCATCGACAGTGGTAACAGTGGAACGCTTTTCTTCATACTTTACGGGAGCTGCTGCGGCACTGGCACTTAAAGTGACCGCGCTCAGAATCAGTGAGGCAGCTGCCAGAACGGCGAATCTTTTTAGAAAATGCGGACAGGGCTTCATATTCTTTCCTCCTGTATTACATGATGCAATAAATTGAATCTGACTCGATTATAGGCGTCGAAGAAAAAAACATCAAGAGAGAAATACGATTTTGGAAGAAAAGACAAAATGTCGGCAGCTTTATTGTGCAGCTGCATCTTCGGTATCGGTCATGATGAACCAGAACACGGTGCCTTTGCCCACAGTGCTGTGGACGCCGAAGCGGAAACCGTGCTGCTGGAAGATGGCTTTGGTGATGGAGAGGCCGAGGCCGGTCCCCTGCTTGCCCGCGTCGGAGCGGGAGCGGTAGTAGCGGTCGAAGATATAGGGCAGGTCCTCGGCGGAGATGCCGGGGCCGTGGTCTTCCACCTCCACCCGGACGCCCTCGGGGCAGCGGAGCGCCCGCAGCACGAAGATGCCGTCTTCGCCGATGTGGTGCATGGCGTTGCCCAAAAGGTTATGCAGAGCGCGCTGCATCATGTCGGGGTCGGCACAGACCGGCAGCTCTTCGTCGGGGATCTCCAGCTTGAGCTGCCAGCCGTTCTGGGCGCAGACGGCGTCGTAACGCTCGCTCACCTCGTCGCAGAGCTGGCCCATGTCGAAGTGGACCTTCTCGCACTTGAGTGCGCCGCTCGTGACCTTGCTCAGCTCCATGACGCTGGAAACAAGGGCCGTCAGGCGGTCGGTCTCGTCCACGATGATGTTCATCTGCTCGTCGCGGTGCTTCTTGTCGTCGCCGGTCAGATCGCGCACCGTCTCGGCATAGCCCTTGATGAGAGTGAGCGGGGTGCGCAGGTCGTGGGAGACGTTGGCCAGCAGGTCGCGCTGCATCTGGGAGGCGTGCTGGACCTCTTTTGCCATGTGGTTGAACTCCTGGGCCAGGTCGCCCAGCTCGTCGTTCCGCACCGAGTCCACATGGACGGCGTAGTTGCCCTGCGCCACCTGCCGCGCAGCCCCGGAGAGAGCCCGCAGAGGCTTTGTGAACCATTCACTGAACAGCCATGCCGCCGACATCGAGAAGGCGAAAATGAGGGCCGCAGCCAGCGGCAGGACGGTGCTGAGCACCTTGCCGGCCTCGGCCACATGCATCAGGCTGGTAGTCACCAGCACCGTGTAATTTCCGTCGGAGGTCATCCGGCCCACCATCAGCTGGACCGAGCCGGAGGGCGTGGGCGGGTTGATCTTCCGCACCACTGTGCCGCCGCTCTCCCGGCAGAGCTGCCGCATGGCGCGGGCCGTGGTGTAGGCGGTCTGTTCATCGGCAGTGTCGGTGGGGCGGGTGCGGTGAAGGTTGCAGTAGGACAGGTTATCCACCTTGAAGATCTGCCGCAGGGTGGTGTCGGAGATGTCGATGCAGAAGCTGCTCATCCCGCCCAGCTCGAAGATGTCGTCCCGCAGCGCGTTGAAGAAGGTGTTGTTGACGTACAGCCGGCTGCCGAAGGCCCAGTAGGAGAGGGTCTCGCCCTTCCCGATGGCCTCGTCCATCCGGGCCACGATGGCATCAGCCTGCTCGGTGAGCTGCTTCTGGATATGGGTGGTGTAGAGGGGTTCCAGCAGCTGGGTGCTCAGAAACCAGAACAGCCCCACCAGCAAAAGGCAGATGAAGCACAGAAAGCCCATGAGCTGGCCCCGGATGCCGATGGTGCGCCGTGTTTTGCTCGTTTGCCGCATGAAGAGCAGAGCCTCCGCTTAACGCGCCGCGTCGGGGTCGAACTTGTAGCCGATGCCCCAGACCGTGGCGATGTAGCCCCGGCACT
>OGGV01001128.1_pt1 | contig 13740 bp, 8 predicted proteins | sample 1571301 | NCBI WGS metagenome assembly OGGV01 (sample SAMEA2582072, study PRJEB24529) | metagenome | biome: Human gut stool | place: China | collected 2011
GTGACAGCTCCCCCAAAGGGGGAGCCTCTGGCGTACCGGGCCACTTTCTACTGCCCGCCTGAGGCCCGACAGGGCGCAAAAGAGAGGGCTTCGCTTACGGGGGTAGGCGCTTCTGGACAAATTTCATTTGTCAAGCTGCCGTAAATCTGGGCAGCAAGGCACGACTGTTTATGAAATATCGTGCTTTGTTCGTCTGGCGTGGGCCTGACCGACACGCCAGTGGCTCCCCCTTTGGGGGAGCTGTCGAGCGAAGCGAGACTGAGAGGGTCTTTATGTTAAAACTACTTTTAGGCGGCTCCGGCAGCGGAAAGACCACCCTGCTGTACCAGCGCATCCGGGCGCGGGCCGAGGCGGGGGAGAAGAGCATCCTGCTGGTGCCGGAGCAGTTCACCTCGTCCACCGAGGGCCGCATCCACCGGGAGCTGGGCGACGCGCTGAGCGGACTGGTGGAGAGCTTTTCCTTCACCAGCCTCGCCGAGCATATCCTGTCGGCGGAGGGCGGCTCTGCCGTCCAGACCCTCAGCGACGCGGGCCGGGCCGTGCTGGTGCGCCGCGCCCTCGAGGAACTGCAGGACAACGTCCATTACTATTACCGCCACCGCCGCTCGGCCGCCTTCTGCCAGATGGCCGCCGAGACCATCGACGAGCTCAAGAGCGCGGGCCTATCGGGTCGGCAGCTCTATGAGCTGGCGCAGGACTGCGGCACCGACAGCGCCAAGCTCAGCGAACTGGCCCTCATCTTTCAGGGCTACGAGACCCTGCTGGCCGGGACCGGCATGGACCCCTCCGACCGGCTGGAGCTGGCCGCATCCCGCCTCGAGGCCGCGCTGGCCCGGGGCGAACTGCCGGAGTTCCTGCGGGACAGGGCCGTCTTTATCGACGAGTTCGACACCTTCAACGCCCCGAAAAAGCGGCTGATGGGCGCCCTGCTGGCCTCGCTGCCCGCCGTGACGGTGGCCCTCTGCGACGACGGCACCCCCCTCGTGCCGGGGGACATGAGCCTTTTCTCCGGCGCGAAGCAGGTGGCGGCGCAGCTGCGCCAGCTGGCCCGCCGGAACGGCACTGAAGTGGCCGTGCCGGAACTGCTGCGCCGGGATGTGCGCCACGCCGATGCCCCCGGCCTCGCCGCTACGGCCCAGCTGCTGGCCATGGGCCGGTGTGACCCGCCCACGGCCTGCCCGGAGATAAAGCTTTTCGCCGCTCCCAGCCGGGAGGAAGAAGCCCGCGCCGCCGCTGCCGCCATCCGCCGCCTCATGCGGCAGGGCGTCCGCTGCGGGAAGGTGGCGGTGGTCTGCCGCGACATCTCGAAATACCGCGCCGCCGTGAAGTACGAGTTCCGGATGGCGGACATCCCCCTCTACTGCGACGAGCCGACGACGCCCGAGTTCAGCGCCCCGGCCACGGCGGTGCGGTGTCTGCTGGCCATTGCCCGGGGTGCGGAGCTGACGGAACAGCTCACCACGCTGGCCAAGACCGGCCTCTGCACCCTCACCGAGGAAGAGGTCTGCGCCCTTGAGAACTACGCCTACACCTGGTCGCCCAACGCGGCGGCGTGGCGTGCGCCCTTCGAGAAGAATCCCCGGGGCTTCGGCGATGTGGAGCCCACCGACGAGGACAGAGAAAACCTCGTCCGGGCCGAAAAGGCCCGCGCCCTTCTCATCACCGCCGCCGACGGTCTGCGCGCGAAGCTCCGCTCTGCCAACGCCGAGCAGATGAGCCGCGCCCTCTACTTCTGCCTGAAGGAGCTGGGCGCGGAGGACGCTCAGGCCGCGCAGGTGGAGGCCATCCGGGCCGAGCGGGGCATCCCCGCCGCCGAGGAAGCCGCCCGGGAGTGGAACGTGGTCATGGGCCTGCTGGATGAGATGGCGAGCCTGCTGGGCGGCCAGAGCGTCACCATCCCCGAGTACGAAGAGCTGTTCGGGCTGCTGCTGCGCTCGTCCGACCTCGGCCACATCCCCCAGACGCTGGACGCTGTGGTGCTGGCCAGCGCAGGCAAGATGCGCCTTGACGCACCGGACTATGTCTTTGTGCTGGGCCTCTCCGAGGGCGAATTCCCCGCCGCGCCCGGCGAGACGGGCCTGCTGACCCACGCCGACCGCGACGCCCTGATGGCGCAGGAGATCGAGCTTCCGGACTGCTTCGAGAACCGGGTGGTCCGGGAGCAGGTCTGCTTTTATAAGGCCCTCACCGCCCCGGCAAAGGGCCTCTGGCTCAGCTGGCCGAAGGGGCAGGGCCAGACCCTCTGCGCCGCCCTCGAGCCCATCGTGGACGTGCTGAGACCGGGTGCGCCGGAACTCGACCTGACCGACCTTGCCGCCACTGCCGCCGACGGCCTCGACGTGCTGGGCGGCGGCTGGCCCCTGACGGAGACCGAACGCGCCAGCCTCACCGAGGCCCTTCATGCCCCCGGCGGGGCGGAACCCGAGGGCCTCGCCCTCCTGCGCCGGATGGCGGGCCGCAGCCCCCGTCAGGTCAGTGACCTCGAAGCGCTGGAAACGCTGCTGGGCCGGCGGCTCCGCATTTCGCCCAGTCAGCTCGAAAAATACTACACCTGCCGCTACGGCTATTTTCTGCAGTACGTGCTGGGTCTGCGACCCCGGAAGCGGGCGGAGCTTTCCGCCGACCAGAGCGGCACCCTCATGCACTGGGTGCTCCAGATGGCCCTTGACCCCCACCCCGGCCCTGACAATCCCTGCGCTGGCTTACAGCCCTTCCTCGACCTCGACGACGAGGCCATGGCGGCGCTGGCCGGGCTTCTCGTGGATGAGTACGCAAAGCGCTACCTCCCCGAGGACACGGCCCGCTTCGCCTATCTGCTCTCCCGCCTCAAAAAGAGCATGACGGGCCTGCTGTGCTACCTGCGGGACGAGCAGCGCCAGTCCAGCTTCAAACCGGTGGCCTGTGAGCTGAAGATCGGCCCCGGCGAGGACGCCGTGCGGGGCCAGACCTACCGCCTCTCGGATGGCCGGACGGTGCAGCTCATCGGCACTGTGGACCGCGCCGACGAGTGGATCGAGGACGACGGCACCCGCTGGGTGCGGGTGGTGGACTATAAGACCGGCACGAAAAAGCTCGACCTGCGGGAAGTCTACTGCGGCCTTGACTGTCAGATGCTGCTCTACCTGTTCAGCCTGACCCGGGACGCTGACGGACGATTCACCGGGGCAGAGCCTGCGGGTGTGCTGTACCTGCTGGCCGACCCGGCCCCCGAGACGACCACCCGGGGCAAGGCCGCCCGGAGCATGGAATACAAGCTGGACGGCCTCGTCCGGGACGAGCAGAAAGTCTTCGACGCCATGGACGCCGAGGAGACGGGGCGGTATCTGCCCTTCAGCTTCCGGGGCGGTGTACCCAGCCCCTACCAGAAAGAGAAACGCGCCGACAAGGCCAAGCTCTCCCGCATCCAGCTCCATCTGGACGACCTTGTGACCCGGATGGGCGAACAGCTCTACGGCGGCTGCATCGCCGCCGAGCCGCTGGTCACGGGCCGCAGCCCCTGCCGGTGGTGTGACTACGGCTTCATCTGCTGCCATGAGGAGGGCATCGGAGAGCGGGCGCTGGACGCCCCCGCAAAGCCGTTTGAACCGCCAGAAAATTCAGATAAAAAGAAGGAGGAAGACCAGTGAGCGAGACAAAATGGACCCCGGCCCAGCGTGCCGCCATCGACGACCGGGGCGGTGCGCTGCTGGTGAGCGCCGCCGCCGGCAGCGGCAAGACCGCTGTCCTGACGGAGCGGGCCGTCCGGCTCATCACCGACCCGGAACATCCCGTGGACGCCGACCGGCTCCTCATCGTCACCTTCACCAACGCCGCCGCCGCAGAGCTCCGCGCCCGCATCGGGCAGGCGCTGCTCCGCCGCAGTCAGGCAGAGCAGGGCAACACGGCTCTCCGCCGCCAGCGGATGCTGCTGCAGAGAGCCCCCATCTGCACCATCGACGCCTTCTGCCTCGACCTGCTCCACAAGCACTTTCAGGCGCTGGACATCCCGCCGGACTTCACCCCTGCCGACCCCGGCAGCGTGGAGATGCTGCGGAACGCGGCCCTCTCCGAGACGCTGGAAGCGGCCTATCAGGACGCGGACTTCTGCGCCTTTGCCGACCTCTACGGCAAGGGCCGCACCGACAAGGCGGCGGGGGAGGCGGTTTTGCAGGTCTATGACTTCCTCCGCGCCCTGCCCGACTACGATAAAAAGCTGGACGAGATGCTGGCCCCGTGGCAGGACGAGAACGGCTTTGCCCGCACCTGCTGGCATGATATTCTGATGCAGGAGGCCGCCCGCTCTGCCCGGGCCGCGAAGGAGCTGCTCTGCGCCGCGCTGAACGACTGCAGGGAGGACTTCGTGACTGCGCAGGCCGACGCCGAGGCCAGCAAGAAGACCCCTGCCGCCAAGGAAAAGGCCGTGGCGGCAGTGAACGAGAAGTTCGCCGAACCCCTCGAGCGGCTGGAAAACTCCGCCGCCCTGCTGGGCGAGGTGGAGCGTCTGGCCGGGGCAGGGGAATGGACGCCCCTCTACAACAGGCTGACGCCCTACGTCCTCGGCATGGAACAGGCCCCCGGTCTCAAAAATATGAAAAAGCGGCTCACCGGCGAGCACAAGGACGCCGTCAAGACCCGGGCCGACGAGGCCGCGAAGCTCTTTGAGAAGATCGAAGACCTCATCAGTTGCAGCCTCGACGAAGCCGAGCTTGACCGGAAAGCCGCCGAACCCTGTCTCCGCGCCCTCTTTGCCGCCGTGCGGGACTTTGACGCCCGCTTTGCGTCCCGGAAGCGGGAGAGAAGATTGCTGGAATTCAGCGATTTCGAGCATCTGGCCCTGCGGCTCCTGCGGGACGCCGACGGCCAGCCCACCGAGCTGTGTCAGGGCATCCGGCAGGGCTACGCCGCCGTCATGGTGGATGAGTATCAGGACACGAATGCCCTGCAGGACGCCCTTTACCGCTGTCTGGCCAGCCCGGCAGGGGATGACCTCTTCCTCGTGGGCGACTTAAAGCAGAGCATCTACCGCTTCCGTCAGGCAGACCCCAGCATCTTCCGGGAAAAGCTGGAGAGCTGGCCCCTCCTGCCCGGCGGCGAAGCCCGCCCCCGGCCCGAAGACGGCCAGCCCGGCGAGAACGCCATGCTGGCGCTGGACGCCAACTTCCGCTCTGCCCCGCAGGTGGTGGCAGGCATCAACTTTATCTTCGAACAGCTCATGACGCCCGCTCTGGGCGACACGGCCTACGGCGACGGACAGCGCCTCGTCTGCGGCGCACCCGGCGCGTACGAGGGCAGTGTGGAGGCCCACTTCCTGCCCGACGATGCCGCCGAGACGGACGCAAAATATATCGCCGACCGCATCGAGGCGATGGTGGCCTCCGGCGAGCCGGTGCGGGACGGCGGCACCACCCGCCCGGTGCAGTACGAGGACTGCTGTGTCCTGCTGGCGGCGAGAGGCGACTTCCCGGCCTACGCCGAGGCCCTGACGGCCCGGGGCATCCCGGTCTACGCCGACGCTCGGGAGAACCTGCTGGACGCGCCCCACATCCGCCCTCTCATCGCCCTGCTGCGGGTCATCGACAACCCCGCGCAGGACATCTATCTCGCTGCCGCCATGCTGGGGCCGATGTTCGGCTTTACGGACGACGACCTCGTCCGCCTCCGGGCCGGGGCGCAGACACCCGATCAGCACACCCGCATCAGCCTCTACGGCGCAGTGTTGCAGGCCGTCCAGAGCGGGGCGGAGGATGATTTCACCCGCCGGGTGCAGGCGTTCTACCGGCGTCTGACGGCCCTGCGCCGGATGGCCCGGAGCGTGCCGGTGGAGGAACTGCTGGAAGAAATTTTTGTTTCCACCGGCTACCTCGCCGCCCTCGGTGCCATGGAGAACGGCCAGCGCCGCCGGGAGGACGCGCGGCGTTTCGCCTCCTTCTGCGCCGGGGCGGGCGCGGGCGGCATCTCGGCCCTCGTCCGTGCCATCGACGCGGCCACGCTGGCGGGCTCCACCGGGCAGGAGACTGCCCCCGGCGGGGCGCGGCCCGGCTGCGTCACCATCATGACCATTCACCGCTCCAAGGGCTTGCAGTTCCCGGTGGTGTTCGTGGCCGACACGGCCCGGCAGTTCAACGCTGCCGACACCCGCCAGCCCGTCCTGCTCCACCGTGTCTGCGGCGCAGGCCTCCGTCTCCGTCCCGAGGGCGGCGAGGGGGCCTATAAGACGGCGGCCTACACCGCCCTCTCCACCGTCCACGCCGCCGAGATGCGGAGCGAGCAGATGCGGCTTTTGTATGTGGCCCTTACCCGGGCGCAGGATAAGCTGATCTTGACGGTCCCGCTGGGCATTGGCCGGACGTCCAACCCCTTTGCAAAAGCCGCTGCCTTCCTCGCCGCCGGGGCGGGGGAGACCCTGAACGCTCAGGCGGGCAGCTTCGCCGACTGGCTGCGGGCGGCGCTCCTCGTCCACCCCAACGGCGGGCCTCTCCGCCGTCTGGCCGGGAATCTTGAGCTGCCTTTTGCGGACACCGGGAGCACCATCGCCCTCACGGTGCAGGCCGATGTCCTCCCGCCCGAAGAAGCCTCCGCCGAGGCGGAAGAGCCGCCCCGGCCCGAGGCCGACCCGGCCCTTGTGGAGACGCTGCGGCAGGGCTTCGGCTGGCGGTATCCGGCGGCAGCGCTGGCGGACATCCCGGCCAAGGTCAGCGTGACCAGCCTCGTCCACGCTGCTGAGCAGACCACCCTCGAGCGCCCGGGCTTCCTCTCGAAGGACGGCCTCACCGCCGCCGAGATGGGTACGGCTCTCCATGCCTTCCTCGAGCACGCCGACTTCAGGGCGCTGGCCGCTGTGCGGGACGCAGAGGACGCTGCCGTTCTGGCCGCCGTCCGCGCCGAGCGGGAGCGTCAGGCGGCGGCGCAGCTCACGCCCCCCGCCATTGCCGGGAAGCTGGATGTCTATAAGATACTCCGCTTTGTGCGCAGCGAGGCGTTCCGCCGCATCTGCGGGGCAGAGGATGTGCTGCGGGAGCTGGCTTTTATCACGTCGCTGCCCGCCGCTGAGGTCATGGCTGCCCAGGGCCGCGCCCTGCCCGACGGCCCTGCCGCCGACGCCGGGGTGCTGGTGCAGGGCATCGCGGACATCGTCCTCGTCTACCCCGACCACCTCGAGCTTCTGGACTACAAGACGGACCGCCGCAAGGCGCCTGCCGACTTCGTCCGCGCCTACCGCGCTCAGCTGGAGCTCTATGCCAAGGCCATTGAGAAGCGCTTCGCCCCCCGGCGGGTGACATATAAAGGGATATATTCGCTGGAGCTGGGGGAGCTGATAGAGGTATAAATAAGAAAGCAGGGCGCAAAGCCTCTCCCTTTGGGAGAGGTGTCACCGAAGGTGACGGAGAGGGCAAGGACGCTGTGAAAAAAGCAAAAACGCTGCGATAAGTTGACTCGAACAAAAGGTTATCGCAAGGCGAATAGCTTTTGGTCAGGTGGCTTGCCCTCTCAGGCGCTTGCGCGCCAGCTCTCCCAAAGGGAGAGCCTTAAAAAGGAAAATATTATTTATTAAGGAGCACACCATGCTGGCGAGTATCTTTTCGCTCAACGTCATCCAGACCGCGCTCGAGCTGGGCTGCATCTACGCCCTCGTTGCGCTGGCTCTGTTTCTGAGCTATTCCATCCTGAATATCGCGGACCTGTCCACCGACGGCTGCTTCACCCTTGGCTGCGCTGTCGCCTGTCAGGTGGCGCTGACCGGCCACCCCTTCCTCGCCCTGCTGGCGGCGATGGCGGCCGGTGTGTGCTCCGGTTTTGTAACAGCCTTTTTGCAGACCCGCCTCGGCGTCGAGAGCATCATGGCCGGCATCATCGTCAACACCGGCCTCTACACCATCAACCTGGCCGTGATGGGCTTCTCGTCCACCATGTCGCTGGTCAAGACCGATACCGTCTTCTCCATCGCCAAGAGCGCCCTGCGCTTCACGGGCGGCGGGTATAAGCTGGTGCTGGCGGCGGTAGTCATCGCGCTGGCCGGTGCCGCCATGGTGGGCTTCCTCGGCACCCGCCTCGGCCTTTCGATCCGTGCCACCGGCGATAACGCTGCCATGGTGCGTGCTTCCAGCATCAATCCCGCCTTCACCATCACGGTGGGCCTCTGCATCTCGGGCGCACTGACGGCCCTTTCCGGCGGCCTGCTGGCTCAGTACCAGAAGAGCTGTGACATCAACGTAGGCACCGGCATGGTGACCATCGCGCTGGCTTCCCTCATCATCGGCGAAACGCTGGTGGGCAAGCGGACGATGGTGCGCCGTGTGCTGGGCGTCGTGTTCGGCAGCTGCCTCTACCGTTTTATCGTGGCGGTGGCCCTCCGCTTCAACGTCCCGGCTGCTGCCATGAAGCTGGTCAGCGCCATCATCGTGGCGGTGGCCATCTCGATGCCCGCCATCCGGGAGAAGATCGCCTTTGAGAAGCGCCGCAGTGCGGCCCGTCAGGCACGGAAGGAGCGTGTGTAAAATGGAGATGCTCGAACTTCGTGACCTGCACAAGACCTTCAACCCCGGCACCGTCAACGAGAAAGTGGCCCTGAACGGCGTCAGCCTGACCATGGAAGCGGGAGACTTCGCCACCATCGTCGGCTCCAACGGCGCGGGCAAATCCACCCTCTTCAACGCCATCACCGGCGGCTTCATCGCCGACGAGGGCAGCATCACGCTGGGCGGGCAGGACATCACCTTCACCCCGGAATTTGAGCGCAGCCGGGTCATCGGACACCTCTTCCAGGACCCGCTCAAGGGCACAGCCCCGAACATGACCATCGAAGAGAATCTGGCGCTGGCCTACCTCCGCGCTGGCACGGCCCCCCACGCCATCTTCTCCCGCATCTCCCGGAAGGATAAGGCCCTGTTCCGCGAAAAGCTGGCTCTGCTGGATATGGGGCTGGAAGACCGGATGAAGCAGCCGGTGGGCCTGCTCTCCGGCGGACAGCGCCAGGCGCTGACGCTGCTGATGGCGACCCTTGTTACCCCGAAGCTGCTCCTGCTCGACGAGCACACCGCCGCGCTGGACCCCGCCACCGCCGAAAAGGTGCTGGAACTGACCCAGAGCATCGTAGCGGAAAAGAAGATCACCTGCCTGATGGTCACCCACAACATGCACCAGGCACTGGAGCTGGGCAACCGCACCCTGATGATGGATGCGGGCCGTGTCGTCTTCGACGTCAAGGGCGAGGAGCGCAGCCGAATGACTGTGGACGACCTGCTCGAAAAGTTCCGTGAGAATGCGGGCAAGGCCCTCGACAACGACCGCATCCTGCTCAGCAAGGTGGAAGCAGACAACTGAAAAGAAACTCAAAATGCCTTGTCTGGACCCGAAAGCGTGTCAGACAGGGTGTTTTTGATACAACAAGGAGAAAACGAGATGAAAATAACGATCCGTACCCCGCAAATGCAGGATTATGACCGATTTTCTGCTATTATGGATCAAGTGCAGCAGATGCATGTCGAGTGGCGGCCGGATGTCTACAAACCGGCTAGTCCGTTGATTACAAAAGGGTTGTTTGCTGAGCTCCTGAAAGGGGACAGCTGGTATATTGCTGAGACGGACGGCATCGTTGTTGGTGTTCTGGAAGTCTTCAAGCGCCATGTGGAAGGCCCGGCGCAGGTAACAAAGGATGTTTTGTTCGTCAGTACCATGGCGGTGGAGGAAGCGTACAGGGGCAAAGGCATCGGCCACCAGTTCTTTGAAAAAGTGAAACAGCTCAAGGCGGAAAAGGGATGTGACACCATCGAACTGCAGGTGAACGCCAGAAATAAAAAGGCGTATGAGATGTACCGGAACTACGGCTTTACGGAAAAGTCCATCAATATGGAACTGAAATAAGCAACAAAAAGAGCAGAGCGTTCCAGCCAGCTGGCTGGAACGCTCTGCTCTTTTTAATGCAATATACTGAAAACTCAGAACTTACTTCACATACTCAACGGTGTACTCGAAGCCATACTCTTCCTGCAGCTTCTTGACGGAAGGCTCGCAGTCCTCGATGAAGCTGGGTGCATAGACGGAAGCACCGTTGTGGTCCTTCTTGTAGTCCTCGACGATCTGCTGCAGCTTTGCCCAGCCCTCGTTGGCCTTGGCCTGATCGACGGTGTCGGGGAAGTTGATGATGAATTCGCGGTGCTGCGGAATACGAGCTTTCATAAGTGATATCTCCTTATAACAGTTTGGATTTTCAGAGTTGATCTATACAGAAGCTGAGATGAAATTCAGCTTTTGCAGGTGAAATGATGGGAGTGCAACCTCTCAGGCGCTTCGCGCCAGCTCCCCTACCAGGGGAGCTGGCATCGCGAAGCGATGACTGAGAGGTTATACAGCGTTAAACTTTACAATTGGTAGACCCGCCTTGCATTCTCAGCGGTCTGCCGGAACACTTCCTCAGTGGAAACGCCCTTGATCTGTGCGATGGATTCGCCCACATAGCGGATGAGCGAGCTGTCGCAGCGGGTGCCGCGCACAGGCTCCGGGGCCATGTAGGGGCAGTCCGTTTCCAGAACGAGCTGTTCCAGCGGCAGGGCCGCGATGGCTTTGGCAGCCCGTTTGGCCCCCTTGAAGGTGCAGGCTCCGCCGAAGCCGAAATAGAGTCCCTGCTTTGCCAGTCCGAGCGCATCGTCGGCACTGCCGGAATAGCAGTGCACGATACCCTTGGGCTGGTAGCGTTTCAGCAGGGCGTAGACGTCGGCGTGGGCGTTGCGGTCGTGCACGATGATGGGCTTGTCCAACTCCAGCGCCAGCCGGATCTCGGCCTCAAACAGGGCCAGCTGAGCGTCCTTCGGCACCGGCCAGTGATAGTCCAGCCCGCATTCGCCCACGGCCACCACCTTCGGGTCGTTGTAGTAAGGGGCCAGCACCCGCATCTCTGCGGCCCAGTCGCCGCCGTAGACCGACACCGTGGGAGCCGGGCCGTCCGCGCCGCAGTCCTCCGGGGCCAGCAGGCTTTCCGGATGGATGCCGATGGCGGCCACGACCCACGGATACCGGTGGGCCAGCTCCAGCACACGGGGGGCATCCCCGGAGTGGGTGGCCTGCTCGCAGACGCCGACCACGCCCTTTGCGGGCAGGCTGTCCAGCAGGGCGAAGCGGTCGGCATCGAAGGCATGGGCGCTGTAATGGGCGTGGGTGTCAAAGATGGGGCCGGTCATAGCTTCTCCTTCTGGGCAGGGGCTTTGTTTACCAACCAGATGCCCACGCACACGAACAGCAGCGCCGCCAGATACTGCCAGCGGAACAGCGGTTCGCCGTTGAGCACCGCACTGAGTAGCACATTGACCACCGGATTGACGAAACCAAAGATCGCGATGCGGCTGACCGGGTTGTTTTTCATCAGCAGCGCCCACAGGATATAGCCTGCGCCGCAGATGAAGGCAAGATACAGCATGACCAGCACCGCCAGCGCACTTTGTATATGCAGCCGACCGCCCATAACGGTGCCCAGCACAAACAGCGCCAGACCGCCCACAAACAGGTTCAGAAAGCAGACGGCAAAGCTATCAGCCTTTTTGGTGACCGACTTGTTCCACGGGCCGGACAGGGTAAAGATGACGGTGGCTGCCATCATGCAGAACACGCCCCAGCCGCTGCCGCTGCCATGGTTGCCGATGGTGCCGATGAGCACACCTGCAAAGCCGATGGCGCAGCCCAGGGTCTTGGCGGGGGTCATGCGGTCCGCATTGCCGTAAATAAAGTGGGCAAAGATGACGCCTAAAAAACTCTGGGTGCTGTTCAGGATGCCGCCAAAGGCACCGGTGAGCATCGCCACGGCGATGTAGTAGAACGCATACTGCGTGGTGGTCTGCCACAGACCCAGCGCACAACACTCTGCCGCCACCTTACCCCTGGGGAAATGCGGCGCATGTCCCTGCAGCAGGATGCTGCCCAGCAGCACCAGCACACTGCCCAGCATGAACCGCACTCCCGCAAAGCAGAAGATGGAAGCCGTGTTAGCGGGGTCGATGGAGAACAGCCGGTAGCCCAGTTTTATGAACGGAAAGGCCGAGCCCCACAGGACATTGCAGAGGATCGCCAGCAGCACAGCGCACACGGGCGTGCCAAAGATCTTATCCAGCTTTGTGGCGCGGACAGCAGAATTGATAGACATGATCTTCCTTTCTTAGTGGATGCGGCTGCCCACGGGGACATCGTCGCCGTAGAAGGCGATGGAGCAGCCGCCGTCAGCGGTGTCGGCAGCAAAGATCATGCCCTCGCTGACGTACTTGTTCTTCATCATCGGGCGGGGGGCCAGATTGGCCACGATGCCGATCTTTTTGCCGATGAGGTCTTCCGGCTTGAACCACTTGGCAATGCCGGACAGGATGCAGCGCTCGCGCTCGCCGTCGAACACGGTCAGGTGCAGCAGCTTCTTGCTCTCCTTCATGCGCTCGCAGGCGCGGACCTCGGCCACGCGCAGCTCGACCTTGCAGAAGTCGTCAAACGTGATTTCTTCCTCATGCTCGCCGATGAGCTCCGCGGACGCCGCGCCGCTCTCAGCGGGCTTTTCCTCTTTCTCCTCGGCAGGGGCGTTGGCAGCCTGGGCAGCGGCCTTCTGGGCAGCCTCCAGGGCCTCCAGCTCGGCCAGCTCCTTGGCGGCGTCGATGCGGGGGAAGATGTTCTCGCCCTTGTGCAGGGTGGCGTTGGCGGGCAGCGTGCCGAAGACGGCGGCGCTGTCCCAGGTCTTGCCGTCAGCTTCCACGTTCAGCTGGGCAAAGATCTTCTCACAGGTGGTGGGCATGAACGGCTGCAGCAGGACGGTGCAGATGCGCAGCGTCTCGGCCAGATTGTACAGCACGCGGGCCAGACGGGGCTTGGAGTCCTCACTCTTGGCCAGCACCCACGGCGCGGTGGCGTCGATATACTTGTTTGCGTTGTCGATGACCTCAAACACGTCAGCCAGCGCATTCTGGAAGGCATACGCCTCCATGTCGGCTTCATAGCGGTCACGCAGACCCCTGGCCTTCTCGAGCAGCGCGGCGTCCTCGGGGCCTTCGTCCTGCTCAATGGGCAGATTGCCGCCAAAGTACTTGTCGGCCATGGCGGTAGTGCGGCTCAGCAGGTTGCCGAGGTCGTTGGCCAGATCCATGTTGATGCGGTTGATGAGCAGCTCATTGGAGAAGTTGCCGTCAGAGCCGAACGGGAAGTCGCGCAGCAGGAAGTAGCGCAGCGCGTCGGCGCTGTAGCGCTCGGCCAGCAGATACGGGTCAACGACGTTTCCCTTGGACTTGGACATCTTGCCGTCCGAGGTATTCAGGTGATGGACGTGGAACCACTGGGGGCACCAGGGATGGCCCAGGTAGCTCTCGCTCTGAGCGATCTCGTTGGTGTGGTGGGGGAAGGCGTTGTCCACGCCGCCGCAGTGGAGATCCAGATACTCCCCATTGTACTTCAGGGAGATGCCAGAGCACTCGATATGCCACCCCGGATACCCTACGCCCCAGGGGGCATCCCACTTCCGGGCCTGGTCCTCGAACTTGCTCTTGGTGAACCAGAGGACGAAATCGTTTTTGTTCTTTTTGTTGGTGTCCTCCTCCACGCCCTCACGGACGCCGACAGCCAAGTCCTCCTCGTTGTGGTCATTGAACACATAGTAGCGCTTGAGCTTGCTGGTGTCGAAGTACACGTTGCCGCCGGCGAAGTAGGCATAGCCGGTATCCATCAGCTTGGAGACGATCTTGATATACTCGTCGATGCAGCCGGTGGCGGGCTGGACCACATCCGGCGTCTTGATATTCCGCC
>OGGV01001132.1_pt1 | contig 13717 bp, 13 predicted proteins | sample 1571301 | NCBI WGS metagenome assembly OGGV01 (sample SAMEA2582072, study PRJEB24529) | metagenome | biome: Human gut stool | place: China | collected 2011
TGAACACTTGTCCAAACTTCTTCATCACTTGACTTACTAACTCAAAAGGTACTGGCTCCCCCTTCTGCTAGCATTATATCTTGCTTTGATTCATCTAGCCTAAATTTCATTGTCAGATATACTTATTTATTGTAAAATTTAAATATCTTAAAATAGGAGGTTGTATTTATATGGAAATAGAATCAAAAAATAGTCTTGCTAGGCTATGCATTTTAACTTCTAAGTTAAAGGAATCAAATAGCTCTAATCCTAATATTGCTTTTTCACGTATTTTCGAAGTTAATGAGAATAACTTACTTGAAGTAATGACTGCTTATTCTGATTTAATGCAGTTATGTAATAATTCAAATAATATAGTTGATAAATATTGCCCTAATAAAGAATTAGCAAAAAAACATATTAGTAATATTATGTACTCCTTATCAAAAATTAATTTTAGCGATAGCCTTGGAATGAATAGCTTTAAACATAGTTTATCTGACTCTTCTTTATCTAGCTTAGAAATGCTTTGTACTATGCTTCCATCAGATGGAGAAATTTTATCAAGTGATAAATTAAATAAAATTTATGAGAATATTAACTCTATTTCTAATGAGATTAACAGATCAAATATCAACAATGAGTTAAAAGAAATCTTGATTGATCGTATAGAAGACATTTTACTTATTATAAGAAAATATAAAATACACGGAACAAATGAACTTATCAAGTCTCTAGAAACATCTATTGGATCAATTTGTACTAATCAGACTAATATAAAAACAGAAGAGGAAGTTAGTCTTTGCAAAAATATTCTTTCAAAATTATCAAAATCCATTACATGTATAAATCAAAATATACCTTTAATAGAATTTGCTTCAAAAGTGCTCTCACAAATACAATAAAGAATGAACAAACTGTTTATTCTTTATTGCTTTATTTAAAACCTCGCTCCCTTATTTGTGATACGGTTCTCCGTATCAGTAGTAAGTGAGGTTTTTATAATAACATCAAGGAATAACTTAATATAAAATTTATCTTATTTATATCTAATTTTCAAGCTTTATATTATCAATTAATTCCTTTATCTTTTTAGAATTTGTGCTTGATGCATTATAATTAGCATCTTCTAAAAATGAATTTAAAAATTCATTAGATAATATCTTTAAAAAACTATCTCTTTCAAAATCATCTTCTAATATCCTATTTAATAATTCAGTTCCGTATATTTTTTCCCTATATAAACCAGCAATAATCATTGCTATAGAAATTTGAAACTTGTAATTTCTACTAGATATTCCGTAAATTTCTTTGGAAAAAGGAAATTCTATCTTTTCTTGTAACCTTATTATAAATTTATTAAATTCATTAAACATTCCTACTACAATATCAAAATCTTTTTTAGATAATTCTTCACTTTCCTTTTCTAATTCTTTTTTATTTTTCATATATTCTTCTGCATATACTAAAGATTTATCATAGCTCGTATTAATGCCATTCTCCAAGATATTTAATATAACAAAAATTCCCTCTTGAACTTTCTTCTTTTGGATTCTATCCTTAGATGAGTTATATGCATCATACAACTGTTTAGGTGATTTTTCCTTATATAAATCATATACAAAGTCATTTATATATGCATTTATTTTAGAATTATATGCAGCATGTCTAATTTCTTGTTGTGATAACGGTTTAGTACCTTTATTGTATCTACTAAATATTTCCATCTCAAATTCTAACCCTGGAAAATCACTAAATGTTATAGTTAATAACTTAGCATCTAAATAATCATCTTTTACTGTTATATCTAAATCTTTAAACCCTTTTCCATTCATATTTTCTAATAAATCTAAGCCTTCTAAGCTAAAAACGTTATTAAAAAATCTATGTAATGCCCTTAATCTATGTTGTCCATCCACTACATTTTTAACTCTCACCCCTTTATATTTATCTGTAGCTAAAAATATAGGCGGTATAGGTATTCCTAATAGAACAGATTCTATTAATTTAACTTCATCTTCCAACTTAAATCTATATTCTCTTTGATAATCAGGAGCTATTATTATAGACCCACTATATTTTAATATTTCATCTTCAGTTAATTCTTTTTTTAATTCTTGTAATTCATATCCTTTATCTATATTTTCTATTAATACTTTAATTGATGTATCTTCATTTTTAGGATTTATTCTATATTTCTTATTCATACTAGATTATTCCTCCTTTAAATATTGTTTAATATTATCTTTCATAATAATATCTTTTGCTACAGAAGTTAACTCTGGATAAATTTGTGTCATCCCTATCCCCATAGAGTATAAAGAAACTAATATATCCTTTTTACACGGTCCCTTTATAATAACTTTTCTCAAAATATCTGTATCATTTATGATAGTATCTAATGCTTCTGACCTATCCTGAAAGTAAACAAAAACTCCATTCTGTGCACTTATTCGTCCATTTAATTTTCTTCCTTGAACTACAATCGGTCCATCACAATCATCTAAACTAATGCTTTCATTTTCTGATAATGTTACTATTTGCGACCTACAGCAACTTTTATTATTTAATTTTAATGGGTCTAGAAACCATACAACTCCATCATCATCATTATAGTTGTTAAAAGCACTCTCTACTGCAAACATTAATGAGATTATATGTGAGTTTGTAAAATCTAGTAACCTAGTTGGAATTCCATAATGTTGTGCATAAATCATCCATTCATAATCATTCTTTACATCCCATGGCTTATCCATATAATTATGACTATTAACTTTAAATTCATTTAAAAAATATGCTACTGACTGCCTAGTATATTTCATGTTCCCACTTTCATCCACTCTTAATGCACCTGGTAATAATTTATAATTTATATTTGATTGACCTCTAGACAAGGTAAATTCTTTTGGTAATCTTTCAACATAATCCATGAACTCACTTAGTTTTTCTATATATATTTCTTCCATTCCCCTTAGCACCTCTTACTATAATTTATATGTAATTATCTATTTGTTAATATAAATTATATCATACTAACTTGTTAATATTTACATATAATATCTAAATTTAATGTCTTTATTCCAACATTTCTTAACATAAAAGAAGAAGGAGTGCCATTCATAGATACTCCTTCTTCTTTACTTAAATAATTTATTAAGTCATCATCTAATTTAATTTTAATTGAATCAATTTCTCTTAACTCATTGATAGTTATTTCAGAAATTATCATATGTAATAACTTCTTCTGTTGCTCCCTTGTTGAGCTTTCAGTTAATACCTTACTAAAGTTCTCTAAAATACTTTTAACAAGTTCATATGGTACTTCCTCATTTACATCATCTGAAAGTGTTACTAATAGTGGAGCTTTCTCTTCTTCTAAAGCCTTAACTCTCTTCATTAGTTCTTCTTTTCTTAACTTAAACTCCTCCTTAGTTATTATCTCATCTTCATAGGCTTCAAATAGTTTAGCTCTTTTCTTATCTAGCTTTTCAAGTTCATTATCTATTTTAGATAACTCTTTCTTTGCTGGATTTATCTTTCTAACTCTTTCATTATTAACATTTCTAACTATAGACTTAACCATCTTTTCATTCATTAATAGTTCTGATAGCTTATTGAATACATACTCATTAGCCTTGTCTGCTCTAATTGAATTACTATTGCATACTGCTGTACCTTTATTCTTCCAATTGCCACAAGCATAGTAAGCTATTCTTTTTTTACTTCCATCTGCCATCTTATTAGTAGTTCTTGAGATAACCATACCAGCTCCACATTTAGGACATTTCAATATTCCTGTTAGAGGAAATTCTCCATCATGAACCCTAGCCGGTTTACCTTTCTTAGAACTTAAAATAGCTTGTACCTTATCCCATAGTTTTTCATCAATTATAGATTCATGAATTCCATCTGTTATTATAGGATTAGCATTTATGTTTCTTCTTCTTTTCTCTGACCAGTTCTGTCTAACATTATATCTAACCTTTCCTATATATACAGGGTTAGTTAAGATTTCTCTTATAGAACCTACTGAAAAATTGTTTCCAAGTTTAGTTTTATAACCAAGCTTGTTTAGCTGATTCGTTATAGCCTTATACCCTTTTCCATTACCATATTCATTAAATATAAATCTAACTGCTTCTGCTTCCTTTTCATTTATAACAAGTTTAGTTTTAGTTCTCTTAGCTCCTGGTTGCTTTTCTATTTGAACTAAATCATATCCTAACACTCGCCCACCGCACCATTCACCCGCTCTGGCTTTAGCACACATTCCCATTTTCACGTTTTGAGCTATAGTCCCTCTCTCAAACTCTCCAATTAATGCCATCATCTGAAATTGCATTTTTCCTGCTGGAGTATTAGTCTCAAATGGTTCAGAATAAGATTTAAAAGAAATATTATTATTCTCTAGAAGATTAACTATCTTTAGTACATCTTCCAGTTTTCTACTGATACGATTAATCTTCCAACTTAGAACCATCTGGAATTTCTTTTCCTCTGCATCACTAAGTAACTCTTTTAAAGCTGGTCTACTCTTGATATTTTTCCCACTAATTCCCCTATCTGCATAACACTTGTAGACTTCATAGTCCATCTTCTTACACCACTCTATTAGTAGTCTTTCTTGTTCATCTATACTGTAACCTTCTTCAGCTTGTTCAATAGTACTTACCCTTGAATAAATTGCAACTAGTGTTTTCTTACTTAACATTTTAACTACCTCCATTTACTTATCATCAGATTTATAATATATACTTAACTTCTACTTTTATAACGGAAAATATCGTTGTTATTATCATATCAATACTTCGATAATTTCCGTTATTATTTACTCGTATTATCTAAAACGGAAGAACAAAATTATCATCTTCTGAATATACTATATCTTTTTCATCCCAAATTGGTTTTTCATCATCTTCTTTTATTAGTCCTAATGGTTCAAAAATATGAGTTAATCTATAGTTTTTAATTCTAAATTTTCTCATAACTTTATCTACTAACTCTGCCCTATAGCTTAATGATTGATAACATTTTTCTTGAAATTCACCTGGCATACCTCCTAAAAATACACAATCATAAAACTCTATTATTATACTTTCTTCTGTTTCATTAAAAACTATATCATCACATTGCGTAGCATTAGCAATTTCCATTACTAACTTTTCAATCCATCCCTCTTTTCTTTTACTTCTCTTATTCTTTTCAATTACTATTTGTTTCTTATAATCCAACCATACAGCTTTATCCTTTAACTCATTATATCTGCTTGCTTCACATGTAAATTGTACTTGTATTCTTTTCATAAATATCTACTCCTTTTTCTATATGTATTTTTAATACTATATTCTATCTATATTTTCTAAATTATTAGTTTCTTTAAGTTGAATCATCTTTTCTTCTACCATATACTTGATTATCATCTCTGAAATTAAATCTATTACCTCATTTACTTGCTTATCCTTAGTCATGTTTATCTCTCCTTATCCAACTTTCTTATCTTTAAATGATTTTTGACTTTCCACTAGTTCATTAATCCATTCATAGGATTCACAAAAACTTACTATTGTTATGTTCTTACTTTCACATTCTATCCCTAAACTACCTATTAAATTAGGTTTAATATCTTCTATTGACCATAGTAGTAATCCTTCAATTTCACTATCTTTAATATCACTCATTAATTCACTAAACATCAGAACACTACCATATTCATCTATATATAATTTCACTCCACCTCTATGTTCCTCAAGCTCATGTCTTAGCCATTGTAACCTTCCGTATCCCGTTAAAAGATTCTCATTGTAATTCTCTTTTCTTATATATAAACCTATATTTCTATCTTTTATTTTATTTAAAACTTCCATATTTACTTTCTCCTTTTTAATCTTGAATTTATCGACATTATCGAAGTACTAACTACGATAATGTCATTTATCTTATGCTACCTTTTCTTTAGGTATCTTAACTATATCGATTATTCTTCCATGATTTCTTTGAGTTATTTCATAGTAAATACCCTCTAGCTCTAAGTTAGATTTCATTTCATTTAATCTTCTACTTAACACATTTGGTTCTTTTGCCCATAACTTAGATGTTGTATCAATTTGTTCATTTTCAGCTACTTGATTTAGACATAGTAGTAATTGGCTTACTGTTCCGGTAAAAGTATTATTATCATTCATATACTTTATTAGTGCAGTAGCTATTGGACTAGAATCAACAGCTTCTTGATTAGCCTTTCTCTGATTATTTAAATAGGCTTCTAAAAACTTTTCACCACCAATTTCCAAAGCTTCTGCAACTGCATATCCCCATCTAGTAAAATCAGCCATTCTTCCTAACTTTGTTAAGTTTACTGTTTTATAAATTCTTTTTGCCCTTGCTAATGCATAAAACATTGCCCCTAATATCATTGGCTTGTCCTCATTAAAGCTATCCCATACTACTCTCTCTTCCTTTCTTTCATCTTCTGATATTCTTTCTAATGTAAGAACTATACATCTATCTAATAAGTCTGATTTTGTAGCCATCACATTTGTACCATTCAATGTAATACGACTTTTAAATTTAACTATTAATTCATCATCATCACTATAAAGCCTTCTTTTACTATACCCTCCACCTGTTGATGCAATACAAAACAAATCACTTTTCTCAGATGAAATAGTGTCTAGATTATCAAAACATGGCATATAATTATTAGAAATCGTTATTGCTAAATCTTGAATTGCTTTAGGTATTGAAATTACATCTCTTAGAGACGGGTCTATTAAACTCCTATTCATTCTCATTGTAGTTGTTTTAGAAGCTCCTTTTTCTCCATGAATTACTTCAATTGGATGTGGAATATCTGATATTAGTCTAGTTACTAAACTTACTGCATGTAATATTCTGTCTTCTTCAGATTTAAACCTAAAGTGTTTATCTAACAATCCTAGTAAATCTTCATAATATACTGGTATTTCCTGTTCACTCATATTGTTCTTTCTTATAAATAAAATCTGTTTTGAATCATCAATGCTCCACCCATTTTCATCAATTCTTATTATTGTAGATTCCTTATTACATAAATCGTAATAAGTAACTCCATCAACCTCTGCACATCTCTTATAAACTTCTAATTCCTCTCCTTCATATAAAGCCTTAGCTTCTAAAACTCCTATTGCTTGGCTAATATTATCTTTTGAAATAGCTTTTCCAAGTTCATCATAAAATCTCTTTCTTATAAGCATTTGATATTTTTTATCTTCTAGTCTATAAACCTCATAGAACTTATCCTTATCTACTGCTACAAAAGTTTCTTCTACCGAGTTATGAAAAAATACATCTCTATAATTCAAAGCTTGTTCAATAACTATATCTGCATAGCTCTTTTTAGGTTCCTCACCTTCTTTTTCTGAATATTCTGATTTATTTTTCGTTGCCTTCGGCTCATAAAGTTCCTTTAGAGAACTCCAATTTTCATGTGAACAACTATTATGGTGACATTTAGCACTAATAGCTCCATTATGAAATTGTGTTATTGAAGCTGATTTATCTGTATGGGTAGAATCCCAAGGACATGTTTCTAAAACATATACAGTTCTATCAACTTCCTCCTTTACCTTTGAAACATCTAATCCTTTTTCTCTTAACCACTCTTCAATGTTAATACTTCCTTTCACAACTGATTTATTATGTACATTATTTACTTTCTTACTAGTAGTATTTTTATTAGTATAAAGTTCTGCTACTTTTTTTAATAGTGCCTCATCTACAACATTAAATTCATTTGGAGCTTGTAATATTCTTGACCTTCTATGAGGTCTATTTTCAGTACTATCACCTTTACAAGCAATTGTTCCATACATTTTAGTTATTCTTGCTGGATTATAAGTTGTTTTATCTATTTGAGCTTTCTCATTACTGAACTTACTATCCAAGGCATAAAGAAAATCCTTATATAATTGGGTTACTTCTTTAGTATTAGGTGAGTCTACCTTATATAAGGCATGATATCCATTACCACTACAAGCTATTACTGGTTCAGGAAATCCTTCACTTGTTAAAAAGCTTACTACCTCCATTAATACTATTTCTGATGATTGCAACTCTTCATCTGTTGAAGATACACCTGCTGGTCTTTTAGGGTCTACATCTATTAGTAATAATTCTCTTCTTACAATTTCTGAATCTGATGTTGTATGACTTGCATACTCTATTAACTTATCCTTTCCTCTTGCAAGTAAATCTTCTGAAAATACATTTAGTGTAAGGAACATATTGTTAACTCCATCATATCTAAAAGTATCTCTTAGAAGCTTTTCATTATCATTATAGTAACCACTGATTGTACCTTTTTTAGTTTTAAGCATTCTTATTTCAACTGCTCTATTATTGATTCCTAAAACTTCTATAGCTTTAATGCATTCTTTTCTAAATTCTTCATAATTCTTGTTCATTTCCATGTCCTCCTAAGTGTTTTTTGCTCCTCGCTACAAGAATTATTATGTACTAAATCATATATATTGTCATTGTCCATAGTATTAATGAAATAAATAAAGACAGAGAAGGAACTTCTCTGTCTTAAATGTTATTACATAATTTTACATTAATATTTTTATATATTTTCTCATATTATATTCATTATTCTTACAATTACACTTTTTACAATCATTATTCCCCCTACTTTTTTCATACTCTATTTTATCACTAGTTACATTTAAGACATATTTATCAATCTTACCTCTTATAGTATTATCTATATCTGTAAATCGTCTATATACCCTTCCTCTATTATTCTTATCATCAATATATTCTATTACTGTTTTTCCATGTTCACCCTCATAAACTGGCTGTGTCAAAGTCTTATAAAGTTCACTTTCTACAATATACCATTTTATAGTGTTATCTTTCTTTATTACCTTTGGCATATCTCTATCATATATTGTCATAAATACAACTCTGTCATTTTGCTCCTCATTGCACACCTTCTTCAATACCTCAAACTTATAATTAGCAATTATTCTTCTTTTTGCCTTATCCTTTTTAGTTAGAACTACTTCATTAATTGTATCTACAATGTCTAAGTCTGAAAAAATTACATCTACATACATATCTTCTCCAGCCCTAGCTATTACAAGATTTACATCTACCATTTCTTCTTTGTAATCTTTATATTCTATTTCTTGACTTGCAATCTTACCTATTTTTATATAATCTACTAGCACTATACTATATCCTAAGTCTGCTAGTTCTTCTATATCATTAATTACCTTATCTTCATATGAAAGTACATTAACTTCTTGGGAATCTTCTATTAAACCTTTAGCCATCCTTCTATTTATAGCAATATTGTACTTATTCTTTATATAGTCAATTATCATAAACTCTTTCCAGTAAGAAATATTGAATCCAACACATATAGGATTACTATTTAAAACATTTAATATTTCTTCCTGTATTTTTACAGGTATAGTCTTAGCTCTTTTAATCATTCTTAATTTTAGTCTATCTATGTTACTGCTCTTTATCCATCTATCAATAGTTCTAATTGATGTAGAATATTTACCAGATAGGTAGTATTTATCTTTACCATTTAGATATTCATTTACACATTGTTGTTTTTCTTCATCTGTATGCCTTGATTTTATCATTTTTATTAAATTCCCCCCTTATCATCAGCTACTATGTGATTATAGCACTTACTATTTATAAGCTCCAAATTTCTACTGAAAAATATCGACATTACCGTAATATCGATTATGACGATATTTTCTATAAAAAAAAAGAGGTTTCCCTCTTTTTAATTTTGAACTTCAACTAACTCTTCATTAGAATATAATCTATAATATGCTAATATAGTATGGTCATCAAATTTTATCCAATCTTTATCTTTTGCTACTATCTCAAAATATTTTTTACCATTATCATCAATTTTTAAATCTGAAGTTATTTCATAAAAGTTACGACTATTTCCATTATTAGCATTAAATTTATCTATTATTTTCTGAGCTATTTCTTTATTAAATTCACTTTCTATCTTTTCTTTTTCTTGTTTTTCTTGATTCTCTTTTTCTTGGTTTTCCTTTTCTTTATCCCAATACCATGAACTCATTTCAAAGTCTGTTCCTGATAAATTTTCTTCTGTAAAACCATTACTATACATAAATCCTCTACGATTTATTTCATTAGTTCCTTTTACTTTATAAGCAATATCAACATACTTAAAGCCTTTTGAAGTATACTTTATTTCATCACCAACACTTACCTCATAGATTTCTCTATCAATGTCCATATTTTGTGCATATTCGTTAGCTTTTTGTAAATTGAATTTATCATCACATATTTTCACTGCTTCTATTCTTATATCTTCATTTAATAATTTATCTTTACATTCATCTTTTAGTTGCTGAAATTTATCACCTTGCTCTTTAGATTCCATACCATAAGTTATAGTTTCCTTCATTAAATTTTGTGCAGTATAATAATCTCCATTATCCATCAACTTTTCAATCTTTTTTAATTTATCATCAAACTCTTCTCTAAATGTCTCTAACTCTTTTATTTCCAATTCTAAGCTCTCTATTTTCTCTTTCATAATGTTATAATCTTTGTAACTATTATCTATCTTTGATATTGTTTGCTTAGCACCATCTAGATTATCATTTGAGAAGTCATTCTCTGCTTGTCTATATCCATAAACTATACTCCATAACTTCTTAAACTCTCTGTTACTAGTTTCTCCAGCTTTAGCTCTAAGTACATTTTCAGCTTCACTTATCTCTCCATTATTTAAGTACTCTTTAGCCTTGTTTATAATAACTTTTACTTCATTATTAGATTTACCTATTGACCCAATTACTATGAAAGCTACTATTGCTACTATTCCTATTATTATCTTATTGCTACTATTCCTATTATTATCTTATTGCCCCTCTTCAACTTTTGTATCTCCTTCATCCTTTTTAGATTTAAATTTCTGATAAATAAATATCACAGCAGCAATTACTGCTCCTACTTTTATTAAAAACCATAATACTGAAAAGAATCCTAATATTATTCCCGAAAACCAATTAGTTATAAATGCTCCTACAACACAACATACTAACCATTCTCCAACCATTGCACCAAATCCTAGATACCATATTTCAAATATCGTATTTATCAATGCAAATATTCCTGTTCCTATTATTATTGTTGCTATTACTGCAATAGCTGTAGTTATTCCCCCTGCATCAAAAATATTCATTATTTTTCTTCTCCTTTTACTATTATTTTATTTTTATTTATTATTGCTTGTACCCATCTTTCTGAGTAATCAAGTTCTTTAGCTAATTTTCTGACATTTTTACCATTGTAATTTTCTTTTAGATACCTAATTACATATTCTTTTGAATATAATCTTTTAGGAAAATTAAATTGTTGTCCACCAAATACTCTATGTATATTCCTTGTAACCTCCTCTCCTACACATTCAAAAATAGTTGCATATACACCATTAAAATCTTCTTTGTTTATATCCATATATTAACTTCACCTCCTAAAAAAATAATAATCACTTCTAAATGATTATTCATGCGAATACTTCATCGAAAAATTCATTGAAAACTTCTTTAACTCCTTTCTTAAATTTATCTATAAAATAGAAAGAGTTAATGCTTCTTTTATTAGAAACATTAACTCTTTAATCAGATTTATAATATATATTTGACTACATCAGTTAAAACGGTTGATTTACTATTTCTTTGTTGTTTTTATTTTGAGTGTTATTATTTATTCTCATTTTCTGAAATCTCTGTTTTCTAGTATGTTATTGTTGCTTTTTGATGTATTTATCTTTATTTGTAGATTAGATTTTTTATCTACTTCTCTTTGAGTGATTTTATTATCTATTGTAATTTATTAAACTTTCTTAATTCTATTGATGTCAATTGGTATAGTTATTATAACTTCTTATTAATATATTCTCTATTCTTTTTTCATGCTTTTATTTTTACTCTTACTATTGATTCTTACTATTGATTCTTACTTTCTTGATTTTTACCTTCTTACATATTTGTTTTTCTATGTATTTCTATTATTGATAGATTATATTTATATCTACTTCTATTATTATTTTATTATCTATTATTGATTTATTGGATTTTATTAATTCTATTTGTATTAATTTATACAGTTATTATAGCTTCTTGATTATATTGTTATATATTGATTATATTTTATTTATCTTATTGTATCTATTTATTACTTATTATTGAAATTTATTAATCATTTATTTTTATTTATAATTATTCTTATTATTTTATATTTATTATTTTATTTTTATTGAAATAGATTTTTATTAATCTATTTCAATTCTTATTTCATTATAAGGCTTTAGCCCCCCTATCCCCCCGTTACTCTTTCCAAGTCCCAAGTCCTTAGTTCCTATTCCCTAGTTCCAAGTTTCATTATTTTTATGTTTTATCATTTTAATTCTTTTTATTTTTGAGTGAATTTAGATTTTTCTTGTACATATTATATGTTATGACTTATCCTTGATTTCAAGTAGAATTATTGAGCCTAGGATTTCCTATGACTTCAACATCTCATAGTCTTTCATGCCTTGTTATCCTAGCTTGTATAGTTATGAAGCTATTATTTACTGATTTATCTTTATTGCTTACCATCTTATTTAGAAACCATTCAATTTATCCTCTCTTCGCAATTTTTCATTCCTATGGCTACATTTATTCACATTTTCTAAAATCTCTGTTTTCTGATGTGTTAACGTTGCTTTTTAGATGTACTTAGCTTGATTGTAGTTACAATTTTTCTCTTTATCCTATTTTCAAGATAAATTATATCTTTACTTAGACTTCTTCTATTCTTTCTCCTCAATCTTATTTATTCTGAAAATATCGTCACTATCGTTATATCGATACTACTATTACAACGATATTTTCCAGTAGTTTATTATTGTTATAAAAAAAATTAGCTTATTGTTATAATATCATCACAATGAATTTATTATTTTATTTATTGTGATGATATTATATTTCATACTACTTCTTAGTTGTTGCTTCTATTGAAGTTGCCACAACTGTTAATACTGTTCCAAGTACCTTTATTACTGTTATAATATCCATAACTTTCTCCTCCTATCTCTTATAAACGTATATATATGAATAACTATCTTTTATAGGTATTAACTTTATTACATACTTACCTTCTTCAAGCTCTATGTATACTAGAGTTTCTTTATCATAACCTGTACCATTACATAGCTCTACAACTTTATTGAAATCTTTTATCAATGTGAATTGAATGTAATTAAGTTCTTGTTGTAACTTCTTTAGGTCTATTAACTTCCTATCATTCATTTCAATTATTAACTCTCTAGGATTCCATTGGTTAGATAGCCTTCCATCATAGATGTCGAAACGCATTACTACAAGAAGTTCTTTGCTATCATACTTGAAATACTTTTCTTTACTTAGCTTATTTATCATTTGCTTGAACCTCCTTCAATTAGTATTCTGATGGAAAAATCATTGTAGAATATTCTCCACTATCTATTACATACACCTTAATCTCATCATCTAGCTGAACATCTTCTAGCTCTATTTCATATGTGCATGAGTATTCAGGAACTTCTTGACTTTGATTTATTACAATCTTATTTCCTTCTCTTCTTAGCTTGAAAACCTGTAAGTAATCCACTTCAACACTTTCTTCATCTTTTAGCTTATCAATCATGCTCCACATTATAAGTTGT
>OGGV01001133.1_pt1 | contig 13706 bp, 10 predicted proteins | sample 1571301 | NCBI WGS metagenome assembly OGGV01 (sample SAMEA2582072, study PRJEB24529) | metagenome | biome: Human gut stool | place: China | collected 2011
GGTAGTCACTTTGACGGGGGCAATTTCTCGCACCCGAGCAACAGATATAATTCCGCCTTCCGCAATCAACTTTTTAGCTTCACTTTAAGGTGGTGATTACCATGTGGTAATAAACATAAAATCATAAATTGTTGGTTATGGGCATAATTGCCGAGTTATGCATCTCATTATCGTTGGTTTTCGTGAATAGCTTTGTCATCGCACTTGTGATATGCTTGCTTTGCAATCGAAAAACAACTTATCAATGACAAAAAGCGGTTGCAAATTCAGCTTAAGAACAGGAGAATGTAAAATGAGCGAATGTATGCTTGATCGTCAGACGGCGGGTTGCGTTGTAGAAAAAATTGTCCTGCCACAAATTGTCAGCATCAAGCAGGCAAGTGAAATCATGAAGCTTCCGCCTTACTATCTTCGCCGAGTATGTCGTGAAAATCCGGACATCGCATTCCAGTCCGGGGTGAAGTGGTACATCAATCTTGGAAAACTGGCCGCTTACTATAACAACAAACTAGGTGCATAAAAGGAGAAAGCTGAAATGAGCAAATTGACCGTCACCATTCCGGACGACCTGCATCAGCAAATCAGAGATGAACTGGAACGACAGGGCATCACCACATCGCAATTCATCGAGCAAGCCATAACCACATTTTTTGAGAAACCGAAGGGAGTCAGAAACATGGCAACACGCACATTGGCATTTCAGGTATCCGAGGAACTTCTCCAGCGCATCAAGACCTTTCTTGCAAGGTACGAGCAAATCTATCACCACAAACTGAGCCAGAAAGAATTTCTGGTACGCATCATTGAAAGAGAATTGGATGAAGCCGAAAAGGAGTACGAAAGAATTACGACCGAGCAAGCTGCGGAGGGAAACGCTGATGTCGACTCCGGCGAACCAGATGGCACCGAAATGGAGGTAGATGCACAATACTGAAAATCACATACTTAACTAGCAAGGGCAGCCAGCATAGGCTGCCTCTTTTTTCGTTATCGAATCGGTGATTCGATTTATAGATATGTTCTCCGGCATCGGCGGTTTCCGCGAGGGACTCACCCGTGCCGGAGGATTTGAATGCGTGGGCCACTGCGAAATCGACAAATACGCCAACCGCAGTTACAACGCCCTGTTTGACACGAAGGGAGAGTGGTTCATTGAAGATGCCCGAAAAGCCGACCCAGGCACTATGCCCGACTTCCAGCTGCTCTGCGGCGGATTTCCTTGCCAGACTTTCAGCATTGCAGGATCCCGAAAAGGATTCGGAGATCCACGCGGCACTCTCTTCTTTGAACTGGCCCGCCTGGCTGAAGCCCGGAAGCCTCCGTATTTGCTTTTTGAGAACGTGGTGGGTCTCATCAATCATGACCACTGCAGGACATTTGCGACAATCCTCAACACGCTGGACCGACTGGGGTATGGTGTGGAATGGCAATGTCTTAACAGCAAAGATTTCGGCGTCCCCCAGTCAAGAAACCGCGTGTACATTGTCGGATATCTTGACGAGCGATGTAGAGGAAAAGTATTTCCTTTCACCGAAACAACAGGAGGTTCTCTTATACAAACCCACGGCGGGCATCAAGGAGAACGAGTCTACTCCCCCGAAGGACTGAGTTGTACGCTGGCTGCCAATCCGGGCGGGTTCGGCGGCAAGACCGGGCTGTACGAGGTGGGAGTGCCGATCAAGTGCGCCACAAAAACCGGCTACCAGTTGGCACAGGTCGGTGACAGCATCGACCTGAGCTACGCCACAGTCAACAGTCGGCGCGGACGGGTTGGTAAAGAGATTGCGCATACACTTACAACGGGCTGCCAACAAGGCACTGTTGAAGTTCGCCCGGTCAAAAATCCCATCAAGTCCGACCTCGCCCGCAACACCGAACGCACCGGTAAGCCTGGCGCACCCATGCATACACTTACCACAAAAGACCGTCACGGTGTTCTGTGTGAGGGGCGCATCCGCCGCCTGACACCGCGCGAATGCCTGCGGCTGCAGGGCTGGACGGATGACCGCATCGACACGGTGCTTGCCATTCAAAGCGATAATCAAGCCTACAAACAGGCAGGCAACGGTGTAACAGTCAACGTGGTAGAGGCCATCGGGCGGCGCATTGCCAAGATGGACGCAGAACTGCGGGGTGAGGCGCTTGCCCCTTGATTTCCGTGACCAGTATTTTGGCTGTGAAATTGAACTGACCGGGATAAACCGCGCCACGGCAGCCCAAACGCTGGCCGACCTGTTTGGCACCCGCGCAGAGCATTCCGGCGGTGGCTACGATGCCTACCGGGTCAAAGATTTGGACGGTAAAGAGTGGAAAATCGTCCGGGACAGCAGTATCCATCCCGAATGCCGTAGGCGGTCTGTTCTTATCGGGGAGACCTACAAGGTTGAACTGAACTCCCCCAAACTTGAATACGGCGAGATGGAAAAGCTGCAGGAGGTTGTCCGTTCCTTACGCCGCGCAGGCGGTATCGTAAACGACAGCTGCGGAATGCACGTCCATGTGGATGCAAGCAAGCACACCCCGCAGAGCCTTAAAAATGTGCTGTCCATCATGTATTCCAAAGAGGACATTCTATTTGCAGCACTCAAAGTCAACCCTGCCCGCATCGATAGTTACTGTCAGGCGGTGGATGAGCCGATTCTGGAAGAAATCCGCAAGCTGCCCAGCGGTGCGAGTATGGATCAGCTGAAAGACCGCTGGTATCGCGGGCGGGACGGCAGCGACTATCACTACCACCAGAGCCGGTATCATGCCTTGAACCTGCATTCTGTGTTCTACCATGGCACAGTCGAGTGGCGGCTGTTCAACTCCACGTTGCACGCAGGCGAAGTCAAAGCCAACATCATTCTGGCTATGGCAATCTCGGCGCAGGGCATCAACCAGAAGTACACGCAGTTCCGAAAAACGCCCATCGGGGATAATCCGGCGTTCACTTTCCGCACCTTTCTGCTGCGGCTGGGGCTGATTGGTCCTGAGTACAAAAATGTTCGGATGCACCTGCTGAAAAATCTGCCCGGTGACAAGGCGTGGCGGCACGACAAGTCGCTGTATCCCAGCAATCAACCACGGCCCCGCACGGACGAGGCCAGATAGGAGAAGAAATGTCCCGAAAAGAATATTTTGCCTATGGTTCCAATCTGAATTTTGAACAGATGGCCTACCGCTGCCCCGAAGCAACGGTTGTAGGCACTGCCAAGCTGGATGGCTATGAATTGGCGTTCCGGCGCGGCTACCTGACGATTTTGCCCAAAGAGGGCGCAACCGTTGAAGGGTTGATTTGGTCGATCACCGACCATGACGAATCCCAGCTTGACTGTTACGAGGGTTACCCGACATTCTATGACAAGGAAACCGTGACGGTCACGGATGCCGATGGCACGCCGCACGAAATCATGGTTTACACGATGAACGCACCGTACCGCGACCAGTTGCTCCCGGTCAGCAGCCGCTACAATGCGGTTGTTTTGCAGGGGTGTCTGGATGCCGGTATTTCTCCGCAGCAGTTCTATGAGGCTGACGAAAAATACAGAAAAGCCTACAAGGCCAGAGCCGCGCCCTGTCCCAAGAAACACGCTCCCGAACGCTAACCAAGCCCGCTGCACCGCGCTGCGGGCTTTTTCTTTTGCAACAAAAGGAGAAATTCGTATGAAAAACAAACACAGAATAAAGCAGGGATTGTCGCTGCTGCTGGCGGGCGCACTGACGTTTACCAATGTTGGCGCAGCGCTGCCCGCCTTTGCAGAGGATGCCCACGCCACACCGGAGACAGCCGAAGCCGCCACACCGGAAAGCGCTGAAGCCAATGTCCCGACACCGAATCTGTCGCAGATCACTGAAAATCTGTACGACGATCTGCCGGACGCGCCTACCGGTAGTTACCTTGGCAGTATGGGTCTGCCCGTGGCAACCGGCGAAACTAAAATCGGTATCTCCGCGTGGGTTTCTGACCTGTATGACGGCGTAGATGCCCATATGGATGCCGATGCGCTGAACGCAGATGAGAACACGGTCACAATCGGCAAAACTCCCGGTACAGACTATGCCATTGTTCCACTGCTGGCGCAGGTCGAATACCCGGCAGACGGTGCGGTATCCGAAATCATACTGCCGGATGATGTAGAGCTTTTAAGCTATCTCTCCACCGATTATGAGCCTATCCCGGCAGACGAGCAGGAGCAGGCTGAAATCCTGCACCAGACATACTCGGAGCAATCGGCGGCAGCCACCGGCCTGTATGTAAAAGCTTCTGCCGATTTTACGGCGCAGCTTGTCTATACGGATTCGGACGGCAGTTCGCAGTCAAAAGCTATCCATGTACAGATCAGCGAGGATGCCGCACCCACACAGATGTATGCCGACACCGGCGATGACAGCATTGCCGCCTATGCTGCAGGACCGACTCCGCCGTATACCACCGGAAAAATCACAAGCATCGCCAAAGAGGGCGGCACATGGCTCATTTGGTTCAACGGTCAGGAAGCCTACTGCTGCAGCCACGGCCTGAACGGCCAGCCCAAGGGCTGCCCCACCTACAGCTTCTCTCATGTGTCCCGCCTTGAACCCGGCCAGTATACGCCGGGCAACCACTATGCAAACCAGGTCAACATCTGGGGCGGTCTTGGCCAGCTGAGTCTGGATATGCTGGATGATCGTCCTGTTGTGGCAAGCCTTGAAGATGATCCTGAAGGCTGTGAAGAACAGCCGGACATCCTTGGCAGCCTTTACGATGAAACCCAGCAGTGGATCATGGAAAACTATCCCGACAGCTACGCAGCGCAGACCTATATTGCTGCTGCAGAAGAACTCATAAACGGTACAGATGCGCAGTCCGGGGAAAACGGCTACTACACCTACATCTATAACCCGCCCGCAGGGTATGCGTGGCAGGTTGTGGCACTGGTCGGTGAAGAAATTGCGGGCGGAACTGAGATCCCGGATGTGCCGAGTGTTCCGGAACCGAAGTATTATTCCGCTGCATGGACAGCTCCCGCCCAGACTGCCGTCGGCAGCTTTGATCTGACATTCACTGTCAACACCGACAAGTACCAGCTGAATACGCTGGAAAAGGTGGACGGGGCGGTCATTACCGTCACGCCCAGCCGGACCGGCGGCAGCGTGGACGGCGGCAGCTGGCAGATGACCCCTGCTGCAGCGCAGACCATTACCACAAGTGGTCACACGCCGGATGACAACTTTCACCTCAACGGTGGCGATGGTTCTGCCACATGGACGGTTCACTACGAGGTGTCCAAGACCAGCACCAGTACGCTCAGCGGGCAGGAAGGACCGTTCACCAGCCAAGCAGAAGCAGACGCCGCTGCCGAAGCCGCCAAGAATGCGGCCATCGGGCAGCTGCAAAATGAAGCGCAGGGCATGGTGGACGCCGCTATTGCCGCGGCGCGGGCGCAGCTTGCCAATATTACATTCAGCTACGATGAAATCACCATTCCGCATGGCTTTGATTCCACGCCGGGCGCATTGGGCAGCCACCAGACCATTACGGTTCCTGCCAACAGCTCGAACGACTACCCGATGAAAAACGATGAATGGTCGGTAAAAGTCGGCATCGACAAAATCGACAGCGAAACAAAGCAGCGCATTCAGGGCGATGCCGAGTTTAAAATTTTTGAGTGGGATGTGGTTCGGCAGTGCTATATTCCGTTTGGCGGGTACAATCGGTACAAAGTTGAGCGCCAGAGTGACGGCACCTATAAAGTCATCAACCACAGCGACTATGCAGGCGGTTCGGACGATTTGTTCTACACCCAGCGCAACGAGGGTAAATTCGTCATTGTGGAGAGCCGCGCGCCCAGCGGGTATTACGGCGATTGGACGGATGTGACCAAACCCGGCGCGGCAGGCTCTGTTCTCGGTAAGCGGGCGTATGCCTTTGAAATTACCAAAGCGCAGGACGGTCAAACGATTTGGCTGGGGAACGCGGATTATAACGCTGACATCAGCACGACCAACAGCGGCGGCACCCTTATCGACACCGGCGAGGGTGTGGTCACCATCACCTTTGGCAGCCGCAATGCAGATAAGACCTACGCCACAGACCCCACCGGCATTGCCAACAACGATGATTCCTACACCATGCACGCCAATGCCGACAAGATGCAGAACGACCGTGTCCTCGGCAATATTCTGCTGACGAAAGTGGATCTGGACGCCGCGCGGTATCTGGCTGCGGGCAGCAACGGCGATACGACGCTGGAAGGTGCTGTGTACGATCTGTACGCCGCTGACACCATTGAACACCCGGACGGCGTTTCGGGTGTCGTAGATTATTCGAAAATCACCGATGCCAACGGACAACCTATCTGGCACACCACTGTCCTCACCAACGGCGGCTGGGATACCGATTACCTGCCCATTTTGCAGAAAGACCGGCTGGTAGCCTCCGCCAAGATTACAGACGGAAAGCTGGCTTTTGCCAACCTGTACATGGGCCGCTACTATCTGGTCGAGCGTGCCACCGGGCTGGTGCTGCCCATTGACGGAAACGGCAAGCTGTATGTTACCGGGAAGTATCCACAGCTAAACAAGAAGCTGGAACGCACCGGAAAGTACAGCAGCCTTGCCACCAAGGGCGGCGAGTACACCGACTACATCTACAAAAACCAGTATTCCGCCGTAGACGAGAGCCGCAAGCTGAACGGCAGCAAGGCGTGGGACGGCTACTATCTGTCTTATGCCAAAGGCTACCTCTGCGATGAGGTCAACCACTACAAAACGCTGACCTATGCAGATGAATCGACCTACCACATCCACGCCGAGCAGGAAAGCCAAGACGAAGTGCTGAAATCCGGCTTTAGTTTGCAGAAGTTGGTTTCGACCACCGGTCAGCCAAGCCCGGCACTGAAGCTGGAGGGTGCGGGCTTTACCGTTTACCGCATTTCCAAACTGAGCAAGGCCGCGCAGTTCAAACAGAACCCGGATGGCAGCTACGATGCCGCCAGCATCCTGTCCGCCTACCGCAAAGACAATTACGATAACGCCACACTAAAGTACGATTTCACCCATGAGGGACAAGCCATCGCCAATATGTTCGAGAGCAACACCGATACGGTCAACGCCTATAACGCGACCTTGACCGCAGACGGCGACTACGCCAACGGCAAGGGTAACGGCTGGGTGCCCACGGATCAGCCCGCTGAATATAGGCTGGGAGAAATGTTCACGAACGATGAGGGCATTTTCCGCGTGGAGGGCCTGCCGTATGGGCAATATCTGGTAGTAGAAACCACCATCCCCAAGGATGTGTTCCAGTGTGATCCGTTCATCGTGACAGTGGACGCCAACAGCCCGCAAAGCCGATTCACGATTCCTGCGGGCAGTGTTACCACCCCCAGCAGCGACTACATGACCTACAACATTCTGGACGAAGAATTAGAGGGTTACTTGCAACTCATCAAGATCGATACAGAAACCGGCAAAGCGGTCAAAATCGCCAACACCTCTTTTGCTTTGTACAAATTAGATGACAAGGGTAATAAGACCCGCATTTCCATGATCGACCCCGCCAGCGGCAGCGCCACCAAGAAAACGGATGTGTTCTACACCGATGCCGAAGGCCTTATGAAAACACCCGAAAAACTGCCGCTGGGCAGATACCTGATTGAGGAACTGCAAGGTCCGGAAGGCTATTTCAACGATCCTGCCTACTCGGTGGAATTTGAAATCAAGTCTGACCGCGTCTGGCAGGTCGTGGGCAATGCCACCAACGACATGGATGAGTACATCGTCACGGAGAAATACTGCAATCACGAAACACTCGGTCAGCTTACCATCCGAAAGCTGGGCAATGTGCTGACCGACTACCAAGATGGACAGTTCATCTACACGCAGGACAACCTTGCAGGCGCGGTGTACGAAATTCACGCTGCAGCCGACATTGCCACACCAGACCGCCAAGGTACCTACTGGTACAAATCCGGCGATTTGGTGGCAACTGTTACCACCGGCACGGAAGGTCAGGTGGATGAAGTAAAATTCAGCCCCACCCGCACGCAGGCAACCTATGATTTCTTGAAAGTTTCCCATGATGGCACCAAAGGCGAAGTGACTGTGACCCTGCCGCTGGGTAAGTACACCATTACCGAGGTTCAAGCGCCGTATGGTTTTGTGCTGACCCAGCAGAGCTACACTGTGGAATTTAGCTGGGACAACCAGAAAAATGACATTGTGCTGGCAAAAACTATTGTCAGCCACGAGCAGGACGGCGACAAGGAATGTTCGTACAGCATTGTGAATGTAAAGGATGCCTCGGATGCCCACAAGATTGGACAGATTCTCGTATTTGAAAATGCCCGTGTACTCCCCACGCCCGGAAAGCCCGGCGATAAAGTCAGCAAAATCGGTGTGGGCATTTACAAGCAGGACCGTGAGGCACTGACCTATCTGCCCGGTGCGGTGTATGAACTCTACACAGTAGATGACATTTATTCCGCGGACGGTACAAAGCTGCTGGACGCCGGTACAAAGCTGGCCACCAGTAGCACAACCAACGCCAGCGGCTTCGCGTGGTTTGATGTGGATGTTCCCATCCGTTCTGAAAGCTATCCCGACTCCGGCAACAGCGGCAGATACCGCATTGTGGAAATCACCGCCCCTGCGGGTTACCTGCTGGACAGCACCCCTGTGGATGTAGAGTTCACCTATGAAGGTCAGCAGATTGCATGGCAAATCGTAGATGGTACAAACACCAACCTACGCACCAGTGTGGACATTTCCAAGCAGGACATCACCAACGGCAAGGAACTGCCCGGTGCAAAGCTGGAAATCCGCGATGCAGACGGCAGTCTGGTCGAGGGCTGGACCTCCGGCAAGGTGCCGCACACCGTGCGAGGTCTGGAACTTGAAAAAGAGTACACCCTGACGGAGAAGTGCGCCCCGGATGGCTACGCCGAAGCCGAAAGCATCGTGTTCAAGCTGGTGCAGGAAGGTACAGAGCAGGTCAATGAGGTTTATGAGAAATCCGACGATGCTTGGGTAAAACTCGATGATGTCACCGTCATCTTGCAGGATGCGCCTGTGCTGGATATCGACAAGACCGACATTGCGGGTAATCTGCTGCCGGGGGCTACGCTGACGATCCGTGATGCAAATGATGAGGTCGTCGACACTTGGACAACCGACTACAAAACGCATCGTGTTCCCATCTCGGATGAATTTATCAAACTGTCAGGCGAAATCAAGGAGTACATCTACACCCTGACCGAAGATGCCGCCCCGGCTGGCTTTGAAATTGCCGAATCGGTGCAGTTCAAGTTGGAAACCGTTGATGACGGGATTTCTCTGTTCGTCCGCGAAAACGCCGATGCCGAATGGGCACGCGCTGACAAGCGACTAATTCAGATGATAGACGAAGCTACGCCCCGCGAGGACACGCCCACACCCACTCCTGCTCCCACACCGCAGCCGACACCCGCTACAACCCCGGCACCCACTCCTGTTCCCACGCCGGTTATTACGCCGCGCAAGGTGCAGACCCTCCCGCAGACAGGAGATGGTTTCCCGCTGCTGGCTATTGTGGTCGTTTCCCTTGCGTCTGCGACAGGTATCGTGTTGCTGACCGTTAGGCAGAAAAATGCGCTGAAAGAAACTTCTGATGAGGAGGATGACGATGAAAGTTCTGATTGTTGAACCCGGAAAGTACCCCCGCGAAGCCGACATTGAACACACCCTTGAAGCCGAGCAGGAAATTGTCGGCGGCACCATCGAGGTCGTGTATCCTTGGCGGGACCGTGTCGGCATTGTCTGCAACGACAACGGCATTGCAGAAAACCTGCCGCTGAACCGTATGCTGAGCGACTATGACATTATCCACGGCACATTTTTTGTCTGCGGGCTGACCAGCAACGATTTTACTGACCTCACGCCCAAGCAGATGAAACACTACGAGGAAATGTACCACGATCCGCAGCTGTTTTTCCTGCTGGGCAAGACCCTGTGTGTGGAACACACCACGCCGGAAGAATATACCCGCGTTATGGCTCCGCCGCCGAACGCAAAAGAAAGCTACGAAAGATAAGGAGAAAACACCTATGAACGACATTTTTGCAAACACCGAAACCATGAAAGAAAACGAGCATCCTCGCTTTTACACCGCAGAATCCGTTATGCGCGGGCATCCCGACAAGCTGTGCGACCTCATTGCCGACAGCGTGCTGGACGCCTGTCTGCAGCATGACCCCGCCAGCCGCGTGGCCTGTGAGGTTATGGCAACCCACGGTCACATCATTGTAGCGGGTGAAATCACGACCTCGGCCAAGCCCGACGTGTTCAACATCGTCCGCGACACCCTGCGCGATGTCGGCTATGACCCGAAGGGCTATCAGATCGACTGCTACATCCACGACCAGAGTCCCGACATTGCGGGCGCTGTCGAGCCGGAATTGGCTGAGGGAGAGGACGAGGACACCCTCGGCGCGGGCGATCAGGGGGTTATGGTCGGCTACGCCTGCAACGAAACGCCCGAATATCTGCCGATGCCTGTGGTTGCCGCCCAGCGCCTTGTAACGCTGTTGGAAATCTCCCGCATGACCGGCGTTATCCCCGACATCGGCCCGGACGGCAAGGTGCAGGTCACGATGGAATACAACGGCGACACGCCTGTGCGCATCACCACGGTGGTCGTGTCAGTTCAGCACAAAGAGGATACCGACATCAATAAGCTGGCGGATCTGCTGGACGAGTATGTGTTCCCGCTGGCCTTTGACGGTATGCCCGCCGATGATGCGGAAATCATCCTGAACCCCAGCGGCAAGTTTGTGCAGGGCGGCCCGGATGCCGACACTGGCCTGACCGGGCGCAAGCTCATGGTGGATACCTATGGCACCTTTGCGCCCCACGGCGGGGGTGCGTTCAGCGGAAAAGACCCGACCAAAGTAGACCGCAGCGGCGCGTATATGGCGCGGTACATTGCCAAAAACATTGTTGCTACACACCTTGCAACACGCTGTCAGGTGACGCTGGCGTATGCCATTGGGCAGGCCGAGCCGGTTATGGTGGATGTGAATACGTTTGGCACCTGTGACGCCTGTGAAGATGATTGTTTGGCTGCCGCCGTGCGTAAGGCGTATGACCTGACCCCCGCTGGCATTATTAAGCAGCTGAACCTGACGAACCCAATCTACAAATATACAGCCGCAGGAGGTCACTTTGGCCGCAAGGATTTCCCGTGGGAAAAGGTCGATAACATGAGCGACTTTATCTCTTACATTCAGTAATGCCCGGCGTAACACAAGAGCAGATTGCCGCCGCCAGACGGATGTCGGCGATTGAATTCTTACAAAAATACCGCCCCAACTCGCTCGTGAAAAGCAGCGCCCGCGGCGAGTACCAGTTGGCCGAGCATGACAGCTTCAAAATCAACGCCGAATCGAGCCTCTGGCACTGGAAAAGCCGGGACATCGGCGGCAAATCCGCACTGAACTACCTGATATATGTGGAAGGCGTGCCGTTTGTCGAGGCCGTCCGGCTTCTATGCGAGGAAAGCCCCGGCTATGTCCCGACCCCGCATGAACAGGTGGAGCGAAAGCGCCCGTCGTTCAGGCTGCCGCCCATAGCAGAAAACTGCGACAGAATCACGCGGTATCTGCTGGGGAGAGGTATCTCTAATGCAGTAATTCAATATTGTATTGAGAGAAAAATTCTGTACGAAAGTGCAGAATATCACAACTGTGTTTTCTTGGGCAAAGACCCGCAGGGTGTGCCGAAATATGCGGCTCTGCGCGGTATTTATGACTATGGGAAACCGTTCAAGAGGGAGGCTCCCGGCAGTCAGAAACAGTACGGATTCTGCATCCCGCCGATGCAGCCTGGCACTACCGTGGCCGTGTTTGAAGCTGCCATAGATGCCATGGCAGAGATGACGCTCTGCGGGGATGTTGCAGATAAATACCGTCTGTCGCTGGGCGGGGTTTCATCCTCCAGCAAAGAGCCGCTGGCGTTACAGGAATTCCTGCGTCAGCACCCGGAAATCACCACGATAGAACTGCGGCTGGACAACGATGCCAAAGGGCGCATGGCGAGTGTCGGCATCCGGAAAATCTACGCTGACCGCTACGCCGTGCATGACCTGCCGCCCGACATTGAGAATGGAGATTACGCTGATATGGCAAAAAACAATCGGATCGCAAGAACTGCCGCCCAACGCGCAGTTTGCCGATAGAGAGAAAAATCAACATGAAAGTCAGAAATCGTTCGCCCACTTATAGGGCATAAACAGGAGGTAAATCGTTATGGCTGTGTTCCGTGTACAAAAGACGCAAAATTATACCATCATGTCCAACCATCATCTGCGCAACAAGGCTCTTTCGCTCAAGGCGAAGGGGCTTTTATCTTTGATGCTGTCTCTGCCCGAAGATTGGGATTATACCACGCGAGGGTTGGCGTCCATCTGCAAAGAGGGCGTGGACAGCGTGTGTGCCACCGTGCGCGAGTTAGAAGCAGCGGGTTATATTATCCGCCGCCGCATCCGCGACAAGAACGGTCAGATGCGCGGTATGGAGTACACGGTTTTAGAGCAGCCGCAGCCTCCGGAACAGGGTCCCGAAGAAGCAACGCCTAAGTGTGCCCAACCAAAACAGGCAAAGCCAAAACGAGAAAAACCTGTACAGGCAAATCCTGCACAATTAAATACTAAAGAACAAAAGAAAGAAATAACTAAAAACGTATCTAATCCTATCCGCACGGCAGACGAGCGGGAGCAGTATCGGGATTTGATTCGGGAAAACATTGAGTACGACATTCTGGCAAAGAACAATCCGGCAGATAGGATTCGATTGGATGAGCTGGTGGAACTCATGCTGGACACGGTCTGTTCCAAACGCAGCAGTATCCGTATTGCGGGGGACGAGTTTCCGACAGAGGTAGTGAAGTCCAGATTCCTGAAACTTGAAGCTCAGCATATCCAGTATGTGCTGGACAGCCTGAAAGACAACCCGCCGCATATCCGCAATATCAAGAAATACTTACTGGCGGCGCTCTACAATGCGCCGCTGACGATGGAAAACTACTACGCCGCGCAGATCAACCATGATTTGTACGGCAGAAACCGAGGTGATGTGAATTGGAAATGAAGTTTTATTCTCCGCTGACTGCGGAATTTTTCCCAGATGAACCTGACTGGGAGGACGAATCTTACAACGAGTACGAAGGCTATCCAATGGACGGCCATGACCTGCTGCAATACGCAGACGCTGTTGATGAGGCTGTGAAAAAGGACATTGCAGATTTCAACGGTGACCTGATGCAGTATTACCACGAGGACGATTCTGTCCGCAGCAAGGTGGTAAGTGCTGTGCCGTCTGCTGAAATTTGCGGCAACAAACTGTGCGGGTGTCTGACCGTGGAACTGAAAGAAGCTCTGCTCGATGATGAGCAGACCGTCCTGTGCAACTACATCTCCGGCCAGTACAGTGACGGCTGGGGTGAGGGCTTTGAACAGAGGGATATTCGTGTGGAGGAGGGCACGTTGGCTGTTCATTTCTGGCAGGAAGATGGATTCAAGATGACGCCAACTTTTGAGAAAACTCAAGAGCAGGTGCAGATGACCCAGCGCCCCAAGATGAAATTGCTTGGCGAGGACGGCAACATTTTCGCCATCATGGGTCGCGCCTCCCTGCTACTGAAAAATGCCGGGCAGAGCGACAAGGCCAAGGAAATGTGTAACCGCGTTATGTCCTGCGACAGCTACCACA
>OGGV01001135.1_pt1 | contig 13675 bp, 14 predicted proteins | sample 1571301 | NCBI WGS metagenome assembly OGGV01 (sample SAMEA2582072, study PRJEB24529) | metagenome | biome: Human gut stool | place: China | collected 2011
ACAGTAAACTGGGACCCGGTCGACCACACCGTGCTGGCAAACGAACAGGTGATCGAAGGACGCGGCTGGCGAAGCGGCGCTATTGTTGAAAAGCGTGAGATTCCCGGCTATTACCTCGGAATTACTCATTACGCCGAAGAACTCTTGAAAGACCTCGACCAGCTTCAGGGCTGGCCCGAACAGGTCCGCCGTATGCAGGAACACTGGATCGGCAAGTCCTACGGTGTCAACCTCGCCCCGACACGATCATGGGCGTCACGTTCGCTGCCATCGCTGCCGAGCACCCGCTTGCTCTTCGCTTGGCAAAGGACAAACCCGAACTTCAGGCCTTCATCGACGAATGCCGCAAGGGCTCAGTTTCCGAAGCTGATATGGCCACGATGGAGAAGAAAGGCGTTCCGACAGGTTTCTGCGTCAAGCATCCGCTTACCGGCGCCGACGTTCCGGTTTGGATCGGCAACTATGTCTTAATGACCTACGGCGAAGGCGCTGTGATGGGCGTTCCGGCTCATGACGAACGCGATTTTGCTTTCGCGCTTAAATACGGTCTGCCCATCAAACAAGTCATCGGCAAGAAAGGCGAAGTCTTCGATGACAAAGTTTGGCATGAATGGTACGGCGAAAAAGAAGCCACCTTCTGCGTCAATTCCGGCAAATATGACGGAATGGATTTCGAACAGGCTCGCGACGCCGTTGCGAAAGATCTTGAAGCCCTCGGTTTAGGCAAACTTCAGGTTCAGTATCGTCTGCGCGACTGGAGTATTTCCCGCCAGCGTTACTGGGGCACTCCGATCCCGATGATCAACTGCCCGCACTGCGGTCCGGTTCCTGTCCCTGAAAAAGATCTTCCCGTCATCCTGCCGGAAGACTTAATCCCGGACGGCTCCGGCAACCCCTTGAATCAGGACGAAGCCTTCCTTAACTGCAAGTGCCCGAAGTGCGGTGCGGCAGCAAGACGGGAAACCGATACCATGCCTCAGTGGGCAGGTTCCTCCTGGTACTTCCTGCGGTACTGCGATCCCCACAATGACAAGGAATTCGCTTCACAGGAAGCATTGCAGTACTGGATGCCGGTAGACTGGTACAACGGTGGCATGGAGCATGTAACACGCCACATGATCTACTCCCGGTTCTGGCACAAGTTCCTGTATGATCTGGGACTGGTTCCGACTTCGGAACCCTATGCAAAGCGTACTGCACAGGGACTGATCTTAGGCCCGGACGGCGAAAAAATGTCCAAGTCCAGAGGCAATGTAGTAGACCCGAATGATGTGGTAGACGTTTACGGCGCAGATGTGCTGCGGCTGTATGTTCTCTTCATGGGCGACTATGAAAAGGCTGCACCGTGGAGTGAAAACAGTGTAAAGGGCTGCAAGCGCTTTATCGACCGAATCTGGGCATTGCAGGATAAGGTGGTAGACAGCGACAGCTACAGCGATGCACTGCGTTCCAAGATGCACAAAACCATTAAGAAGGTTTCCGGCGATATTGAATCCATGAAGTTCAACACCGCAATCGCAGCAATGATGACACTGCTGAATGATATCTATGATGCCGGCTCTATTACCCGGAAGGAATTCCGGGATCTGCTGATTCTGCTGTATCCGTTCGCACCGCACGTATCAGAGGAGCTGTATCAGGTGATTGGCTGTGAGGGCGTGCTCAGCGAACAGGAATGGGTGACCTATGATGAAGCACTGTGCGTAGATGATACCATTGAAATTGTGGTACAGATCAACGGTAAGGTAAAGGCAAAGTTGGAGATTCCGGCAGATGCAGAAAAGGATGCCGTTTTGGAACAGGCTGCGGCAGAACCGAAGATTGCAGAAGCAACCGCAGGAAAAAATATCATAAAGCAAATATATGTACCAAAGAAACTTGTTAATTTTGTGGTAAAATAACAAAAAGATCTGTTTTGTGAAAAAACCACTTGACAATATCGGCAATATGTGGTACAATAAATTATATTGCGAAAATAGATTGCACCATGTCAGATAGAGCTGATACCCGATTCCCGTTTGGCGGGATATTGGTGGTATAGATCAGAAGCTTTTTCCATTGGAAGAGGCGGAAGATTAGCCTCTGCCGTAGTGGCAAAGGGAGGGAAATGTAAGTGGCAGAAGTTCGCGTTGGTAAGAACGAGTCTTTGGACACCGCTCTGAAGCGCTTTAAGAGATCTTGTGCGAAGGACGGCGTTATCGCTGAAGTTCGTAAGAGAGAGCACTATGAAAAGCCTTCGGTAAAGCGTAAGAAGAAGTCTGAGGCTGCTCGTAAGCGCAAGTATTAATAAAAAGCATTTGCGATACACAGCATGCGGGCGCACTTTTCAAAAAGTGCGCCCGTTTTTTGCAGTATGCCGCCTTTCGACATTTCCGGCATCAAAACAGAAGTATAATAGTAGTAGATACAGGTTGCTGCTTTTTGAAAAAAGGCGGCAAACAAAAGGAGGCCGTTCTGCACAAAAACAGGCAGGTTCTCAGAAACAAGAAGGAGGAAACGGGATGCTGTTTCGGGCAAAAATTGCGCTGCGCAGTGTATGCGACATCACACCGCAGCTTCTGGAAAAAATGGGCGTGCGGGGGCTGCTGCTGGATATTGACAACACGCTGACAACACACGACAATCCGATACCGGCACCGGGGGTTGAGGGCTGGATTGCAGGCATGCAGGCGGCCGGGATTCGCCTTTGTCTGGTTTCCAACAACCATCCGCCCCGTGTTGCTCCCTTTGCAGAGCGGCTTGGCCTGGATTATGTTTGCGAGGGAAAAAAGCCCCTGTCCAAGGGATATCGGGAGGCGCTCCGGAAAATGCAGCTGTCCCGGAAAGAAACGGCGGCTGTGGGCGACCAGATTTTTACCGATGTTCTGGGGGCAAATCTGTTTCGAATCCCCTGTATTTTTGTGTTTCCCATGGAAATGGAGCAGACAAAGTTTTTTAAATTCAAACGCCGAATGGAAATTCCCTTCCTGCCCCGAAAGGTGTATGAGGAAAAGGAAAAAGGAGTCGATGAGATATGATCAAAAAAGTATTGGTGATTCATGGGCCGAACCTGAATTTGCTGGGAGAACGGGAGCCGGGCGTATACGGCAGCACCACATTTGCAGATCTGAACCGAATGATTCTGGATCGGGCAGAGGGGCTTGGCCTGGAATGCGAGATTTTTCAGTCCAATCATGAAGGCGCCATTATTGACAAGCTGCATGCAGCGCGCAAAACCTTTGACGGCGTGGTGATCAATGCCGGCGCATATACCCATTACAGCTATGCCATTCATGATGCCATTCACGATATCCGGATTCCCTGCGTGGAGGTACACATCAGCAATATCTATGCCCGGGATCAATTCCGGTCTCATTCCGTGCTGAGTCCGGTTTGTGCCGGCACCATTGCCGGATTTGGCATCAACGGATACTTCCTGGCGCTTCAGGCGCTTTCTGAAATGTGAGGAGTGTGGTCATAATGTTGAATCGTATTGCAGCCTTGATGCAGCGTCTTCCAGCCGGGACGGATGCTGCGCTGATTCAGTCCGATGTCAACCGCCGGTATTTTACCGGAATGCTTTCTTCGGCCGGAACAGTGCTCTGTTTCCGGGACTGCGCGTATTTTATCATTGATTTCCGGTATATTGAAAAGGCGCGCACCGTTGTGAAAAACTGTACCGTGCTGGAACAGCATGATTTGCTGGAACAGGTGCGGCATCTGCTGGAAGAGCATCAGGCGAAAACTGTGGCAGTGGAGTCTATGACCATGACGCTGAACCAGTTCTCGAAGCTGAAAAAGAGTCTGGGGAGCCGCTTCCGGCTGGATTACAGTGATACACTCAGCCGCGCAATTTATGCGTGCCGTACTGTAAAATCGGAGGCGGAGCTGGAGAAAATCCGGGCAGCACAGCGGATTGCAGAAATTGCCTTTATGGATATTCTGAATTTTCTGCGGCCGGGCATTTCAGAACGGGATGTTATGCTGCGGCTGAATCAGACGATGATGGAGCATGGTTCAGACGGGGAATCCTTTCCTACCATTGCGCTCACCGGAACGGCAACCTCTATGCCCCACGGTGTGCCTTCGGCAGAGCGACTGATTCAGGAAGGCGATTTTGTCCTGATGGATTACGGCGCAACAGTAGAGGGATATCACAGTGACATGACGAGAACGGTTGCAGTGGGACAGCCCAGCGAGAAAATGCGGCAGATCTATGAAACTGTGCTCTGTGCGCAGAAGACAGCCATTGCCGGCGCAAAAGCCGGCATAACCGGCCGGGAACTGGACAAGTATGCCAGAGATATCATTGAAGAGGCTGGATATGGCGAGCAGTTCGGCCATTCTACCGGGCACGGTGTCGGCCTGGAAATTCACGAGTTCCCCAATGCATCGCCGGGAACCGCGGTTGAACTGGAACCGGGAAATGTGGTGACTGTGGAACCGGGCATCTATTTGCCGGGAGAATTCGGTGTGCGGATTGAGGATTTTGTGGTGATTCGGGAAGACGGCTGCGAGAATCTGACAAAAGCACCCAAGGAACTCATTGTGTTAGCATAATCGAAAAAGAAAATCATAGAAAAGGAACAGCACAGATAAACAAGAAGCATTACTTTCTTGTGCATTTGTGCTGTTTTTCTTTTGCTTTTTATGAAAATTCTAGTGAAATTCGTGATTTTTATATTGACACAGCATGGTTTATCCGTTATAATATATGTATACAAAAGAATAACCGTACCAAATTGTGTAAAGGAGGCGGAAAGCGTATGTTCCGAAGAAAGTGGAGAATGACAAGCGTGATAATGTTAATCTGCTTCCTCCTATGCAGCTGCGGCAGCGAGAACACTACGGAAAAGCCTTCTACAGTAGAAATTTCCCCTCAGGAAGAGATTCAGAAAAAATATGAATCCAATCCTTACATTAATCTGACAGATCTTGCGTATGACGGTATTTATGAACAGCCGTTTGGAACAGGTGTTGATTTTGAAAACGCAGAGGACAACAATCCTGTTTTTCGGTGGAATCAATACACCACAGCGGACGGTGCACAGGTTTGCATTGATGAGGAAGGACGGCTGAGAAGATATGTCACAGCGGAAGGGCTGGAAATACGGCAGGAAAGAAATTTCGCGGAAACGGAACGAGAGACAACAAATGTGTCCGGGGAAGCACTAAGTCTGAAAATCGCACAGAATTGTCTGGATACAAAAGAATCACTGACAGTAAAACAGATGGGCGAGAGCAACTGCTTTTCGGTTCAGAGCACAGAAGCAGAAAATAATCCGAAAGACGCAGTAACTGCGATTGTGGAGCTTGATCCGAATGGAGAAATGCTGTCATTTCGCGCCGGATATCCCTCTGTAAAAAATGCAATTGATTATGATTACTTTAATGCGAAAATAGATCATTACATTGAAAAGCGGAAGGAAGCCTATGACATTGCAGATTATTCCTATCGTGTGGATTATGAGCAGGCAGAAAACAAAATTTATGCTATCTATACCATTGAATTTGAGGAGACAGACGGCTGCTTTTTCTGTGAGAGTCCGGGCTTTACCAAGGAAATTGAAACAGATAACAGCAGCGGTGATGTGAAAGAATAGCTGCACATTGGAGAACAGTCGAAGGCATTCGGGATTCCGGGTGCCTTCATTGTTGGAAAAATATCATATTTGCCAGCCAGTACAGAAAAATCCGGATTTTTTTTCGGGAAGGTATTGCAAAACGCTGGAGAATGTAGTATAATAATTACAAGCAATGCTTTTTTGAGGGGATTCCCGGCCTTATTTTCGGAGGATGCCCTGTCGTTGCAAGAAACATAGGAATAAAACGGAGGTTTCAATTTATGATTTCAGCAGGCGATTTCAGAAACGGTATCACATTTGAACTGGATGGCAACGTGGTACAGGTTATCGAATTTCAGCACGTTAAGCCGGGTAAGGGTGCCGCTTTTGTCCGCACCAAGTATAAGAACGTTATCACTGGCGCAGTGGTAGAACGTTCCTTTAACCCGACAGATAAGTATCCGACTGCTTATATTGAACGCAAGGACATGCAGTATCTGTACAGCGACGGCGATCTGTATTACTTCATGGATATGGAAACATATGAGCAGCAGCCGATTGACAAGTCCAAGCTTGGCTCTGCATTCCAGTTTGTAAAGGAAAATATGGAAGTTAAGGTTCTGTCCTACAAGGGCAACGTATTTGGTGTAGAACCGCCGAACTTCGTAGAACTGGAAGTAACAGAGACAGATCCGGGCTTTAAGGGCGATACTGCAACCAATGCAACAAAGCCGGCTACACTGGAAACTGGCGCAGAGATCAAGGTGCCGCTGTTCATTAACCAGGGCGACATGATCCGGATCGACACCAGAACCGGTGAATATATGGAACGTGCATAAGCAGGAAACGAATCTGCTTTTTGCATCCCGCAGTGCTGCGGCATAAGGGCGGCAGGCTGCACAGGAATAGGAGGTATTCTGTATGAACCTGACAGATAAAATGGCGTATTTACGTGGAATGGTTGACGGCATGGAGCTGGATCTGACAACTTCCAAAGAAGGCAAGGTACTGGGACAGCTGCTGGATGTCATGCAGGAAATGACTGCCTATGTTGTAGATTTGCAGACACAGGTGGACGAATTGACAGAGGTCTGTGATCTGCTGGATCAGGATCTGGGCGATGTAGAAGACGTTGTCTATGACGAAGAAGACGATGACGATGCTTTTGCACCCTATGATGATGAAGAAGAGCTGGAAGAGGATGACGAGGATCTGTATGAAGCCGTATGTCCGTCCTGCAACAATGTAATCGCGCTGAGCGAATCCATTCTGGAAGAGGGCGAGATGCCATGCCCTTGCTGCGGTGAAATGCTGGAATTTGATTACAGCGACCTGTCTCTGGATGACGGAGACGCAGACGTGGCTGAGGACAGCACTCCGGAAGAAGCATAATCCGGCACACATCGGAAACAATAGCAGAGAACAGCACCGGAACATGCAGCAGTGCACAGTCTTTCCGGACTCGTTCTGCAAAAAAGGCAAGCCGGCGGTAAGTCGGCTTGTTTCATTCCCATGACAGCTCTGTCTGAGACAAAAATATGCGTGTACCCATGAAGAAATTGTTTCATGCAGGAGCGTAAATGAAGCACGAGGTGGCAAAATTGTTTCAAATAGTGGAAAAGAAAAAACTGAATGATGCTGTAACAATGGTACGAATTGCGGCACCGTTGATTGCAAAAAAGGTTTTGCCGGGACAATTTATTATTTTCCGGCTGGATGAATTTGGTGAGCGCGTTCCGCTGACTGTTGCGGACTATGACCGCGAGGGCGGAACCATTACCCTGATTTTTCAGGCTGCCGGGGAGAGCACCCGTCAGTTTGCAGCGCTGGAAGCAGGAGACGCTATCCTGGATCTGGTAGGGCCGCTGGGCGTTCCGACGGAACTCCCGGAGGGCACAAAGTCGGTTTGCGTAATCGGCGGCGGCGTTGGATGCGCAATCGCTTATCCCCAGGCAAAGCATCTGCACAGCCTGGGTTTGCAGGTAGATACGATTGTAGGCTTCCGGAACAAGGATATTGTAATTCTGGAAGACGAATTCCGGGCATGCAGCGACAATCTGTATGTGTGCACCGATGACGGTTCTTATGGAACAAAGGGATTTGTGACCAATGTTCTGAAAGAACAGCTGGATGGCGGCAAGCAGTATGATGTGGTAATCGCCATTGGCCCGGTTCCGATGATGAAGTTTGTCTGTCAGACCACAAAGCCCTATGACGTAAAGACCATTGTATCGCTGAACCCGGTTATGGTAGATGGTACCGGCATGTGCGGCGGATGTCGTGTAACAGTCGGCGGAAAGACCAAGTATGCCTGTGTAGACGGCCCGGACTTTGACGGACATCAGGTGGATTTTGATGAACTGATGCGCCGCAACGGCACCTATCGGGAACAGGAACAGCATGCATGTCATCTTTACGGAAAGGGGGCACAGTAATCATGGCAGGAAAGTTCAATATGGCACTGGAAAAGGTTCCGATGCCGGAACGGGATCCGAAGGAACGTGCCCGTTGTTTTGAAGAGGTTTCTACCGGCTATTCTCCGGAACAGGCCGTAGAGGAGGCAACACGCTGCCTGAATTGTAAGGCAAAGCCCTGCGTCAGCGGATGTCCGGTGGGCGTTCCCATCCCCGGATTTATTGCGGCAGTGGCTGCCGGTGATTTCCTGGGTGCCTATGATATCATCCGCACTACAAACAGTCTCCCGGCAATCTGCGGCCGTGTCTGCCCGCAGGAAAACCAGTGTGAAGGAAAGTGCGTTCGCGGAAAGAAAGGACAGCCGGTGGGAATCGGCCGTCTGGAGCGGTTCGTGGCAGACTATGCCAGAGAGCACGGTTATACCGGCAAAAAGACGGAGATTCAGCCCAATGGCAAAAAGGTTGCTGTCGTAGGCGGCGGCCCGGCAGGTCTGACCTGTGCCGGTGATTTGGCACAGCTGGGCTATCAGGTAACTGTTTTCGAGGCATTTCAGGTTGCCGGCGGCGTGCTGATGTACGGTATTCCGGAATTCCGTCTGCCGAAAACGATTGTACAGGAAGAAATCCATGCCCTGGAAAATATGGGCGTGGAGATTCAGCCGAATATGGTAATCGGAAAGATTCTGTCTGTGGATGAACTGATGGAATCCGGCTATGATGCTGTATTTATCGGCTCTGGTGCAGGTCTGCCCCGGTTTATGAATATTCCGGGGGAAGGCCTGGTAGGCGTTTGCTCCGCCAATGAGTACCTGACACGAATCAACCTGATGCACGGCTATGACGAACGCTATGCTACACCGGTTATTCGTTCCAAGGCAGTTGCTGTTGTAGGCGGCGGTAATGTAGCCATGGATGCTGTCCGGAGCGCACTGCGTATGGGTGCAGAACATGTCTACATTGTATACCGTCGTTCTGAGGCAGAAATGCCGGCACGTCTGGAAGAAGTACATCACGCAAAGGAAGAGGGCGTAGAGTTCCAGAATCTTTGCAATCCCACAGAAATTCTGGGCGGAGAGGACGGCCGTGTCTGCGGCCTGAAGTGCATTCGCATGGAACTGGGAGAACCGGACGAAAGCGGCAGACGGCGGCCGGTGGCTGTTCCAGACAGCGAATTTGTCCTGGATGTGGATACTGTCATTATGGCAATCGGCACCTCTCCGAATCCGCTGATTTCTTCTACAACTGACGGACTGGACACCAATCGCTGGGGCTGCCTGGTTGTCAATGAAGCCATGGCAACCTCTAAGGACAAGGTTTATGCCGGCGGTGATGCAGTAACCGGTGCTGCAACTGTTATTCTGGCAATGGGTGCCGGAAAGACAGCGGCCGCCTCCATTGATGAAGTGCTGCGTGGGAAAGACAGCACGGAAAAAGAAGCATAATCGGGCAGCAAAGGAAACTTTAGCTGCTCCAGAGAGAAAAGGTCGGTGCGCCGAAAACAGGTTTTCCGGCGGCCGAAGCGGAAAGGGTTTTTGATCATGAAAAAGTTAGAAAAACTGGGACTGGCCATGAGTGCAGCAGCACTGACAGGTTCCCTCTGCACAGTAACCGCTTTTGCATCAGATGGCGGATCCAAGGGCACCGGCGCAATGGGCTATAGCTCCTTGATCTTCCTGATTCTGATGTTTGTTGTGATGTATTTCATCCTGATTCGTCCGCAGAAGAAAAAGGAAAAGGAATCCAAGGCCATGCAGAGCAGCCTGCAGGTAGGCGATGAAATCGTTACAATCGGCGGCATTGTAGGCCTGGTTGTACAGGTAAATGAAGATACGGTTGTTATTGAAACAACCAGCAATCGGAATAAGCTGCGCATCAAGAATTGGGCAGTACAGGAAAATATCACCATGACCGAGAACACAAAACGGGAGCAGGAAGCAAAGCTGGCTGCAATTAAGGCAAAGAAGGACAAGAAAAAGAAGAAGGATGACAAGGATTCTGACAGCGGTATGCTGAAGGACTAATCCTGTCCCCTGAAATACGAAAGAAGCTGGCAGTGCCTTTGTGGTGCAGCCAGTTTTTTCATGCAGCTTTGCAAAAAGGGAGGTTTGTATTTTCGGGAAAATGGTTTCCTTTCGTTCTGAATGGTTTCTTCTCCGCATATTCTTTGTGTGAACAAGTATGAACCGCTGGAAGGGGGAAGACAAGATATGGAAACCAAACGACCTGCCGCTGCAAAGAGCATCTGGGAATCCGGAAAGGGCCTGTATTTATTGCCGGCGCTCCCGGTGGGATTGGGAATCCTGCTGGGGTGGCTCTGTCTGCTGGCTGGGCTGATGCTGCTGGCAGATGCGACGCACTGGATGCTTTCCCTAATGCTGGGAATCGGGCTGTTTGCTGCGGCATATGGAATGGGACGCTTTGCCGCATTCCACCGCCGCCGGTATGGCCTGAAAACCGGACTGTGCTGCGGCGCTTTGCTGTATGGGGTTCTGCTGCTTTGCGGCATTGTCTGGCGCGGCGAGGGGGGGAGTTTTCTGCGTCCGCTTCTGCTCCTGTGCGGCGGTGCCTGGGGCGGTGTTTCCGGCGTACATGCCGTACACCGGAATCCGCCCCGGTAATGTTTCCATTCGGGAGATGTAAACTTTTTTCGCCTTTTTCATGGAATGCTTGAAAATCAGGAAGATCTGTGGTATAATAAAGATAAACTTTTTTTGGGGAGGGTTCCGAATGAAGCACATTAAGACCATCAATGCAGCTAACCTGAAGGCTTCTGCTGCAAAGGGCGGTTGCGGTAAGTGTCAGGCTTCTTGTCAGTCTGCCTGCAAGACATCCTGCACCGTTGCTAACCAGAAGTGCGAGCACTAAGCGCAGTCACATGACAGCGGGTGGCTTTGGTCTTTGGATGGAAGCATTCGCATCGAACATAGAAAAAAGGGACAATTTTTGTCCCTTTTTTCGCACCCTGAGCATGTAACGATTATCTGCCGGGCATTTTTTAACATAGGAAAGAAAAAAATTCCGGAAACGGCTGAAAAGAGGAAAAAGAATTATGATCCATAAATATAAACTGGGCGACTATAACGTGGTGCTGGACGTAAACAGCGGCGGCGTACATGTTGTGGACGAGCTGACCTATGACCTGCTGGACAATGTGGCACCGCCCCTGGCGCCGGTCTGTCCGGAAAATGTGGTGGAAAAGCTTTCCCGCTTCTATGACCCGGAGGAAATCCGTGACTGCTATGCAGAAATCCTGGAAGCCTATGAGGAAGGCATTTTGTTCTCATCGGACGATTATGAGAAATATGCCAATTTTGCTGTGGCTTCTCCCATTAAGGCAATGTGCCTGAACATTGCTCATGACTGTAACCTGCGCTGTAAGTATTGTTTTGCTTCCACCGGAGATTTCGGAGAGGGCAGAAAGCTCATGTCCTATGAAACCGGGAAGAAGGCAGTGGATTTCCTGCTGCAAAATTCCGGCGACCGCGTGAATCTGGAAATGGACTTTTTCGGCGGCGAACCCCTGATGAACTTTGAAACCGTCAAGAAAATCGTGGAATATGCCCGCAGCCAGGAGCCGGTTTATCACAAGAAGTTCCGGTTTACCATTACCACAAACGGCATGCTGCTCACCGATGACAAAATTGATTTTATCAACCGGGAAATGTCCAATGTAGTTCTGTCCATTGACGGCAGAAAGGATGTCAATGACCGGATGCGTCCCCGCGTAGACGGCAAAGGCTCCTATGACAGAATTATTCCCATGTACAAAAAGCTGGTAGATCAGCGTGGCGAAAAGGAATACTACGTGCGCGGTACTTATACCAAATATAATCTGGATTTTGCCGATGATGTCTTTGCACTGCTGGATGCTGGCTTCGATCAGATTTCTGTGGAACCGGTTATTGCCGACCCGGAAGAACCCTATGCAATCACAGAAGCAGATCTGCCCCGGATTTTTGCCGAGTATGAACGGCTGATGCAGAAAATCCTGGACTATGAGGCAACTGGAAAGAAGTTTAACTTCTTCCATTTCATGCTGGATCTGGATCAGGGGCCGTGTGCCATTAAGCGGCTCCGCGGCTGCGGCTGCGGCAACGAATACGTGGCAATCACACCGGACGGAGATATCTACCCGTGCCACCAGTTCGTGGGTGAGGCAGATTATAAGATGGGCAATGTGGATGACGGCACCTTTAACCGGGAGATGAAGTCTGACTTCGCCAAAACCCATATTTACAGCAAGCCGGACTGCCGGAACTGCTGGGCAAGATTCTATTGCAGCGGCGGCTGTAATGCGAATAACTACCAGTTCAGCGGCGATGTCCACAAAGCACACAAGCTGTCCTGCGAAATCGAAAAGAAGCGTCTGGAATGCGCCATCGTCCTCAAGGCAATCCGCATGGAACGGGACGCTGCAAAGCAGGAGCAAAATGGTTAAAATTTAAGACAAAACGATACCGTATTTCCGATGTTTTGGAGATGCGGTATTTTTTATGTCCGTCTTTATGAATAGATTATCTTTAAACTTTGCTTGCCGCTTTTGTAGAAATGTACAAATTTAAAAGCTGAAGCCAGTTACTGTCTTGACATAAAATTTCCAGAATGGTATAATATAAGCATCTGTTCCGGAAAAGGAAATAAAATATACTTTTGAAAAGAGAACAGCGGAAAGGATGTTGTATCAATGAAAGGGAAAAAATGGGTTTCATTGCTTTTAGCTGGCGCTATGGCAGCGTGTGCAATGGGAGGAACTGCGGCATTTGCGGAAGAAAGTGAAACGCAGACAACGGCTGTTTCCGGAGAAGATGCCGCAGCAGCGGAGGAAGTTCCGGTTGTGGACTCTGTAGAGGAAGCAGCAGAAGTTCTGGGCGTTGAAGATGCTGTACCGACTGAAAATGTTACCGTTTCTGTCGGCACAGATGACAGTGCTGCTGCGACAACAACGGCACCGGCAGTTACTACCACTGCCGCGGAAACAACTGTTACTACTGTTGCAACAACAGCTACCTTTGCGAAAGCTGCCACAGGACAGGAGATTCAGACCACAGTTTTTTCCGGCGAAGAGCAGGGCGTGGCACCTACCAATTACTATGATGATGTAGTGCTGATGCTGGATGTGTCCGGCAGTATGTACGGCGATCCTATGGAGGCTATGAAAGATGCCGCAGCAGGCATCTGCGAAAAGTTCCTGCAGGCAGACCCGAGCACTGTAATTTCCATTGTTGCGTTTAGTGATGATGTGCAGTATTTGCAGTACAGCTCCAATTTAACACAGCTGGTAAGCTACATTCGCTCTTTGCAGGCAGGCGGAAGAACCAATATATACGATGCAATGAGTCGGGTAAAGCTGATTCTGAACCAGAGCAACGGCAAACAGAAATCTGTAATCATCATGGCTGATGGTATGCCCAATGAAGGCAGCGATTCCTATACCATTGATTACAATTACGATTCTCATCAGAATGCCTCTTTGCAGTATGACAACTTCAATTTAAAGACAGCTGCAACCGTGTACAGCATTGGCTTCTTTGAAGATAATTACAGTGATTCTGATGCACAGTTCGTACGGGATTTGGCCAGTGACCCGAAGTATGGTTACATTGTAGAAAATGCTTCTGATCTGGAAGGCGTATTCACAACAATTTTCCAGAACATCTCCAGCAAGAATCCAAATGCGGCAGTAGCAACAGGTACCACAGCAACAACAGGAGCTGTGGC
>OGGV01001143.1_pt1 | contig 13626 bp, 7 predicted proteins | sample 1571301 | NCBI WGS metagenome assembly OGGV01 (sample SAMEA2582072, study PRJEB24529) | metagenome | biome: Human gut stool | place: China | collected 2011
CCAAAGATCGCAACTAATCTAGTAAAATGGAACATGGCTCTATTTGCTTTAATGCTTGGCTGCGGCCTGAGAAGGGCAGAATGCGTCCGGTTGGAAATGAAAAATTGGGACTGCTGCAACCGATCTTTTTGTTTTATCGGAAAAGGCAACAAGGAGCGCCGAGTCTTCGTTCCCAAGAAAATCGACAGGATCATTGACGAGTGGCTCATGGCGCGGGGTTTGGAAGACGGAATATTTTTTCCTCGAATCTGCCCCGGCGCAGATAAAAGCAAGCTCCTCTTCAGAACAATGCAGCCGTCATCAATCTACAGGATTCTTCAAAAAAGAGCGGGATTGGCTGAATTGGGGAAGGTTCGCCCGCATGACTTGCGCAGGACATTTGCCACAAGGATGCTTGAACAGGGATGCGATCTTTTTATTCTTCAGCGGGCTATGGGGCATACCTCTGTTGCCACAACATCGCGATATGACTATCGCGGGGAAACAAGTCGTGAAGAAGTTTGCAAACACCTGGATGTGTTTCTTTGAGCCTCAGAAAACCGAAGCACAAAAATAAGGGAGAGATTTTTTGGACCTCTCCCTTTCTTGGCAGCCGCCTCAGAAGAAGCGGCTTGGGTTTATGTTAGAAGCGATAACGGGCTTCAAGCTTGAACATATGGTCGGCCTTACCCTTCGTACCGCCGGTGAAGCCATAGCGGACGCCGATGGTAGCCGGGCCCTTGTCAGCCTGGACGCCTAAGTTCACGTTCGTACCGAACTTGCCTGCAAATTCGCCGGAGAGTTTGTCGCTGACACCATTGAAGTTGGACAGTTTGGTCTTCTGCTTCGTATCGCCGAACTGCGGGATGACGGTTACGTCGGCCTGCGGACGAACGTTCCAACCGGAGCCTGTTGCAATGTCGGTTCTGACCGCAACGCCAATCGGGAGCTGGAAGGTGTTCGTGGCATCGGCCTTGTTGCTCCAAACCTTCTTACCGTCAACCTTCGTATCGTAATTGCCCGACTTAGCCCAGACGTATCTGAGACCGGCGTGCGGAACGATATTGGCTTTTCCGGCGGGAATAGTCGCTTCGGCACGAGCGCCGAGACTGAACATATTCGTCTTGACATCCGCATCAGCCTTATTGAATCCGGCTGCATTGATCGACTGAGTAATATCAGAGGAGTTGTGCATCCAGCTCAATGTACCGATGAGGTTGACCTTTTCGACCGGAGCGTAAGCACCGTAGGCGTGCAGACCGAACGAGTTGTACTTGTTCTTTGTCTTCAGAACGTCGCCTGTGGAGTCAAGCGAACCGTGGTTGTAGCTGAAGGCGGCGCCCAAGATAATCGGTTTGTCTGCAAACTTGCGGTCGTAGCCCATGACGAATCCGTAGGAGTTGGTGTCATAGCCGGCCTTGGAAATACCCGTAGCGCTCAGGCTCTTGTATTTCTGTTTGCCGCCAATAACGTCAATCCACAGGTCGTTGCCGCGTTCCCATTCACGCATGACGCCGTATTCCGTGAAGGCTTCGTTCTTCATAGAGACACATCCTTCAATCGAATCGGTTGCGGAGTTCAAGTCATTCATCGCTACGGACATAGCACCGCCTGCGAAGGCGATATTAGCCACGGAGTTCAGAATCTTAGTCTTGCCTGCAACATCCAATTCTTTGTCGCGAAGTACGCGGCAAACGAAGTCGGCACCCGGATCACCGGACTTGCAGTTGAGCATATCGTCGTTGGCGATATTCGGAATTGCAATGTCAGGATAAACAGTGCGAACGTCAGCCAATGTCGCATTCACCCAGATCTTGGACGGATCGTTGTGCAGCTTCAGGATCCAATTGATACCGGAGCCGTCCTGCGGCAGAGCGTAGAGGTTGTCACCAGTCCAACCGCCTGTCCACATACCATCGGATTCATTTCCGCCTGTGATGTAGCCGTTGACGATTGTGTAGTCGCCGACTTCTTCAATATTGCCGAGGACGAGATTTGCACCCGGCTCAACCGTGACCTTGGCAACGTCGGAAGTTGTGCTGAATGCAGACTTACCGTCAGTCAGGATGGAACTGTCGATTACGGTCAGAGAGTCCTTAGCGAAGTAGAGGTCGCCGTTTCCGATCTGGACATGATTGTCTTTATCCGTCCAGACTTCCGGACCTACTGCAATTCCACCTCCGGGGCCTGTCGTCACGTTGGTCGTGATAACAAGTCTGCTCGGTGTTCCGCTGGGCACTGTCGGAGAGCCGATGGAGTCAGCCCAATCGAGTCCGCCCTTAGGTCCGAGGTTCAGATCGCCGTTGTTCTTCACGTAGATATTCGTGTCGATAACGTCGTTCTTCGGATTGATCTCAGCCGTTACTCTGTTTTCAGGGGTTCTGTCCTTATCGTTGCCGATAACGAGGTCGCCGCCGTTCAGATCAGTTTCACCGGCATTGAGACTGCCTTCGCCGATGTTGACCAGACCGTCGTCTATCGTCAGTTTTTCGGTTTCAATATCGCCGGTGTTGTTTACATCACCGCCGGCAACAACAACGTTGTTCCAGATGGAAGTGCCGCTGTTGTCATGTTCACCGCCCTTGTCGATAGTAAGGATGTCGCCCTTTTCATAGCCGGAGTTGTCGGACTTACCGCCGTCGCCGATGGTCATGTCGTCATACTCGGACTTGCCCTGGTTGTCGAGATTACCCTTAACTTCAGTATTCTCAACGCCCTTGGCGTCAACTTCACCCTTATTAGTCTTGTCGCCTTCAATGACATACTCGTCATTGATGGTCTCTTTACCGCCTTCTTCAGTAACGGACGTACCGCCTTCCTTCACGGTCTGGTTGTTCCAGATCGAGGTTCCGGAATTGGTATGTTCGCCGCCGTCGGCAATCGTAAGAACGTCACCCTTTTCGTAGCCGGAGTTGTCGGACTTGCCGCCGGCTTCAACGGTCATATCGTCGTAGTTGGAGGTTCCCTGATTGTCGAGAGTACCCGTAACTTCGGTATTCTCAACGCCTGTCGCATCAACTTCGCCCTTGTTTGTACGGTCACCCGCAACCACATAAGCGTCATTGATCGTTTCTTTGGCTCCTTCTTCAACGGTGGAAGAGGCTCCGTCCTGAACCGTAACGTTGTTCCAAATCGAGGTTCCGCTGTTGCTGTGCTCGGCACCTGTTGCAACCGTGAGGATGTCCCCTTTTTCGAAGCCTGCGTTTTCAGACTTGCCGCCGTCGGCAATCGTCATATCGTCGTAGTTGGCCGTACCTTCGTTGCGAAGGATGCCGGCGACATTGGTAACTGCGGTCTTGGTGGCGTCCAGAACAGCTTCAGCCCCCTTGTTGACGAACTCACCGAGAACGTCGAACACACTGCCGACATCGAGCTTACCGGCGTTTTCGCCTTTGCCGTTTTCGGCAACGGTGACACCGTTCCAGATTGAAGTGCCGGTGTTGGCGTGAGAGCCTTCAACAGTCAGGATGTTGCCCTGTTCGGTTCCGCTGTTGGTCGAAGATCCGCCTTCAGCCACAAGCATATCCTTGTAGTCGGCTTTGCCTTCGTTGACATGAGTACCTGTAACGGTGACTTTTTCGACCTTAGAGGCGTCCAGAACAGAGTTTTCGCCCTTGTTCGTAAAGGATCCTGCAACGTCAAACGTCGGGCCTGTGCCGTCCTTTTCATCCAAAGAGAGCTTGCCTTCGTTAACAGCAGCACCGTTTCCGGTCAGGCTGTTGGTATGAAGGATCGCGTTGGAGTGAACGTGAACGTTGCCGTTGTTCGCAATGGTCCAATCTGCAAATTCACCGTTCTTGGCTTCCAGAGAGCCGTTTTCTCCGATATTGGAAGAAAGAATCCAACCGACCGTCGGAGTTGAGCCGCCGTGGGAACCGAACGTAAACTTGCCGTCGTTCACATCAATCGAACCGCCGTCTGCAGCGTCTTTCAGGAGCTTATTGGCGTCATCACCGAAAGAAGCTTCAGGAATAGCGTTTACAGCATTGCCGACCAATGCGAGTTCTTTACCGCCCTCAATCGTTACCTTATCCGCATGAGTAATGTCCTTGAAGCCCATGCTGATATTGATCGAGTTGGTATTTTCATCGTTGGATGCAGCACCGATCACCAAACCTTTAACTGTCTGGTTGGCGTCATTTTCCTTGTTGTACTCATCCGCAAACTCGTTGTGCAGAGTTGTGGTGTTGAGCACAATGCCCGGATTCAGAACAACGTCGAGACCTTCTTTTTCAAGATCATTAGCCGTTGTTACTGTGAACGGAGCAGTCATCTGACCAAGGAAGTTGATCGTCAGATCAGCAGCATTTTCAAATGCGTTGGCGATCTTGTCGGTCACGCTGACAATCAAAGAAGAGCTGAACCAATCGTCGTCAAGAGCGAGGTTGCCGCTCTCAACATTAAGACCGGTTTTGATCTCGTCTTTAACTGCGCCGACGGTAGTAGCAGAGAGCTTCGTGGTCGGAAGCTGTACGGTGCCTGTTTCGGCGTCCGAGGCATCAATACGGATGGCCTCAGTCGTTACAGAGCCGAAAATTTGATCCGCACTTGTCTGAAGAACGCCGCCCTTGAGGTTAATGCTGTCGGCCTTGGAACCGTCAAGCTTGATTTCAGCAACGTCAAGAACGCCGCCTTCCATGATGTTGACGGTTGTGTCGCTGTTGACGACACCTGCCAGCACCTGAGTCAGGTTGTCCCTGTAGTGAGCTTTGTCCTCAACGGAATCTTCGTTGTTGATAACCGGGGTCTTATTCGGACCGGAAATATTGACAACGTTGTTTCCAAGAAGACCGGTTACATTACCTTCGGCATCACGGACTTCAGAGGCGTCAAACACGCCGCCCTTGATGTTCAAAGTCGAATTTTCAAAGAAACCTTTATCGGCCTTGAAGTTTCCGGCTGTCTGGTTGTACACGGAGTCCTTGGCATCCAACTCGGCAATGTTGAGACTGCCTTCATGCAGATTGATGGTGCCGCCGGCAGATACAACTTGCTGGAGTGTGGTGTCTCCGTTTGCCGTGAGCTGGCCGCCAGCGCCGATTTGCGTCAGGACGATACCGGAAGTGTCACCGGCTTCGTTGACAAACTCACCGCCTGCGATGTCGAGCTTGTCGGCCTTGGTAGTTCCGTCAAGCATATTCACGAAGCGGTCGTTTTCAGCCATAACGATATTGCCTGCTTCAACCGTACCGGAGTTGTCAGTGTTTGCTGCGGCAAAATTCGTCACTTTGACAACGCTTTCGGCTTCAATGGAACCATCCTTCTGAACATCAGCCTGAGTCAGTTCCTTGGAACCGACAGAACCGCCTTCGATCTTGCCTTTAAGAAGCTTCAGATCGGCAAGTTCAAGATGACCTTCATTGGCGATGGCAACATCAGTTGCTTCTGCCATTTCGATCTTGGTCACGCCGGAATCTTTGAATTGAGCTTCAGCAGCGTTCTTAACCTGACCGCCGGTGATGTTCAATCCTGTCAGAGCAAGGTTGCCCTTGTTGCTGACAAGTCCGCCTTCAACGTTCAAAGCGTTGGTGTTTTCCATTGAGCCGTTGTTGTTCAGCTCACCGTCTGCAACGGTAACGCTCTGAGTACCTTCGACCTTAATCGTACCGTCGTTGTTGACTGTACCCTGAAGTTCGGAGGCGTTGTTAAGACCGGCAATCGTCAGAACTGCGTCTGTGGCGTTGGAAACAATGGATCCTGCTTCTGTCAACAGAGAATCGACCTTGGCAAGAGCCTTGTTGATGAAGTTGCCTGCTTCTGAACCTTCAACGTCGGAGGCGGCTGCCTGAACTGTGGCTTTCTCGGCATTGAGTTCGCCGCTATTAGTCACTTCGCCCGCGACAGTCAGTTCGTCAGAAACAGTAAGCTGACCTTTGTTTTCCAATTCACCGTGAATAGGGTGACGTCCGTCGGCTCCGGACAAAGCATTACCCGCAACAGTAAGTTTTTCGGCTGTTAAGGTTGCATCCTTTTCATTGACCGAGCCTACTTCACGCAAGGTCAGTTCTTTAAAGGTTGCAGTGCCCATGTTGTCAATCTTGCCGCTGATGTCAGCCGTACCGACTTCGAATGTTCCGAAGTTACGATACGAACTTTCGGTGTTGGTCGTGGCAATCGTTGTAGCCTTGAAGATACCGTGGTTGCTCATGGAGCCGCCGCTGACGGCAGTGTAAGTTCCGACGGTTAACTGTGCAGTCTTGTCGTTGGCGTTTCCGATAACCAGTCCTTCTCTGTCATCGCCGAGACCGGAAGAACCGTTGTTCAATGCGTCAACGATAAATTCGCCGTTCTTCACAACAACCTGACCGCCGACACCTGCATGACCGGAAGCCGGATCAACACCCACATTCAAAGCTGCCAGATGTCCTCTGGTAGCCGTTGCTGAACCATAGGAACCAAGCGTGAGCTTGGCAGGTGTAACGTCTTCAGCTCCGGCTTTTTGTCCTCCGACATAGACCGTTCCGTCAGCCAACTCGATAGGAGCGTGATTCGGATTGGGATTTGCCTGTCCGACCAAAACGAAATGACTGCCGTTGTTGATGTAGAGACCATCCGTTACGCCCGTGACGTTCATAAAGCCCATATTCTGGCTCAGAACGTTCGGAGTGCCGGAAGTCGGAACAACACCGTGACCTCTGTCATTAACGCCGACTACCAAGGAAGTGGCTCCCGGATTTTCTGTGGTTTCATTGGAGAGCGCTTCATTGGCAAATGTTGCGTAAGCCTGGTTTCCTTCAATTGTTGCTTTGATGGAATTAGCCAGATCGACGTTGAATCGCTCTGCGGCTTTACCGTTGAAAGCAACTTCAAGCTCGCCGCGTCTGTCGGCAGGAACGTCGCCGAGGGCTACGAGTTTATTAACAGCGTCACCGGCAAGCGCGGCACTGTAAGAAGCGTCGTCAAATGCGACTGTGCCCCACTTAAAGGCGATACCTTCGGCTACAGAACCGATTACATCGCCAATACCGGTTACGATCTGAGGATTGCTGCTGACTTCAACTTTATCGTCAGGACTTGAGGCATCTAAATTCAACGTACTGTAATCCAGCCCGTCGAATACCTGATCCAAAGTCGTGGACAAGCGTCCGCCTTGCAGATTGGTGGTCTTGTGACCGTCCATTGCAATCTTTTCGGCTCTGAGCGTCGCGCCTTGATTGATATTTACAGTTGAAGAGCTGTCCAGAGTTGCGACGGTAAATAACGCTGTGTCATTGGAACCGGAACCCAAACCAAGGTTGTATGTGTTGCCTTCGCCCAGAACGTCGTGGCTCATCTCTCCGCCTGTGAGTGCAACGACAGAATTGGAGAACCAGCCGTTGCCGGAAGTCAGATTTCCAGCGGTCTGGGAATAGTTGATTCCGTCAGCCTGCAAAGATCCGACGGTAATAGTTCCGGAGTTTGTGAAGCTGTTGGCGTCAAGACCGGACTTGGCGAAGATGATTGTTCCGTCTCCGTCAATTGTTCCGGCATTGGTGAGATGTCCGCCGAAAGTGAATGTTCCGGCGTTATGCAGTTGGCCTGTGCTCGTAATTTCCAAGCCGGCACCGTCTGCAAAATGCTCAGAGATACCACCGAATGCTTCAGCACCCGCATAATTGTTAAAAGTGCCGGATATCGTGCCTGCGCCGTAGTAACCAATACCGTTGTTTTCCTGAGTACCGATGACATTCTTGTTTGCGACTATTTCTACCGCTCTTTCAACCGCGCGGGCCAATGCCTTGCGACGCAAAGGAGAAACGGCAAATGTCTGCTGATTTTCGTCACCGTTGATGAAACGACCGCCGGCGTTGACAACCAAAGAGGCTGCCCTCAGCTCTCCGTTGTTGGAAACCACGCCGCCGTCGAGAATGGTTAGTTCGGAACCTTCTCCCGTGAATCGAGCGTCACCGGTTGCAGCATTAGAGATCAAGCCGGCAACCTGTGTCTTACCCGTAGCAATCAGCGTGAAAGTATTTCCGATATGGCCGCCCTTTTCATCGACGCGGGCACCGATTGCCGTATTGAAGAGGTGAATCTCTCCAGGATTGTAAAGGGTGCCGTATACCGTTGAGTCATCCAAGGCCTCCATATAACCCAGATTCTCAAGGGTGCCGATTACATTTACAGTATTTGCAATAAGGTTTGCGCCTTGAGTATTAACCAACGTACCGTCAAAATGTGCAGTTCCCTTTAAAGTGGCATCTTTGTTGTTAGTGAAAATTCCGCCGAACTGGGTTTCACCTGTAACGGTAAGTTTCTTGTTATTAGTGAGTCTTGCGCCGTTCCAACCTTCTAAAGAACCAAGTTCAGTTGTTCCGTTATTCTCGAATGTTGCACCCGTAAGCGTTGCCTTGTCGCTTCGGAATGTTGAATTCGAATTCACGGTTGTAATACCGCCTGAAGATGTGTGATTCTTGACCAGGTAGTCGCCTGCTGCAATCCTCAGTTCTCCGCCGTTGGATAGTTGTACTTCTTCAGCTTGACCTTGGTAGACAGAAGAATCTTTAACGCCCAAGCTACCGAGGATAAGTTTGGCACCTTTTCCTGCGACAGAGATGATCTTATCGGCAAGAGTAAAGCGAGTACCCGTACCGTCGGATTTGCCTCCGATCAGTGTCAGCTCTTTTCCGTCCTGGATGGTGGTTCCGGTTGCTTCGTTGATGCCCGTAAAGCCTGTGTTGTTGCGTAAACCGGAGTCTCCGACAACAATTGCGCCGTTTTCACCTTCCAAGTTTCTGTCAACGAAAATCACATCGCGAAGATGCTCAACGTTGTCGTAAAGCTCGTTCGTTTTTGCAACGGTCAACTTATCATCATGTGAAACGCCGGCTATCGTGCCTTGGAACTCAAGCTTTGTATTGCTTCCAAACTGGTCTTTAAATGCCTTTGTAGAGCGCCAGGGTTTTGCGATGAAAATTTGGAGAGGAAATTCTTGAATTATTTAGGTCGCAAGCAAACTTATCCGACAAAATGAGCAAGTCGAATTTGTAGAAAATTGGATGAAGAGGTTATACTTTTGAAAAAGTATTACTATTTCAAAAATGATAAAAATGATGCAACTGATTCAAAACTCTTCTTTGCCGCCGGCGGCTGTGTTGGCAGCCCTCAATCCCGAACCTTGCGCCTGCATTTTATTCAGCTCGTATGTCCAAGCGGGATTCCCATCCCCGGCGGAAAGCTATGTGGACAACGCGCTTGATCTGAATCAGTTTCTTATTCCGAATCCGCCTTCAACGTTTTTCGTCAGAGTTTCGGGCGACTCCATGAACAAAGCAGGGCTTGACGACGGCGATCTTTTAATTGTGGATCGTTCTCTGACGCCCAAGAATAACGATATTTTTATCATGCGAATAAATGACGAATTCACTGTCAAACGCTTTAACAAGCAGGGCGATAAGTTCTTTCTTACTCCTGACAGTTTCAATCCGATTTATAAACCTGTTCATCCGAAATTTGGTCAGGAATGGGAGGTTATCGGAGTCGTCACTTATTCAATAAAAGAACATTGAAGAACAGCATCTCAGAGCATTATGCTTGAACCTGCTATTGTTGAGAGGGTTTGTTGACCCAGGCTGATAGTGTGGAATAATAATTTCCATTAACTCAAGGAAATATTCTATGAAATATTTGGTTCCACTTATTTTTGTATTCGCTTCATCCCTTGCTTATGCACAGGGATATTCCAACCCACAGCGATTTGTCATTACTACTAATGGAGATGTTTTCATAAAACTTGATACCCAAACAGGAAAGACATGGATTCTCCAAAAAGCAGCAGTAAAAATAGGAGGAGGGTACGGGACGGTAGCAAGGGAAGTACCTGACCTCAAAGCTCTCACGTGGAGAGAAATAATGGATGATTCATCTGGGAATCGGGCGTGGGTAGATGATGTATTTACGGGCAAAAAATCAGGTAATTAAAAAGCAAATTAGGTCTTTACTGAATAAAGCCAGAAACGCTTTCAGCAAAGATTAGGAATCAAAGAATAGTACAGGGGAAATAGGTCCGAAAAACAGGAGAAAGTTCTCTAGAAACTGTTGTCATTTGAGCCCCGGGTGCCAAGTATATCTAGGTTGACACTCGGGAATTTTTATTTCAGAAACGAAAATTGATCTTTCTGCTTGAACCAGAAGGGTATCAATTCCTCTTCTGTTTTGAAAATTTGGACTTTGCCGACAAACTCAACATCATCAAGGTCATCCAGGGTAACCTTCTCATCATTGGAGTAGTAGAAGTCGAATTTGTTGTCTTCTCTTTCTGTAATTCTTGCTATGTATTGAGTTTCCTCTAGGTGCAGAGGTAGCTCTCGAATCGGTTTGACGATATAGATCCCGGAGCCGTAGAAATAATTCAACCACTTGTAGTAACCGAGCCACATATTCTTGGGCGCTTCGGGCAACAATGAGTCATCTGAAGCGTATGTGGCCGACCAAAGTTTTCTGTCGTTAATGCCAAGCTTTCTGAACAGCCTTTCCATCGCTAAATAACACTCTGCCCACTTGATCTCAGAGACTTTATTGGTGTTGAGCAACGGAATTTGAATGTAACGCTGTCTGTTGAGTTTGCTCTTTCTTCTGCTGATTTTCATAAGATCGCCTTATTTTGAAAAAGTCATACTTTTTCAAAATAATAACATCATTTAAGGAGGCAGCAGAGTGAGTCTTCCAATCTTATGCAAAAAGCATTTTGAAGCGGGTCGCAGGCTGTTCCTGGCATTGCGTTTTGATAACGGAGTAAGTACAACCTACAGGGAATACTATTGCCGTTTTTGTAATTGAAAAACTTTCTCAAATAGAAAACTAATTATTTAAATTATTAAAACAGTTGTAATAAACAACAAATAAAATACTATTAAAAGAACTAAGGGGAGAACACAAAGAGTAGAAAAACATTACGAAGCAAACACAAGAAGTACAAAAATTTCAAGAAATACAAGCCAAATTAAGTAGCAATACTTCCAATAGATTTGTAGTAACTCCTCGTATAACCCTGATTATGAGGGACTTCCGGAAGACGGGCTACGTCAAATACTTTTCTAATATCTCCAATGGAAGAAATGCAAGACCAATACAAAAATACTTATTCAACTTCGAATGCAAGCTAAGTAATGGAGAAGAAGTACAGATAGTATTAACAATAGTTTTGTATTGTTTCACGTTTAAATTTATTATTCATGTAGTACAAAACAACGATAAAAGAGATATAATAGAAATGTAAGAAATACTTTTATTGCTTTTGAACTATGAGCACGACTGAACTGACAACCAAGACAACGGGAGACGTAAAGATTTCTTCTCAGCGGCGTCAGACCAACCCGGCTGCTCTTTATCTGCTTACTCTCAGCGAAGGGAGCAGCAGAGACGGAATGGAGCAGATTCTGAAAAGAACGGCTCGATTCTTCGGTTTCGCCGATTGGACGGATTGTCCTTGGCAGACCATTACGGCGGCTCATGTCATCGGTTACCGTGCCATTCTTCAAAAACAGGGAAAGAGTCCCGCGACTATCAATCTTGTATTGGCGGCAATCAAAGGTGTTGTCAGATGTGCCTGGCAGGAAAACCTGATCTCCGATCACGAAAGGATGGTCATTGACTCCATTAAAAGTGCGAAGGGAAGTCGGGTCAGATCCGGGCGTGCCTTAACTTATGAGGAAACGGCAACACTCTTTACGGATTGTCTTGCCGAAAATACTGCGGGCGGTTTCAGAGACGCAGCGATTTTGGCCTGCGGTGTCGGTTTGGGATTGAGAAGAGCCGAGATTGCGGGAGCCAGATTAAGTAAGGTCGATGCGGCAAACCGCTCCCTGAAGATCATAGGAAAGGGCAACAAAGAAAGAGAAGTGTTTTTCCCCGAGCAGGCTTGGCTTCTTTTTGAGAAGTGGCTTCAAGTCAGAGGGACAGGCGGTTCGGATTTTGTTTTTTGTCCGATAGACAGAAGAGGAGAGATGCTCTACCACTCCGGACTTCAACCGTCTGCGATCTTACAGATATTACAGAAGCGGGGAGTCAAGTCCGATTTGGAAAAGTTTTCTCCGCATGACTTAAGAAGGACGTTTGCCAGCAGGCTGCTGGACAACGGAGTGGATCTTTCGATGGTAAGGGACGCCCTCGGACACTCTTCCATCGGCACCACAGTGATTTACGACCACCGTGGAAAAGAAAAGTTGAAGCAATGTCTGAGAAACAACGTGAGGCTGTAATGAGCGGCGATACTCTTGCAACAATCTTCCTGGCAATGATGGCTATAGGGCTTATGGGTTTAGATATTTTCTCTTTCGCTTTCCTGTGCGTCATCACTTATTTCGGATACCACATTTACCACTTTTTCTTCTAATTAGATATGAACATTGTTGTGGCAAATACAAAAGGCGGAACAGGAAAGACCACCACCGCCGTCCAGTTGGCGCTCTATCTGACGGGAATCGGAAAAAAGGTTCTCTTGGTAGATGCCGACATCCAGGGTTCGGCCTTCAAAGCACTGGCCGAAAGAGGCAAGTTGGAAATAGAACCGATCCAGCCTTGTGCCTTTCTTCCTGATCCGGTGCAACTTAGAACTCAGATCAAAGCGTACCAAGCCGACTATGACCACATCATCATTGATTCCGGCGGACGCGCAGGATCTCATCTTGTGGCTTCAATCCTGTCATCCGAGGTCCTGCTTGTTCCCATCACTCCCAGCGCAGTTGATGCTTCGGCCTTGGGAGACCTGAAGGCGATTATCACGGACGCAAGAGAGGTGTTCGGTGCCGAGTTCAAGGCGCTGTCTTTCATTTCAATGGCGGATGTTTCGGGTTCCGACAACTTCCTCACGGAAAAGCGGATCAGAAGAAGCGGATTCTTGGAATTTTTGGATGCTTCGTTGGGTAAGCGAAAAGCCTTCAGGAATGCAACGGCTCTGGGAGTCGGTGTTTACGAAATGAAGAATCCGGACTCTAAAGCCTGCAACGAAATCAGAAGATTGGCTCAGGCGATTTTCACTACAGACGAAGAAAAACAGAATTCTTAAATAGAAAGGTATAGGCATGAACCAAATTGATGTCAGAAAAAGCTTGAGAGACAATGCAGAGCAGGGTATTTCGGAAGCAGAAAAAAGGTTCTATAAGAACTATGACGATAGGATTGTCCAAGTAAAAAGCGGGTTTACCGTCCCCGTTCCGGAAGAAAAAGCAGTCCCGGCGGAATTGCCCGAGGTGAATCCTCAGTCTGCACCAATAGGGAATCTCGGCACAGTGAACAATCTTCCGCCGATTGTTGAAAACAAAACAATGCCCCTTCCCGTGGCAGAGCAGGAGGTTTCCCAGCCTAAGGAAAATCTTCCGGAGCCGTCTGCAAAGGTTTCCGAAAACCTTTCCCGCAAAGAAGGATTTATCCGTCTTCGTGAAAAACTCCTAAGCAATAAATGCAGGATGATGAAGAGCTGCCATTTCACTATTTCTCTTCCCATTGAACTGAAAGATCTGATAGAAGACATTTCGGTTACTTACCACTATCCGAGAAGCACCGTCGTCCAATGGCTGCTTATCGAAGGGTTGAACAATGAGTTCGACCTCAAAACAGAAAAACAATTCAATCTCAATCAACAGGATTAAAAAATGAAAAACAAACTTCTTTTGGTAAATGTCTTATGCCCTAAATTCTTTATATAAGGGCATGCCTAAGCACCGACAG
>OGGV01001146.1_pt1 | contig 13584 bp, 9 predicted proteins | sample 1571301 | NCBI WGS metagenome assembly OGGV01 (sample SAMEA2582072, study PRJEB24529) | metagenome | biome: Human gut stool | place: China | collected 2011
CGTATCCCTTGGGCGTGAAACGCACCAGCGTCTTGCGGCGGTCGGCAGGGTCGGCAAAGCGTTCCACAAGGCCGTCCTGCTCCATCTGCCGCACCGTGCGGGAAATGGCAGGAAGCGGTTGATGAAGCTCCTGAACAAGATCGGAGATATAAACGGCACCGTCCCGTCCATGGAGCCGAATGCAGCCCAGCAGCCCTTCCAGCATGGGGAAGTGGCGCTTGGGGCAGTCGGCCAGAGCGGCCTTCATGCCGGCCTTGGATGCTTTGCTCAGCCGGTGGATGTAGCGGCAAAGCCCACGGAAACTCAGCGTGGATTCCTCAGACACGCGATCCCTCCTCTCAAAAATTGCTTAACAGCTGTTAACTGTTAACGCTTGATAATAATAGGCTTTTGCAGGCCGGATTGCAACCCCCTGCAGGGATTGTTTCACAAAAGTTCACAAACGTTTGTGTCCCGCATACACATAAAGCAAAGGGGGCATCGGGCATGGAACAGCGTTTGTGGATGATCCTGCAATTGTTCGGCGGGGCGGCACTTTTCTTATACAGTATGGACACCCTCACGGACGCTTTGCAGCAGGCGGCGGGGGACACCCTGCGGCAGGCCCTTGCCCGGCTCACGGCCCACCCGCTGGCCGGGGTGCTCACGGGGGCGGCGGTCACGGCGGTGGTGCAGAGCAGCTCGGCGGTCACGGTGCTGGTGCTGGGCCTTGTGGGGGCCGGGCTGCTGACCCTGCAGCGGGCCGTGCCGGTGGTGTTCGGAGCCAACATCGGCACCACGGTCACCGCGCAATTGCTGGCCTTCCGGCTGGAGGATGCCCGGTATCTGCTGCTGGTGGCGGGGCTGCTGCTCTGGTTCGCGGGGCGCGGGCGTCTGCACGCAGCCGGGCAGGCGCTGTTTGCGTTCGGCCTGCTGTTTGAGGGCATCGCGGTCATGGCCGAGGCCATGGAGCCGTTGGCAGCGGGGCCGGTGTTCCGGCAGTGGATGGCCCAGGTGCGGCATCGCCCCGGCCTGGGCCTGCTGGCCGGGCTGGGCATGACCCTTGTGGTGCAGAGCAGCTCCGCCACCATTGCGGTGCTGCAGCAGGCGGCCGCCCGCCCCGGGCCGGACGGCGGGTGCCTGCTGGGCCTTGCGGGAGCCATCCCGGTGCTGTTGGGGGACAACATCGGCACCACCGTCACGGCGGTGCTGGCATCGGTGGGGCAGAGCCGGGACGCCAAACGTCTGGCGGCGGCCCACGCCCTGTTCAACCTGTCCGGGGCGGCGGTGTGCTGGCTGCTGCTGCCCCAGTTCACCGCGCTGGTGCGGCTGGTCTCGCCCCACGGGCCGGAGAGCGCCGTGCTGGCCCGGCAGATCGCCAACGCCCACACCCTGTTCAATCTGGGCTGCACGGTGCTGTGGCTGCCCCTGACCCCTTGCATGGTGCGCATCGTGTGCATTCTATTGCCGGAAAAGAACGCCCCTGAGTTGAAACGAACGCCCTAAAATGGTATAATGACAGTGTATCGAAAATTTTGTGACGCTTTTGTTGCACAAATGATGAACGGACCCTTCTGTGGGCCTGCAGCGGTGTGCGGCTGCCAGGGCACAGAGCGAACCAAGAGGACGTGTTTACTATGAAGGATATCATCGACGGGTTGATCGAGCGGTTCCGCAGGCAGCATGTACAGGCCCGGCGCTATGTGGCCATGATGCTGGTGCTGGCCCTGCTCACCACCCTGTTCGTCAACTGGCAGCTCCATGGGGTGGGCATCACCATGACTGCCGACTACCACTGCGGCTACGAGGAGCACCAGCACACGGCGGCCTGCTACGAAAAAGTGCTCACCTGCGGTTACGAGGAGGGCGAGCCGGAAACGCCCGTCACCTCTTCGGACAGCAGCGCCGATCTGGTGTCCGCCTACAGCGCGGAAGAGCCGGAAGAGCCGGAAGAGCCGGTGCAGACCGAGCCGGAGACCATCTGGGTGCCCCATGAGCACACCGATGCCTGCTACGAGGAGCACCGGGTGCTGACCTGCTATCAGGAAGAGCACGAGCACACCGACGACTGCTTTGACGAGTACGGTGCGCTCATCTGCGGCGAGTTCGAGCATATCCACGACGACAGCTGCTACACCACCGAGTATGAGCTGGTGTGCGGCCTGGACGAGGGCGAACTGGTGGAGGAGCCCAACCCCGCCTATCAGGAAATGCCTGCCACCCGCCCCGTGGTGGACTTGCCCCCTGAGCCGGCCGAGACCACCCCGGAGGAGCCGGTGCTGCATCACCACACCGACGCCTGCTACACCGAGGAGCTGGTGTGCACCATCCCGGAGCACCACCACACCGTGGAGTGCCTGGCCGATACCCAGGCCGACGTGGAGACTGCCGAGGAATGGCAGGCCGCGGCCAACGTGGCCCTGAACGGCAACTGGGCCGAGGACCTGCTCACCGTGGCAAAGTCCCAGTTGGACTACCAGCAGAGCGACAAGAACTTCAAGCTGGATGTGGAGGACCAGCAGGTGCTGCGCGGCTACTCCCGCTATGGTGCCTGGTACGGCAACCCCTACGGCGCCTGGGACGTGATGTTCCTGTCCTACTGCCTGCACTTTGCGGGTGTGCCCCAGACGGTGGTGCCCCAGCGTGCGGGCGTGATGGCCCTGCACAGTGACCTGCGCGGCTCCCAGTGGCTCACCGACGCCGACGGCTCCACCGCAAGGCCCGGCGATATCGTCATCTACAACACCCTCACCACCGAGCAGGTGGCCGTGGACGAGAGCTCCTATGGCATCGCCCTGCTGGACCTGGACGAGGACCCCGACACCGCCGCTCAGCTCACGGCTTCCGAGCCGCAGGTGGACACCCGCACCGTGACCACCGAGACGGTGGGCGTCGTGTCCGCCGTGGACCCCGACGCCGGGACCCTGACCGTGATCTCCGGCAACGTGGACGGCAAGGTGGCCGAGGTGCCCGCTGCCATGTCCGACGTGACCAGTGTCATCTCGGTGACCGGCGCCTATGCCGCCGAGACCACCGCTGTGGCCCCGGAGGCCCCGGCAGGCTCCCAGGAGGAGCTGGACGGCAGCTATGCGCTGCTGGAAGATGAGGATGGCTTTGGGGCCACGGTGGAATGGGTCGGCGAGGCCCGGCAGCAGGACCCCGATGCCCCGGCCCTGCTGGCAGAAACTGCCGATACGGAGGTGATGCTGGACCCCACCTGGATCACTAAGATAGCGTTCGAGAAGAAGGTCAATGGCTCCTGGGAGACCCTGATGGGGAATGAAGTGGAAAGCGGTACCAACGTGCAGGTCACCATGACCTACAAGCTGCCTGCGGGCACCTTGACGCCGGACCGGCGGACCCTGTGCTACCGGCTGCCGGATGCCATGAAGCCCAAGCAGCCCACCTCCGGCAATATCAAGGACGAGACCGACAACAACAAGGTCATTGGCACCTATACCATCGACACCAACGGCCTGGCAAAGCTGACCTTTGACAAAAGTGAGAAGTTCACCGGTTTGGATGCCAGCGGCAACCGGGAGTTTACCGGAACCTTCCAGTTCTCCCGGAAAGTATGGGCAGATGATTTTGAGAATAACAAAACCATCACCTTTGAAAAGGGCTTTACTCTGACCATCAAGAAGAAAACGGCAGATATAAAGATCAGTAAAGGGTACACCGGCTATTGGAGTGCCTTTGAAAATCATCCGGAAAGTGGCACCTTCATAAACCATTATATGGTGACGGTGGAGACCACCAACGGTACCAAAGACCCGGTGACCCTTACGGATACCCTGAACACGAATCAGAGTGGAATCAGTGCTGGTGATTACCTGAAGGGCGGCACCTACCTGAAAAACTCCTTTAAACTTTACAAGGAGGACGCTTCGGGTAAACGAACGGAGATCCTGCCGTTCCCCGACTGCAAGATCCAGGAGGACAGCAACGGCAACCCCCAGGTGGTCATTAAGGACCTGGAAGCATTGGGGATTGAAGAAAAGTACATCTGGTACTATGACGTTCAGCGGAACTATGCGGACTTTGACAAGATGCCCAACGGTGTCGGTATGATCTACAATACGGCAACAGCGAAGGCAGGGGACAGGGAGGAAAAGAAGGCTGAAGCATACTACACATGTAAAACCCCTCGCATTGAGAAGAACGGCCAGTACGACCCCAAGACAGGCCACATCCAGTGGACGATCACTGTAAAGGTACCCCATTCTTTCCTGGGGTCCTATATGCTGCAGGGCTGCAAGATCACAGATGCCTTGCCAGACAGTGTGAAAATCGTAGGGGATGTAAAAGTAGGCAACACCACGATATCGGCAGAGAAATTCCGGCAAAATGGCTATACCATCCCGGAGAGTTTCACGGGGACGGAGCTGACCATCACCTTTGAGACCACCACCCCCCTGGGCGGCGGCTCGGTGACCAACACAGCACAGATCGAGACCAAGAGCAAACACACCTTTGAGGCCTCGGATACCGTGAACATCGGGCAGGGAGCTTGGACCCTGAGCAAGCAGCTGTCCAGCAGCAGCAAGGGCCTGGCCAAATGGGATATCTCTGCCGCCAATGCGGCCGGCGAAAGCAGCTTTACCCTGGTGGAGACCCTCCAGGATGCTGTGAACGAAAGCGGCCAGACCCAGCTGGACACCCACTACGCCTACGCCGCAGAGCTGGAGAAGGCTTTGGAAAACGGCCTGACCCTGACCCTCCACGACGGTGGAACCATGACCTATGCCCAGGCTAAGGCCGCCGGGGTCATTGCCGTCACCTACTACAGCGGTGCTAACGGCACCGGCGGCACGGTGACTGCCAACGACCCCTCCACCTGGGTGCGGAGCTTTACCATCCAGATAAACAAGGCAGATGACAACCCGGTGCGGCGTGTGGAGGTAAAGGACCTCCCTACCCACGAGGATCAGAGCAATGTGCCCACCGGAGAGAAATGGACTTACAAAAACAGCGTCAGCGTGCAAGGCAGCTCTCAGAGGGCTGAGGCAGAGGACACCTACCACAGTTACAAGAGCTTTGAAAAACGGGTGTCGGCGAACAGCGATCAGGACGAATCTGGTTACCAAAGCGGAGACCAGACCTACCAGTACAGTGACCTCAGCGGCAAAAACCTCCACTATCAGCTGGTGGTGCAGACCGCTGCCGAGGATGATGCTGACATCGTCATCACCGATACCCTGCCGGAAAACACTGAGTTCAATGAGAACGGGGTAACGATCGGCATGGACGAAGGGGCCCCGGATAAGGTCAATGCGCTGAAAGGGGCCACTGCCACGGTAGCCTACGATAAAACCACCCGGCAGCTGACCATTACCATCCGCGGCTACAACCTGAGCAAGAACAAACAACACAAGTTCCGCATTCTGTACAAGGTGGGGGTCAGCAACGACCCTGCCTGGAAGAACCCCTCGGTGGGCCAGGTGATCTACACCAACACGGCCCAGTGGGGCGAGCTGACTGAGACCCTCCACACCACGGTGGAAAAGACTGTGGACCCCCTGAAAAAGACCGGACAGCTGGTGGAGGGCAAAACCGACCGCATCGAGTACCAGGTGGTGGTGAACCCGGCCCGGAAGGACCTGTCGGTGGAAGCCAACAAGGCCCCGACCATTGAGCTGTGGGACGACGTAAAGGCCCAGAACGGTGCCATTGTCCGGGGAGACCCGGAGTCTGTAAAGCTGTATTACTTCCAGTATGACGAAGCCACCAACACCGTGACCCGAGGGAAAGAAGTGCCTCGCAGCCTGTATCAGGTGCTGCCGGCAGATGACGAGGGCTGGCTCCACATGGTGATTCCCAACCAGACCGCCATGATCCTGGTGTACCAATGTGATGTAAAGCAGGGCAGTGCTGCTGAGGATTACAACGTGGACAATACCGTCAAGCTGGGCAATGGGGACTCCACCGAATCGGATTCCATCAAGTTTACCTATGCATCTGCCGCCACTGCCTCCACCGGACAGTTCCTGCTCCACAAGGTGGACGATTACTCCGGCGTGGCATTGCAGGGAGCAGAGTTTACCATCTGGCAGTATGATCCGAAAACCCAGGTATGGCAGCCCTGGAGCGGCGGCGTAAACGGCACCGTCACCACCAACGAAAAGGGCCAGGTGAGCCTGACGGTGCTGGAAAACGGCAGCGAACAGACCCTGAAGCCGGACCTGCTGTATAAGATCGTGGAGACCAAAGCACCCCAGAACTACCAGAAGGACGATACACCCCACTATGTGCTGTTCCACAAGAGCAACGAGACCCCCCAGACGGCCTTTGATACCGCTACGGGCAAGGGGACGGCGATGGATGGAGAAAAAATCATCCAGTTTGAAGATGTCCAGGTGGGCAGTGCCGCCCAGACCACCACGGCCCAGTATACCAACCGCTACAGCAACCTGACCGTCAGCAAGCTCTGGCTGGATGCCGACACCCGCCAGCCGGTGGAACCGGCGGTGGACAGCATCCACATCAAGGTCTGGCAGTACACCGACAATGCCGAGAAAAAAACGTTGTTTGCCGAAGCCGACCTGACCGCACCGGCGTGGACCTGGTCCGAGTCGGGGGACAAGCTCCCGCTGACGGATGCGCAGGGCAATGCGTACCACTACCTGGTGGAGGAAGTGACCACCGGCAACTGGAACGTGTACATCTCCAACAACGGCGTGCAGACCGGCAACATTACCATCCAGAACCGTGTTTACACCGGCTACGAGCTGCCGTCCACCGGCGGCATGGGCACGGCACCCTTCGGGGTGCTGGGCGGCGCACTGGCCGCTGCAGCAGCCCTGCTGCTGGTCCGCAAACGGAAACAGAACGAGGAGGAGTGAGCAGCCATGAAACAAAACAAAAACAACCGGTTTGCCGCTCTTCTGCTGGCGCTGTGCATGGCCGTGTGCTGTGCACTGCCCGCGCTGGCAGCCCCCGCGGCCAGCGCCAACATCGACCTGAGCCGCACCGGCAGCATGGACGTGACCCTGTACGACCACCAGAACGACGTCCCCCTGCGGGGCGGCGCACTCACCGTGTACAAGGTGGCGGACGTGGCCCGCACCAATGGCGACCTGCACTTTGTGTACACCGCCGACTTTACGGGCTGCGGCATCGCGCTGGGCGACCTGACGGACAGCACGCTGGCTTCCAGGCTGGAAGCCAAGCTGCCCGCCCGCGCCGCCGGCACCACCCATAAGATCAGCGAGCAGGGCATCGTCTCCTTTGACGCGCTGCCGCTGGGCCTGTACCTCGTGGTGCAGACCGAGAACTCCAAGGGCTACGAGGCCATCAATTCCTTCCTGGTGTCGCTGCCCATGGCGGACGAAAGCGGCTGGCTCTACACCGTGGACGCCACCCCCAAGGTGGGCGCGCCCACGCAGGAGGTGACCCCGCCCGAACCGGAAACTCCCAGCACGCCTTCGAAACCGGACAAACCGTCCGAGCCGGAGAAGCCCTCGGAGCCGGACAAGCCCACCCAGCCCGACAACCCGGACATGCCGGTCAATCCCAACGACCCCAACCGCCCGGTGTCGCCCGGTACGCCGGATAACCCGGTGAACCCTGGCAACCCGGACAACCCCGTGGCCCCCGGCAACCCGGATAACCCGGTGGCGCCGGGCCGCCCGGACGGCAATGCACTGCCCCAGAGCGGCCAGCTGAACTGGCCCATCCCGTTCATGGCCTGCAGCGGCGTGCTGCTGTTTGCCGTCGGCTGGGTGCTGGACCGGAAGGAGACGCTGGCATGAACACAAAGCAGAAGATCGGCCGCGCCTGCATGATCGTGGGCATCCTGCTCATTCTGGGCGCGCTGGTCCTGCTGGGCTATAACCAGTGGGACGCCAACCGCGCCGACAAGGCTTCGCAGGACGCCCTGGGCAAGCTGGAAGAGACCCTGACCGAGACCATGGAGGACAAGACGAAGGACGAAGAGCCGGTGGTCCAGCCGGAGCTGGACCCGGAGCAGGAGATGACCGTCACCGACATCGACGGCTGGGGCTACATCGGCTATCTGTCCGTCCCGTCCATCGGGCTGGAACTGCCCGTGATGAGCGAGTGGAGCTACGCCGGCCTCAAGGTGGCCCCGGGCCGTTACAGCGGCTCCACCTACGCTGACAACATGGTGGTCTGCGCCCACAACTACGCCAAGCACTTCAGCCCCATCAAGTGGCTGGCCCTGGGCAGCGAGGTGTATTTTACCGACATGGACGGCCAGCGCTGGAGCTATGAGGTGTCCAACGTGGAGACCATCCAGCCCACCGACATCGACAAAATGATCACGGCCAGCGACGAGGACGCCTGGGACCTGACCCTGTTCACCTGCACCACCGGCGGCCGCGCCCGCTGCGCCGTGCGCTGCACCCGCACCGGTTACCCGGTCTTGGAGACCAGCGCGGCAGGGCGGATCACGGAGTAAGCAGGACGATTTGGAATTGCCTCCGCTTTGCTCTGGCAATATCAGCGGAAAATTATTTTTAAAGATATGCAATCCCGGAAAATCTGCGGATTTTCCGGGATTGTTTTTTCACGGAGGGGCGTTAAGGAAAGTGGCCTGTTCTCTGGAAGGCAAACGATTTAGAATGCCCTCCGCTTTGCTCTGGGCATAAATAGCAGAAAAATTATTTTAGATTTTGCAAATCCGGCAGGGCTGCGGCCCCGCCGGATTTGCTTTTTCACGGGAAGGGTCGTTACGGGAAGTGGCATCGGCTGCTGTTGGCCTGCGGCCAAAGCGCAGAAGGAGAACTCGCGTTTTGCGGAAAGGAATCCCGTAACGTCCCTCCCGGTGCGATGTCATTCCGGTATCAGATGCCACTCCCCGCCATGACCCCTCTGGTGAAAAGGCAACTCCGGAAAATCCGCAGATTTTCCGGAGTTGCAATAAAAAATAATATTTCCTCTAATTATGGCGCAGCGCACGCGGAGCCATTTCAAATCGTTCTGTTCCGGTTTCCCGCAAGCGTACAGGGAGCTGGCGCGCCAGCGTCCACAAAAAAGCACCCGCCATGCGGATGCACAGCGGGTGCCTTGAAGGGCTCTGCGGGGGTGCTCAGTGGGTGGTGCCCATGTCCACAGCCAGGTCGGCGTCGTTCTTCACAACGGCCTCCACGGCCTTCTCCAGGCCGCGGGCGATCTGGTGCAGGTCCATGCTGGGGGTGCCCAGGGGCTTGTTGACCACCTGCTCCATGGCGTAAGGCACATGGATGAAGCCGCCCCGGATGTTGGGGTACTTCTTGTCGATGAGGTACAGCAGGGTGTACATCAGGTAGTTGCACACATAGGAGCCTGCAGTGTAGGACAGGGCGGAGGGGATGCCTGCATCCTTGATGCTCTGCACCATGGCCTTCACGGGCAGAGAAGTGAAGTAGGCGGTCTCGCCGTCCTGCTGGATGGTCACGTCGATGGGCTGATAACCGGCGTTGTCGGCGATGCGGCCGTCCATCAGGTTGATGGCCACCTTTTCCGGGGTGATGGCGGAGCGGCCGCCGGCCTGACCGATGCAGATGACCACATCGGGCTGGTTTGCCTGAATGGCAGCTTCCAGCACCTCACCGGCACGGATGAACTCGGTGGGCACTTCCTGCTTGACGATCTCGGCACCGGCGATGGTGTCGGGCAACAGCTTTACCGCCTCAAAAGCGGGGTTGACGGTCTCGCCGCCAAAGGGGTCGAAACCAGTGAGCAGAATCTTCATAGTAAAAAGCCTCGATTCTCAGATATAAATGGACGGCTCCAGAACGGTGAGCTGTCCGTGATCCATGATCATGCGGTTGTCCACATAGATGCAGGGAGCGTGGGTGACCAGATCGTAATGGCCGGAAGCATCCTGCACACCGCCCAGCGCAATGTTGCGCCCGAACCCGATATGGAAGGTGCCATAGGTGGATTCGTCCTCGATGTAGCAGTTGCCTGCACAGCGGGAGTGGGTGTTGAGCCCGATGCCAAACTCCGCCGCCACCACCATGTTCTCCGGGTCGTGGAAGCGGGCCAGAAACTGCTTGAGCCGCCTGCCGCTGGCATTGTCCTCGATCTCCACGATGCGGCCGCCGCGCAGCTCCACCCGCACGGGGCTGTCCACGATGCCGATATAGCCCATGGAGCCGTCCAGGATCAGGATGCCGTTGGTGTCGCTCTCCACCGGTGCCACATACACTTCCACGCTGGCAGAGGAAAGACCCTTGCCGTCGTGGCAGCAGCCGTTGAAGAAGCCGGGCACACGCCCCTCGATGTTGAAATCCAGGTTCGTGCCAAGCTCCGTGGTCACATGGATGTGTCGGGCGTTCTGGTAGCAGGCCATGATGATGCTGGCCATGATCCTGCTTTTGGGCAGGCTCATGTTCAGGAAGTCGTAGCTCAGCAGTGACTGCCCGTTGCTGGTGCTCAGCGGCAGCGACAAAAACCGGTTGCGGCGGGCGATGACCCGCTTGACGGCCCGTGTGGTGATGAGGGAATACTCGGCAGCACCGATCACGGCGTTGTAGGGGTCAAAGGCGTCCTCGCGGTCATCGAAATACTGGCCCACCTGCTCGTGCAGGTCGTCCAGCATCAACACATCCGCCACGCTGCCCACCGCCTGTGCGGCTTGCTGCATGGCCGCCACCTCGACAGCATACTTCTGGCTGGATACGATCAAGATGCGTTCGCCTGCACGGAGCCGGACCCAGTCGCGAATAATGATATCGGCTCCGTGCTGAATTGCTTGTTCCATTGAATCACTCGATCTAACAAAAAATCACTTCAGGAGGATCATCATCACGATCTGGACCACCATCATGATGATGGCGACAGGAACCTGATTCTTGATGACGCCCATGGGCTTCTTCATATCCAGCAGTGCCACGGGCACGGTGTTGAAGTTTGCAGCCATGGGGGTGCACAGGGTGCCGCAGAAGCCGCAGGTCAAAGCCAGCATGCCGATGACCACCGGGTTTGCGCCGTGGGCCAGCACGAACGGGTAGCCGATGCCCACGGTCATCACAGTGATGGCGGCGTAGGCGTTGCCCATGATCATGGTGAACAGCATCATGCCGATGGCGTACACCACGATACCGGCGTTCACGTTGCCCTCGGGGATGATGTGGCTGACCAGGTCAGAGATCACATCGCCGACACCGGCAGCGGTGAAGACGGAGCCAAGGCAGGCCAGCAGCATGGGCAGCATGGACAGGGGGCCCACGGTGGACAGCATGCGCTCGGAATCGTTCAGGAAGGTGGAGGGCTTGTTGTCGCGGTTCATGATCATCAGCAGGATGATGGCCACGAGAACGCCCAGAGCCACGCCGTTCAGGGCGGACAGGCCGATGCCCATGCCGGTGATGGCGCAGACGACGGCCAGCACGCCGATGCTCAGGGTGGGGACAAAGATCTTCATGCCGATCTTCTCATAGGTGGCCTCGGTCTCGGCCTTGGTGGCGGCAGAGACAGCGCCCTTCTTGACCTTCTTGAGGATGGCGGGGATGCACATCACCACCACCAGGATGCCGCTCACCAGAGAGGGCAGCCAGCGGCCCAGGGCAAGCACGACGCCCAGCACGGCCCAGAAGATAAAGGTGCCCATGGGTTCCGGGTTCTCCTTATCCTTCAGGTTCTTCACACCGCAGTAGATGCACAGCAGGCCGATGATAAAGTAGATGATCTCCATCACCTTGGTGGACAGGCTGTAATCAGCACTCATAAAAAAGCTCATTCTTCTGTCCTCCCTTACTTATAGTACTTCTGGATCATCTTGCGATCCTTGATCACATAGAATACGATGGCGACCACAGTGGCAATGATGCACACGGGGATCTCGATGGCAGCCAGCTGGGCCAGCTCCACCTCGATGCCCAGGCCGGCCAAAGTGCTCTGCACCAGCAGGCCGCCGGAACCGCCCACGAACAGGACCTGACCGAAGAACCAGGTGATGTTCTCCATGCCGGAAGCCATACCCTTCAGCTCCTCGACATGCTCCTCATTGGGCTCATAGCCCTGTGCCACAATGGCACCTTCGGCCATGGGCATGATGACGGGGCGCACGAAACCGGCCACGCCGCCAAAGCCCACGTTGAAGGCTGCAAAGACCGAGCGCATCACGCCGTAGATGCCGATGACCAGACCGGAGGTGGCACCCTTGAACTTGCCGATCAGGGCAGCGGCTGCTTCACGCAGGCCGTTGCGCTCCAGCGTGCCGGTGACCAGCATCACGATGATGAAGATGGCCATGCTGCGGTTTGCCACAAAGGTGCTGCCCAGCGTTTCCAGCAGAGTGACCGGGCCCAGACCGCCAACCAGTGCAGTCACAACGGCTGCCACCAGAATGACCAGAATGGAGTCCAGCTTCAGTGCAAAGCCAGCGATGACGATGACAATGCCGAGTAGTTTTAGTAGTTCCATAATTGCCTTCCTTTATACTTATATTTTCCCGGCATCGTACCGCGCCCCGGCAGCCTGTGGGTCAGAGGGCCGCAGGGGAAAAGCCGTGTGCCGAAAAGACGAGAAGGGGGAAGAGCCTGCTCAGAGGCGGACGAAAGCCGCCAGCAGAGCCGAGAATGCGGCCGCCGTGATCCACAGCGGGACAAGGCGGCGGCGCAGGTGGGCGGCGATGTCGCACTGCTCCAGCACACCGGAGGACTTGAGGGGCACCACGGTGGTGGAAGCGGGCACGGCGGCCTCGCTGCCATAGGGATTTGAAGAGGTGAACTCGCCGGTGCCGTCCTTGGCCGGGCAGGCGTACACGCCGTACCAGGAAGCCAGGATGCCGCCCTTCCCGGCGGCGGCCTTCTGCACCCGTACCCGCTGCACGGTCAGTGCCTCGGCCCTGCGCTCCTCCACCATCAGATTGACGCGCATCATGTTCACAAGGTTCAGCACCGAGGACACGGCGATGAGCAGATCAAAGACCAGTACCAGAATGAGCAGCGGGTGCATGGGCAGTTCCCTCCAAAAGCGGTGCCGCAGCCCGCAGGCGGTGCAGCACCTTATAAAGTTAAGCATATTATAGCATAAAACCATCACAAAAGTAAATGAATCGCCCCAGATTTGCGTTTGCGAAGTGCAGCGGAGCAATGAAAGCCCCAGTGGGGCTTTTAAGCGACAGAGCGGTCTTGCGCCAGCAAGATGGAGGGGCCTCGCCCCGACAAGCTCCGGACGATGAGCGCAAAAAAATCCCCCGTTTCCCGAAAGAAACAGGGGAAGAATGCCTGTTGGCAGAAATTACTTGTTCAGGATGTACTCGTGGATGGCCTTGGCGGCAGCTTTACCGGCACCCATGGCCTTGATGACGGTAGCGGCACCGGTCACGGCATCGCCGCCGGCGTACACGCCGTCACGGCTGGTCTTGCCGTCGTCGCCGTCGGTGACGATGCAGCCGTGCTTGTTGGTCTCCAGACCCGGGGTGGTGGAGCGGATCAGGGGGTTGGGGCTGGTGCCCAGGCTCATGATCACGGTGTCCACGTCCAGCTCAAACTCGCTGCCCTTCTTCTCGATGGGGCGGCGGCGGCCGGAAGCATCGGGCTCGCCCAGCTCCATCTCCACGCAGGTGATGGACTTGACGAAGCCTTCGTCGTTGGCGTGGATCTCCACGGGGTTGCACAGGGTCTTGAAGATGATGCCCTCTTCCTCGGCGTG
>OGGV01001147.1_pt1 | contig 13580 bp, 8 predicted proteins | sample 1571301 | NCBI WGS metagenome assembly OGGV01 (sample SAMEA2582072, study PRJEB24529) | metagenome | biome: Human gut stool | place: China | collected 2011
AAAATAAGCAACTTTTGGTATTCAATGTGGTAGGTACTTATAATAGGGAAAAATCCCTTCCAATGAAACATTAATATTTTCATTTATAGGCTTTAAAAAACAAGAAGTGGCGGTAGGTGGCAAAAGCCAGTTGACGGTTACTTTGGCTGAAGAGTCGGTTGTTTTGGATGAAGTGGTGGCTATCGGATATGGTGTGGCTAAAAAAAGTAGTATTACCGGTTCTATCACAAGCGTGAAAGCCAAAGATTTGCCTAAAGCTGCCAATGTTTCTGTAAATAATATGTTATCCGGTAAAGCTTCGGGTGTACAAGTACTTCAGACTAGTGCCCAACCTGGGGGGGGGTGTCAGCATTGTTATCAGAGGAGCGGGGTCTGATAAAGCCGGGAACGAACCATTGTATGTGATTGACGGTTTTCCGGTAAATAACAGTAGTGTAGAACCTACAGAGGGAGATTATAGTGTCGGTAAAAGAGATCCGCTGAACTCGATAAATCCGAATGATATTGAATCAATTGAAATCTTGAAAGATGCGGCGTCAACTGCCATCTATGGAGCCAGGGCTGCAAATGGTGTAGTATTGATAACGACTAAAAGAGGCAGGGAAGGACGTACGAATGTCGATTTTTCATATACAGGCTCTGTCCAGCAGGTAGGACGCTATTTTGATATGCTTGATGCCAAAGGATTCATGGAATATTCCAATATTTTAGGTAAGGAACAATATCTGATTTCATCCAATATGTATCCTTATGGTCCGTTGGAACAGAATTTCTCAGGATACAAGCCTCTTTATAAGGCGAAGGAGATAGCGGAAGCTGGAAAAGGAACTGATTGGTGGGACGAAGTGACTCGGTTAGGAAATGTTCATGACGTTAATCTTTCAATATCCGGCGGAAGCAATAAAACTAACTTTTTGATTTCAGCGAATTATTTTAATCAAAAAGGTCTGGTAGTAAATTCGGAATTTGAACGCTTTACAGCCCGCCTGAATCTGGATCATAAAATTACTGATAATCTGAAGGTTGGAGTTTCGGCAACCGGTTCGTATATCGATAATGGTAATGTACAACTGGGTGAGGCTCAATGGCAGGCATCCGGAGTGTTGGTGGCAGCTTTGCAGATGAGTCCGGTCGCACCGATATATGACGCAACAGGAAGTTATTATATTAATCCGAAAGACGCCACTCTTCCTAATCCGGTGTCGTATCGCGAGATAGATGATAATACGATTCAGAAACGTCTGTTGGCTAACGCTTATGCAGAATACAGTCCGATCAAGAATCTGACATTTAAGACGAATGTAGGAATCGATAATAAATCGGGTTTGCGCAGTAGTTATCTGCCCACTACTTTCCTGCACGGGGCGGCTGCGAATGGAAAAGCAACTAAAGAAATTAAAAATAATATGGACCTTTTATTCAATTTGACAGCAAACTATAATGTTGTGTTTAATAAAAAACATAGCTTGGGGGTTCTGGTCGGATACGAATATCAGGAATTCGGTTATGACGGCTTCAGCGCTTTGGCTTCGAATATATTTACCGATGCGTTTGGAAGTAATAACTTGGGTGCCGCAGAGGGTACACCGACTGTAAAATCATATAAATCGCGAAATACGTTGGCTTCATATTTTGCACGTATGTCTTACAATTATAATGAGAAGTATATTGCAGGATTAACATTACGCCGTGACGGTTCGTCCAATTTCGGCTCCGGAAATAAATGGGGTTTCTTTCCTTCGATAGCTCTTGCATGGCGTGTGATACAGGAAGATTTTATGCAACCGCTTGATTTTATCAGTAATCTGAAACTAAGGACTTCTTTCGGACAAACTGGTAACAGCGGAATAGGTGACAGGGCATACGCATATTACGGACCGACGGAATTTCCTTACATGTTTGGAGATGCAATCGTTGTTCCTGCCAATAAAACTCAGTTGCCAAACAGCAAACTGAAATGGGAGACGACTACCGAATTTAATATTGGGTTGGATTATGGATTCTTGCAAAATAGAATCTCCGGTTCTATAGAATATTATAATAAAGTGGTAAGTGACTTATTGGCTTATAGAACACTTCCTATTTACAGTGAACTAAGAACAGTAGCCGATAATATAGGATCAACACAACTGAGCGGCTTCGAATTTGAACTGCATACGGTCAATCTTGACGGAAAGTTTAAATGGAAAACCGATTTTAATATTTCTACTTACACAGACCGTTGGCGGAAGCGTAATCCGGATGTAGTGCTTAATCCCTGGCAGGGCGTACACGACCCTATCCGTTCGCTTTATGGATACCAGACGGAAGGAATCGTACAAGTAGGGCAAGATGTCCCTCATATGGAAGGCGAACTGCCGGGCAACCTAATTTACAAAGATGTGAATGGTTTTGATGAAAATCATCAATTGACAGGAAAGCCTGACGGTAAGATAAACGATGCCGATATTGTATTTCTGGGAAGTACTGATCCTGGTTTCACATTCGGATTTGGCAATACATTCGAGTATAAGGGCTTCGACCTAAATATATTTTTCTATGGTATGGGTGACCGTGTTTTGATGAATTCAAACAAAAATAAATATTTGCTGGATGCCCAACGTTTACCGTCCAGCGACTGCAATATGATGACTGATGTCAGTAAGCTTTTTCTTTCTACAAAACCGAGTAATTCATATCCGGGTATTGCGCCTAACCCTTATCAGGGAAACAGTGATTATTTGATTGAAGACGCTTCTTTTATCCGGTTGAAAAATGTCACTTTGGGGTATACATTCCCTAAAAAACTCTTTAACAATAAATTGAATATGAGAGTTTACGTGGATGCGCAAAACTTATTTTTAATTACCGGATATTCGGGTGTAGATCCTGAAATGGATAGTTTAGGTGCTTATCCGAACGCGAAAACATTTTCATTTGGGATTAGTCTCGGATTTTGACAAATATATAATGTTGCCGTTAATAAAAAAATCAAATATAAATAAATCATGAAAAATAAATTATATATATCGTTATTTGCATTAATGTCACTTTTTCTAAGTGGATGTGAGGGGGCATTAGAACCTTCGATATATGATAAGCTGACTGAAGATAATTTTCCTATGACAGAGAAGGATGCCGCTACCTTGGTTTATTCGGTATATTACCAGTTCAGAGGGGGGGAGTGGAACAGGTATAATTCAGCTAATAACTCTCGTTTGGTACAGGGACTGATGGCTACGGATGAGTTTACTTGCCATTGGCCGGGTTATTGGGGAAGCCCATTTTATTTTACCTGGCGTCCTGATGAGTTTCCTTTTTCGGACATGTATTATGCTTTTGTGCCTGCTGTAACCACGGCCACAGCTGCTATTGCCCAATTGCGCAAAATGTCTCATGTCTTAAATCCTGATGTATTGGCGCGTTATATTGCCGAAATTAAGGTGGCTCGTGCCTATTTTATGTATGATTTGTATAATCTTTATGGTCCTGTGTCGGTGATTACCAAAGAAGAAGATGCTGTTAATATTAATGATTACAAATATCAGCCGCGCCCTACGAATGAAGAAATGGTGAAGTTGATTGAGGCCGATTTGACAGAGGAAATCATAAACACATTGCCGGTGAAATGTGCGGATAGTGAGTTCGGGCGTCTTACACAGGGAGCGGCTATGATGTGTCTGCTCAAACTTTACCTTCATGAGAAAGATTGGAATAACGTAAAGAAATATGCAGAGAAAATTATTGGATTGGATGTATATGAATTGCAGAAAGATTATAAAAGCATCTGGTCTATTGACAATGAAAGAAATGCGGAAATCATTTTCGCTTTAGCATGTAAACCTACTCCTGAAGGAGTGGCTAATAATTTCAGGGCACATGTTTTGCCACCGGACTGGAAATCGCCTAACGGATATGCGAGTGAAGGATGGAACGGGTATAAAGTGCCTTGGCAGTTCTATGACACTTTTGACCCAGCTGATAAAAGGTTGGAAACATTAGTGCGTTACTATACGAATACGATTGATGAGACAGTGGATGCCCGGAAGACATTGTATGGGGCTTTACCTTTGAAATATTCTGAAGACCCGGCAGGTACGGGAGTTAATCAGGGAGTCGATTATGTAGTTTATCGGTATGCAGATGTATTGTTGGCTTTGTCCGAAGCATTGAACGAATTGGACGGACCTACACAATCTTCTATTGACCTGATTAATAACGTGAGAGAAAGAGCCTTTGAACCGGATAAGCCTATTGCTTTAAAAGATTTCCCCGATAAAGAATCTTTGCGGGATTATATTTTACAGGAAAGAGGTTGGGAACTTTATTTTGAAGGTAACCGTCGGGAAGATTTGATAAGGCATGGAAAATTCATTGAATATGCCAATGATCCAGACCGTATGGGAAAAGTTAGACCTAAAAATCCTCAACAGAATGCAAAGCCGCATCATGTATTATATCCTATTCCGAACAAAGCAATTGTGGAAAGTAAAGGAGTGTTGAAACAGAATGAGGGTTATTAATGAAATAAGTATATATAAATCTGAATATCAATTAAATAAATGTTTAATATTAAATTTTAGTATCATGAAAAGGAATTATTTGAAAGGTTTGTTTTTTGTATTTGCAACATTTGCGTTGGTAGCATGTGGTGGAGACGATGCTGTCACTGACGACGGCGAAAACGGTGATGGAGACGGTTCTGTGTTGACTGCAGATTTTGATTTTGTAGTAGAAGAAGGAACAGGAAAAGTTACATTCACAAATAAATCTACTAATGCCACAGAATATGAGTGGGAGTTCGGTGATGAAGATGAGGGTTTCTCAAGTGAAAAGAATCCAGTTTATACGTATGCCAAAGGGGGCAATTATTCTGTGACATTAACTGCTTTGGATGCTAAGGGAAATTATAAGGATAAAACGCGTACGGTTGAGGTGGCTCTTTCCAAACCGGAAATTAGTATTACGATAGACAATGAATTCGATGATTGGGAGAATATTCCCTGGCGGGATGATATTACTCTGGACGGAGGTTTGAAGAAAATTAAAACCGCGGCTACAAATAATACTTTGTATGTGCATTTAAGAGGAGATAAGGAATTGTACACTACTGCTAGAAAAATTACTGCTGCGTTAGACTTGGATTATAATCTTGATACAGGATTTCCTGAGTCACGCTATAAGGATGGTAAATCAGGAGCGGATGCAATGCAGGAAATAGCAGGCTTCCACGTATGGGGCTGGAGAGCCGAACAGCAGAAAATAGGATGGGACTGGATTAAGGATGGCTGGATAGAATGGGTTTCTAAAGTTGTCGGAGATGAAATCTGTATGGAATGGAAATTGGATTTAACTTATGCAAGAACGCAAGTCTTGACTAATAATGAGGTATTCCAAGTACCAAGTATTTCTGACTTCTCTCAATTTGCAACCACTGTGTCCGATGAATATATCAGAATGTATATCTGGCTTAGAGATGATTCTTGGGCTTATGTCGGTCAGGCTCCGGCTCCGGGTGAAGTGCCTTTCACTATCAAACTTAATGAATATGTAGAGAAAGAAAAGTAACTGTTATTTTCTAGGTAAAAGTTTTTTCAGGATATAAACTTAGAAATATATTGTTTAGCTATGGGCGGAGAATGTTTTGTTAAGTGTACCCCCAATTATGTAATAAACATTCTTCCGCCCAATTTCTCATTAAAATATTCAATATCAACTTTTATTGTTTACTTCAAAATAAGAATAAAATGAAGAAGATTTTTATAAGAACTCTATTTATTGCTGCATTAGTGATGTCGGCGATGTCGTGTGACAGTGATGACGACGGTGAAGAAATAAAAGGAGCGGATGCTGATTTTGTGGTAAATTTCGATTTAGATGCAGAGAGTAATCTAAAAAATCCCTACATGGGATGGACGCTTTATTCGGAAGGCGGGCAAGTGACTGATAGGCCGGCTGCTTATTGGGCACTGCAGGACGAAGCAGCACAAAAATATGCAGGTGTCTATTATATTCGTTGGCGTTGGTCGGATTTGGAACCTGAAGAAGGAAAATATGCATGGGAGCATAATGAAGACTTTAAAGGATTGGTGCAAGGTGCTCTTGAACGCGGATTGCGTCTGGCTTTCAGAATATATGTAAACGGACGTGACAATTTGCGGGCAGCTACCCCTGATTATGTATTGGATGGGGCTGAAACTTATGAAGTGCCGCCCGGACATCAGACTCCTTACGCGGATGATGAATTTTTCCTTGAGAAATATACGAAGTTTATCGAAGCTTTTGGGAAGAAGTTCAACGACCCTGCTATTGTAGACTATGTAGATAGCTACGGCTTGGGTTTCTGGGGCGAAGAACATAATATAAAATACAAGGACGTAAGCAAGAAGTATGAGAGTCATAATCGTATTGTGAGAGCATACGAGAAAGCATTTGATAAAGTTATCAATGTAATTAATTTCGGAGTGCGTGATGACAAACAGGAAAAGGTGGTATATGACGAGCTGGGATTTACGTCGAGACGGGATGGCTACGCAAGTTCATATTTTCCTGTTTCACAGCAGCAGCAATTAGTAGCTCATTTTCCGGCAACACCTATTATCGCTGAAGCTTGTTATTGGGGAGGAACGATTATTGGAAATGTAGAAAACGGTAAATGGAGTAGTTGGGGAGTATATTACAAAGATGTTGTAGAGCTGGCTTTAAAAACGCATGCCAACTATCTGGACTTGCGGACACCTACCGAAACGGCGCGTTATTTGTCTGATGCGAGAAATGAGGTGAAAAAATTCGTGTCACAGGGCGGTTATCGTATTTACCCGAAAACAGTCAGTGCGGTGATAAAGTCGGATAAATTAACCGTTGAGCACACCTGGTTAAATGTGGCAAATGGGGTGTTACCCAACAACAACATACATTTGGGATATAAATATAAGGTAGCATTTGCCGCGTTTGATGAAAACAATCAAATGGTAAAACAATGGATTTCTGATAGAATTGAAGTAAGTGAGTTGGTGGATTCAAAAGAAATCAAAGCATTGGATACATTTGATATTTCCGAACTACCCCAAGGTAAATATAAACTGGGCATTGCTATAATTAATACGCGAGAGAATGATTCGAAGGATATAAAACTAGCTATCAAACGTCCCAAGCTTATTAAAGATGAGTGGGTATTATTGGAAGATAATATTCTTGTCGGGACAAATTAGTGAATAAGTTATAGAATAATATTCATCGTTTCCTGTCATGGTCCGGAGAAATATATCCGTGCTGACGGGGGAATGGCTGATAATGAATTATTGGCCATATATCCTCCTTTTATAGTTTTCAATATACAAGAATTGTAAAAAATATGATAAAACATATATGTGTGATCATCAGCTGCATTTATCTGTCATCTTGCAGCTTTTTTTTCAATAAAGAAGAACAAACGACAAATTATATACCAGATACTACTCATAATCTTAAAAACCCGTATATGGGTTGGTCGCTTTATTCGGAAGGTAGAAAGCGTCATACTGACGGAAAAGAGTATTGGATACATCAGGATAGGGCTGCGAGAGAGAATGCCGGGGGATTTTATCTTCGTTGGAAGTGGGAGGATCTGGAACCCGAAGAAGGAAAGTATGCATGGGAGTGTGATTCTGTTTTTATAAATCTTATACAGGGTGCGTTGGACCGCAATTTGAGATTGGCTTTCCGAGCATTTGTGCATACAGGTACCCCAAAATATGTATTGGAGAAAGCGGCGACATACGAGCATTGGGGAAAACAGACACCTTATGCAGACGATGAGTATTTCCTTGAAAAATATACGAAGTTTATCGAAGCCTTCGGAAAGAAATTTAATGATCCGTCCATTGTCGATTACATAGACAGCTACGGTCTTGGCTGGTGGGGTGAAGAGCATAATATCAAATATAAAGATCCGGATAAAAAATATGAAACGCATGACCGGATTGTAAAGGCTTATGCCAAAGCATTTGATAAAGTTATTAATGTGGTTAACTTCGGGGTGCGTGATGACAGGCAAAAGAAAGTGGTATATGATGAGTTGGGATTTTCACCGCGTCGGGATGGTTATGCCAGCAAATGGTTTACCGAAGCCGACCAGAAAGCTCTGATTACGTATTTCCCCGATAAAGTTATTGTATCGGAGGCTTGTTATTGGGGCGATAATGACATCAGTTATCATATTAAGCAGGAAGGCAGGAAGCTATGGAATACATGGGCGGAGTATTATGAAGATGTGGTCAACCTGGCTTTGAAGACACATGCCAATTATCTGGATATGCGTACTGTTGCTGAAACCAGGCGTTATTTGGAAGATGCTCCGGCACAAGCGGAGAAATTCTTGAGTGATGGCGGGTATCGGATATTACCTGTTTCAATTTCTTTCTCAGTGGAAAAAGGAACACTGGATGTTGACCATACATGGACTAATATGGGAGTCGGCGTATTACCGAATAATAACAGGAACTTAGGCTTCAAATATAAGGTAGCTTTTGCTTTATTTGACGAGGAGAATAATTTAGTCCGGAAGTGGCTTTCGGAAAATATAGAGGTGAGTGAGCTGGTAAATGGAAAAAAGATAAACGTTTCAAATGCCTTTGATACTTCAGAGCTAGAGAGTAAAAAATATAAGTTGGCTGTAGCTGTTATTAATACTCGTGAAAATGATTCGAAAGATATTACATTGGCTGTGGAGAACGCTGTCAAGGTAAAGGATGAGTGGATTCTGGTGGATTATGTAAGAATAAAATAGTAGGTAAAGATAATAAAAATTGAATTGACGATGAATATGATAAAATCAATAACGTTGGTTGTGATAACGGCTTCGTTGGTTTCTTGTAATATAAAGAAGAAGACAAAGCAAAAGGAAAAAAGACCCAATATAATTTTTATTTTTAGCGACGATCATGCTTATCAAGCCATTAGCGCTTATGGAGGTAGGCTGAAAGACTATGCTCCTACCCCTAATATTGATAGGATTGGTGCGGAAGGGATGCGCTTTGACCGTTGCCTGGTGACAAATTCAATCTCAGGACCTTCGCGTGCTGTTGTGCTTACAGGTAAATATGGTCACTTGAACGGTTTCATGTCGAATGAAGACGGCGGAGTATTCGACGGTTCGCAACAAACTTTTCCGAAGTTATTACAACAAAATGGTTATCAGACGGGAATAGTAGGAAAATGGCATTTAGGTTCGGAACCTACGGGTTTTGATTATTGGGAAGTACTGGTAGGTCAGGGGCATTATTATAATCCGGTTTTCCTGAAAGAGAGTGGAGAATATACGGAAACAGGTTATGTGACAGAGATTATTACTGAAAAAGCAAAAACATGGATCGAACAGGCAAAGAAGAGCGATAAGCCGTTTATGTTGATGATGCAGCATAAAGCTCCTCACCGGGAGTGGAAGCCGGGACCGAATGAGTTGTCACTCTACAAAGATGTGGTATTTCCGGAACCTGCAAACTTGTTTGATAAATATGAAAATCGAGGCAGGGCAGCTAAAGAGCAGGATTTGTCGTTAGAAAAAACTTTGCGTTTGGCGGAAGATTTGAAAATATACGGTAAGGAAGGGACGGAGGCTATCAGACGTTTCAATACGGAACAAAGGGCTGCCTGGGATAAAGTGTATGAACCGATTATTGCGGACTTCCATTCTAAAGATTTGAAAGGTAAAGAACTGTTGAAATGGAAGTATCAGCGGTATATGCAGGATTACCTGGCTTGTGTTGCTTCGGTGGACAAAAGTGTGGGGCAGATTCAGGAATACCTTAAAGAAACAGGGTTGGACGAAAATACGATTGTGATTTATTCATCCGACCAAGGTTTCTATTTAGGTGAGCATGGCTGGTTTGACAAGCGTTTTATGTATGAAGAATCGTTGAAGACACCCTTGCTTATCAAGTGGCCGGGGGTAATTAAACCGGGTTCGGTGAACACTGACTTGGTGTCTAATCTGGACTTTGCAGAGACTTTTCTTGAAATGGCGGGAGTAAAAGTACCGAAAGACATGCAAGGAAAAAGTCTGCTTCCTCTGCTTGAGGGAAAGACGCCGGAAGATTGGCGCCGAGAACATTATTATCATTATTACGAATACCCGAGCTGGCACATGATCAAACGACACTATGGCATTACTACTGAGCGCTATAAACTGATTCATTTTTATTATGATGTGGATGAATGGGAATTGTATGACTTGAAAAAAGACCCGGATGAGATGTGTAATGTTTACGATGACGAGAGCTATGCAGAGGTAAAGAAGGAACTCCACTTACGTTTGGAACGTTTACGGGAAAAATATGGGGATTCGGATGAACTGACGAAGCAGTATTTGGATAGTTCGTTGAAAAAACTGTACCATATGCAATAGTCCGCTTCGAGTGAAAATAAATATTAATCAGAACATTTTTATTATGTATAGTAGTATAAAGTATGTATGGGCATTTGCAATCTTATTGCCAGTACTTGCCGGATGTGTTCCGCAGGAAGTGAGTCTGTTGCCAAAACCTCAAAGTCTAGAAGGAAGTAAAAACAGCTTTAATGTAAAGTCAGGTTTCAAGATTGAAGTTACGGATGAAAAGTTGGATGAGACATCTGCTTATCTGGCTGCCTTTGTTGACGAATGGAACGAATATATATGCAAAGATAAACAACTGGATGAGTCGGGAGCATTACCGGTTTCATTGGCGTTAGATAAGATAGGGAACGATAATCCGGAAGCTTATGAGTTGTCTGTGGATAAATCGGGGATAATGATTAAAGCCAATTTTCCTCAAGGTTGTTTTTATGGGATTCAGACTTTACGGCAATTGGTTAAAAGGGACAATGGGGTATTAACTCTTCCACAAGTGAAAATCTGTGATTATCCTGATTTTGGCTGGCGTTCATATTTATTGGATGAGGCCCGTCATTTTTATGGGAAAGAGTTCGTCAAAAAGATGTTGGACGAGCTGGCAGCATTGAAAATAAATAAGTTTCATTGGCATCTGACAGACGATGCGGGTTGGAGAATCGAGATTAAAAAATATCCGAAACTGACAGAAATTGGTGGGTTCCGTAATGATACCGAGATAGGGACTTGGGAGAGCGGCAAACGTTCGGGCAAGCCTCATGGTGGTTTTTATACACAAGATGACATTAAGGAGATTATTGAATATGCGCGTTTACGGCATATACAAGTGATTCCTGAAATTGAAATGCCGGGACATGCCAGTGCCGCTATTGCCGCTTATCCTTGGTTAGGGATTTTGGGTGAGTTGAAGGAAGTTCCGGCGGTATTCGGCAAGCATAAGGATAGTTATAATATAGCTTCTCCGGAAGTGATCACTTTTTTACAGGATGTGTTGGATGAAGTATGCGAACTGTTTCCTTCCGAAGTAATTCATGTGGGAGGTGATGAAGTGCTTTTTGCCACATGGAGTGCGTCGGAGGAGATGAAGAGTTATATGAAGAAAAACGGATTAAACAGTCCGGCTGATGCACAGATTAAATTTACGAATGACATGTCCAATTATCTGGAGAGCAAAGGTAAGCGTATGATGGGATGGAATGAAATTATGGGGAAGAATGTGCACAATTTTGAGAATACGGAGGATTATGGACAGGTGGCGACTACTTTGTCGAAAAAGACTGTCATTCATTTCTGGCGGGGTGAAGTGGAGCTTATCACGGAAGCGGCGCAGAAGGGTTATCAAATAGTAAACTCTCTTCATACGGACACTTATCTCGATTATGATTATGAGAAATCACCGTTGAAGCATATGTATCAGTTTTCACCGATTCCGGAAGGGCTGGAGAAACAGTATGAGAAGAATATCATAGGTGTTGGTGTGCAGATGTGGACGGAATGGCAACCCACTTACAAAAATGTGGAATATCAGACTTTTCCACGTATTGCGGCTGCTTCCGAGATAGCCTGGTCCGGTGCGGGCGATTATGATGATTTTCTGGTGCGATTGAAAAATTATAGTACAAACTGGACGGCAAGAGATATTAATTTTCCTGTTGAGGAGATTAAGTAGCCGGTGATAATCTGTTGATTGTGGATTTATATTAAAATGAATAGTTATGAGACTTAGATTAATCATATTTTTTTCTATTTTCCTTTCTGTCGTGCACGCTCAACAGAATGATTGGGAAAATGAAAGAGTGTTTGCTATAAATAAAGAGAACCCTTATTCGACGTTTTATACTTACGGGGATGAGACGTCAGCTTTCAAGAATGAACCGTCGTCTTCCGGGTATTATATGCTGCTGAATGGAGACTGGAAGTTCAACTGGGTCAGAAAGCCGACGGACCGTCCGGTCGATTTTTATAAGGAGAATTATGATATTTCTGCCTGGAAAACGATAAAAGTACCTTCAAACTGGGAATTAAAGGGATATGGAATTCCTATTTATATAAATACCCGTTATGAGTTTGAGCCAAAGAATCCTCAACCACCGTACGTGCCCGAAGACTGGAATCCGGTCGGTTCGTACAGGCATACATTTTATTTGCCGGAGAATTGGCGGGAAAGGCAGGTATTTATTCATTTCGGGGCTGTGAAATCAGCTATGTATCTTTGGATAAACGGAAAGAAAGTGGGATATTCCCAAGATTCCAAGACACCTGCCGAATTTGATATAACTCCGTATATCAGAAAAGGGATGAATACGCTTGCTCTTGAAGTATATCGGTTTAGCGACGGTTCATATCTCGAATGCCAGGATTTTTGGCGTCTCAGTGGTATTGAAAGGGATGTGTATTTATATTCTACTCCTAAGGTTCGCATAAGGGATTTTTTCTTCCGCCCCAATTTGGACGAGGACTGTATCAATGCTTCTCCGGCCATTGATGTGGAGCTTAAAAATCATACTTCTAAAAAGGGTGTTTATTTTTTGCAGGCTAAGTTGTATGATGACAATAACGTGGTGTGGATGCAGGAGAAAGAAGTTAAGATGTCGGGCAAGCGCGAGCGAATTCGCTTTTCGGGCGGCAGGCTGGAACCCAGACTGTGGAGTGCGGAAATACCTAATCTTTATAAAATGTTGTTGACATTGAAGGATGATAAGGGTGTTGTGATGCAATCGGTTTCGGCCGATGTTGGTTTCAGAAGGGTTGAAGTGAAGGGTGGACAGTTGTTGGTTAACGGGAAGGCGGTTTTGATAAAAGGTGTGAACCGTCACGAACATGACGAGTTCGAAGGTCATGTAGTCTCTGTGGAATCAATGCTGGAAGATATTCGCCTGATGAAACAGAATAACATCAATGCGGTGCGTACATGTCATTATCCCAATGACCCGATGTGGTATGAATTATGTAATAAGTATGGCCTCTATGTGGTGGATGAGGCGAATATCGAATCCCACGGGATGGGCTATGGTGAGAGAACTCTGGCAAAAGTAGACTCATGGTTAGGTGCTCATATGGACCGTACGGAACGTATGGTTGAACGGGACAAGAATCATCCGAGCATTATCATCTGGTCGTTGGGAAATGAAGCCGGCGACGGACCTGTTTTCGAAGCTACATCAAAATGGGTTCGGGAGCGTGACCCTTCGCGTCCTGTTCAGTATGAACGGGCAGGGGAAAGGGCTCATACGGA
>OGGV01001164.1_pt1 | contig 13410 bp, 9 predicted proteins | sample 1571301 | NCBI WGS metagenome assembly OGGV01 (sample SAMEA2582072, study PRJEB24529) | metagenome | biome: Human gut stool | place: China | collected 2011
TCTCCAGTTCCTTCGACTTTCCAGCGGTAGCGATAATGAATGCACCTCCAAACAATAATCCATAGTGTTGCAATATTTGGCATAGAAAACGCGGCCGCCCATGTTTCAGGACAGCCGCGCAAAATTCACTCAAAAGCGCAGTTCGCACAAAACGAACCGGTTTTTCGTATAGCCCGGAGGATGTTGCCCCTCACAAGGCGAGCGCGGCCAGGCCGTAGCTGCTTTCTTTACCGGAACAGTTTACCACACCCGGCAAAGCCTGTCAAGCATTTTTATGTGATTTTGCAGAAAATTATCCCAACCTCTCAGTCTGCTTCGCAGACAGCTCCCCTGATAGGGGAGCCCTTGGCAGGCCGGGCAAGCCCTGCTATCCGCATAGGCCCAATTGGGCGAAGGCACCGGGCCCTGTTCTCCTTGGCAGCAGTTGCGGGACTGCGCTCTAACAGGGATGCTGGGCCAGCAACCGTGAATCTCGGCAGCGGAGCCCGGCCGTTTACGAATACGAAAAACTTTGCTCGTCCAGTACGACCATCACCGACTCGCCAGTGGTCGTCCTCCCTCTGTCGCTATTCGCGACATCTCCCTCCGGCCGGAGGGAGTCTTTCCTACCAGGGAAGCTGGCGAGCCGTAGGCGAGACTGAGAGGTTTATACCTCGATCAGCCTTCCCAGTTCCAGCGAATAGATGCCCTTATAGGTCACCTTCTTCGGCGCAAAGCGCTTGTCGATGGCGAGGGCGTACAGGTTGAGCTGGGCGCGGTAGGCGGCGAGGAAGTCAGCCTCGGTCTTGCGGCGGTCGGTCTTATAATCCAGCAGTTCGAGATGGTCCGGGAAGACGAGCACGATGTCCGCAATGCCCTGCACGAGGACGCTGGCCTTTGCCGCTTCGCCCTCCGGGGCCGCGCTGCCCTGTGCAGCCAGCACCGCCGAGGCGGGCAGAGCCGTGATGAAGGCCAGCTCCCGCAGCACGGCATCCGCCGCACAGATGCGGGCAAAGGCATCGCTCTCGGCAAAGCGGCGGATGCGGCGGACGTCCAGCTTTTCCGCGATCTCCGGCGGGGTCAGCTGCACGGCCACCTGACGGTCCCGTTCGGCGCAGATAGCCTCATCGAGGGTGCCGGATGCCTTTGCAGCAGCAAGGGCGGCAAAGTCGGCATGTTCGAGGAAGGCATGCAGCGCCGTGCCCATCTCTGCGGCCGTCAGGCCGTCTTTGGAGAGGAAGCCGGGGCGCTCCAGTGTCGTCTGCTCCCGCTTGTGCACGATGCTCGTGACGCTGACCTTGGCGGGCACTGCCGCCAGCGAAGCCGCCGGGTACTGCCAGGCAAAGCCCTGCCGCAGCTGTTCCGTCAACACCGGGTCGGCGGCGGGGGCTTCCGGGGCTGGGATTTCTTCCGCAGCGGGCTGGAGCTCTTCCGGAGCCTCTTCAAAGGAAATCGCGATGGTGCTGCGGGTGTCCGCAAACGGCAGTTCGAGGTTCTCGGCCAGGCGGCGCAGCGGCCCGCCGTTGGGGTGGACGAGCAGGGCCGTGCGCAGCCAGTCGGCGAAGCTGTTGGCCTGCCGGTTCAGCGTCTCCCCTGCGCCCGCCGCGAGGAAGGCCGCCGCTTTCGCCAGCGGGTTGGTCGTTTTGGTCATGCCCAGCGGGATGGTCAGGATCAATTTGTCCTGTGCGCGGGTGAGCGCCACATACAGCAGGCGCATCTGCTCGCTGCGCAGTTCGGCGGCGTGGACATTGGCCAGCGCCGCGTAGGCCGCCGTTTTATAGGAACCTTCGCCATCTTCGGGGCGCAGACGCAGCCCTGCCCCGTACACCCGGTGGAGCAGCACCGGCTGGCGGGTATCGGCGGCATTGAACCGCCGGGCCGTATCCGCCACAAAGACCACCGGGAACTGCAGGCCCTTGGAACGGTGGATGGTCATGATGGTCACACAGCCGGGGCGGGAGCCGCCGGGCACGGTCTCCTGCCCGGTGGAGCCTGCCTGCGCGGCGGCATCCATGGCGCGGATGAGGCCGGAGATGCCGTTTGCCCCGGCCCCGGCGCAGAAGGACGCGAACCGCCGGGCATCTTCCCGGCGCTTGGTGCCGTTCTCCATCACGCCCAGCGCGGCCAGATAGCCCGTGGACGCAAAGATCTCTTCGAGCAGCTGTTCCACCGGCACGCTCCGGGCCATCCGGCGCAGCTCGGTCAGCCGGGCATAGAACGCCCGGACTTTCTGTTCAAAGGGGCTTTCTTCGGCGCTGTTCACGGTCAACAGCAGTGCCCCGTACAGGCTCATCCGCTGGCGGTGCTGCGGTGCAGGCGTCTCCCCTGCCGCCTCCTGTGCGGCACGGCGGGCCTCGTCCTGCTGTTTCTGCAATTCCTCCGCGCGGGCACGGAGGCGGACCAGGTCGTCATCCGTAAAGCCGAACAGCGGGCCCAGCATGGCGGCGGCAAGATAGATATCCTGCGCCGGGTTGTCGATGACCTTCAGCAGCGCGATCAGGGGCCGGATGTGGGGCGCATCCAGCAGATTTTCGCGGGCGTCCGCATAGACCGGGATGCCGTGGGCGGTCAGGGCTTCCACATAGGCCGGGAAGTCGCCGCGCGCTGCCAGCAGGATGCAGCAATCCTCGTACTGCACCGGGCGGGTGGAGCCGCCGTCCCGCACCTGCTCCCCGGAGGCCATCAGGGCTTCGATCTTCCGGGCGATGCACTCTGCGTCCGTCTCGGCGGTGTCGTCGGGCAGGAAGCAGGCCTCCACGCTGCCCGCATATTCGCCCGGTGCGCCGCAGACCAGCCGCTGACCGTCGCCGTAGGCCGTATCGCCCAGGGCGGGGGTCATGAGCTGCTCAAACAGGAAGTTGATACCCCGCACCACTTCCGGCGCACTGCGGAAGTTCGCATCCAGCGCCAGCAGCGCGTTCTGGCCGGGCGTTCCTTCCGCCGGGCGGGGGCGGGCCGCGCCGCCGGGCAGGAGCGGCCAGGCATCCAGCTTTTCCCGGAAGATGCTGGGGTCTGCCTGCCGGAAGCGGTAGATGCTCTGTTTCAAATCGCCCACAAGGAAGAGGTCGTCCCCGGCGGGCGAAGCCAGACAGCGGTAGAGTGCGTCCTGTAAGGCGTTGGTGTCCTGATACTCGTCCACCATGACGGCCGCGTAATTCTGCCGGATGGTCTCGCAGAGCGGGGTGGGGGTGCCGTCCGGGCTGCGGAGGAGCCGGAGCGCCTGATGCTCAAAGTCACTGAACTCCAGCAGCTTCCGCTCCTGCTTTTTGGCCGCAAAGCGGGCATCGAACGCCCGCACGGCGGCAAACAGGGCCCGCAGGCGGGGCAGGGCGGCGGCGCGGTCGGCTTCGGCCTCGTCCTCACTGCAAGAGATCAGTTCCAGGATCTGCCCGAACAGCGCAGCCGCTTCGTCGGCGCGGGTCTTGACGGCGGCTTTGTGCTCTCCGGTCAGCCGCTTCTTCATCCCCTTCAGGCCGGGCATCGGCTCCATGCCGAGCACATAGGGGGTGAGCCGGTCGTAGAGCGGGGTCCACTCCCCTGCTTCGGCCAGACGCTCCACCTCGCCCAGCAGCGCAGCGGCCGCTTCGAGCCGTTCCAGCGGTTCGGCGAATTTATCGTTGACGCCTGCCACAGCCTTGGCGCGGGCGGCATCGGTCTTTCCTTTATTCTCGGCCTCGATGCGGGCCAGGACGAGGTCTTCTTTGCAGTCGTTCCAGGCGGCGCAGAACAGCTCCCGCCCGGCTCTGGCAGCGCGGGCTGCCTCGGCCAGCAGCAGGTCGTGCCAGCAGGTCGCATCGAATCCATGCCCGGCCTGCCACGGTTCCAGAAATTCATCCAGCTTGCGGTCGTAGTCGGGCAGGGCGCGGAGAAAATCGTAGACGTGCAGGATGGTATCCCCGGCGGCTTTGTCGCTGCGGCCCTTGCCGTAGAGGTCTGCAAAGGCGCAGAAATCCGGGTCGGCATAGGCCTGTTCCAGCGTTTCGGCCAGCGCCGCCGCGCGCAGGGCCGCCACACTGCCGGGGTCGGCGGGGGAAAAGTCCGGCGGGATATCGAGGGCCTGGAAGTGCTTGCGCAGAAGGTCCAGGCAGAACGCATCAATGGTGCAGATGGGGGCGCGCTGCAGCAGCATCCGCTGGCGGCGCAGGGCCGTGTTGCCGGGTTCGGCCTGGCTGCGGCGGAGCAGCGCCTGCCCGATGCGGGCCCGCAGCTCGGCTGCGGCCGCGTTCGTAAAGGTGACGATGAGCAGTTTGTCGGCATCCATGGGGCATTCCGGGTCGGTGATGAGCCGGACGGCGCGTTCGGTCAGCACCGCCGTCTTGCCGCTGCCCGCAGCCGCACTGACCAGCAGCGCACCGCCTCGGTCGTCGATGGCGGCCTGCTGGGCGGTTGTCCATTTGGGTTCGCTCACGGCTGTTCCTCCTTTCCTTCTTCCGGCGGGGTCTCAGGGACTTCAAAAGGCTTGGCCGGGGCATCCAGTGCCCGCTCGCCGATGCCGTTCTCGTGGCAGCAGATGAAGCTGTAATCGCACCACAGGCAGGGGCTTCGGCCCGTGACCAGCGGTTCGGCGGCGATCTGCCCGCCGTAGAGCTGCTCCCCCATCCGGGTCACGAGGTCGTCCAGATGCAGCCGGATGCGGTCGAGCTTGGCGCTGTCGGCGCGTTTGTCCTTCTGGTAGGGGCTGGGCACACCGCGCAGATACGAGAAGGGCAGATACCGCCCCGTCTCGTCGGCGTCCATGGCTCGGAACAGCTTCTGCTCGTCCCGCACCAGGCCGTCCAGCTTGTACTCCACGCTGCGGGCTGCGTTGGCGCGGGTGGTGTTCTCCGGGGCCGGGTCGGCCAGCAGATACAGAACGCCCGCCGGTTCCGCCCCGGTAAAGCGGCCGCTGCCGTCCCGCGTCAGGCTGAACAGATAGAGCAGCATCTGGCAGTCGAGGCCGCAGTAGACCTCTTTCAAATCCAGTTTTTTGCTGCCGGTCTTGTAGTCCACGACCCGCACCCAGCGGGTGCCATCCTCCTCGACCCACTCGTCAGCGCGGTCCACGGTGCCCACCAGCTGGACGGTCCGCCCATCCGAGAGATGATAGGTCTGGGCGCGGACGCCGTCCCCGCCGCTGCCGATCTTCAACTCGCAGGCCACAGGCCGGAAGCTGGATTGGCGCTGTTCATCCCGCAGGTAGCACAGCAGGCTCGCCATGCTCTTTTTCAGGCGGGAGAGCAGGTAGGCAAAACGGGCTGTGTCTTCGGGCAGATAACGGCGGGCGTATTCGTCCACCAGAAGCCCCGCCAGCTCCGCCATGGCGTCGTCGTCCAGCTCGATGAAGGGAGCCAGCATGGCGGCGCAGGGGTTGTCCGGCGCAGGGTCCGGGTCCAGCGCCATCTGCAGCACCCAGTGCATCAGGCTGCCGCTCTGGTCAGCCGAAAGCTCAGCCCGGCGGCGGGGGCGCAGGCCCAGCACGTACTGCAAAAAGTAGCCGTACCGGCAGGTATAATATTTTTCCAGCTGGCTCGGCGAGATGCGCAGCCGCCGGCCCAGCAGTTCTTCCAGTGCATCCAGGTCGCTGACCTGCCGGGGCGAAGCGTCCGCCATCCGGCGCAGCAGCTTCAGGCCCTCCGGCTCCTCGCCGCCGGGGGTGCGCAGGGCCTCGGTCAGGCTGGCGCGTTCCGTTCCGGTCAGGGGCCAGCCGCCGCCCAGGCAGTCGAGGCCGTCGGCAGGGGTCGCGGCCAGGTCGGGCAGAGCCAGCTCCGGCGGAGCCGGTTCCAGCGCCTCCACGATCGGCTCCAACGCCGCGCAGAGGGTCTGCCCCTGCCCCTTGGGCCAGCTCAGCCACAGCCCTCTGGCCGGGGCGGTGAGCGCCTTATAGAAGCAGACCTGCTCGCGGACCACCCGGTTCTCAAAGCAGTCGGGCAGGTCGATCTTCTGCGCCATCAGGGCGTCGCGGTCGGCGTGGGTCAACAGGCCCGTCTCGCCGGGGGCCGTGGGGAACTCGCCCTCGGCAAGGCCCAGCACGAAGACATAGTCCGGCTCGTCCAGCCGCATCTTGCCCGCGCTGGCCAGCACCACGGCGTCCAGCGTCTGCGGGATGTGCCCCAGGTCGGACGAGCGCAGCAGCAACCCGAACAGGTCTTCGTATTCGGCCACCGTCACGGTCTGCTCGCCCAGCAGGCGGGCCATCTCGTCCAGCAGCTCCATGACCACGTTCCACTCGCGGGCGGCCTCTTCCGCCGCCGGGATGCCCCGCGCCGCGCGGATGGCTTCCACCTGCGCTGCCTGCTGCTCCTCTGCGCCCAGCTCTCTGAGGCAGAAGTAGAGCGCACGGCTGATGGCCTCGGCGTTGGCGTTCCGTACCTTGCCGCGCAGGGCATCGGCGGCGTTCACCAGCAGAGCGCGGGCCTTTTCGGCATCGGACAGGTTCCGGGCGTCCTCTTCGGTCAGCTCCCGATCGCCGAAGCCTTTGGGGTCGTTCCGAAACGCTGCCCGCCATGCCGCCGCATTGGGCGACCAAGTATAGGCGTAGTTTTCGAGGGCGCAGACCTCTTCTTCGGTCAGGGCGCACAGGCCCGTTTTGGCCAGCGTGGTCAGATTCTCGGTCAGGTCGGCCCCGCGGGCCAGCGCCAGCAGTGCCCGGACCGCCGTGGCCGGGGCGCTGAACTCCGGGGTGGTCGGCTCATCGCAGTAGAGCGGGATGCCCGCCATCCGGAACTCATACCGCACGGCGGCGCGGTACTTGCCGATGTCGCGGCAGACCACCGCGATCCTGCCGCACCGCACCCCCTGCCGCATCAGGCGGCGGATGGCACCGGCGGCGGCACGGGCCTCCTCTTCCCGGCTGGGCGCAGCAAACAGCCGCACCTCGTCCGCCGGCGCTTCCAGCGGTGTACAGGTGCCGGTCTCCAGCAGTGCGGTCACTGCCGCAAGGCCGGGGGCCTCGGTGTGCCGCAGGTCCCGCCGGAGCAGCTGGGGCGCAGCCACCTCGGCCCCATTTTTGCGGGCCAGCTGGCGCAGCTGCACGGCCACCTGCTTGGCCCCTGAAAACAGGCTCACATCGCCGGGCACGAGCGGTGCCCCATCGTCGCACAGGGCCACCGTCACCCTGGGCAGAGCGGCCAGCAGCGCCCCCAGCAGCCGCTTTTTGGGCGCATTGAAGGTATCGAACTCGTCGATGAAGACCTCCCGCTCCTGCAAAAATCCCGGCACTGCGCCGCAGGCCAGCGCCTCTTCGAGCCGCGCTCCGGCCAGCTCCAGCCGGTCGGCGGGGTCCATGCCGCTGCGGGCGAGCAGGGTCTCGTAGCCCTGAAAGATCAGGGCCAGCTCCCCCAGCTTGCCGCTCTCGGCCCCGCAGCCTTTGGCAAGGTCGGCCATCTGCTGGCCGGACAGGCCCGCACTCTTGAGCTCGTCGATGGTCTCGGCGGCCATCTGGCAGAACGCTGCGCTCCGCCGGTTGCGGTAGTAGTAATGGACGTTTTCCTGCAATTCCTCCAGTGCGCGGCGCACCAGCACAGCGCGGCCTGCGTCCGAAAGGGTCTGCACGGCTGCGCCGCCCTCCACGGACAGGATCTTCTCGGCCAGGCTCGTGAACGAAAAACTCTCCACCATGCCGGAAAGCGCATCGCCCAGTTCGCGGTAGATGCGCCCCTCGGTGGAGGAGGTGAACTGTTCCGGCACCAGCAGGATGCTCTTCTGACCCGCCTCGGCGCGGGCACGGATGCGGTGATACAGCAGCGTCGTCTTGCCGCTGCCCGACCCGCCTAAGACCAGTTGTAACATAAAAACCTCTCTTTGCTTGCCCTCTCCGTCATCGCTGCGCGATGCCACCTCTCCCGGAGGGAGAGGCATTGGCAGGCCGGTTTTGGCTGTGCTGGATGAGCAAAGCCCGTTCCTGCACAGCCTGCCGGGCTCCGCTCTCGCGGTCAGCGGCTGACTGCCCATGAGAACAGGGCCCGGCTGTGCGGGAGCCGCAAGGCGACAGCGCACAGACCTGCCCGGCCCGCCAGTGGCTCCCCCTTTGGGGGAGCTGGCGCGAAGCGCCTGAGAGGGCGTGACCTGCTCTTATTGTATCACAAAATTGCAAGAACATCTATTCTGTGATACACTGGGGAAAACCAAATGGGAAAGGATGCCATTATGAAGATATTAGCCGTTGACTACGGAGCCAGCCGCACCGGCCTTGCCACCTGCGACGCCTCCGAATTCCTCACCACCGCCATCACGCCGCAGATCACCCTGAAAGCCCGCCCGAAGGTGGCGGCGCGGGTGTGCGAGATCGCCGCCGAGATCCATGCCGAGCTCATCGTGGTGGGCCTGCCGCTGAACATGGACGGCACCGAGGGCGAGCGCGCCGAAAAGAGCCGGAAACTGGCCAAGACGCTGCAGATCTGGAGCGGCCTGCCCGTCCGGATGTGGGACGAGCGGCAGTCCACCTGCGAAGCCGCCGATATCCTCTCCGAGACCGGCACCTTCGGCGCCCGGCGGAAAGAGATCCTCGACTCCGTCAGCGCCACCGTCATCCTCGAAGATTACCTTGCCTGGCGCAAAGAGCACCCCGGCGAGATCTGAGCAGCAAAAAAGGCTCCCGTGGCAGTGGGAGCCTTTTTGCATTGCGCAGTTATTGATACGTCTCGATGCTGACGCTGTGGATGGTGATGGCCTCGGTGGGCTTCTGGTTCTCATCCACCGCCGTCTGGGCGATGTTGTCCACGATGTCCATCCCCTCGTACACCTGGCCGAAGACGGTGTCGGTGTAGTCAAGGTAGGGTGCGCCGCCCGCCGTCTGGTAGGCGGCCACGACCTCGGCGCGGTAGGAGGCCGCATTCATCTGGTCCACAAGCTCCTGCGTCACGGAATCGCCGCCGGGCAGCGACTCCATCACATAGAAGACGCTGGCGCACTGGCCGGAGGCATCCGTGGCCGCACACAGCGCCCCGGCGTAGTGATGGAGCCGGTCGGTGGCCTCAATGGGGTAGCGGCTGCCGTTCCAGATGGTGGTGCCTTTGCCGTCGGCCCCCTGCCCGGCCTCGACGAGAAATTCGTTCTCGACGCGGGAAACGGTCAGGCCGTTGTAGTACCCTGCCTGCGCAAGACCGATGAAGTTGTCGCAGGCCTGCGGGGCCAGCGTGGGGAAAAGCACGGCCTTGAACACGCCCGCCGAGGTATCGAACACCGCGATGGTGTCGCCCGCCGCCGGGTGGGTGAACTGCACCTCGGCGGACTCCACCGCCGGGCGGGAGATGGATTTTGGCCCCGAAGTGCCGCTGAGCTTGTCCTTGAGCGAACAGCCCGTCAGCGCCACACAGCCCAGGAGCGCCAGCACCGCCAGCGCTTTTTTATAAAAACGATTCATAACTTTGACCTCTCGGTGAATAGCATAGTAACAGCTTCCCGCTCGCCCGGAACCGAGCAGGCGGTACACAGAGTTCAGTATAGCATATTTTTGCGCCGGATGCGAGAGGGAAATGCGTGAAAATTTGTCCGCAGATTTCTGTGCGAAAAACATCTTGACGAGCGGGCAAAAAAACGCTACACTATAAGCACAGCAAGGGCCTGTGGGAGCACAGAAAGCCCCGGCTGCCCCAACTTTATTTTTCGTTTGTAACAGGAGAACGTATCTTATGGCAGAAGAGATCAAGAACCCGAACGCCGAAGAGGAATATCAGCCCGATCTGATGACCCTTGAGGACGAGGACGGCAACGAAGTCACCTTTGAGGTGATCGACGCGCTGGACCATAAGGGCGTGCATTATATGGCCGTCGTGGAATACGCCGAGGACGAGGAAGACGTGAACGAGGATGCTCAGCTCGTCATCCTGAGCGTCGGCGAGGACAGCGAGGGCGAATATCTGGATGTCGTGGAAGACGACGAGACCCTGCTGGAAGTCAGCAAGCTGTTCGAGAAGCGGCTGAGCGACCAGTTCGAGATCGAGTAAGTTTTTCAGACGATTGACCCGTGCAAGACTTCCTGCCCGGCTCGATTTGTTGCGGTTTATATGATCCTACTAATCATTCAACGGGAGCCCGGCGTTCGCCGGTGGATTGCAGACCTCCCCGCTGTGGGCTCGACCCCAGAGGTTCGATGAGGAAGCGTGAATCCGGAGACAGGGCACCCACCTGTCCGCAAGGGTAGGTTTGATTGCCGCAGACGACCGGGCGGGATCTTTTTATAGGGACTTCATCCACCGCTGTCCTCTGCCAGGAGGAACAGTGTGTGGATTTTTTTATACCCTCTCCGTCTTGCTGCGCTCGCCAGCTTATCCCCTTCTGGCGCACATGTGCCGCCTCCCCCGGCTGGGGGAGGCTTTCGAAGGGGAGAGCCCTTGGCAAGCCGGTTTTGGCTGTTGGTTTTCGCCCTGCGGGCTCTTTTGCAGCAGGGCTTCGCGGATTTGTCAGCGTGTTTGAAAGGATGTGCAATTGCGGCATGAAGTCTGAGCATCTGGTGGGGACGAACATCCCCCGATTCACCTACGACACCCCCACGGTACCGGAAAACGATTTTTATGCCCTGTGCGAGGGCAGCCTGCCCCTGTGCATGATCTTCCTGCCGGGGTTCGACCATCCCGTCAGCCGTGAGTACATCACCCGCTACCTCAAGACCCTGCCCGCCCTCAAGGGCGCACGGCTGGCCTGCGTGGTGCGGTCCAGCGCCAAGGCGGTGGCCACGGCCACCCGCGGGTCGGAGTTTCCCTTCCCGGTCATCTGCGACGGGCCGGGTGTACTCTACGGCTATCTGGGCGTGGAGCAGACCCGCGGCCTGCTGAGCTGGAGCTTCGCGGCCCAGAAGATCTACAAGGCCGCCAAAGATGCCGGTTATCACTACGACAAGTCTGCCCCGCAGATCCTGCCGCTGACGCTGGTGGTGGGCCCCATGGGCAGGATCTTGTTCACCCATTCCGGCCGCAGCCAGACCGACCTGCCCGAAGACTGCGCCGCCATCCACGAGGTCGTCCGGGCCGTGGAGGCAGCTACCGTTCAGGCCCGCACCGACGCAAACCCCCACTGCTCCGACGAGACCCTGACCTTGCCCGACCTGATGGGCTGGGATGACGGGACCTGACCCAGCAAAAGAGCCACGGCTGCGGCCGTGGCCCTTTTTTGTTCGTCTCACTCGATGTCGTCGTCCGTGAACAAGCCCGGAATGCCGCAGACTGCGGCGATGCCGACCACGGTGAAGACGATGCGGGACCAGATGGAGCTGCTGCCACCCAGCAGCCACCCCACAAAATCGAACTGGAACAGCCCGACCAGGCCCCAGTTGATGCCGCCGATGATCATCAAGATCAGGCACACTTTATAAAAGGTCTGCACGAAAAGACCCCCTTTCCTTTGGGAATAGCATTTCCCAGGAAAGAGGGTCTTATTCCGTTTTGCGTTACAGCATCCACTTCGGGGCGGTGACCCGTGCACCGCCCTTGTCGGGCTGAGCCACATAGACCTGCGGCCAGCGGGTCTTCAGGGCCGCAGCCGCCGTGCGGGCTTCGGCTTCGCTGGCAAAGATGCCGAACACCGCTGCGCCGCTGCCGGTCATCAGGGCCGTGAGCGCACCGTGTTCGCGAAGCGCAGCCTTGATGACCTCATTGTCCTTGGCACCGCTGCACTCTTCCAGCGCGTTGCCTGCGGCGGCACAGACGGCGGCCAGATCTTCGGCGCGGATCGCGGCTTCCTGCGCCTCGCAGTCGGGGTGGCGGCTGCTGCCCACCCGGTCATAGGCCGCAAAGGCCTCCGGGGTCGAGACACCGTAGTCCGGCATGACCACCGTGAACCAGCAGTCCGGGCAGGGCGGCAGAGCTTTCATCACATCTCCCACGCCCTGCACCCGGCAGGTGCCGCCCATGAGGGCAAACGGCACATCGGCACCGATTTTGGCACCCAGCGCGCAGAGCTCGCTCATGGACAGATGCGCCCCATACAAAGCATTCAGTCCCACGAGGACGGCGGCGGCATCCGCACTGCCGCCCGCCATACCGGCCCGCACGGGCACATTCTTATAGATGGTGATGTCCACGCCCGCCAGCAGGCCGGTGTAGCGGAAGAACGCGATGGCCGCCTTGATGGCGGTGTTGCTGTCGTTGGCGGCGACCGGGCTTCCGGGCAGAGAGAGGTTCAGGCTGCTGCTGCGGGCCAGCACCACCTTTTCATACAGAGTGATGGCCTGCATGGTCATGTCAAGGTCGTGGTATCCGTTGGGCAGAGTACCCACCACGTCCAGCGCCAGATTCAGTTTGGCAGGGGCCAGAACGGTCACGCGGTTCAGTTTTGCCATTTTCAACTCTCCTCACTGCGGCATTGCGATGCCGTTTTCCTCCAAAAAGGCGCGGATGCGCTTCATGGCTTCGGTCAGATGCTCCACCGAGTACGCATACGACACGCGGCAGTACCCCTCGCCGGAAGCGCCGAAGGCATCGCCAGGCACCAGCGCCACGTGCTTCTGCTCCAGCAGCCGGGTGCAGAACTCCTGGCTGGTCATCCCGGTGGACTTGATGCAGGGGAAGGCGTAGAACGCGCCCCGCGGCTCAAAACAGGTCAGGCCCATGGCGTTGAAGCCCTTCACCACCAGACGGCGGCGCATGTTGTACTCATCCCGCATCCGGTCGATCTCGCCGTCGCAGTCCTTCAGGGCCGTGATGGCGGCATACTGGCTTGTGGTGGGGGCGCTCATGATGGCGCTCTGGTGGATCTTGGTCATGATCTTGATGATGGGAGCCGGACCGCAGGCATAGCCCAGACGCCAGCCGGTCATCGCATAGCTCTTGGAGAAGCCGTTCACCACGATGGTCCGCTCAGCCATGCCGGGCAGGGTGGCAATGGAGACATGCGGCCGCAGGCCGTAGTTCAGCTCGGCGTAGATCTCATCCGACAGCACCAGAACGTTCGTATCCCGCAGAACGTCGGCGATGGCTTCGAGGTCCTCTTTCTCCATCACGGCACCGGTGGGGTTGTTCGGGAACGGCATGATGAGCAGCTTGGTCCTGGGGGTGATGGCCGCCTTCAGGGCCTCCGGGCGGAGGCGGAACTCATCCTCCTGGCGGCAGGCCACATGGACCGGCACACCGCCTGACAGGGTGGTGATGGGCTCATAGCAGACGAAGCACGGCTCCGGGATGACGACCTCATCCCCCGGCTGCACCACGGTGCGGATGCACATATCAATGGCCTCGCTGCCGCCCACGGTGACCAGCACCTGGCTCAGCGGGTCGTAGTGCAGGTTCATCCGGCGCTCCAGATAGCGGCAGATCTCTGCGCGCAGCTCCTTCAGGCCCGCATTGGCGGTATAGCGGGTGCGGCCGTGTTCCAGGCTCTCGATGCCGGCCTCGCGCACGGACCAAGGCGTTTTGAAATCCGGTTCGCCGACGCCCAGGCTGATGCACTCCGGCATATCGGCGGCAAGGTCGAAGAATTTGCGGATGCCGGAGGGGCGCATGGCCGCAGCGGCAGGCGCGA
>OGGV01001171.1_pt1 | contig 13389 bp, 7 predicted proteins | sample 1571301 | NCBI WGS metagenome assembly OGGV01 (sample SAMEA2582072, study PRJEB24529) | metagenome | biome: Human gut stool | place: China | collected 2011
GTTTGGAACTACAAATATACAACAATAAAAAGCGTTTGTCAAGTGTTTAACGGATTTCCGTCGGCCTGTCATTCAGCAACTACTTCTATAACTCTGCTATTCAGACGCTGGCCTGTAAATATATTCAGTCCTACCGTCATCAGATATTCACCTGAGAATAACTCACCGTTTCCTTGCAGAGAAGAATTAGCGCCCGGCATCAGATTGATTTCCTTCACCCGGTACTGCCGACCGGCATCCAGTCCTTGCAGACGGACAGGCAACAGTTTCTCGCCATAACGGGGGTAAATATCGAATGCAAAGACAACAGCTCCCTTCTTATCTTTCCCCACATATTGGGTGGAAGTATGGTTGCCGCTATAAGGAGATACCAGCCGATACATGTCTCCTTCGAGCACCACCGGTTTAAGATGATTGTAGTTGGTGACCGCATCACGGCAGAACTTCTTCTCATTATCATTGAGGTCCGACAATTTGATATCAAAACCAAGTTTGCCCATCATTGCTACGTCTGTACGGAATTTGATACTTGCATCATGATTCCATGTAGTGACATGTGCACAAAGAGTTTTTGCCGGGAAAAGCTGAGAGTATCCCCATTGGATAAACAGACGTTCGATAGGGTCCGTGTTATCACTCGGCCAGAACTCGGTGAAGTATCTGAGCGCTTCATAGTCGATACGCCCGCTACCGCCCGAACAAAGCATCATCGGCAGATCAGGGTACTTCGTTTTAATACGTTCCAGTACATTATACAGACCGCGAACATAGTCGATGTACAAGTGCGACTGCTTCTCCTTCAGATAAGAAGAGTAGATATTAGTGATCGGGCTATTGCAATCCCATTTGAAGAAAGCAATACCGGGATATTTAGTCATCAAATCATCTACTACTCCAAATACGAAGTCCTGCACTTTCGGATTGCTCAGGTCAAGTACCAACTGATTACGGAAGTAATATTCATCCCGATTGGGAAGATGGATGACCCAGTCTTTATGTTTCTCATAAAGCTCACTCTTCGGATTCACCATTTCCGGTTCTATCCACAGACCGAACTTGATACCCTTCTTTGTAGCTTCTTCGACCAGACGCCCGATACCGTTGGGCAGTTTATCTGCCGTTTCATCCCAGTCTCCCAAGCCTTGATGATCGCTGCTGCGCGGATATTTATTGGCAAACCAGCCGTCGTCCAGCAAGAACATATCCACTCCGAGACCTGCGGCATCGCCAATCAGTCCTATCAGTTTCTCCTCATTAAAATCGAAATAAGTCGCTTCCCAGTTATTTAACAGGGTCATACGGGTTTCATCTCCGTCCTTCAACTGATAACGGCGTGCCCAATCGTGGAAATTACGGCTAGCTTTGCCCTTACCATTTGCACTATAGGTAAAATAGAAATCGGGGGTACGGAACACGACACCTGCCGGAAGATAATATTCAGAAGCATAAGGGTTGATGCCCGAAATGATACGCAATTCGTTCTTGTTGTCCACTTCGAAAGTAAAGCGGAAATTGCCGGTCCATCCCAATGTACCTACCAGCACTTCACCACAATTCTCCGTAGCCAGCTGGTCCAGAGAAAGCTGGAAGAACGGAGGGGTAAACATATTGGCACGGGCGCCCAGTTTGGTATCGAGTACTTTCTTACCAAACTCCAACGGCTGGTCGGAGATATTGGCTTCGTGTGCCCAGTCACCCGCAAATTCAGTCAGATAATACTTAGCACGATTCAGATGAAGCATACTAGAGGCATATTGGTGAAGCACTACGGGCTTCTTCTCCTTATGGCTGATTTCCGTATAGGTTTTAATGATATCCTCGGCAGGATAAGTGACGTAATGCAGCTTTACCGTAACCGGATATTTATCATCTCCCAAGGTGATAATGGTTTCGTTAACTCCTTGCGACACCGCTTTCGTCTCATGAGAGACATACTTCAACAGAAGTGACGGATTGCCGTCATTGTGAAGGATATGAATGGCAGGTTCAAAGTAGTCTTCCATACCGTGGGTGATATAGGCTTCCGTCCCATGCGGAAGATGGGAAATATCGGTCTCATGGCTCAGCTTTTTGCCCAAATAGCTCTGGTATAGCCGCCCGTTGTCGGCTATGCGGAAAATCAGACTACTGTTGTCCGTATGAATCTGAATGACAGGCTTGTCCGCCGCGTTCAGAAGACAGGTGATACTAAGGAAACAGATTAAAAACAGGGTTTTCACTTTCATGATATACATTTAATAAGGTTTATAAATCAAGTCGTTAAAGTTGTAGATAGCTGAATCAATTAAAATGATAGATAGTTGAATCAGTTAAAGTTGTGAACGGGCTGAATCAGTTAAAGTCGTAAGTGAACCAGTTGAAGAAAGCATTTCCTCCGTCACGAAGCGTATTGTATGAGTACAGACCGACACGGGCACCTTTCCAGTCACCGAATCTCAGCGAATAAGGCTCTCCGCAGGGAGTAAAGTTCTTATTGTCCGTGCTATAGTACAACTGATGCTGGTTGGTACGTGCATTCATCGTTACTCTGAAATAAATCTTCTTACCGCTTACCGGCTTTACTTTCTCCACACTACCATTATTCTCCAGATACAGATAGTTCTTGCCATTCTCTTTGAGTATTCCAATGCCATTGAACAAATTGCCTATACAGAATAGTCCGGCACGTTGTCCCTCGGCCCAAGAACTCATATCCATTTCTGTCGTAACCGTCCCCTCGTATCCGATACACTTCTGTGTCAGCATATTGCGTGATGCCCGAAGATGATCCGCTTTCAGAGCTTTCAACAGTAACCATCCTTTTCGTTCCGTCAGATTCCAGTCGGCGTCAGAAGGATTATGGTTGAACTGCCACTGCAAGTTCAGCTCGGGCGAATCAAAAGAATCGCCTCCCTGCGGGAAGTTTACGGGCACTTTCTTTCCGGTATTCGGCTTTGTCCAGACTTTTACCGGTTCGCCTATGCCGTTCATATCGATGTCCACCCCAATCACGGGCCATCCGTCTTTCCAATGTGCAGGTTGCAGATGCACGACTCTTCCCAGCGGTTCCGTCAACTGGAAGTGATAGAACCACCACTCACCTTCGGGAGTATCTACCAGTGCACCTTGATGAGGTCCGTTGACATTGGTAGAACCTTTTTCCAGTACCACTTTCTTCTCGTATGGACCGTAGATGTTTTTCGAACGCAGAATTGTCTGCCATCCCTCACCTACTCCGCCTTCGGGAATACTGATATAGTAATATCCGTCCCGCTTGTGAAACTTGGTACCTTCTGCCACCGGACCGGTATAGATCACGTGTCCGTCATCTTCCAAAGTCCTCCCGTCGGCACTCATCTTATGCAAGATGATAGGTCCGGCTCCCAACTGGCTCCGTCCCAGATAAGCCTGACCATTGTCATCCCATATCGGGCAAGGGTCTTCCCATCCGCCAATCCGTTTCACACAATGCAAAGGTGACCAAGGGCCGTGAGGATCGGTAGCCGTACTCATCATCAGCCCTTCACGGGGAGTACAGAAGTAAATCCAGAACTTCCCGTCATGATGACGGATAGAGGGGGCCCATGAGCCTCCTCCATAATTTCCGTTCGTATCCCAGTCCGGAAAATCCAGACGCCGGTACACCTGACTGATAATCTTCCAGTTAATCATATCATCGGATTCCAGCACCGGCATACCCATATAATGAAAGTCCGAGTTTACCATATAATACTTATCGCCTACCCTGATGACATCCGGATCGGAATAGTCCGCATTCAATATCGGATTGATATACGTGCCATTTCCCTGATCTCCCCATGTCACATTCTTTGTTTGTGCACCCGCTATCTGACAAGTCAGAAGCGCTATCCATACGCAAAGGATTTTTGTATTCATAATCATTGTTTTAAGTATATACTCAAGCTTCATCTTCTACATGCCGAACGAAAGACCAGAAACAACATGCCTATACTGATCAGCCAGCCAACCAGTATCACGATGAAAGATTTCACCGTAATCCCGCCATAGAAATGATTAATGACCAGCTGAAACGGCAGTATAAACAACCCTATTGTCAGAAACAGACCTCTTCGTTTTTTGTCGTTCGGTGTCATTTTCCCTTCACAGTTATCACCTTCGTGAAGTGGATATTGTCAGCGGCACTTCCTATCTGAATCTCAAACTCTCCCGGTTCCACCACTTCCTGCATACGGGCATTCCAAAGTGCCAGCTCCGAGATGGGAAGTTTCAGTGTGAAAGTGTTTGTTGCACCGGCTTTGATCAGGTCTTTCCTGAATGCTTTCAGCTGGCGGATAGGAGTAGCCACGGAACTGAAGCGGTCGCGTACATACAGTTGCACTACCTCTTTGCCATCCATCTTGCCGGTGTTTTTCACTTTTACCGTTACCGTCAGTTGATCCTTGTCGGTCAATACAAAATCACTCAACGCGGGATCCACATATTCAAAAGTAGTGTAACTCTGTCCGCTGCCAAAGCTCCATAACGGGTCGGGGGCGTCAAAGATATAATGTCCTTTCGGTTCTTCGGGACTGCCCGGCTGGTCGAACGGTTCATTACGATCTGTGATAAAATGATTGTAGAAGCAAGGAGTATTGCCTGTACTACGCGGGAAAGATACATTCAGTCGTCCCGACGGATTGACCTTCCCTACGAGGATATCAGCCAACGAACGTCCCTGCTGTTCGCCGCCGTACCATTGTACCAACAGTGCGTCGGCATTCTCTTTTACCCAAGGCATAGCCAATGGTTTGCCGGCTATCAATACGACAACCATCGGTTTTCCGGTTTTCTTGATTTCCTGCAACAGTTCTTCCTGTACTCCGGGAAGTTCCAGCGAAGAGAGGTCGAACCCTTCTCCGGTAGTGGAATATTTCGGACTTCTGCCCAGATAGGTACTGCGTGTTCCGACGGCAACGATTGCCAGATCACTGCCGCGAACGGCTTCCACCGCTTCCGCTATCTTATCCTTTTTACTACTCCACCAGTCACATCCTTCGGCATGGCGAACCGTTACTTTATTTCCTAATACCTCTTTTAATCCCTGAAGCAAAGTGACACCTTCTTTGGTATCTCTGGTAGTCCAGGCATAATCTCCGTATATCGTCTGATTGCTGTTCGGACCTACTACGGCTATTGACTTATACTTAGCCAAATCCAAAGGAAGAATCTGATTCTTATTCTCAAGCAGAATAGCGCTCTCGTCAGCTATTTCCTTAGCCAAAGCTACTTTCTCCGCACTGCGGACAACTTTACTCACTGCTTTTGGATCGCCATAAGGCGCATCAAACAGCCCCAACTGAAACTTAACCGTCAGGATACGGCGAACGGCAAGGTCAATGTATTTTATATCCAGACGACCTTCCTGTACCATCCGTTCGAAGTTATCATAAGCAGAGTCGATGTTCAAGTCTACCCCGGCTTCCAATGCCAGGCGTCCGGCCTCATCGGTTTCGGGCGTGATAGCATGAAAGGTTTTAAGGCGGTCCACCGATCCCCAGTCGGAATAAACATACCCCTTGAAACCGAGTTCACCACGAAGAATATCTGTCATGTAATAAGGAGAACCTGTGATGGCTACTCCATCATAAGCACTATAACAAGTCATCAATGCCAACGGATTCGTCTCCTTGATGACACGACGGAACGGATAGAGATACAAGCTTCTCAGTTCCCGTTCACCACCGCTGACCTGCGCACAGTTCAATCCGCCGGAGGGAGTGCCGTGCGCTACAAAATGCTTCGGCATACAGGTGATGCGGTTTTTCTGATATCCATTGATAAAGGCAATACCCATTTCGGAAATAAGGTAAGGGTCTTCACCAAAGGTCTCTTCTACACGTCCCCAGCGAAGTTCACGGGCAATGTCCAGTACGGGCGAGAGAATCTGATGGATACCAATTACTTTGGCTTCCTCTCCCGCAGCTTCGGTCATGCGCTGGATCAGAGCAGGATTGAAGGTACTCCCCTGCGCCAAAGCGTGCGGAAACAGCGTACAATTATTTTGCAGGATTCCCTGAATGCCTTCGACAGAAGTAATAATGGGGATTCCGAGCCTTGTTTTCGTCAGCATGTACTGTTGCAGTTCTTTGTACATGGCAGCACACTCGGCGGCAGTCGTACCCATTTCGTGGGTACAGCCATAACTCTCACCGTTGAATATACGGTCTATCTCGTCCAGACGGCCTGCGCCCCGGTTCTGCAATTGCAGAACCTTTTCACGCAGTGTCATCCGTCCCATCAGGTCGTCTACACGCTTCTCGATGGAAAGTGATTTATTCTTATAAGGTGGTACCTCCGTCTTTCCGACAGCCTGTCCCGAAAGGGTAAGCAGGCATAAAGTTACAGCACAAGTTATATTTCTCAGTGTCATAGCAAGTTAGTTATTATAAGGTGTAACCAGTAATTTGTAAGAACCGCCTTTCAACAAAGACTTGTCAAAGTTAATAGTAATCTCTTTATTTTCACCCGGCATCAGCGTAAAATAATTATCATTCATGATAGCCGGAAGAATACGTTCACCGTCAACTGTGCGTACAGCCTGTACGTGTACGGCAAAAGCTACACTCTTGGCAGACTTAGGCAGTCCGATTGTTGCACGGATTTCCGCCTTCTCTCCCTTCTGTTCCATTTTGGAAGAAACTTTCAGTTCGGCCTTCGGAAGTTGGTTCAGAGCAGTGAAGTCTCTGCGGTCATTTCCTCTCCAGTAGTTATTTTCCGAAATCAGTTTACCGTTCTTATCCTTCAGTTTCAGACGGATGAAATGTACATCGCTCAAACCTTCGCTCTTACCGGTTCCTCCCAGCACATCGAAGCTCCACAGAGAATATCCGTACCACCAGCCTCTCTTGAACCCGAACATACGTACATAACGTGCATCCTTTTCGGGGAAAGTAATCAGCTCCACACCACCGATTCCATTTTTCGTGCTGTAAGCCTCTTCCCACTGCTGGGCGTCATTCGATACCTGAATCTTGTATTCCTTTCCATAAGATGCCTCCCAGTCGAGACGGACACCGCCAACGGGTTGTACCTTGCCCAAATCAACATATATCCACTCGTTATCACGGTAGGCACTTGACCAGCGGGTATCTTTCTTTCCATCCACAGCCATTGACGGGTCGCCTTCGGAAGTAGAGGAAACAACTACTTTCTGATTCAATCCCAGGTTCGGTCTTTCCTTATTAAAGTCGATGGTAAAACACTCCAGCGTACTATTGGACGCTGAATGAACAACAGAGGATTTGCTATAAGCCGGAACCGCTTTTCCGTCCATATTGTAGACTGTCACTTCCGCTTTCAAATCCTGATAGTTTTCTGCGGTAGTATTGGCCACCTTCACTGCGTCCGTCACCGGATTCCAGAGGATATGCAACGGTTCGCACGCGGACTTCGTTCCCCAGTAAGCGCCTGTAAGATCATAATAGTAATCATAAGTCTGCCATACCATAGAGGGGTAAGCCGATTGTCCCATCCAGGTCATGATACCGGAAGCGTCGTCCCACATACGGTCCAGCCAGCCTTCATACATAGCTTTGTTCGATTCGATATTGATAAGCTGCGCTTTACGGCAATAGTCCTCGATTCCAGAGGGGGCGCCAAAACCTTTGGCAAGAGAAGCGTCATATCTGTCCGGTGCAGCATTGAAAGCAGACTGACCGAAGTAGTGCAAATCCCACATCTTATTACGGGGCCACCAATCCTTCTCCGGCATAAACTTCTTGAAACTTTCGAAAGTAGGAACTACAGCCGTACCTATTTCCGTACGGAATCCCCAGCCACGCTCCGGATCACCTTCCAGTCCGTCAGGATATTCAGTGAAATAGAATCGAGGGTCGAATGCTCCCCAAGGACCGCTACCTGTCAGGTTGCCGGCATGTGAGTTCGGTTGGAAATAACGATCGCCACCATCAAAGGTTTTGATATTCTCTGCCATCCAGCCTTCCAGCGGGGGCTGCGGGTTCGACTCATTATCACCACACCATACTGCAATACAAGCATGATTACGCAAACGCTTGATCTTTTCCACTGCATTCATATTGAAAGCAAAAACATCATCCGGAAGATTCGAATTTGAATTTAACCAGAAGTCGTCCCACACCATAATGCCGTATTTATCGCAAGCTTCATAAAACTCATCATCCGTAACCGAACCGATCCAATTGCGTATCATATTAAAATGCATCTCATTGTGAAGTTTCAATTTAAGATCATATTCTTCACCCCGACAACGCAACATATATTCGCTCATTCCCCAGTTTCCTCCTTTTACATAAACAGGTTCACCATTTATTTTAAGATGAAGCACACCGTCAACCAGCTCGGAACCGTATTCACGAATACCAAATGTAATATTCTGTTTATCAGAAGCCTTACCATTCACCATATAAGTCAGTTCGCAGGTATAAAGATTTGGCTGTCCGTAACCATTAGGCCACCACAAAGCAGGATTCTGAATTATAAATTGACTGAACTTGCTATCATCCAGAAGAAAAGTCCGCTGTTTGCCTGCCTCAATTACCAAATCTTCGGTAAATTCAATGTTGCCCGGCTGAATGATACCTTTCAACACTCCTTTCTGCTCTATATCTGTATGATTCCGTAGTTCCAACTGCAAGCTTAAAACCGCTTTGTTTTTAGAAGGAACTTTCGAACGTATCCAAGGATCGACGATAGACACTTCGCCGTTTTTTGTCAAATAGACGTCGTCAGTAATACCAGTCAGAAGACCGGGAACATAAGGCATCCAATCCCAGCCGGCACATGACATATAAGTAGGACTTGCATAATTGGGAACCGGAGTGCCTACCCAATGCACAAGGACGGCAAGCACATTCTTACCATCTTTTGACAGCAAATCGGTTATATCGAAATTCCCCCGATGCATAAATCCATCAAGCAACCCGAGACGCGTCCCATTAAAGAATATTTCTCCTTTACGGTTAACCCCTTCAAAATTTAGCCATACTCTTTCTCCGTTTTCCACCTCCGGCGAATTAAACTCTGTACGATACCAGAAGTTACGGTCATATTTTGCTTTATCGACTTTATACGCATTATCAGCAAAATTCGGATCAGGCTCCAGTCCTTCTAATACATACGAACCAAACACCGTTCCCGGCACAGTTGCTTTGACCCAATCCCTCGTGTCATATCGGGTAGTCATCATATCAGAAGGATGCTCAATTTCTGCCTGAGCTTTCACTTTCCATATCGTCAGATTTCCATCACTATTCAATGAAATTTTTACTTTTTGTGCATGAACGGTGATACCAGTAAATAATAAAACAAGTAACAGTGTAGTCTTCCAAATATTCATATCTTCTATTTCTTTTTCACATTACAGATCAGTATATGAACGATTAATCGCTCATATACCCCTAAAAAAGAAATCAGATAGTCATATTATTATATTTTGTATTCCTCTATCTTCCTGTACAAAGTGGTAAGACCGATCTTCAGCAAGCGGGCAGTTTCCGTCTTGTTGCCTTTCGTATATTCCAGGACGCGGGCAATATGCCTTCGTTCCATAGCAGCCAGTTCAAAACTACCGATATTATCATCCGAACATTCATAATGAGTATTCTGAATCTCCAACGGAAGATCGCACACATCCAGATGCCCGCCTTCGCAGACAATCAGACTCCGTTCTATCACATTCCGCAATTCACGGATATTTCCTTTCCAGGGTTGCTGTTCCAACGCATGAAGAAAAGCAGGAGTCATCTCATTGACCGTATACGAAAGTTTCTCGGAAAAGCTCTTTGCAAAGGCAGTGGCAAGAATTCTGATATCACCGGTACGTTCGCGAAGTGCCGGCAGATGTACCTGAAATACCGAAAGACGATAAAACAGGTCTTCACGGAAACGTCCCGCTTTGATTTCCTCTGTCAGATTGCGGTTGGTAGCAGCAATAATACGAACATTCACGTGCGTCGGTTTCGTATCTCCTATCTTTATATATTCGCCTGTTTCGAGAATACGCAGCAATTTGGCCTGTAGTTCAAAAGCCATTTCTCCGATTTCATCCAAAAAGATCGTACCGTTGTTGGCTTCTTCGAAGAGTCCTTTCTTGTCCTTCAAAGCTCCGGTGAAGGACCCGGCTTTATGCCCGAACATTTCACTCTCCAGCAGTTCCTTACTGAAAGACGAACAGTTCACGGCAACAAAGCTCTGTTTGCTCCGCTTGCTATTATAATGTATGGCTTGTGCAAATACTTCTTTTCCGGTCCCCGTTTCTCCGGTCAACAACACCGGAACATCAGTCACCGAAACCTTCTGTGCCAGCATAACAGCTTCTTTCAGCACTTTCGATTCTCCCAGAATGGAATCAAAAGAATATAGCTGACTGACTTTCTTTTCCAGTTTCTCTAACCGGACATTCATCTTAGCCTTCTCAACGGCACGACTGATCAGAGGGATAATCTTATTATTATCGTCCCCTTTGGTTATATAATCAAATGCACCGTTCTTGATTGCCTGCACTCCGTCGGGTATATTACCGTGAGCGGTAAGAAGAATGACTTCCACATTCGGAGCTGTCTTTTTAATGTTCAACACCAGATCGACCCCGTTTCCATCGGGAAGAAAGACATCACACAAAGCCACATCCGGCTGTTGAATTTCCAACTGCCTGATAGCTGCCTTGCAATCACCCGCCTGACACACCTCATAACCCTCCAGTCCGAGCATACGAGCCAACAGGCTACGAATCTGAACCTCATCGTCAATGATAAGAATTTTACTCATAATTAATTTATAAAAAATGAAGAAAGACAAACAGGGTGCGCAAATATAAGTCTTTTTTCTATGATCCGAGAACAATTCTCCCTACTTTATTGTTATTTCCACAGGAAACTATTTACGCAACAAACTTATGAAGATCATTATTATTGGAGGCGTTGCCGGAGGAGCTACCACTGCTGCCCGGATCAGACGCACAAACGAAGCAGCTGAAATCATCCTTTTAGAAAAAGGAAAGTATATCTCTTATGCCAATTGCGGACTGCCGTATTACATCGGAGGCGTGATCAAAGAACGGGAAAAACTGTTTGTACAGACGCCCGAAGCATTTTCTACGCGCTTTCGTGTAGACGTACGAACTGAAAATGAAGTAATCTTCATCGACCGGAAGAGAAAAACAGTAACGGTAAGACAAAGTAGCGGAGACACTTACGAGGAAAGCTACGACAAATTACTGATATCGACCGGAGCCTCCCCTGTACGTCCTCCCCTGCCGGGAATCGACCTGAACGGAATCTTCACACTCAGGAATGTAGCCGACACAGACCGAATCAAAGAATATATCAACAGTCATGCTCCCCGAAAGGCTGTTGTCATCGGAGCCGGATTTATCGGGCTGGAAATGGCAGAGAACCTGCACGCACAAGGAGCTAAAGTTTCTATTGTGGAAATGGGCAATCAAGTGATGGCTCCCATCGACTTCTCCATGGCATCCCTTGTACACCAGCATTTGATGGACAAAGGAGTGAACCTGTATCTGGAGCAGGCAGTAGCTTCTTTCGAAAGAGACGGAAAAGGATTGAAAGTCATCTTCAAGAACGGACAGTCCATCTCTGCCGACATCGTTATCCTTTCCATCGGCGTACGTCCGGAAACGACACTGGCACGTGCCGCAGAACTGAAGATCGGCGAAGCCGGAGGAATCGCCGTCAACGACTACCTGCAAACGTCGGACGAATCGATTTACGCCATCGGTGACGCTATCGAATTCCGCCACCCAATCACCGGAAAACCGTGGCTCAATTACCTTGCTGGTCCCGCCAATCGTCAGGGACGAATTGTCGCAGACAACATTCAGGGAGCACACATCCCTTATGAAGGAGCCATCGGAACTTCCATTGCAAAAGTATTCGACATGACTGTTGCTTCTACCGGATTACCCGGCAAACGATTGCGGCAGGCAGAAATCAATTATATGTCTTCGACCATCCATCCGTCCTCTCACGCAGGATATTACCCGGATGCCATGCCGATGAGTATTAAAATCACTTTCGACCCGAAGACAGGTAAACTGTACGGCGGACAGATCGTCGGCTATGACGGTGTAGACAAACGCATTGACGAAATCGCGCTTGTCATCAAGCATGAAGGTACGATCTATGATCTGATGAAAGTGGAGCAGGCTTACGCCCCTCCGTTCTCTTCTGCCAAAGATCCGGTAGCCGTTGCAGGATACGTAGCCGAAAACATCATAACTGGGAAAGTACAACCCGTCTATTGGAGACAGTTGAGGGATATCGAGATGGAAAACAATTTCCTGCTGGATGTACGTACTCCTGACGAATTCTCGCTCAATACACTGCCGGGTGCAGTGAACATTCCGCTGGACGAACTGCGTGACCGGCTGGATGAACTGCCGAAAGACAAGATGATCTATACATTCTGTGCCGTCGGCCTCAGAGGATACCTTGCTTATCGCATTCTGGTACAGCATGGATTTGAAAAGGTACGCAACCTTTCCGGAGGATTGAAAACATACCACGCTGCCGCAGCACCCATCATTCTGAGAGAAGAAAGTGAGAACGAAGTACCTGCGCAACCGAACGCAAACATACAACAGTCGGCAGATGCGCAACCTCAAAAGACAGTTTCACCAGTTGAAGCAGTGAAGACAATCCGTGTAGACGCTTGCGGACTGCAATGTCCGGGGCCGATTCTGAAAATGAAAAAGACAATGGATTCGCTGGTTTCCGGCGACCGGGTAGAAATTACCTCAACCGATCCGGGATTCCCGCGTGATGCTGCCGCATGGTGCAACTCGACAGGAAATCAGTTGATTTCCAAAGAGGCGGCCGGAGGAAAATCTGTAGTAGTGATCGAAAAGGGCGAACCTAAATCCTGCAATATTGTTACCTCCTGTGAAGGCAAAGGAAAAACTTTCATCATGTTCAGTGATGATTTAGACAAAGCTTTAGCTACCTTTGTGCTCGCTAATGGCGCAGCTGCCACCGGACAAAAGGTAACGATCTTTTTCACCTTCTGGGGACTGAACGTTATCAAGAAGCTGCATAAGCCGAACGTCGAAAAAGATATCTTTGGAAAAATGTTCGGCATGATGCTCCCTTCCAGTTCCCGAAAGCTGAAACTCTCTAAAATGAGCATGGGAGGAATAGGAGGAAAAATGATGCGGTACATCATGAACCGGAAAGGAATCGACTCTCTGGAGTCCTTACGCCAACAAGCTCTGGAGAACGGTGTGGAATTTATCGCCTGCCAAATGTCCATGGACGTCATGGGAGTGAAACAGGAAGAACTTCTGGACGAAGTGACAATAGGCGGAGTAGCAACATACATGGAACGGGCGGATAATGCAAATATCAACCTGTTTATATAGAAAAAGAACAAACAAAAAAACAAGTAGCATATGAA
>OGGV01001181.1_pt1 | contig 13292 bp, 9 predicted proteins | sample 1571301 | NCBI WGS metagenome assembly OGGV01 (sample SAMEA2582072, study PRJEB24529) | metagenome | biome: Human gut stool | place: China | collected 2011
CCTGGCTCAGGCCGGCCAGCGTTTCCAGACGCTCCATCTCCTTGGCGCGCAGGGCGTCGATCTCGGCCAGACGGGCGTCGGCCTCGGCGGTACGCTTCTTCAGGTCCTCTTCCTTGCGCTCCAGGGCTTCAGTCTTGCGGTCCAGGGCATTTTCCTTCTGGTCAATGCGGTTTTCCTGACGGCTGATCTCAGCACGGCGCTGTTTAATCTCCTTGTCGGCCTCTGCCTTCTGGGCATCGACCTCGGCCTTCAGCTTGAAGGCCTCGTCCTTGGCTTCCAGAACCGCTTCCTTGCGCTTCTGGTCTGCGGTCTTGATCGCTTCGTTCACCAGGCGGGTCGCCTCGGCTTCAGCGCTGCCGATCTGTGCTTCGGCGGTCTTTTTCCGGTTGTTGTAACCAACAAAATAGCCCGCAGCTGCACCGACAACACCCACGATCAGGGCCACGATCACTTCGATCGCGGTCATCGTGTTCACTCTCCTTTGTTCTGATTTTTCATTCAGGTTCAAACAAGCAGGAGACGCTGTGCGGCAGGCTGTGGGCAACGATCTATAAGGGAGCCTTCCATGCAAAAAGTGACAACAAAAATCACACGCGCAGGCAGACCCTGCACGGGCATTGCGGCTTTTTTCTATCCGGTTCTGGCTTATATAAAACAGGCGCGCTTCGCCTGTGGAGAAACTCCGGTCACGGGGACGACCTGCACACAGCGTCTTTTATTCCATACTACTAATTATATTACGAAACATTTGCACGCTTGTCAAGGGAAAACCGGTTCCCGCCGCATATTTTTTGTGCACATGGCCGATTTTATGCCGCAAAAACCCCGGTGCATCTGCATACACCGGGGCTCATTCTGCATCATTATTCCAGATACATCCTCCGCAGGCGCATCCGCCGGGCGGGAGTCAGGCCGTACTCCCGGGCCAGATACTCCTCCGCGCTGCCGCACGCTTCCCGGATGACCTGCAGCACATAGGGTGCCGCACCCGGATCCACGCCCGCCTGTGTGCAGAACCGCATCCGCTTGGACGGGTCGGCGGCGATCTCTTCCGCGTGGCCCGCCAGAAGGGCGTCGATCTCGGCCTTGCGGCAGACATTCGTCTGCACAAAGTCCGCGCAGATCGTCTCGTCGGACGCACCCAGCGCCAGCAGGATCAGCATGGCGGCCACGCCGGTGCGGTCCTTGCCGGCAGAGCAGTGGAACAGGATGGGCGTCTCGCCGGCTTCCAGCGCCCGGAACAGCTCCTTGAAAGCCTTGTTGCCAAACAGCATCTGTCGGTACATCCGGTACAGGATGTTCTCGCCCTCCCGGGCGGTGTGCATCATGCGCTCGATGTCACCGGGGGCAAAGCTGATCTCATGGCCGTCGTCGCCGCACAGGGCACAGATCTGCACCAGCCGGGCACCGTCCGGCACATAGTCCGGCTCGGCCTGGGCCTCGGCAGTGCTGCGCAGGTCCAGGATCAGCCGCAAGCCCAGCGCATCCAGCCGGGCACGGTCCGCCGGGTCGGTGAGCCGCGCGGTGCACACGCCGCGCCAGATCTGGCCCCAGCGCACGGTCTTGCCCTCATCGGCCGGATAGCCGCCCAGCTCCCGGAAGTTGGTCGCACCCGCAAAGGGCAGCTGGGTGCCAGGGGCCGGGTGCACCGGAGCGGCAGGCTTTGCCGCCGTACTGGACAGCACCGGGAAGTTGTAGAAGGGCTTGGCCGGACGGCCCCGGCGCGGCGGCAGCGAGGCGGCCCCGCCCAGCACCTCCATCAGGTAGCTGCGCAGCAGGTCAATGTAGGCCGAGGTATAGTCCCGGCGCTGTACCAGCGACACGCACAGCGGGGGCAGATCCTCCAGCAGCACATCCCGCACCCGGTCCAGCTCCCGCCGGGCACCGGGCTCGTAGCGGGTCAGGCAGGTGCACAGCTGCTCCTGCACCAGATAATAGGCCTGGTAAAAGCTGGGGCCGATCTCGGCGTTGGGCGCAAACCCGGCCCGGGCACAGGCCGACCACAGCGGACTGAACAGGTCCTGCCGCAGGCTGGGCAGCAGCACCCGCTGCCCCCGCAGGTCGGCCAGCGGGATGCTCTCCCGGTCCCAGAAGGGGTGACCGCGGGGCACCAGCAGGCAGGCAGGGTCGGCCCGCAGGGTGGTGCGGGCCAGTACCGGGGCCGCACAGCCCAGGTCGATGACCAGACCGGCGTCCAGCTCGCCCTGCTCCACGGCATCGGCCACAGCGTCGTTGTCCAGCAGGCGGAACCGCATCTCCACATGAGGGTACTGCTGGCGGAACTTGTCCAGCTGCGTTTCCAGCCCAGGCAGGTAGTCCGGCACCAGCGCCACGCTGATGCCGATGTGCACCGGCTGGGCCGACTGGATCTCGGCCCGCAGGGCGGCCTGCATCTGCTGGAACTGCTCCACCACCGGGGTGGCATGGCGCTGCAGGCTCATGCCGCGGTCGGTGAGGGTGAGCTTGTGGTGGGCACTGAGGAACAGCGGCCCGCAAAGTTCCGCTTCCAGCGCAGAGATGCTCTGCCGCAGCGCCTGCCGCGACAAAAACAGCCGCTGTGCGGCCCGGGTATAATTCATTTCTTCACACAATACCAGAAAGTAGTGCAGCTGGCGGATGTCCATGGTTTCCTCCTGCGGATGTTTGTCATAAATAAAGAATACCGCCTTTTCCGGCAATTGTAAAGCCGGTGGACCTTCTTCCCGGTCACATTTTTTTGCTGCGCTCTGCATTCCGCCGTATCACGCCGTCACATGGACCGCATTTTCCCGGACGGCATCAATGGTTTCCATCAGCTCGCCGTTTTCGTCAAAGTCCGGCAGGCGGCCGTACTTCATCTTTTTGATGGCCGGGAACACCCGCTGCTGCATGGTGAGGAAAATCTCACGGGAGCCCTTATCCTTGAACTTGCTCCACCGCATGGACTGGCCTGCCGCACTGGCGGGGAAGATGTGCTCCATCTTCTCGCCCGCCATGCTCTCAAACTCTTCGGTGGCAAGCTCCTTTTCGTCCAGCGACCGGATGAACATGAGATAGGTCAGCTGCTCGATGCCGGTTTTATGACAGGGTTCAGGACATCCGAACAGACACCGTTTGATATAGAAATGAGGTTCACCATGAACAAACTGCTTTCCTGCCGCCATTGAGAAAAAAATCCCCACAGCCACAAAAAGGACTGTGGGGATTGCTTTTATGGTGAAGGAGAAAGAGAATAACATGTTAACCCTTGTCCGCGCCGGAGGTGATGCCCTCGACGTAGAACTTCTGCATGATGACAAACAGGATGGAGATGGGGATGGACACCAGCACACCGCCTGCACAGAAGAGCGCAAAGTAATTGTTGATCAGGGTCTTTTGCAGCATGTTATACAGACCGATAGCCACTGTCCAGTCAGCAGAGACGCCCGAATTCAGGATCATTTTTGCCATCACGAAATCGGTCCATGGAACCATGAAAGAGCTGATGATGGTATAGACCAGAATCGGCTTGGACATGGGCAGAACGACCTGGAAGAACACACGGGCGTCGGATGCGCCGTCCAGCTTGGCGGCTTCCCGCAGGGAGATGGGGATGGTATCAAAGAAGCCCTTGCAGATCAGATAGCCCAGACCGGACGAACCGGCATAGACCATGATAAGACCGGCATAGGAGTTGGTCAGATTCAGATATTTCAGGACGAAATAGACGGCGATCATTGCCAGCACGCCGGGGAACAGGTTGACGCTGACAGAAAGGTTCTGGATCAGCTTGCGCCCCTTGAAGCGGCAGCAGCTCAGCGCGTAGGCTACCATCAGCACAAAGCAGGTGGAGATAACGCAGTTGAAACAGGCCACCACAAGGGTGTTGGTAAACCAGCGCGGGAACTGCGCCACAGAGTCCGGGTGGAACAGAATGTTGACATAGTTGCGCAGTGTGTAACTGGCCGGGAAGAACTGTCGCACATTGATGCCCCGGTCTGTGGAGAAAGAAGTGACCAGAAGCCACAGAATGGGTACCAGCCAGATAGCTGCCAGCAGGGCCAGCAGCAGATGCCGCAGGATGCTGCGGACTGTGCGGAGGATACGCCCGCGGCGCAGCTGCGCTGCGGTCTCTGCCCGGCGTGCCGGAGAAACAGTTGTCTGTGTCAAGAGAACGTCGCCTCCTTTTTATTGAGGAACCGGAAGCATACCAGCGTGAACACGGCACAGATGATGAACACCATAATGCCAATGACGGCGGCCATCTTGTAGTTGTACTGCTCCTGTGTCAGGCGGAACAGCCATGTGACCAGCAGATCCACCTCTTTTGCACTGGAGGAAGCCAGCGCCTGATCCTTGGTGATATAAACGTCCTGTGTGAGCAGATAGATGACGTTGAAGTTGTTGACGTTGCGCACAAAGTCCGTTACCAGCGCCGGCCCCTGCACACTGAACAGATAGGGCAGCTTGATGTGGATAAAGCTCTGCCACGGCGATGCACCGTCGATGGTGGAGGCCTCCAGCATATCGGTGGGAATATTCATCAGCACACCGGTGGCAATGAGCATCTGGTAGGGCACGCCCACCCAGATGTTGATGAGGATGATCATGAACTTTGCCCAGTGCTGGTCGGTCAGGAAGGGAATGTGGTTCATGTTCTGCCCCAGCAGACCGATGGCCTTTAAGAAGTCGGTCACGCCCGCATTGGTCATCAGGGTGTTGAAGATGCCGGCATCCGAGAAGAAGTTGCGCACCAGCAGCAGGGTCACGAACTGCGGCACCGCAATGGTGACCATGAACAGGGTGCGCCAGAGCTTCTGGCACTTGGTCTTTTTATTGTTGATGAGCATGGCCAGAAATACGCCGCCGAAGAAGTTGGTGAAGGTGGCAAAGAACGCCCATACCAGCGTCCAGCTGAGCACCCGGCCAAAGGCGTAGCTGAAGGTCAGGCTCAGCGAGTGCCCGCCAAACAGAGAAGCGAAGTTCGCCAGCCCCACCCATGTGAACAGGGCGGCGGGAGGCATGTGCTGCTGGTCGTAGTTCGTGAACGCCACGGCGATCAGGATGAACAGCGGAACAATGGTAAACACCACCACGCCCAGCACCGGAAGGGTGAGCAGGGTAACGTAGAACTTTTCGTTCAGGTACAAGGTGATATCCTGCCGGAAATTGTTGGGCTTTTTGCCAGCGGCCTTCTGCGCCTGTAACGCGTAATTGCTCTGCACCACCAGCATGGCAGCAGCGATCAGCGTTACAATGACCACCAGTGCGATCACGCTGAGCAGCAGGATGGCAAACGAGTTGTCGTAGTTGTTGACCTCGTTCTTTAAGGTAAGGGGGTTGAACTGCATCTCCATCTGCACCGTGCCCAGCGTGCCGAACTTTTTCAGCGCCGGAATACCGGAGGTGCCCAGAAAATACAGCCCCAGTCCCTGCACCAGCGTTACCAGCAGCGCCTTGATGAGCTGGCCGTGGCCGATGTAGCCCAGACCCCAGACAACGAGGGACAGCTTTGTAAAAATATCTCCGTGAACGAATGCGTGACCGAACTTCTGAAGAAAATTCGGCTCCCGGCCATCCGCCCGCAAGGGCGGCGTAAGGACCATTTCTGCCACAGAAGTCAACTCCTTTCTTGGTATGCAGAGGGGGTTATAGCAAACAGGATGTTAGGTTGACGCCGATTTCTTGTATTGCGATAAAAAGCGGGCACACCGCATTCTGCTGCGTGCCCGCCGGGAAAAACCGGAACTTACTGTGCCACAGGTGCGGTGATGCCGGCCACAGCGTCATCCACCAGCTGCTGGGTGGTCTTGCCCTGCGTGTCGCCGGAGGCGAGGATCTCGCCCAGACTTGCGGCGGAGCTCCAGTAGTTTGCGCCTACCCGCTGCAGGGTAGCGTAGGAGCTCTGCTCAGCCAGTGCGGCAATGGCGGGTGCAGACTGCACAGCCTCGGAAGCATTGGCATTGATGTTGGAGGGACCCAGCTTGCGGTCGTTGAAGCGCTTGCTCTGGTTGTCCTCGTTGGTGATGAAGTCGGCCAGCATCATGGCAACGCCCACGTTGGCGCTGTGGGGGTTGACGCCCACCAGCTTGTAGCCGGAGAAGGAGCCCATCTGGACCTGCTCGCCGTTCAGGGTGTAGGTCGGCAGCTTGGTGGCGGCGTAGCCCTCGCCCCAAGCCTCCTCGGCGGTGCTGGCGTTCCAGGTACCGGAGATGGCGGCGCAGCAGCTGCCGTCCTTGATGGCGGAAACAATGTCGGCATCCGCGCCGGACTTGAAGCCGGGGTTTGCGGTAATGTCCAGAATGGCCTGCGTTACGTCTGCGCCGGGAGCCTCGTTCCAGTTGCAGACGGTGTTGATACCGTCATCTGCCAGCGTAGCCACCAGACCGGCACCGGCGTAGAAGCTGTAAATGTACCATGCGTCGTTCACGCTCATCATGAACTTTTTGCCGGCAGCTGCAGCCTTTTCCAGCATGGTGTCCACGCTCTGCACATCCTCGGCGCTCAGAACGCTTGCATCATAGTACAGGAAATAGCCATTGTCGGCGGTCATGGGGTAGGCGTAAAGTTTGTCGTTCATGGTGGCAGCGCCCACAGAGCCGGGCAGGTTGCGACTCTTCACGTCATCCGGGTTCAGCAGCACTTCCTGCAGCGCACCGGCATTCACCAGCTCGTTCAGCTGGTCATCGGCAAAGGCAAAAACGTCTGCGGCAGACTCCGGGTCAGCCAGAACGGTATCCTTTGCGCTGGACTCAGACTGCACGCCGATCTCGATGGTCACGTTGCCCTTGTCCGCATTCTGCTCGATAAAGGCATCTGCCATCTCGCGCAGCATGGTCTGATCCTCTTCGGCACCCCACATGGTCAGCTTCACATCGCCCCAGCTCTCCGCAGCAGAGGCAGCCGTACTGGAAGCGGCAGCAGAGGAAGCGGTGCTGCTGGAAGAACCGCCGCAGGCGGTCAGCACACCGGCAGCAGCCACAGTGCCCATGGCTGCAAGGAAGTTACGGCGGGAAATCAGCTTTTTCATGATCCAGTTCTCCTTCGTTCTCAATCCGAAATCTTCGGCTGCTCTTTGTTGCGCTTATAAGTTGCGCACATCCGAGCAGCTGTTTTTCTGTACCCATAGGATACCGCATTCTTTTGCTCACGTCAATGGACGAAATTCACGGTATTGTTGAGTCGAAACTGGAAAAAGTGACGGTAAAATTAGGATACATGGGCAAAAGTGCGCAACTTTAGCGCAACCTTTGCCATGCAAAGAGCAAAAATGCCCGCTCCGGGAAAGGAGCAGGCACAAAAAGCGCGTTATTTGATGCTGTGGGAGCGTTCCCTCCACTTGGTAGAATCCCGCAGGATGACCTGATGGCCTTCCAGCTGCCGCATGACGATCTCTTTTCCGGCCAGCCGGTCCAGCAGCATCCGGCAGGCGGTCTTACCCAGCTGCTCTGCATCGTACTGCACCGCCGAAACAGACGGCGTGATGCTGGCAAGCATGGAACTGTCGTACAGGCTGGCCACTCGCAGATCGTTGGGCACGAGGATATGCCGCGTCCGCAGCTCCCCCATGACCTCAAAGGCGATCTCATCATCGCCGCAAAGGATGCAATCCGCCTTCTGCTCTAGCGCAGCCTCCATTGCATCGAGCGTCTGCCCGGCAGATTCCACACCGGAATGAACGAGCCGCTGGTCTACTGGCACACCAAATTCCGCGAATCCACGCAGATAACCGCGTATGCGATCGGTGTTGACGGCGTAGATGGTACTGCCCACCAGCAGCGCGATCCGCTTGGCGCCCAGCTGCAAAAGGATGCGTGTCATCTCGCAGGCAGCCGCGACCTGATCGTTGTCTGCCTGCGGGATGGTCTTGTCCTCGCTGCGTCCGATGAGCACAAAAGGTGTCTCGTATTGCCGCAAAAGTTCGATGCAGGGATCATCCGCCATGGCGTAGGTCAGGATCACGCCGTCCACCTTGTGGTTGGCCAGCTGCCGCTGCAGCTGCGAATACTCGGTGTTGGAGGCGTAGCAAAGCATCAGGTCATAGCCGCGCTGGTCTGCCATGATGCAGATGCCGCCCATGCACTTGCGCAAAAAGGGCAGATCCAGCGTAATAAAGCGCTGTGGCACGATCATGGCAATGTTGTTGGTGCGCACCTTTTCGCCGCCCTGCGGGGCGGCAGGCTCGGTGCGGGTGCGTCCTAGATAGGCATATACCTTGGCGCGGGTCTCCTCACTGATGCGTCCCTTTCCGGAAAGTGCGCGTGATACCGTTGTTTTAGAAACACCAAGCGCATCGGCCACCTGCTCGATCGTCATTTTTTCGGTTTCCTTTGCAGCCACAGGATATCCTCTCCTTTTCACAGAACTGCGCAACAGTGCGCCACCCCAGCATACCGGGATAAGCCCGCTTTGTCAAGTACGAAAGCAAACAAAAAGCGTTCTGCTTTTTTGACAGAACGCTGAAAGTTGGTATTTTTGTGCCTTACAGGACCTGCTCGCCGTTTTTCCAGACGGCCGTTCCGTAACGGTTCAGCGCAACACCGCCTACTTCGACCGGATGTTCATTGCAGTTCTGTACAAAGACGAACGTACCGCGCCGCGCGGCCAGAACGCCGTCCGGCAGAGCTTCCGGCCATGCCGGGGTCAGGCCGACTTCCTTTACAGCAGCACGATAAAATGCGCGATAGAACGCTTCCTCGAACCGACTTGCCAGATAATAGGCACGGCCCTCCCCGTAGGAGTGGACAGCCACCGCCGGGCAGTTTGCATAATAGTCCTCGGCATAAACGCTCAGCGGTGTGGCAGGGTCGGTGTCGTTCAGACTTGCGACCTCGCATAGGACCGAAGCCTGCGTTTCCGGCAAAGTGGAATCGTCCATCGGGGTGCAGCGGCAGGTTTCGCCGTCATACATTCCGTCGATCTCAGTGCGGCGCAGGCCCAGCAGGTCGGTCAAGCCGTAGGGCGTGTCACCCAGACGGCACAAATCGCTTTCATCCACCACACCGGTCCAGTATGTAACCACGACCGTACCACCATTCCGGGCAAAATCACAGAGTTTTTGGGCAAAGGCATCGGTCAGCAAATAAACCATCGGAACAACGACCAAGCCATAACCCGTCAAATCGGATTCCTGATTCACGAACTCCACCGCAATGCCTTCCCGCGCAAGAGCATTGTAGTGCAGCTTCAGCTCGTCCCAGTAGCCCATCCCTGCATTGCGCGGGCCGCAGGAACCTTCCAATGCCCACTTGTTTTCCCAATCGTGGACGATCGCCGCCTGCTTCTCGCGGCAGACTGTTGCAATCTCCGAGAGCACTTCCAGCTTTTGGCCCACACCGACTGTTTCCCGGAAGGGACGGGCATCCTCCCGCCCATCATGGCCGACGACTGCACCATGGAACTTTTCTTCCGCGCCGCGGCTGGCTCGCCACTGGAAGTAAAGCACACTGTCCGAACCATGTGCAACCGTCTGCAGAGCCGCAAGCTCCGCAATGCCGGGGCGCTTCTGTTTGGAGATCGGCTGCCAGTTGGTAAAGCTGGGGCTGGATTCCATCAGCAGGAAGGGCCTGCCCTTCATGGAGTAATACAGGTCGTGCATCAGGGCCGTATCCAACGCCGTTTCTTCCACTGTTTCGCTGGGCTTGTGCCATGTGGGGTAGTTGTCCCAGCTGGCAATGTCGATCTCCTTGGACATTTTGAAATAGTCGATGCCGTCAAACCGGTACATCATGTTTACCGTGAACTTTGCATCCGGCGCAAATTTTTTCACGGTATCACGCTCAAATTTCAAAAATTCAATATGCCGGTCACTGACAAAGCGCTTCCAGTCCAGCGCAAGGCCCTGCACGGCATTTTCCCCCTGCGGGGCAGGGCTTTCGATTTGTTCCCAAGCGGTATAGTCGTGACTCCAGAACCGGGCGTTCCACGCCTTGTTCAAGGCATCCAAAGAGCCATACCGTTCCTTGAGCCAGCAGCGGAACGCGGCCTGACACAGCTCGCAATGGCAGTCGCCGCTCATCTCGTTGGAGATATGCCAGAGCAGGACAGCCGGGTCATTGCCGAACCGCTGCGCCAGCATCTGGTCGATGATGCGGACTTTTTCCCGGTAAACCGGCGATGTATAGCAGTAATTCTGCCGCCGGTTGTACAGCTCCCGGACCCGGTCTGCCCGGACTCGGCGCACCTCGGGGTATTTGTGTGCCATCCAAGCAGGGCGGGCCGCGCTGGGCGTTGCAAGGATCGTATGGATTCCATTGGCATACAGGTTATGGACGATGTCTGCCAGCCAATCCAGCTCAAATACCCCCTCCTGCGGTTCCAATGTGGACCATGAGAACACGCCCAGCGTCACAGTATTAACGTGTGCCTTTTTCATCAGTTCGATGTCCTGCGCCAGAATATCGGGCCGGTCCAGCCACTGTTCCGGGTTGTAGTCTCCGCCATGAAGTAATCTGAGCTGCTGCATGATAGCGGCCTCCTTTGGTTGCGCAAATTGCGCAACATTTTTATCGGATAAAGTTGCGTTCGATACAGAGTATAGCAAGAACCTCCGCAAGATGCAATGCAGCTATATGGAGTTTCGTTGCAATAAACTGAACGTTTGATGCGGCGCAAGAAACCATCCATGGATGCTTTGGAAGATTCCACAACGTTCATGGGGGATTTATAGGCAGGTTGTCAAAATGCAGAAATACATTGATTGAACGGGAAAGCGCTTGAACGCCGTGCTATAAGTCCTACTATCACTGCATTCCTGCAATAAAATTTGCAAAACCATCTTGACGCACCTTGTAAACCCTGACACTCTCTGTCACAAATCCCACCGAGCTTGTCGGGGCAACGCCCCTCCATCTTGCTGCGCAAGACCGCTCTGCCGCTTGAAAGCCCCACCGGGGCTTTCATTGCTTCGCAACCGTGGCCCTTCCCCAAACCCTGCTCCAGCTTCGCACCGTTAGTGCGAATGCGGCGTGTCGCTTTACATAGAGAAGGAACTCTTGGACGGTACGTTCCTCATACCCGATGCAATGACGGTGGAGGAGATGCTCTACAAGTGGATTCCCATTCCGTCCTCGAAGCACAAGTGGGCACCCAAGACCTATACCCACACGGTCGCCATGGTTCAGAATCTTGTCGTGCCCTATCTTGGCAAGAAACAGATTCAGAAGGTTCAGAGGTATGACCTCGAACAGTTCTACGCCACGCTGAGCCGGACACCGCGCGGATTGTATAAGCAGGGTGTCAAGCAAACGCTCACCGACAAACAGAAGCGGCAGTTTCTGACGGGTGCTTCCATCCGGGAAGTCCACGCCATGCTCAAGACCGCGTTTTCCTATGCCGTTGAGTGGGGTCTGCTCCTCAAGTCGCCGATTCCGAGAGAAGCCCCGAAATCAACCTCGGAAGAACGTGCCATCTGGGACGAAAAGACCATGCTTGCTGCGTTGCAGACCATGACCGACCCTACGCTCCACCTTGCTGTTCATCTGAGCATGATCCTCTCGCTGCGTGTCGGAGAGATCCTTGGCTTGCAGCCGGGAGACATCGACTTCGATGCAGCGGATGGACGTGGGACTATCACGGTCGGCAGGAGCTTACAGCGCACCGAAAAGGCTGCACTGGAAAAGACTGATCCGAATCAGATCTACCGCATTTTCCCCGACCAGCGTGAGGGCAGCAGCTCCGCACTGGTGCTGAAGAAGCCGAAAACCAAGAAATCCAGCCGCACCCTTTATCTGACGAAACCCTTGAAAGAGGAACTGCTGGCTTGGCTGGAAAAGCTCCGTCAGGACGAGCTTGCCATGGATGGCAGATATCGCAACTGTGGCCAGCTCTTCCGCCTGCCCAACGGTATGCCTGTTGCCCCGGAAGCCCTTTCTAAATGGTACCGCACTTGGCGTGCAGAGCACCCGGAGTTTGAGAAGATCGTGTTCCACGGTCTGCGCCACTCCAGTGCCACTTACCAGTTGATTGAATCCGGCGGCAACATTAAAGCCGTGCAGGGCAACACCGGTCACGCCACCACCGGCATCCTGATGGACACCTACGCCCACACGCAGGACAAGCCCCGGTTGGAGCTGGCAGAGAAGCTGGAAGCAGACTTCTATTCACAGGACATCGGCTCCCCAAAATCCGGCTCTGCGCCGGTAAAAGAAAATCTGCCGGACGGCATCCAGATCACCCCCGAAGGGATGCTGAAAGTTGTCCGGCAGATGAACCCCGAGCAGCGGCGTGAGTTCACCCGCCTGCTGTTCGCCTGAAAAAAGTATGGAAAATTTGCGTTTGCGAGCGCAGCGCAGCAATGAAAGCCCCAGTGGGGCTTTTAAGCGACAGAACGGTCTCGCCGCAGGCGAGATGGAGGGGCCTCGCCCCGACAAGCTCTGCTCACGATGCACAAGATGCAGACAATGCAAGGAAAAAACACGGCTTTCCCGCCGGTGTGCAAAAGTGTGCAAAGGTGTGCAAGCATCCAGAAAAAGGAAAATCCAACGAGAAATCTTACGATTCTTCGTGGGATTTTTGTGTGCTCGAGGGAACTCGAATCCCTGGCCCTCTGATTAAAAGAGCCCCTCAGTCGGGGTACTCTGATTTTTGAACTTTCGAGTTTACGTCGTTTTTGCGCAAAGCATCGTGATTTTTCACGTTGCAATTTCTGCGCCCTTTGTCGTATTTTGCAAGTCAGAGTACCCATTGCATTCCTTGAAACCGTGCAAAAACAGTGCAGAAACCGTGCACTTACTCTGGGACAAATAAAAAATGATGATTTTAACCACCGACTTGATGGCGATTTGAGTGATCACAAAGGTAAATTTGATACACGGAAAGAAGAATGCCCACTCGTCTGAGGAGTTCTCAGGGGAGTGGGCAGTTCTGTATAATGGCATTTTGTATAGGTCACTTGCCACTTTTAGCATGGAGGTTGCTATTTGGGAAAGAAGTTTCCACTTTTTTATATGGCAAGTTTCCGCACTTTCCGTACCCCATGAGATATGAACACCCTCTAAACTTTTTCAGAGGTTGCTACTTTTTAAGATGTAGTTGCTAAATCTTGCCCAAAGGATGCTACATTTTGGCTCAGGGTTGCTAAACATAGCGCACAGAAAATTCCGCAATAATATAATTCAAATTATGATAATTCGTATTATATTATTTCTTATGGACTGCATCCTCCTGAATCAGAATCAAATTCGGGTTCTCCGCTGCCATTTCCAACAGTCGATCGGTAAAGCCGCTCTTGGAGAACAGCCCGTACACAATTTCGTAGCCCTTGAAAGCTGCTGCAAGCTCTTTGGACTGCCCCTTTTCCTGCAAAGCAGAGTAGACCGCCACATCCACAGGTT
>OGGV01001187.1_pt1 | contig 13253 bp, 14 predicted proteins | sample 1571301 | NCBI WGS metagenome assembly OGGV01 (sample SAMEA2582072, study PRJEB24529) | metagenome | biome: Human gut stool | place: China | collected 2011
TGCTGGAGGCCACGATGTTGGCTTCGCCGAACTTGGCGGCTTCCTTGGCGGCCAGGTTGGAGAAGTTGCCGGTGACGATGTAGTCCGCCTTGCCGGTGATCATAAAGTTCAGCGGCACCATGGCAAACTGCTGAGTGGCACCGCCCTGGAAGAAGCCCACCTTGTAGTTGTCGGGGATGTTCATCACGCGGCGCAGGGTGGCCTCAGTGTCCTGGATGATGGCGTCGAACCACTTGCTGCGGTGGCTCATCTCCATCACGCTCTGGCCGCTGTCGCCGTATTCCAGCAGCTCTGCCTGTGCCTGCCGGAGGACCTTCTCGGGCAGCATGCTGGGGCCTGCGCTGAAGTTGTATACTCGTGCCATAATGAACTCTCCCTTTCCTGTATCACGAAGCATCGACTGTTTTGCGATGCCTTCTGGATCATTTCCGTAGCCGTAGTATACCGGTTTTGCGGGCACGAAAACAAGAGCATCTTTGCACAAAGATACTGCCGGAAAAGCCCCTGTGCAGGCACAAAGCACACAAATGTACGCTGAACAAAGACAAAAACGGAGACAACTGTAAAAATAGGCTGAAATAGCCTGATTTCATCGGGATTTCTGCCTCTTGCCTTTTCCGACAAAACCCGGTATAATGGAACAACAGAGACAAATGTAAAAGAAAAACGCGAAAGGAGGGGCTGCGCAGATGTACGGACTCCCGGACCGGCTGCGGCCGCTGTCGGCGGCCGAGGAGCAGGTCATGCTGGCGGTATGGGCCTGCCGGGAACCCGCCACCCGGCGGGATATTGACGAAAAACTCCGCGGTAAGGGCTGGGCCCCGGCCACGGTGCTCAATTTTCTGTACCGGCTGGAAGAAAAAGGCTGGGTGAAAAGCGGAAAGCAGGGCAACCACAACATTTATGCAGCCACGGTCACCCAGCGTGCCTACGGTGTGTGGAGCATGCGCCAGCGGCTGGACACCCTCTTTGGCGGGGACCTTGCCGCAGCCGTGCGGGCGCTGGTCAGTGAGAGCGGCTGCGGGCAGAGCGAACTGGAACAGGCCATGAAGGTGCTGGAGGAAAAGCACCTGGAAGCAGAAGAATACGATCTGTATGACCCCTACGGGTAAAAAGGAGAGAGAAACATGGATTGCAAGCTGAGAGCCAAGAACTGCGGCGGCTGCCCGCTGCTGGGGCTGGACTATGCCGAGCAGCTGAAGCAGAAGGAAGCCGCCGTGAAAAAGCTGCTGGGCAAATACGGCCCGGTGAACGCCATCCGGGGCATGGAGGACCCTTATCATTACCGCAACAAGGTGATTTCCACCTTCACCACCGGCTGGGGTGGAAAACTCACCTCCGGCATCTACGCAGCGAACAGTCACAAGGTGCTGCCGGTGGAACGCTGCCTGCTGCAGGACGAAGTGCTGGACAAGACCATGGAGGCCGTGCGGGCGGCGGCCATCGCCTGCCGCTATCAGCCCTATAACGAAGACAAGGGCACCGGCCTTGTGCGCCACTGCCTGCTGCGCCGGGGCGTGGCCACCGGGCAGGTGATGGTGGTGCTGGTCACTGCGCAGGCCGTGCTGCCCGGAGCCAAGAACTTCGTGCGGGCCCTGCTGGCAGAAGCCGAGAAGCGAGGGATCACCGTGACCACCGTGGTGCAGAACGTGAATCCCCGCAAGACCAGCGTCGTGCTGGGTGATGCGGAAAAGGTGCTGTATGGCAAGGGTTATATTCTGGATACCCTCTGTGGCAAGACCTATGCCCTCAGCCCCCGCAGCTTTTACCAGATCAACCACAGCCAGACCGAGGTGCTGTACGGTCTGGCTGTGGAAGCGGCGCATCTCACCGGGAAAGAAGTGGTGCTGGACGCCTACTGCGGCATCGGCACCATCGGCCTGACGGCTGCCGACCACGCAAAGCAGGTGGTGGGTGTGGAGCTGAACCGCGACGCTGTGCAGGATGCCATCGGCAACGCAAAGCACAACGGCGTGAAGAATGCCCGCTTCTTTGCCGCCGACGCTACCCGCTGGATCAGCGAAGCCGCCGCAGCCGGGGAGCGTGCGGACGTGATCTTCATGGATCCGCCGCGGGAAGGTTCCACCCCGCAGTTCATCGAGAGCGTGGCCCGCATGGCCCCGAAGCGGGTGGTCTACGTCAGCTGCAACCCGGAAACGCTGGCCCGTGACCTCGCCCTGCTGACGAAAAAGGGTTACCGCGTGGAGAGCAGCACCCCGGTGGATATGTTCCCGCACAGCGAGCACATCGAGGTGGTATGTCAGTTGGTTCTGAGAAACCGGTAACCCATATCAACATCGATGTGGACGTAGAGGGACGGGTGCAGGATAAACGAGGAATGGCAACCTAGCATATTTGCAGGATGCAGTTTGCGGAGGTTGCTTTTGCATTAAAAACGCAAACTGCCAGAAAAACCGAAAATACACAGCTCCCGGTTGAGAAAAGTGCTGTGGAGTGATACAATAATATAGTATCTGCCCCGTCCGGGGCGTCAGTTCACAGAACGGTATCGATTGCAATGGATAGCTATTTTTTTATTTTAACGACCATTGATCTTTTTGTGCTTGGCTTTATGAGCCTTCTTACAAAGCTGAGCGAATCTTTGAACAAAAAGCAGAAGCGCGGGTTCCTTCTGGCTTTTGCGCTCATTGCGTGCATCTCGGTGCTGGAAGTCATCACCATCGTGGTGGACGGCGCACCGACGGGCTGCCGCTGGCTGAACATTTTGTCCAACTATCTGGGCTTTGGGCTGACACCGGCGGTGGCACTGTGTCTGGTATATGTGCTGGACAAAAAATCCATTATCCGGCGCGGGTTCAAGGCGGCGGTCTGCTGCGAGGGTGCGTATCTGCTTTTTCTGGCGGCAACACTGCCCTATGGGCTGGTATTCTCGGTGAGCAGGGAGAACCTCTACGCCCGGGGAGAATACTTCTATATTTATGTAGCGATGTACTATGCCGCCATGTTGTACCTTATGGTGGCTACGGTGCGCACGGCAGCGGCTTTTCAGAACCGCAGCCGCACGCTGATCTGCCCGCTGACCCTGTTTCTGGGTGCGGAGACCGTGACTCAGATCGCGCTGCCATCGCTGCACGTCACATGGCTGTGCGTCACCCTGCTGTCGGTGTTGTATTATATCTATTGCAGCGAGATGTGGAACCAGCTGGACGCCCTGACCGGACTTTTGAACCAGAACAGCTACCTGAACCGCACCGCCGAGATGCGCCGCAGCGGCGGGGTGCTGGTGGTGTTCGATGTGGACAGCTTCAAACAGATCAACGACCGCTACGGCCATTTGCAGGGAGATGTCTGCCTTGCCGAGATCGCAGACTGCATCAAAAAAGCCTATGCCCGCTGCGGGTACTGTTACCGTATCGGCGGCGATGAGTTCTGCGTGCTGCTGAGGGATGCGGCAGATGAAGCCCGCTGCGCAGCGGCGCTGCAATCTCTGCTGGCAGAGCGGCGCAAAGAGATCACCCTTTTGCCGACGGTCTCCCATGGCTCTGCTGTCTTTTCCGGGGAGGACGTGGTTACGGTGAAAGACCGCGCCGACCGTGCGCTCTACTGTGCCAAAAACGAGCTGAAAGCCCGCGCCGCAGCGGCAATGCCCGCAGGCGGCAGTGGGGAAAAGGATTGAACGGATCATTCGGCGGGAAAAAACGCCCGCACACTTTACAAATGGAGGAACACCGATGATCACCGATTGGAACAGCCCGCAGGGCGATTTTGACCCCACCGAAAAGCAGGGGGAGCTGCTGATGCTGCTGAGCGGCCAGCAGGTGACCGTGCACACCAGCGCGGAAGATGATTTTGACTATATGGAAAACGAGGATGTCGCTTTTGTGGTGAAGAACCCGCACAGCGAGGAGGATCTGCTCATTGAACTGTGCGGCGAGTTTTCCGTCTTTTTTGAAAAGTGGCATGGGGAGTACCCGGCCACCGAGGAGGGTTATGCGCAGATGACCCGGGACGTGCAGGCTGTTCTGGCAGGCAGCGCCGGGGCACTGAGCCTGTACACCGAGGACGGCTGGCAGGGCACGGCCCTCTGCACGGAAAAGCCCGGCCCGGATGCCGACGCAGCCGGTCTGCTGGAGCGCTGCTGGAGCGCCGAAAAGCCCCACAAGCCTCTGGAGAAGGGCAGCCGGGTGGAGCTGGTGTACTGGGACCCGGCACAGGATCGGACCCTGACCGTATAAACCGCCGGACGGCAGAAACAAAGAACGTCCCCGTACTCTTCGGAGCACGGGGACGTTCTGTATAACAGGGCGGGGACTTATAGCTGGTACAGGGCCACCATCAGCGGCATGGTGAAGATACACAGCAGGGTGGTCACCACGTTGATGGCGCTGGCGTAGTCGGCATCCTTGCCGTAGATCTGCGCCATCTGGGTGATGGTGGAAGCCGAGGGGGTGCAGGTGGCCAGCAGGCTCACCAGCAGGATGGTCTGGCCGTCCGGCACCAGATGGGCCAGGCCGCTGAGCTTGAGCAGGGCCACAGCTGCCAGCGGGATGCCCACCAGCCGCAGGGCCGTGACCAGCCACAGCCGACGGTAGCCCAGGATCTTTTTGAAGTTCATGCCCGCCATCAGCATGCCCAGGATGATCATGGAGATGGGGCCGATGGCACTGCCCACCATGTCCAGCGAATCCTCGATGACAGCCGGCAGCTGGATGTGCAGCAGAAACAGGGCGGCACCCGCCAGAATGGCGATCATGTTGATGTTGGTGAGCACCTTTTTCAACTCAAAGCTCTTTTCGCCGCAGAGCATGCTCTTGGCGTGGCTCCACAGCAAAAACAGCTGTACCGACAGAAAGGCACTGGAGTAGATCACCCATTCCTTGCCCAGCACCGCCGTCACGATGGGAATGATCAGGTTGCCGGCGTTGGAGTAGATCATGGAGGCTTTTTCCACGGCGTCCAGATGCAGTGCGTGACCCAGCAGGTTCACCACCACGATGATGCCGACGTGCAGCAGAACCGCCGCCGCCAGCGCCAGCAGCAGCCCGTGCAGCACATCCGGGGTGTACTGTACCTGAAAGGCCGAGATGATCACACAGGGCGAGATCAGGTACAGCGAGATCAGCGAGAGGGTCTTGCTGTCCTCGGCGTGCAGCAGGCCCCAGTGCACCACCGCATAGCCCATAAACATCATCAGAAAAAGCGAGAAGATCTTTTCTGCAAGGATCAGACTGATCATACGAGTCACGTTCCGTTTCTGCTGCTGCAAATTTCGCCCGCCGGGGCCGTTCTGCAGACCACTATAATACGCAGGCTGCGAAAAAGCAAGAGAAAATGCGGTTTCCAAAATGATATATATAAACCGCAAAATACTGTTTGTTGATAAAAACGCTGCGTCTGCCCACTCGTTCATAAAATGTTCAAAATAAATTCATATTCAGTCCACCAAATTTCGGTATAAGTGTGGCAGCAAAGGCGCAAACGGCGCCGAACCCACGCAGGTCTGGGCAAAAAAGGCAGCGGGCAAAAAGGCTGCGGCACATTTTTGCACCAAGCAGGGCTGCACACCCACACCGGCACAGGAAAGGAATTGGATCATTATGAAAATTGGTTTTTGGGAACTTGTCGTGATCGTCATCGTGGCGTTCGTGTTCATCGGCCCGGATCAGCTGCCCGTCTACGCAAAGAAGATCGGCAAGATGCTGCGTGAGCTGAAGAAGTACACCGGCGCTGCATCCGAAGAGATCCAGAAGAACGTGGTGGAGCCGCTGAACGAGATCCAGGCTCCCCTCAAGGAAGCTGTCGCTCCGCTGACCGATATCAAGAAGGACATCGACAACAGCGTGAAGGACGTGACCAAGGGCTTTGCCGGCATCGGCAAGACCAGCAAGGAAGAAGCCGCCAAGAAGGCTGCGGAGGAAGAGGTCACCGACCTGACTGCCGAAGAGCCGGTGGAGGAGCTGCCGGAAGAGAATGCAGCCCCCGCCGCCGAGCCTGCCGCCGAAAAGGCTGAGGCCCCGGCCGAAGAGAAGCCCGAGACTGCCCCTGTGCAGGAAGAAACCGCCCCCGCCCCCGCACCCGAAGCTCCGGCTGCGGAAGCAGCCCCGGAAGCTGCCGAGGCTGCCCCGGCAGAGGAAACCACCGTTTAAGTTTGGATACACCGCGCCCGCGGTTGTCATACATCAAGCAATAAGCCCGCCACGCGGCGCGGCAAAGTAAAAAGGAGATTTTTATTATGCGTATTGGTACCAACGAACTGCTGATCATCCTGGCTGTTGCACTGCTGATCTTTGGACCCAAGAACCTGCCGAAGCTGGGCAAGATGTTCGGCAAGACCATCAACGGCTTCAAGAAGGGCATGGAGGAGCCGGAGGAGTCCGACGATTCCGAGGAGAAGGCTGAGAAGAAGGCCGCTAAGAAGGACGAAGACGAGGAGTAATTGTGGCTACGAACGTTAAGCGCAAAAAGAAAGCCGAGGTCATGGAAGATGACGGCAGCATGACGCTGACCGGCCATCTGAAAGAACTGCGGAACCGGCTCATCATCTGCGCAGTGGTGTTTGTGGTGGGTGTTGTGGTCTCGCTGGCTTATGCAGACCGCCTGATCGACCTGCTCACTGCCATGGGCCGCGATTACTATCAGTTCGTGTCCATTGCACCGCAGGAAAAGCTGATGCAGTACTTCCGCGTCTCCATTCTGGCCGGTGTGATCGTCACGGTGCCGGTGGCATTCTACCACATCTACGCCTTTGCAAAGCCGGGCCTGAAAAAGAGCGAGAGCTTTTTCTTCAAGATGGTCATGGTGCTGGGCCTGGCATTGTTCTGCGTGGGCGTGCTGTTTGCTTACAAGCTCATGATGCCCTTTATGCTGCGGTTCCTCAGCACGGGCATCAATGGTGCCGAGTACATCCAGACCACCACCAGCATTGAGAGCTACGTCAACCTCTGCCTGACGATGTTCATCATCTTCGGCTGTGTGTTTGAAATGCCCCTGATCACCATCATCCTGTCCAAGATGGGCATCATCAACCCCACGCTCCTCAAGCAGGTGCGCGGTGTGGCCATCGTGATCATCTTCTTCATCGCGGCTGTGGTCACCCCGCCGGACATCGTGTCCCAGTGCATGGTGGCAGGCCCCATGGTGCTGCTGTACTTCATCAGCATCTTCCTGAGCGGCATCTTCTACAAGCCGAAGTCGGACGATGATGATGAGGACGACGAAGAAGAGGACGAGGAATAAGCGCCCTGACCCGGTTTTCTCAGAAAAACAACAAAAGGCTGCTGTGCCGCTTGGCATGGCAGCCTTTTTGCGTATGCGGCGCGGCGGCCTCGATTTTAAATCATCCCGGCTATACAAACCACCCGCCCTGTGCTAGAATGGAGCCAACAAACAAAAGGCGGTGAGCGGATGCATCCTCTTGCAGAATATCCCCGCCCGGCCATGCGCCGGGACAGCTGTGAGATCCTGAATGGCCCGTGGCAGTATGCCATCACCCAGACGGCCGAATACCCTGCGGCCTGGCAGGGCAGCATTCTGGTGCCCTATTCGCCGGAGGCCCCGGCCTCCGGGGTGGGGCGCACCCTGCAGCCGGGGCAGTGGCTGCACTACCACCGCTTGTTCGCCCCGCCGGCGGGGGAGGGCGGCCGGGTGCTGCTGCACTTCGGGGCCGTGGATTATGCCTGCGCCGTGCAGGTCAATGGGCATCTGGTAGGCGGCCACCGGGGCGGCTACTGGCCCTTCACACTGGACATTACCGACCTGCTCAACGGCACCGGCCGCAACAGCCTGTGGGTGGCCGTGCAGGACCCCACCGGCCACGGCACCCAGGCCCGGGGCAAACAGACGTTGAAACCCGGCGGGATGTTCTACCCGGCCCAGAGCGGCATCTGGCAGACCGTCTGGCTGGAGCGGGTGCCGGACAACTACATCCAGACCCTGACCGTCACCCCGGACTACGACGCCCGCACGGTGACGGTGCGGGTGCACACGGCAAAGCCCGGCGGTGCGGTCAACCTGTGGGCCATGGTGCGGGCCGGGGGCGTGACCATCGCCGAGGACTGGGGCAGCGACGAGGCCGACCAGGACGGTGAAGTGACCCTGAACATCCCGGAAGAGCATTTCTTCCCATGGAGCCCGGACACGCCCTTCCTTTACGACCTGACGGTGGGCACCAACCAGGGGGAGGAAGCCGAGTTCGACACGGTGCACAGTTACTTTGCCCTGCGCAAGTGGAGCTGTGCACCGGACGCCCACGGGGTGCTGCGCTTCTGCCTGAACGACAAGCCCATCCTGCTCAACGGTTTGCTGGATCAGGGCTACTGGCCGGAGGGCCTGTATACGCCGCCCTCGGACGCAGCCGTGGAGCGGGAGCTCAGCGAGGTGAAAGCGCTGGGCTTCAACCTGCTGCGCAAGCACGCCAAGATCGAGCCGCAGCGCTGGTATTACCACTGCGACCGTCTGGGCCTGATCGTCTGGCAGGACATCGTCAACGGCGGCAGCGCCTATAATTTGTGGTTCGTCACCTACCTGACCAATGTGCTGCAGCCGCTGCTGCGGCGCTTCCCGGACGGCAAAGCCTGCCGCCGCCTGCTGAGTCGGGCAAAACCAGCCAGCCGGGAGGAGTACGCCCACGAGCTGGCCGACACGGTACAGGCGCTGCGGTGCCACCCCTGCATTGCCTGCTGGGTGCCCTTCAACGAAGGGTGGGGGCAGTTCGATGCCGGAAAAGCCGTGCAGGCCCTCCGGACGCTGGACGGCACCCGTCTGGTGGACGAGGCCAGCGGCTGGTTCGACCAGGGCGGGGGCGATGTGCACTCCCTGCACAATTATTTCTATCCGCTGCGCATCCGCCCGCAGAAGCGCACGGTGGCCCTCAGCGAATACGGCGGTATTGCCTGGCCCATGCCCGGCCACGAGCCGCCCCACAAGACCTACGGCTACGGCACGGCCAAAGACCGGCAGGAGCTGACTGCCCGCTACAAGAAGCTGCAGCTGAAAACTGTGCTGCCCCAGCTGGAAAAAGGCCTTTCGGCGCTGGTGTACACCCAGCTCACCGATGTGGAGGACGAGGTGAATGGGCTGTTCACCTACGACCGTGCCGCCGTCAAGCCGGACGCCAACGCGGTGCGCTCGGTGAATGCGGCACTGGCCGCCGAGTTTGCAAGAGTGACAAATCCCGCGAAAAAATGAGCAAGATCCCCGGTGCAGGAAACAGAGAACTGCACCGGGGATCTTTTACCGGACAAGATTTTGTTTTTTGTTTACAAATGGTTGCTTGACATGGAAATATCCATTTTGTAATCTGAAAGGGTATTCAATTTACATGAAATGCCGCTGGAAACGCGGGCCGGTGCACCGGCTGCGTCTGCCAGCCTCCGGGAAAGGAGCAACACACCATGGACTACCTGCAGAACGTGATGGGATATTTTGACCAGCAGCAGCCGCTGTGTGCACAGCATGATAAGATCAGCAAGGATCTGTATCAGGAATATGGCGTCAAGGCCGGTCTGCGCGACGAGAACGGAAAGGGCGTGCTGGCGGGCCTGACCAACATTTCGGACATCCGCGCCTTTGAGTATGTGGACGGCGTCAAGCGCCCGGCCCACGGCCAGCTGCTCTACCGCGGCTACGACGTCAAGGACCTGATCAACGGCAGCCGGGGCAGCCGCTTTGCCTTTGAAGAGGCGGGCTATCTGCTGCTGTTCGGTGAGCTGCCCACCCCGGAAAAGCTGGAAGAATTCTGCCGGGTGCTGGGCGAGTGCCGTACCATGCCCACCAATTTTACCCGTGACGTGATCATGAAGGCCCCCAGCCACGATATCATGAACGCCATGGCCCGCAGTGTGCTGACCCTGGCCTCCTATGACCCCAAGGCCGGGGACCTGGACACCTCCAACGTGCTGCGCCAGAGCATCCAGCTGGCCAGCATCTTCCCCATGCTGGCGGTGTACGCCTACCACGCCTACAACCACTACGAAAAGGACGGCAGCATGTACATCCACCGGCCCGACCCGCAGCTGTCCACCGCCGAGAATTTCCTGCGGATGCTGCGGCCGGACATGCAGTACACCCCGCTGGAAGCCCGTGTACTGGATGTGGCACTGCTGCTGCACGCCGAGCACGGCGGCGGCAACAACTCCACCTTTACCACCCGCGTGGTCACCTCCTCCGGCACCGATACCTACTCGGCCATGGCGGCGGCGCTGTGCTCCCTCAAGGGCCCGCGCCACGGCGGTGCCAACCTGATGGTGATGCAGATGATGCAGAACATCCGCGAGAATCTGCACGACCAGGAGGACGACGAGGAGCTGGAAGCCTACCTGAAAAAACTGCTGCACGGCGAAGCCTTTGACCGCAAGGGCCTGATCTACGGTATGGGCCACGCGGTCTACTCCCTCAGCGACCCCCGTGAGGTGGTGTTCAAGGGCTATGTGGAACAGCTGGCCCACGAGAAGGGCCGGGACAAGGACCTGGCCCTGTACGCCAAGATCGAGCGCATGGCCCCGCAGCTCATCGCCGAAGAACGGAAGATCTTCAAGGGCGTCAGCCCCAACGTGGATTTCTACAGCGGCTTTGTGTACGATATGCTGGGCATCCCCATGGAGCTGTACACCCCGCTGTTTGCCGTGGCCCGCATCATGGGCTGGAGTGCCCACCGCATCGAAGAGCTGCTCAGCGCCAACAAGATCATCCGTCCGGCCTACAAGAGCCTGGGCGGCACCCACGACTACATCCCGCGGGATGCACGATAACAGGAGGGCTGTGCCATGAAACAGGAAGCCATGCAGAAGCACCCGGAAGAATGGTTCTTCTTGCACAATTTTGACGTGGACCGGGTGTTCAGCACCATCCGGCGCGCGGATTATCTGGTGCTGTTCTACATCAAGATGCGGCAGGAGAGCCACCCGGACGAGAAACTCTATCTGGCCGACCTTGCCGCCGAGATGGGCGTGAAGGTGACCGAGCTGTCCAAAGGCATCGAGAAGCTGCAGGACCAGGGCTATGTGCGCTGGCTCACCGACCGGGAAGCCGGCCGCACTTATGTGGAGCTGACCAGCAAGGCCGTGGAGCTGATGGCCGAGGAGCGCGATTTCATGAAGCGCTGCTATGCCCGCCTGCGCACCGAGCTGGGGGACGAAGAACTGCGCCGCACCGTGGACACCCTGCAGCACATGCGGGACATCCTGAAGGACGAGCGGGAGCACAGCGCGTAAGCTCCGCCCCAAAATACAACGCCGAAAAAGGCCCCGCTTCCGGGTATGAACTGCACCCCATTTGTTAGACAGTATGATATACTATCTAACAAGTGGGGTGTTTTGCTATGCCAAAAGGAGTACCAAACAAACGATATACGCCGGAATTCAAAAAACTGGTGATTGAAACCATGCAGGAAAAGAAATTGAGTTACAGCGAAACCTGCCGTAGATTTGAGGTAAACAGCAGAGATCAAATCAAATCATGGGAGCGAATCTATCTGGAGGAAGGGCCGGAAGGCTTTGCCGTCGAACGGCGCGGCCGCAGCAGCACTGGTCGGCCAAAGAAGCTGCCAAAGGATGTAGAAGAAGATCTGCTGGCAGAAGTGCAGCGGCTGCGCGCGGAGGTAGACTACCTAAAAAATTTGCAAGCCTTGGTTTTGGAAGACGAGCGACGCCAGCACAAAAAACGCTGGTAGTTCAGAAGCTAAGGCAAAAACACGCACTCAGTATTCTGCTCTCAATCGCTCAACTGCCCCGCGCCACCTTCTACTATCATCTGAAGCGGATGGAGCGCACAGACAAATACGCATCTGTCAAAGAAGAAATCACAACGATTTACCATGAAAACAAGGGAAGATACGGCTATCGTCGCATGACAACAGAACTTCACAAGCGCAATTTCCTCCTGAACCACAAGACTGTCCGGCGGCTTATGAAGGAGCTGGGCTTGGTTTGCCGCGTCAGGATGAAAAAATATCGCTCCTACAAGGGAGAAGTGGGTAAAATCGCACCAAATCTGTTAAACCGGGACTTCCGCGCCGAAAAGCCAAACCAGAAGTGGGTCACCGATGTGACAGAGTTCAGTTTGTTTGGCGAGAAACTGTATCTGTCCCCAATTCTCGATCTGCACAGCAGCGATCTGGTCAGCAATACCATATCGGATCGCCCTGTGCTGAGTATGGTGACGACCATGCTGGACGAGGCATTTGCAAAAATTCCGGACGGAACAAACCTCATTCTCCATTCTGATCAGGGCTGGCAATACCAACATAAACAGTATCAGAGGATGCTCCGAGAGAAGGGCATCCGACAGAGTATGAGCCGAAAGGGAAACTGTCTGGACAACGCAGTGATAGAAAATTTCTTCGGGCTGCTCAAGAGCGAACTGCTATATCTGCAAGAATTTCAGTCTATGGAACACTTCAAGCAGGAACTCGTTGAATATCTGGATTACTACAACAACCGCAGGATCAAGACAAAACTGAAGGGCTTGCCGCCTGCAATTCACAGACAACAAGCCCTTTCAGCTGCTTGAGGATAAGGAACAATAAGGGGCCTGTTGACAAAGGTGGCGAATACGTCCGTTCTAGGGATGTAGCATGATGGGACGCCAAAGCAGACAAATGGCAATGATTTTCGTAGATATAGAGTCACTGATTCCAGAAACCCACCTGCTGCGGAAGATCGAGCGGATGGTATCCTTTGATTTCATCTATGATCTTCTGGCGCCATATTATCCGGCAACATGCCGTCCATCTGTCGACCCTGTCAGTATGTTCAAAATGCTCTTGATCGGATACCTGTATGGCATCAAATCGGAGCGGCGGTTAGTAGAGGAAGTTCAGCTCAACATCGCCTACCGATGGTTTTGTGGATTTGAACTGGATGACACGATCCCAAATCACTCCACATTCAGTAAGACCAGAACACGAAAATGGCAGAAAAGCGCTCTTTTTCAGAACGCTTTTAATGAAATAGTCAAGAAATGCATAGATAGTGGGTTGATTGAGGCGAAGCCATGGCTGCGGATGAAAGCTACATTCCGGCCAACGTATCAAGAGAAAGCTGGATCGATGTAGAAATAGAAGTTGAACAGAGTATGCAAAGCTATCTCGATTCTTTGGATGAAGAGCTTTCCAATCAGCCGGGGTTCAAAAAGCCGCCAACAAAAATTGTAAGGAAGCGCCGTACCACCAGCCGAACAGATTCAGACAGCGGTTATATCAATCACGGCAGCAAACGTGGTATCGGGTATCTGATGGAAGCAACTGTGGACTGCAAACACGGCATTTTAACAGGCGTAGATGTATATCCTGCCAA
>OGGV01001194.1_pt1 | contig 13188 bp, 9 predicted proteins | sample 1571301 | NCBI WGS metagenome assembly OGGV01 (sample SAMEA2582072, study PRJEB24529) | metagenome | biome: Human gut stool | place: China | collected 2011
CGGTCTGGTGGCTCTTGCGGCCCTTGATGTCCACCACAGCGCCGATGCCGCAGGCATCGTGCTCAAACTGTGGATCGTACAGGCCAAGGGTGTGCGTTTGCTCTGTAAAGTTTTGCATAGTCTTTCCCATCCTTTTGACACTCCAGATTGTGCTCTGCCGGGCGCGGCACCCTCCGCACCCCGGAAAACGAAAAAAGCGCCCCGCAAGGGCAGACGATGCCCCTGCGGAACGCCTTTGTTCCGATAGCTTTATTATACCCTGCACTGAAAAATGTTCAAGTGACAGCTGCGCCAAATATAACAGCCGCTTTGCACCGCTTCTTGTGCGAAACGCCGCGAACCCCCGCAGCAACGGCGCTCCCCTCCGGCAAAAAACAAACCCGGCAAGGCCGCAGCCCTGCCGGATTTGCAGATTTAAAACGATCCTTCCGTGCTCACTTGGTCCCCTGCTCCGGGTCGGCAGCAGGGTCCCCGCCGTCTGCGGGGGTCTCCGGGTCAGCCGGGGTCGTGGTGGGTTCGGTGGCTGCCGGTTCCTCGGGCGGGGTGGTGATCTCCACGCTGGGGTCCGCCGCGATATACACGGTGATCACCGTGCCCACGTCCACCTGTGCGCCCGCCGGTTCACTGGCCGACACCACGCATCCGGCGGCATAGGAGCCGTCGTTCACCACCATAAAGCAGCTGGCCAGCAGGCCGCGGCTCTGCAGCGTCTGCACGGCGGCGTCCTGACTGAAACCGATGATGCTGGGCATTTCCACCTTCTGCGGGCCCTTGCTGACCACCAGACGAATGGTCTCCCCTGCCTTGAGCACCGTGTCCGCCGCCGGTTCCTGGGTCATGATCTGCCCGGCCGGGACGGTGTCGCTGTACTCCTCGGTGACGTAGAACAGGTACATACCGGTGTACTCCCGGTTGTTCTGCACCTGGGCGTAATCCATGCCGATGAAGCTGGGCACCAGATTCTGGGGCTCCAGCACCTCGCTGCTGGCCGGTTCCGGCTCCACCGATCCCGACGACGCCGAGGGCAGGCTGTGGCTCACCATGGTCCACACCATGAGCACCAGCAGAATGGCCAGCAGGATCAGGATGCCCGCCAGCAGGCCCTTGATGCTGAGCAGATGGGCCTTTTCTTCCGGTTGGCCCACCGGGGTCTCGGGCTTCATGGTGCGGCCCAGCTCCTCGGTGTACTCTTTGGAAGAGAGCGCCTGCACCAGCTGCGGCACGGTCTGGATGCGCTCCATGGGCTTGAGCCGCAGGCCCATCTGCAGCACGTCCGACACATAGCCCGGCACGGCGCTGTTCACGGTGCGGGCGCGGGGGTTGGAGTCCGACACCATGCGCTGGGCGGCCGGCACCGGGGCCTGCCCGCACACCATGCGGTAGAACACCGCTGCAAGGCCGTATTCGTCGGTGTAGCGGCCCTCAAACTCGGCGGTGGAATACTGCTCCGGGGCCGAATACCCCTCGTACAGCTGCTCGCGCAGGCCGCTTCCGGCGGTGCGCAGGCCCACCGTGGCGTAACCCGCCAGACGGCACCGGCCGTCGGCCATCACCCGGAGGTTCTCCGGGCAGATGCCCCGGTGCACCAGCCCGATCTTGTGCATGGCGGCCACGCCCTCAAACACCGGCTGCAGCATGGCACAGGCGTCGTCCGGGCGCAGCGGCGCGCCCTGCGCTTCCAGCCACTGGTCCAGCGGGGTGCCGCCCAGGTTCTCCATCACCGCATACACGGTGTTGTTGGCCTCCACCACGTCCAGCACGGCTTCCAGCCCGGTGGCCGGGGTGATGCGCTCCAGCGCCCGGTACAGGTCGGCAAAGTCCATGCGGGTGGTCTTGAACAGCACCTCGCTGCCGGTCTTGGGCTGCAGGATGCAGTCCGCGCCCCGCTCGGCAGACAGGGTCACCGGCAGATATTCCTTAATGGTCACCCGGAAGCCGCCCAGGTTCTCCACGCCCCGGTACAGGATGCCCTCCCCGTCCAGGCTCCGCATCTCGCCCACGGTGTAGCGCCCGGCCAGCACCGTGCCCACGGGCAGGCAGCCGGCGGGGTTGCGCCCCGCAAACACCCTGCCGCAGTGCACACAGCTGTCGGCGGCGGGGGGCAGCTCCCCCATGCAGTACGGACACAGGCGTTTTTGCTCCATTCTTCTCTCCCCTTTGTGCTTTGATCATCTTTTATTGTATCATAGCCCACCGGGGTGTGCAAGACGTCCGTTTTTCGGTCCTGCACGCAAAAAGGCACCCCGCCTGCCGTTTCCGGTAAGCGGGGTGCCTGTGATTTACGGTTCAGCTCACGCTGTACGCCGCACCGGGGTGATTAGCCCTCGATGTAGCCGTACTGCAGGTACCAGTAGCCGTAGGGGCTGTGCCAGGTGCCCTTCAGAGTGGGGCTCTGCAGCCAGTAGTCGTTGTAGTAAGCGATCGGCAGGCAGCCCATATCCTCCATCAGGATGTCCTCAGCCTTGTGCAGCTGTGCAAAGTGCTCAGCAGAATCAGCAACCTTGGAAGCATCAATGGCAGCATCGAAGTCGGGGTTGGAGTACTTGCCATCGTTGTTGCCGTTGCCGGAGCAGAACAGATCCAGCATGTTGGAGGGATCGTTGTAGTCCATGACCCAGCCGTTACGGGCAACGTCGTACTCGCCTGCACGGCGAGCGGGGGTGAAGGAGGACCACTCCATCTTGTTGATGGTCAGGGTGATGCCCAGATCGCCCCAAGCCTGCTGCAGGTACTCTGCCAGAGGCACATGGTAGCCAGCGTCGTTGGTGCTGTACTCAATGGTGGGGTAGCCCTCGCCATTGGGGTAGCCAGCCTCTTCCAGCAGCTTCTTAGCCTCGGCCAGGTTTGCCTCGTAGTCGGCAGAGATGTAGGGAGCATTGCCGTTGTCGTGGAAGTAACCGCTCTCGTCCACGATGCCAGGGCCAACGATGCTGTCGGCGGCGGAGTAGGTGCCCTGCATGATGGTGTTGGCAACGTAGTCACGGTCGATGGCCAGGCTCAGAGCCTTGCGGACCTTGGCATCCTTGAAGGCATCACGCTGCAGGTTCAGGCTGACGTAGTAGGTGCCCAGGATGGTGTCAACATAGAAGTCGCCGCCGTCCTCTGCCTTGGTCAGGCTGGGGATCTCATCGGTGGGCACGTCCTTGACCAGGACAGCCTCACCGCTGTTGTAAGCTGCATAGGAAGCAGAAGAGTCCTCCAGCAGCAGCAGGGTGATGGTGTCAGAGACGATCTTGGAGCTGTCCCAGCCGCCAACGTAGTTGGGGTTCTTGGTCAGCACGATGCGCTCGGAGGGGGTCCAGTCGGTGATCATGTAGGGGCCGTTGGACACGAAGGTGTCGGGAGAGGTGCACCATGCATCGCCGTTGGCCTCAACCGTTGCCTGCTGGACAGGGCTCATGGTTGCAAAGGCAGCCATCTTGTCAAAGTAAGAGCAGGGGTAGGACAGCACGATGGTCAGGGTCTTGCCGTCATCGCTTGCCTTCACGTTCAGAGCATCGGGGTTGGGCTCTGCGGTGGGGTTGCCGTCTGCATCGGGGAAGCCGGCAGCTTCTTCAAAGCCGTCGATCATGCCCAGGCAGGTCTCTGCATAGGGAGCAGCGGTATTGGGGTCAACCATACGCTTGAAGCTGTACTCAAAGTCCTTGGCGTTCAGGTCGGTGCCATCGCTCCACTTCAGGCCGTCACGCATGGTGAAGGTCCAGGTCAGGCCGTCCTCGCTGGTTTCCCAGCTCTCAGCCTGGCCGCCGACGACCTCGTTGTTCTCGTTGATCAGCAGCAGGGGCTCAAAGATGGTGATGATGGTGTTAGCGCCATCAATTGCGCTGTTCAGAGCGGGGTCCAGAGTCTCGGGGTTAGAACCATACTGGACGGTGAAGCCAGCGGTGTTGACGCCGCCAGCGGTAGAACCGGCAGTAGAACCAGAGGTTGCGGTAGAACCGGACTTGCTGCCGCCGCAGGCTGCCAGGCCCAGAGCAGCGGCGCTGACACCAGCGACCTTGAGGAAATTACGACGAGAAATGCGTTTCATAGTAAATATCCCTTCCCTTAAAATCAAATTGAGTGTGCCAGGTTCCCCCAGCCGCCTCTATATTCGATCCGGAGCACGGTCTGCCAAAACATCCTGTCCTCCGGAGGAACACGAATAGTATAATGCGTTCGCGCTTTGGTTACAAGCCCAAACGCGAGACTGTAACCATTTCGTTACTACATTTCAGCCAAAAGATGAATCGCATTCATCTTTTAGAAGAATGAAGTGTTTTTACTTCACCTTGTCCAGATGGTGGCAGGCAGCCCAGTGGCCGCTGGTCACTTCCTTGAACTCCGGCACCTCGGCGGCGCACTGCTCGTCTGCGTAGGGGCAGCGGGTGCGGAAGCGGCAGCCGGACGGCGGGTTCAGGGGGCTGGGCACGTCGCCCTGCAGCACGATACGCTTGGACTGACGAGCGGTGATGGGGTCTGCCACCGGGATGGCAGAGATCAGGCTGCGGGTGTAGGGGTGGATGCTGTGGGCGATCAGCTCAAAGCTGTCGGCCAGCTCCACCATCTTGCCCAGGTACATGACGCCGATGCGGTTGGAGATGTGCTTGACCACGCTCAGGTCATGGGCGATGAACAGGTAGGTCAGGCCCATTTCCTGCTGCAGATCCTCGAACATGTTCACGACCTGTGCCTGAATGGACACGTCCAGTGCGGAGACCGGCTCGTCACAGACGATGAACTCCGGGTTCACAGCCAGTGCACGGGCAATGCCCACGCGCTGACGCTGGCCGCCGGAGAACTCGTGGCAGTAGCGGTTTGCGTGCTCACTGTTCAGGCCCACGCGCTCCAGCAGGGCGATGATCTTATCGTGGCGATCCTTTTCGTTCTCGGCCAGGTGATGGATGTCGATGCCTTCACCCACGATGTCACCGATGGTCATGCGGGGGTCCAGGCTTGCGTAGGGGTCCTGGAACACGATCTGCATCCGGCGGCGGTAGGGCAGCATATCCACGGCGATCTTCTTTTCCTTATCAAACAGCAGGTTGCCATCATAGTAGATCTTGCCGCCGGTGGGCTCGTACAGGCGCAGCAGGGTGCGGCCGGTGGTGGTCTTGCCGCAGCCGGACTCGCCCACCAGACCCAGGGTCTCGCCCTTGCGGATGGCAAAGCTCACGTCATCCACGGCCTGAACATACTTGCGGTTCTTGCCCACACCGCCGGCGGGGAAATACTGCTGCAGGTGCTGGACTTCAACCAGCGTTTTCTGTTCACTCATTCTGCCTTTTCCCCTTTCTCAAATGCAGCCTTCTGCTGCAGCCAGCAGTAGGTATAGTGGGTGTCGCTGAGGTCGGTGCGCGGAGGCATCTTGCTCAGACAGATCTTCATGCAGTTCTTGCAGCGGGGTGCAAAGGGGCAGCCGGCCGGCGGATTCAGCAGGTCCACGGGAGTGCCCTCAATGGGCACCAGACGCTCACGCACCTCGGTGTTCAGCTTGGGGATGGAGTTGATCAGGCCCTTGGTGTACTCGTGGCCCGGCTGGTAGAAGATCTCGTCGGTGGTGCCGTACTCCACGATGTGGCCGGCGTACATGACGGCGATCTTTTCGCACATGGAAGCCACGACGCCCAGGTCGTGCGTGATCATGATGATGCTCATGCCCAGCTTCTTGCGCAGCTCCTGCATCAGCTCCAGGATCTGTGCCTGGATGGTCACGTCCAGTGCGGTGGTGGGTTCGTCTGCGATCAGCAGCTTCGGCTCACAGGCCAGGGCGATGGCGATCATCACACGCTGGCGCATACCGCCGGACAGCTCGTGGGGGTACTGCTTCAGGCGCTTTTCCGGCTCGTTGATGCCGACCAGCTCCAGCAGCTCCTCGGCGCGTGCCCAGGCTTCCTGCTTGCTCTTTTTGGTGTGCAGGCGGATGACCTCCACGATCTGGTTGCCGATGGTGTACACCGGGTTCAGGCTGGTCATGGGGTCCTGGAAGATGATGGAGACTTCGTTGCCGCGGATCTTGCGGAAGTCCTTCTCCTTCATCTTCTCGATCTCGTGGCCGTTGAACCACACGGTGCCGCCCACCAGCTTGCCGGGGTAGGCGGTCAGGCCCATGACCGAGTAAGCGGTAACGGACTTGCCGGAACCGGACTCGCCCACGATGCCCAGCACGTCGCCCTGGTTCATCGCAAAGGAAACGCCGTTCAGTGCCTTGACCTCACCGGCAGGGGTGAAGAAGGAAAGGCGCTCTTCCTTGATATCAAGAATTTTTTCGCTCATCTTCGTTCACCTCATCAATTCTTCAGCTTCGGGTCGAAAGCATCGCGCAGGCCGTCGCCGAACAGGTTGAACACCAGGATCATCACGCTGATCATCAGTGCGGGGGCGATCAGCAGGTGGGGGTAGGTGTTCATGCCCTTGACGGCATCGGTGGCCAGAGAACCCAGAGACGGCAGCGGGGCTGCAACACCCAGACCGATGAAGCTCAGGTAGCTCTCGGTGAAGATGGAAGCCGGGATCTGCAGGGTGGTGGTCACGATCAGGGTGCCGATGCAGTTGGTCAGCAGGTGCTTTTTGATGATACGGCCGCTGGAAGCGCCCAGGGCGCGGGCAGCGGTGACGTACTCGCTCTCCTTCAGGATCAGGATCTGGCTGCGCACGATACGCGCCATGCTGACCCAGTACAGCAGAGCAAAGATGATGAAGATGGAGATCATGTTGGGGCCCAGGGTCTGCATCCACTTGAAGCCGGGCTTGGTGGCCAGACTTTCCAGGGGCTCCTTCAGGGCCATGCCCAGCAGGATGATCAGCAGGATATCCGGGATGGTGTACAGGACATCCGTGATACGCATCATGATGTTGTCCACCCAGCCGCCGGCAAAAGCCGACACAGCACCGTAGGTGGCACCGATGATCAGCACCAGCACCGAGGCGATCAGGCCGACGGACAGGGACACGCGGGTGCCCATCATGATACGCACCGCAAAGTCACGGCCCATACGGTCGGTACCCATAATGTGCGGGAATACCTTTTCGCCGGCGTCGATGCGGGCCTGCTCAGAGGCAGAGTACTCGAACGGTGCCAGATTGTTGCTGCCCTTCACCTGCTCCGAGTAGCTGTAGGGCCACACGGCGGGCAGCAGGTAGGCAAAGATGGCAATGGCGATGATGAACACAAAGCTGACCATGGCGATCTTGTTCTTCTTCAGGCGGCGCAGACCGTCCTTCCAGAAGTTGACGCTCTCGCGCATGATCACAAGGCTCTGCTTTTCCTCGTTGCTGGCAGGCAGAAAGTCGTCAGCGTTCAGCTGCAGGCTGAGAGGATTCTTTTTGATGTTTTCCATAACGCGTTCCTCCTTTTTTACTGCAGCTTGATGCGCGGGTCGATGATCTTGTACAGGATATCCACGATCACGTTGGCGATAATGACCATGCTAGACAGCAGGATGGTGGTGCCCATGATCAGGGTATAGTCGCGGTTGGTGATGGCAGACACGAAGTCGCGGCCCAGGCCGGGCACGGAGAAGATCTTCTCCACCACGAAGGAGCCCGTCATCAGGCTGGCCAGCATGGGGCCGACGTAGGTGATGACCGGCAGGATGGCATTGCGCAGCGCATGCTTGAACAGGATCATGAACTGGGACACGCCCTTGGCACGGGCGGTGCGCATGTAGTCCTGACCCATGACGTCCAGCAGGCTGGAACGCATCAGGCGGGTGATGTATGCAGAGGGGTAGATCGCCAGTGCGGTGACCGGCATGATATACGCTGCAGCGCTGTTCAGGCCCACGGTGGGCAGCAGCTTGAGGTTCATACCGAACTCATACAGCAGCAGCACGCTGGAAATAAAGCTCGGGATCGCAATGCCGCAGGTTGCGAACACGATGATGATGTTGTCCAGCCACTTGCCGCGGTTGTAAGCCGAGATACAGCCCAGCGGGATGCCGATGCACAGGGCCACCAGCACCGCCACGCCTGCCAGGCGGCAGGACACCGGCAGCTTGCTGGCGATGATCTCGTTGACCGTGCGGCCACGCTGACGCAGGCTCAGGCCCAGGTCGCCGTGCAGCAGGCTCTTCATGTAATTGACGTACTGCGCACCCAGCGGCTTGTCCAGGCCGTATTTCTCGGCCAGCGCCTGCTGAGCAGCCGCACTGATGGACTTTTCTGCCACGAACGGGCCGCCGGGGACCAAGTTCATGACAAAAAAGGTAACCGTGGCCACAATGAAGATGCTGAAGATGCCCATTGCGACACGCTTGATGATGTACTTTGCCATCGTTTGATGCCACTCCATTCCTATCAATGAAATACTATTTTGGCGTTCCCGGTCTGAGCCAGGCACTTTCCCGCATCTGCGTCTCACAGTGCAGACGTCTGTCCTTGGCACACGGACAGAAAAAGCGAATAGAAAAACGATGGCATCTTGCGGCTGCATAAACACCATCGTCCATAACCGAGAAACACTTTTTTAATTATAGTAATCAGGTTGAAATTTGTCAATTTAGATGAAAATCATTCACCCTGCCATGGCAAAGCGTGAGCAGAATAGAACACCTTTGTCGGATTTCCCGTTCCTTTGTCCGTGCAGGCCGGTCAGCTTTCCGGTTTCCGGGCGGCATCGGCCTGGCTGTAGTAGCGCTTCTTTTCCCTGTACATGTTCTCATCGGCCCGGCGCAGCAGGTCCTCCAGGTTCTCGGTGCTGGCCTGCCATACCTCGCCGATGGACGCATCCACGCTGTTTTCCTGCATCTGGCGGCGCAGCTGCTCGGTCTTGCGGGCAAACTCCTCGCGGCTCACATCCAGCAGGATCACCACGAACTCGTCACCGCCCACCCGGTAGGCGTCCTCGGCAAAAATGCCCGCAATGGTGCCCGCCGCCCGCACGATCAGCTCGTCACCGGCGCGGTGGCCCTGCTCGTCATTCACCTTTTTCAGGCCGTTCAGGTCGATGTAGATGGCACCGATCTGCTGGTCCTGCACCTGCTTGTAGGCTTCCAGCCGCTCGATGTATCGGTTGCGGTTGTACAGGCCGGTGAGCATGTCGCGGTAGCTGAGCTTTTCCAGATAGGCCTGCTGCTTTTTGCGGTCTAGGCTGTTGGTCACAAAGAACTGGATGGACGCCAGCAGGGTCGCGTCATCGTAGTGCGCGCGGGGGTTGTCCACACCCAGAAAGCCCACCATGGCTCCGCCTTTCATCAACGGCACGGCCAGCAGGCGCCACACCTGCTGCGCCTTCAGCATCTCATAGCTGGGCTGGCCCCGCTCCTGCTCCAGATCGGACATATAATAGGAACGGCCCTGCCGGAAGTTCTGCATCCAGACCTCGATGACCGAAACAGGCACCTCCTGCAGATTGTCCATCTGGGCACTTACCTCCTGCCCGCAGATGTACTCAAAGGCGTTGATGAGCACGTCCCGGTCCGGGTCGATCTCAAACACATAGGTGCGGTCGGCCTGAAAATAGCCGTTCACAGTGGCCAGCAGGTTGTTGATGCCCACGTCGATGTCGGTGTCGGAGTTCAGCTTGCCCACGCAGCTGTTCAGCATGGTGGCGATCTCCAGACGCTGGCGGATCTGCTCCTTGGTCCGCTCTGAGACGGCCAGCTCCCGGTTCTGGGCGCTGGTGGCCACCACGAACAGCAGGATCATGGATGCCCCCACCGACAGGCTGATGAGGGAAATGTCGTCCTGGAACATCTGACACGCTGCCACCGACAGCGGCAGGACCATACAGCCGAACATGGCGATGCGGCGTCCCATCGTGAGTTTCTGGTAAAACTGGGCCATCATGGTGGTCTCTGTGCCCATGCCGATGAGCAGCAGCACCATGGACAGCGGGAAGGTATCGCTGCGGTGGTAGATGTTCTGGGCGTCGATGTAGTAGAACAGTGGGCTGAACTGGGACACGAACACCAGCCCGATGCCCACGGCGCAGGTCATGTCCACCGTCCGGCTGCGTTTCGGGGCGCAAAGACGGCCGTCCTCCCGCAGGTAGCAGCCCACATAGTGGTTGAACAGGAACAGCACCAGATACAGCCCCGCATACACCACAAAGCTGGTGGCGACCATGATGAGGTGGCTTGCTTCCCCCGGCGTGCCCTGCACGAACCAGGCGGCCGCATCGCAGCACAGCAGCGCAGCCGCCGAAAGCTCCATCCAGATCAGCCAGTTGCGTTTTTCCCGGTTGTAGTCGTTTCCCATGGACAGGCAGAACGCCGCCGTCAGGCAGAAACAGCCGCCCCACAGCAGGGCAACGTTCATGATCCGCTCCTGTTCACTCATCCGCACTTCCTCCACGCTTGTCCTTTTTCTGGTTCCTCTCCCCTGAAGTATATCACAGGCCCCCGCAAAAGGATATGGTTTTCGCACAAATTCGACGCCTGAAAATGCGTCACGTCCGGTGTTTTTTCATGAAAGTTTCTGGAAACGCCGCTTTGCCGCCCTAAAACAATGCACCATTCAATTCAATCGCCGGCACTGCAAAGAAAAAAAGCTGCCCTTCCCGTGCAGTACACGCAAAAAGCAGCTTTTTCCGTTCTTATTCCGAAGCGCTCCCGGTTATTCCGGCAGGTCCTCTTCGTTCTCCAGGCTGTGCCAGACGTTCTGCACGTCGTCGTTCTCCTCCAGAGCGTCCAGCAGCTTGCCCATGGCCTTCAGCTGGTCGGGGTCGGTCAGACGAGTGGTGGTCATGGGCACCATGGCCAGATCGTCGGACAGGATCTCGTAGCCCTTCTCCTCCAGAGCCTTGACCACAGCGGAGTAGTTCTCGGGATCGGTGGTGATCTCGGCAGCGTCCTCGCTGGCGTCAAAGTCCTCGGCACCGGCGTCCAGAGCATCCATCATGGCCTCGTCGGCGTCCTTGTCCTCCAGAGAGATGTCGATGACACCCTTCTGGCTGAACAGGAAGGCCACACAGCCCATAGCGCCCAGGTTGCCGCCGTTCTTGTCGAAGTAGTGGCGCAGGTCGGCAGCGGTACGGTTGCGGTTGTCGGTCAGGGTCTCCACCATGACAGCCACGCCGCCGGGGCCGTAACCCTCGTAGGTGATTGCCTCGTACTCGGTCTTGTCGCCGCCCTCAGCCTTCTTGATGATGCGCTGGATGTTGTCGTTGGGCACGCTCATACGCTTTGCCTTGGCGATCAGGTCTGCCAGCTTGCTGTTGGAAGCGGGGTTCGGGCCGCCCATACGCACGGCAACGCTGATTTCACGGCCGATCTTGGTAAAGACCTTTGCGCGTGCGCCGTCGGTCTTTTCCTTCTTGCGCTTGATGTTGTTCCATTTGCTATGTCCGGACATGGGAATGAGCCTCCTAAATTTTATCGAGATCTCCGCCTGCGGGCAGACGGGCTGTGGTCGCCCGCATTGTGGCAGCACACAAAATCTAACTTTAATATTTTAACACAATCGCTTTGCGCGTTCAAGCCTTATCCGGCCTGTTTTCCCGCCGAATGCGCAAAAAAGCGCTTTCTGCCGCCGCTTACAGCAGCCGCAGGGCCTTGGGGTAGTGGTTTTTCACCCGCCCGCCGGACACCTTGCCGCCGCCCAGCGGCCAGCCGTCCACGGTCACGCAGCACCAGCCGTCGGCAGCGGTGCGTGCCTCCATCTCCCGCCCGGAGAGGTACTCCACGCAGCGGGGGTCGGCCAGAGTCAGCTCCTCGCGGTTGGCGCACTGCGCCCCGAAGGCTGTGAACAGGTGGTGCTCCGGCACAAAGCGGCCTTTTTGTACGCTGCCCACGAACACCCCGGCCCGCAGCACATGCAGGCCGGTCTGAGGGAAGGGCACCGGCAGCAGCACGCCGCCCCCGTGCACCACGGCGGAACGTCCGGCCAGTGCCGGGAAAACCTCCTGCGCGAACTCCTTCCACGCGGCCAGGCTCTGGGCCGGGGTGGTCTCCCCTGCCCCGGCGTCCCGGCTGCGGCTGCGCCCGCCCTGCACGGCATCCCGGCAGGCGCGGCTGTCGGCCCGGCGGGCCGCACGGGCGTCCTGCTCTCTGGCCGGTTTGCCGCCCTTGCCCTTGCCCTTTTTACCGGCGGCGGCTGCGGCGTCCAGCCAGAGCCGTTCTTCCGGGGTGTACTCCCCTGCGGCAGGCAGGGTACGGGGCGTGCCCGCCTTGACCAGCCTTGCCATAAAGTGGCCCTCGCCGCCGTCTGCGGGCCAGATGCGGCGGGTGTATCCGGCGCGGAAATCCGGGTAGTCAGGGGCGCGGTTGGCCTCGCCCGGGCGGCCAAAGCCGCAGCCGGACAGGTCGCAGAGCGTGAACGCGGGGTGCTTTGCAAGGAAAGCCGCGATCTGTTCCTCGTCCTCCGCCGGGGCAAATGTGCAGGTTGAGTAGACGAGCACGCCGCCCGGAGCCAGCAGCGCCGCCGCGTTTTCGAGAATTTCGGCCCCCAGCTCCGCACAGTGCGCCACTAAGGCGTTATTGTGCTGGGCGGCGGCGACGGCCTCCTTGCGGAACATACCCTCGCCCGAGCAGGGCGCGTCGACGAGCACCCGGTCAAACTGCCCGGGCATCGCCGCGGCCAGGCGGGCGGTGTCCTCGTTCGTGATGACGGCGTTCGTCACGCCCATCCGCTCGAGATTCTGGCGCAGAATTTCAGCGCGGGCGGCGACGAATTCATTGGCCAGCAGCAGGCCCTGCCCCTGCAGAGCCGCCGCCAGCTGGCTGGTCTTGCCTCCCGGCGCGGCGCAGAGGTCGGCCACCCGCATACCGGGCTGCACGTCCAGCAGCGCAGCGGGGGCCGAGGCACTCGGCTCCTGTGCATAGAGCACGCCCGCGTGGTGCCAGGCGTGCCGCCCCGGGCGGAAGTCCGCCGCCGTCGTAAAGGCCGTTGGGCAAAATTTAGACGGCTGAGCGTCAAAGTCCGCATGCTGCGCGAACCATTCCGGCGTGCAGCGCAGCGCGTTGACCGTTACGCCGCGGGCAGGCTGCGGCGTGGCGTAGGCGTACAGCTCGTCAAAGCGCGCCCCCAGCAGTGCCCGCTCCCGCGCGGTAAAATCCTGTGGAAATTCCATAGCAGCCCCCTCTGCATAAAAAAGCCATGGGCGGGCAAACTACCTTTGCAGTCCGAAAACGACTGTAGATCGTTTTTACTTGCGAAAGGAGCTTACCACCTATGGCTAAGAATCAGACTAACAATTCGACGAACCGCACGACCAATCGCACGACGGACACGACCCAGAAAACCACGAACCGTACCCAGCAGAAAACC
>OGGV01001195.1_pt1 | contig 13167 bp, 14 predicted proteins | sample 1571301 | NCBI WGS metagenome assembly OGGV01 (sample SAMEA2582072, study PRJEB24529) | metagenome | biome: Human gut stool | place: China | collected 2011
AATTAGAAATATTTTAGAATATCAGAGTTCCCCTCTTTTATATGATGAATCAAAACAGTTTACTGGTGTTTTAAAAACAGACAATGATTTAATTATCTCATGTACAGACATTCACGCTGGAATTGAAATTGATAATTATTTCAATAAATTTGACGAAAATGTATTAAAAGATAGATTTAATCAGTATCTTGATAAGATTTTTGAGGTTCAATTAAGACATGGTTCAGAAAATGCCTACGTAATTTTATCTGAATTGGTTTCAGGAATTATTCATAATGAATTAAGAATTGAGAATAATCAAAATTTAATCGAACAGTTTTTGAGTGTTACGAATTATATTTCTCAATTCTTAGCTGAATTAAGTTATCATTTTAATACAGTAAATGTATATATCTGTCCAGGCAACCATTCTCGTATTTCTCCTAAAAAAGAAGATTCTTTAAAAGGAGAAAACATCGACCATCTTGCTATTCCATTTTTGGAAGCAAAATTACAGAATTTTGACAATATTAAATTTTATAAAAACGAAATAGAGGAATCTATCGCCATGTTCACCGTGAGAAATAATATTGTTATGAGTTCACATGGAGATAAAGATTCTCCTAGTAATGTCGTACAGAAATTTACATTTTTATTTGGGACTTGTCCATCCTTAGTGTATCTCGGTCATAGACACAAAAATGGGTTAACGACCGTGTACAATACTAAAGTAATAGAAAGTGGAACACTATCAGGAACAGATAATTATGCATTAGATTTACGATTACATACTAAGCCATCTCAAACCATTTCTGTTGTTACAAAGAATGGATTAGATTGCCTGTATGATGTAAAATTTAACTAGACCAGAACTCGACTGGCATTAATAAACGAGAATAACTTATGTTAGCCATATTGGTTCACGATTAACCGTGTTTTAAAACAAAAAATCGTAAAAGTTATGAGAGAGTTGACCAGATTGGCAGCTACTCTCTATTTTTGTAAACAAAAAAATAAAAATTATTAAGAATGAAAGGAATTAAAAAAAATTATGACAAAGTTAGAATTAATTAGAGAATACACAGAAAGAGTAAACGACGTATTTGCAGGTTTAGAAATTAATAAGAAGTTCAATCAGAAGGAAACAGAAGCTTTTCTCTCTACATTTGAAACAATGATTGTAGAAAATCTTACAGCTAATAAGGAAGAAAAGATTCCATTTGGTAGACTTGGTGCATTTTCTGTAAAGAATGTTCCAGAAAAGAGTGGTGTTTCTAAGCTTGGTGGAGTTGAAAAGCCATGGCACACAGAAGCTCACTCAGAAATCACATTCAAGATGAATAAGAGTGCTAAGAATATCTAATTTAGGAGAGTGAGTTATTTGGAAACATTAAAATTCTCATGTGTAGAAGATTTTTGTGAATATATTGTAGATACAATACATGACATTGCAAAAGAAGACCCATTAAATGATGTAACAGTTATTGCAAAATATGACGAAATGAGAGAAATCTTTGCAGAGTTAATCAGATATGGTTATGAATGTATGTCCATTGATACATTCCATCCTGTAGATTTTGACGGCTACAATGGTGAATATGTATTAATGATTTATGACAACGAACTCTGGTTGAGTTTAGCTAGAAATAAAGAAGGTATCTATTATGATAACTGTGGTGCTTCTAAGGTCTTTATTTTAGATAATTGTAGCTCAAAGGTAATTCAGACTGTTGACACAGATGATGCTTATGAGGTAAATATTGAAGAAGACGATGATGCTTGTTGTGGTTGTTGCGATTGTTGTGAAGCACATAATCAAGCGGCAGAAATCTTAAAAGACGAAGATGGCAATATTTGTGGTGTTATTATAACAAAGCACACAGATAACGGACATTCTTCTTATTCTTATTATAACAGCAACGGGTTAAGTGATGATGAATTAATTGAAAAATTAGAATTTGATTTTTAAGCATTTGAGTGCGTGGTAAATACTGCGCACTCTTTTTTATTATGTGAAAGAAGGTTTAAAAAATTCTTGGGATTAAAGGTGAAATCTGGAAAGACATTGTAGGATATGAAGACAGATATCAGATTAGTAATTACGGACGAGTGAAAAGTTTCCATCGAGGAGAGAATATTTTATCTTGTAAATTCAATAAACACACAAAATATCTTACTGTTAACCTATACGACCATGGTAAGAGGAAAACGGTAGATGTTCATCGATTAGTTGCAATGGCTTTCATAGAAAATGTAGAGAATAAGAAATGTGTAAACCATATAGATGGGAATAAAACTAATAATTATGTAAAAAATCTGGAATGGTGCACATATAGCGAAAATCTTATTCACGCATACAAGACTGGTTTAAGACAAAAGAAAAGTGCATCAGTAGTGTAGTGGTAACACAAAATTGTTTGAATTTGATTTTTGGTTCGATTCCAAACTGATGTAATAATGTTCGATGTTTTTTACGAAATAAACAGAGAATGGATAAATGAGGTCGGATGGATAATCCGATAAAGAGTTTATAGGATGGTTAATACTCTCCTATCTCTACCTTCGTTAGTGGGACGTATGTATAGAGTATGCTCCTATCGCACTAATTAGCGGAGAGGTCCATGTCGAGATGACAGCAATAAATCCTCTCCTTTTACTAGAAAATATTTTTTAGAAAAGGAGAAATTTAAAATGAAAGATGAAAAAAATTGGTACAGATGTACTACAAGAGAAGAAATGGTAAAACTTATTATTGCTGGTTTTAACTATACAAATTTTCGCAAAGATAAGTATAACAATAATGATAATACTTACTATTTTGAAAGAACAGAAGAACTTGAAAATTATTTAGCGTCTACTGCAAGAGTGTAGAAGAAAGAAGGTTTATATGAATAACATTTTATTTAATTTTGAAGGTCATGAAGTTGAAGTAGTTCAGTTAAAAGGCGTTATCTTATTTAACCCAAAACATGTTGCAAAGATATTAGAAATTAAAAATGTAAATGATAACGTGAGAAAAATGAACAAAAATCAGGTTATTAAGGTTAAGAATTCGGATATCGGTAATACCGACTTCCGAAAATTGAATAACGCAGGCGAGAATTTTCTTACTGAAAGTGGTGTTTATAAATTGGTGTTCAAAAGTAGAAAACCAGACGCAGAAAAATTTTCTGATTGGATTGCTGATGAAGTTCTTCCGATGGTTAGCAAAACAGGCGGTTATGTAGAAGCAGATAGAGAAGAAGAATTTGTAAATAACTATCTTCCTGATTTAAGTGAAGAAACAAAAATTCTTGTTATTCGTGAGTTGCATGATAATAATGAAAAATTAAAAGCTGAAAATGCTGAGTTAAAAGAATTTTATGACACACTTATGAGTACAGAAGGTCTTCTGCCAATGAATACTGTTGCTAAAGAATTTGGTATGGGACTAAAGAGATTATATCTATTTCTTAGAAATAATGATGTGATGTTTTACAAGGGAAATATAAATATTCCATATCAGAGATTTATGGAACAGGGATTATTTAAAGTAAAAGAAACTCCTTGCACTGATGGTAATTATAGACCTGTTAGTTATGCTACCCGCAAAGGATTGGAATATATTAGAAAGTTGCTTGTAAAGAAAAATCAGATTAATATTGAATAAATGACAAAGAAGTGATTTAGTGTTTATTGCTATTTCACTTCTTTTTATATATGGAAGGAAGTGATTGTATTGGATGGAAAGATAGCAGGTAGAACTATTGAAATCACAGATGAGGAATGGTTGACGGTAAACAAATCCAATAGGGATATGGTTCAAGATTATCTCGACAACCAATCCGATCTTTCAGCCCAGACAAAACCAGCTTATAAATCAGGATTACGAATATTTTTCAAATGGGTAAAGGATAACCTAAATGATAAAGATTTTACCCAGATTAAAAAGAAAGAGTTTCAGAAATATTTGAATTGGCTTACTAACCGTGGTATGTCAGATTCAGCAATTAGGTTTAAAAAATCTTGTGTAAGTGCGTTTTGTAATTACGTTATGATGATGTATGAGGAAGAGATACCCACATTCCGTAACTTTACAGTAGGACTTAAAGTTGTACAGACTGGATATGTACACGAAAAAGTACCTCTTACACCAGATGAATATGTTGCACTTTGTCAAGAATTAGAAAAGCGTGAAGAATGGCAGAAATTAGCTTATCTCGTATTTTCATATTCAACAGGTTGTCGTAGAGCTGAAGCCAGACAGCTTCTTAAAGAGATTATTGATTATCCTGCAAAGGAAAAGAAAATTAAAATTCTTGATGAAGATGGAAAAGAAATTGAAGCTGTTTCAAGACAGTATCATACTCATACAATTCGCTGCAAAGGCAAATCAATTCAAGGTAAACCTAGAAAATTAAAATTTGGCGAAGATGCGATGCATTGGTTAAAGAAATGGATTGAAGAACGTGGCGATGACGATTGTCCATATATGTTTGTTATAAAGAAGAAGGATGGATCTGAAACAAGACAAGTAGGAAGTGGAGTCTTTAATGATTGGTGTAGTGGATTATTTACAGAAATTGTTGGACGTAGAGTTCATCCTCATCTTTTCAGAGAGTCAAGAGCTACAAATCTTGTGGTTTACGAACATAAATCAGCGGAGGTTGCGCAGAAACTTCTTGGGCACAATGATGTGTCTACCACTAAGAATCATTATATTATAAAATCAGATGAGGATGATGAGTCGGACGAAGCGTTTATTTAACTTTTAAAAAATAAGAAAGTTGAACAGAAGTCATTATCTGAGCTTTAAAAATTTGCTTCATTTTTCTGTTGGGAAAAGTTAAAATTGCAAAAATAAAGCTTTTTGTTTAAAAAATTTGGATAAAAATCGTGAAAAATAGGAATAAAAATACCGATTTCCCGAAATATTTTTCTTATTTTTATTGACAAATCGTGAAAAATAATATAGAATGATATAAAAATAGAATGTGTTAAAACACATCCCTTTTTGCTATTCTATATTTAATGTCGGACTTATTATGGGCTTATTAATAGAAATGAGCAAAGTCTCTATAGATAGATTAAGCCTATTGTTCATCTTTTTTGGCTGTTATTGTTGCGCATTAATGATCGCTTTCTGATGGATTGCGATCATTTTTGCTTTTATTTTTATTATGTAATTCTAAAATTTTTACTATCTGATATGCAACAATTTGAGAAATCACATTTATAATAAAAGTTAAAAACATATAAAAAATGTCCTCGCCCATATAACACCCCCTTTCCCCCTTTTATGAGGGGCGTTATTATATGTAAACAGAACGTCACCGTTCTGGGAAGACTTATCCGATCAATAATACTTTATCTCAGCCGACAATAAAGTTGAGGCTCTACTCATTTCTTTTATCTTACATCAATTGGGAAAGTTTGTCAATAAAATTCTTTTTTCGTTTAACAATATATTTTAAGAAAATATAACCAAATAAATTGTAAAATAATGATTGTTTTATGGTAAAAATAGAAGTATTTTATATAATATATCTTTTTAGTTATGTACAATCTTATCTATAAGGTGGAAATGTTTCTTTCTATTCTTTTCATCATAGGTAAATTGTTAATAATTTGGTTGTGGAAAATAGCAGCAATGTAAAATAAAGGCTATTTTGACTACTTATCAAGAAGATAGGCGACTAGCATTTAAAATGAATATTCCTTCCGATTTAGGTGATATCAGTATCAGGCTAGGAGAGAATTAGTTGAGAGCTTCGAAAAGTGGTCTAGTACACGACTCAGCGAGTGAAGTTGAAATACTTCAACCATCCATAAATAAGGTAATAGTGAGATGGAAATATTGTGCAACGAACCTGAAGCCAAAGTCTATTTTTTGGGATGCATACTAATCTTAGATGTGCAAGTTCATCACTTGCCGTTGCCCTATTTTATTTGTTAAAAGAAAGGATTATTATTATGAAATATAAAATTTTGATTAAGAATAAAGATGCTAAATTAAAGAATCTTTGGGAAGTCTATGGAACTACTTCTGTAACAGGTTCTACTGTAACATTTACAGAATTCGAAACAGAAGATGTTAATGAGCTACAGGATAAAATTGCGGAATTAGATAAAGAAATTGGATTTGAGAACATTAGGATTATTTCTGATGTATCTTATACTATTGGTGTAACTGTAGATAAAGAAGAAGGAGAAATTTAACATCTCCTTCTTTTATTGTTTATATATTAATTTGAACTATCCAATCAGAAACGTTATCTTTGGCGATAAATGCTTGTTCTATATATTTATCACAGTTATATTTAAAGTTGTCCCAGTAAACTACAGGAATGCGTCTATTATTGATATTGTTTTCTAAAATAGAAAAGAGTTTTATGTTTTTATAATAATCATAATCCCCTTTTCTATCAGGTAATATTACACCCAACACTGCATTTGATTGACTTATCGTATTTCCTCTATGAGTTTTTCTAAGAGAGTAAGAAATTTCCCAAGGAATCCATTGAGATTTTTCCCATCTACGAGGTTCTTTCATATTAGGAGAAATAAGAACAATTGTTAATGAACTATCATATATTTTATCTTTTAGTTTATTCCAGATATATTCTTCAGAATACTTAGATAAATCTTCATTGTCAGATTCACCTTTATAATAATGTTCTGTACGGTTTCTAAATTTATCTTCTAGCCAAGATACATAATCTCTTACTTTAGGTTTGTCATCACTAAATTTAGGAACTGAATAAACATCATAGTCCCAATATGTATAAGAAACAAAAATTTTTCTACCCATATTACACACTCCTTTGTTTTAATTGCTTTTAATTATAATGAATAGTATAAGTAAAATTGTTATACCTCCATATATGGGGCATAAAGTTGGTGAAAACATAACATTTAATAGTCCACGTTTTTTATTATTTAAATTCATATTTTTATTATTAGGATTAAGGTCGTATAGATAATTCAAATTCCCTTTTAGTCTCTCTTTTACAACCCACTCATATTTGTCTCTATATTTTTGTTCTTGTAATATAAAGAAAGAGTCAAGATACCAAAAGCATAAATTAGTACAGAATATAACAACAACGAGATATAAATTATTAATAGAACTTTTTGGCATCAATGCAAACATACCAGCAATTAATGTTAGATTCCAACCTTTACAGGAAAAAGAATTTTTTGCCATACGACTTATACAAGATTGTATCAAATCTATTTCTTTATGTAAACTTTCTTGATTAAATTGTTGTTTCATTTGCTTACCATCTCTCTTAACAATATTTCTGAAGTAAATCAATTGGATTTACTTTTTCATCGCTCAAATAATAGTCTATTTCCCAACCCCATAAATCTTTATATGTAAGTTTTGGCATATCTTTTATATTTGCCGTAAATTCGACACTTTCTGATAGTGTTCTATTATATACTCCTTTTCTTTTTTCTATTTGAGTTTTTCTGTTAGCACTAATAATATTAACAATATTTAACTCATAATAAATCCAAGGAGACTCGGTTTTCTTGTTAATATTGATAGAAGATGGAGTATTTAAAAAGAATACATAAGAACACTTGTTTATGGCTGTCATTAGTGCTGAACTTAACATCATATGCACATAAGCTAAATTTTGGGAGAATTGTTGACAGTCACATCTCTTACAATAATCTTCATTACCTAAAGTGCAATCATTTAATTGTCTATTTAAATCAACAATATTTCCCCAAACACAAGAATCAATGAAAGACTTAACCCCAAGTTTTGCATGTAAATATCCTGCTAAATTAATAGCCAGTTCTTTATCTTGATGCGAATGTGAAATAAAAATATATTTATCATTTTTAAATAGGTCAGTAGGAAACCATAAATTTTGTAAGCTATCTCCGTCTATTTTATCATTAAAAATCATATCTTCGATATTTGATGAAATATTTCTTTTTAAGTCGGAATACATTTCCAATCCTTTTTGATGATATTTTTCCCATGCTGATATGGAATTTTTACTTAATTCTACATTAAATCCAGAAATCATTTTTACCTCCTTTAATAGTTTGTTATGTCATTATAACACTATATATAGTATTTTGCAAACATTTTCCCCAATATTTAGTAAATAGTTTTATTTTATTGGGTAATTATGTATTAATTAATTATATTTATAGATATTCTTAGTTCAGTGGGAGAACGGCGGGCTCCAAAACCGAAGACAAAGGTTCGAATCCTTTAGAGTGTGTTAAGCACATAAATGTGTTAATAAATAATAGGTTGCGACTTACCGCTTGGAGGAAATTCTTATGATAAAAAATATTTTTAATACTACTGTTGAAACTTTAACAAATGATGCAAATATTCTTACGAAGAAATATCACGATTTTATTAACAATGGGAGGACTAGAGAATCAATTGACATCCTTCGACTTTTGAAAGATACATTATCTTTAATTAAAGAGTATGATTGGCATTTAGAATATTCTAAAAGTGATGACAAGATTTGTATATGGGAACAAAATCATTCAGGAGAAATCCGAAATAGAAAAGAATGGCTTATAAATAGACGTTGTGGAGAATTTTGGTATAAAACATTTTCTTATTATATCCATAACAATGAAAGTTATTTAGTTGAAAAAAGTCTTTCACAAATAATGAGAGGCTCTGGAAAATCTGAAGCATTAGCTAGATTATGCCATGAGTATAATGGAATTGTTATTTCTTATATGAATAGTGGGTATCGTGCAATACAAAATAGAAACGAAGATTTGGGGTACGACAATAATTATACTCAATTTGTTAGCTATGTAGAATATATGAGAAATATTGATGAATATAAAAATAAAATTGTTTTCTTGGACGAATGTCATGGACTTCGTTGTGGAGAAATTAATAAGATTAAAGAAAACAATCTTGTTATTGGATTTGAAGTATAATTAAGGATTTGTAGAGAGCAGTATTTGTACCGCCCTTTTAGTATATGTGTAATTATGTTTTCATTAGGATTTTATGAGAAGTCATTTCGTATGAAGTGGCTTCTTTTTATATTGCGATGGAATTTAAAAAGAGAATAAATATATAGCCAACTATGAGAGGATTGTTACTGTTTCGGTTGCAGGTAGTTGGATTATTGCAGTAGACATAAGAACTGATCATTCTTGTGTATGTGGGTTTTACACCTAACCTCCCCACTTCTACTGCTATTTTTAGTTGTTGTTTGAGGTTAGGACGAAAGGTTATAGGTGAATAAATGAACAATGAAACAAAAGATATTGACAAACCAAAATTTTCAGGAATTTATTGTATTAAAAATAAAGTAAACGATATGGTTTATATCGGATTAAGTAAAAACATACATAACAGATGGATTGAACATAAGTATCGTCTTAATACACATATTCATCCAAATGCAAAATTACAAAATGCATGGGATAAATATGGAGAGGATAATTTTGAATTTATAGTATTAGAAAAATGTGATTATGATGTTATTTATGAAAGAGAAAAATATTGGATAAAAGAATATAAATCTTCTAAAAGAGAATTTGGATATAATTTATCAACTGGCGGTGAAAATACATCAGAAGGCAGTACATGGACAAATACACAAAAGGAAAATGCCTCAAAATTGAGGAATCCTGATGAAATTATACAAATAGATATATATGGGAACATTATAAAAAGCTGGAGAAGTATAAGTCATGCAAGTAGAACTTTGGGATTATCAAATGCGATAATTAAAAAATGTTGTGAGCATAAGGGAAGCCATTGTGGAAATTATTTGTGGTTTTATTCTAACGATCCTCTTATTCATGATAAAGAATATATTAAAAATCATGTTATGAAAAATTCACGATATTTTGACATACCAATAATACAGTATGATTTATATGGGAATTATATAAAAAAATTTTCATCTTTTAAGGATATACAAAATAAACTAAATTTTGATAGTGTAGCAGAAATTAGACAATGTTGTAGACATAATTACAATTGTTCCAGAGGGTATATTTGGTTATTCGAACTTGATGATTTTCAATTCACGAATGAGTATTTGTTAAAATGTAGGTTGTTATCTGAAACATACGAATTAGAACAATACGATTTAAACGCAAATTATATATGTACATACAATAAACATAATCTTCCAAAAGAATATTCTTTAGGGACTGTAATAGCAAATTGCAAAAATATATGTAACTCTGCTTATGGATATATTTGGAAGTTTCGTGGAGATGAAAATAAAATAATAACAGAGGACTATATTATAAAAAATAATATATTTGGCAAATCTAAAAATGTTTATGCATACAGTGAAGATAAAGTTCTCATAAGGAAATATAATTCAATGGCAGAAGCTGTGGCAGATGGTTATACTGCTTCTTATATCAGAGATTGTTGTAATGGGAAAATAAAATTGTATAAAAATTTATTTTGGAGTTATAGAGAAGTGTGTTAATCATTCTACACTTCTCTTTTTAATTGATAAAAAAGGAAAGGATGTGATTACTATCGCTAATTTAAAACAAGCAAAAACAGATGAGGATATTAAACGTCTTAGTGTAAATTCGGTAAAAACAGCTTACCATGAATTAGCTTTAGACTATAATCATCTTCTTGATTTAGATTATATATATTGTCCATATTGTGGAAAGTGGAAATCAACTAAGGGAAATAGTAATTTTTATAAATCCAAGAAAAGTAAAAGTGGTTTTGAACACTTCGCATGTAAGTCATGTTTGTTAGATTTGTGTACTGACGTAGATCCTAAAACTGGTATTAGAACTGATAACAGGGAAAAGACAATTAACACTTTTAGGCAACTTGATTGGAAATTTTGTGAAAGTGATTACAATGCACAATTACAGGCAATTAATGAAGGCATTGGTGAAAAAGTACGTGGAACAGCCGTACAAAATCTTATTGTTATGGTAGCCTCTCTTCCACAATATAATAACACGTCATATAAAGATTCTGAGTTTTCTGTTGATGATATAGAAAATAATCCAGAAGAAGATATAAAAATTGTGCAAAAGACATTGCGGGCTGCAAGGAAAAGATTTGGAAATTATAACAATGAGGAATTAATGTTTCTTGAAAATGAATATCAAGATTGGATTTCTCGCTATGATTGTTCACAAAAGGCACAAGAAGAAACATTTCAAAATTTATCAATCCTAAAACTTATGAAACGAAATGCTATTAAAAAAGGAGCTTCTACGAAGGACTTAGATTATTCATATCAACAATGGCTTGATACTGGTAATTTAAAGCCAAAACAGAATACTCTTGATACATTTTCAGATGCTCAAACAATGGGTACATTGATTCAAAAATATGAGGAAACACGCCCTCTCCCAGATATTGATCCTGAGCTTGCTGACGTTGATAAAATTGGCACGTATATTGATGCCTTTTACCGTGGTCACGCCTCTAAAATGCTTGGGCTTAAAAACAGATTTTCAAATATATACGAAAAAGTAATGGCAAAATATGCAGTAAAACAACCTTCTTATGATGAAGAAAACGACAGTGAAATCTTATTTGATAAGATTTTTGGTAGCAAAGAGGAAGAATAATTTTGGCTACTAAAAAAGAAAAGAAAAAATCATTACAAGAAGTATATCAAGAAAAATCTGAGCGTGTTATGGAAGGAGTCGCTTATTGGGCGGCTTTTTATAGAAAAAATCCCCAGCGATTTGTACTTCAGTACCTCAACGTAAAATTAAAGCTATTTCAAAAGATTTTGATATACATGATGATGGTAAGTACGAATTTTATGTATATTGCTAGTCGTGGCTCTGGTAAGACATGGCTAACTTCTTTATATTGCGTTGTACGGTGTATTCTGTATCCAGGGACGAAGATCTGCGTGGCATCTGGGTATAAATCTCAATCGCTGGAAGTAATTCAGAAGATAAATGATGATTTTATGAAAAATTATGGATGGGGTTCTGCAAATCTTCGTGCTGAAATATCTGATATATCTACTTCTATTAATAATGCACATGTAGACTTCAGAAACGGAAGCTGGATAAAAATTGTAAGTTCTAACGATTCCGCTCGTCATAACAGGGCAACGACAATTGTGGTTGATGAATTCAGGATGGTTGATTTAAATACAATCAACACTGTTCTTCGTAAATTCTTGACTGCACCACGTTCACCTGGTTATTTAAATAATCCTAAATATTCTCATCTCATTGAACGTAACTCTGAAATCTATATGAGTTCAGCGTGGTACAAAAGCCATTGGAGCTATTCTAAATTACAAGCTTATTATGCAAATATGTTGGACGACACAAAACGATACTTTTGTTGTGGACTTCCTTACAATTTAGCAATAAAAGAAGGTCTTCTATCTCGTGAACAGGTTGAGGATGAAATGTCTGAAGCAGATTTTGATCCTACTGCATTTAAAATGGAGATGGGTGCAGAATGGTATGGAGATACAGATGGAGCATTCTTTAAATTTGATGATATATCACCTAGACGAAAAATTAGAAATTCATTCTATCCTCTTGAAATATATCGTAATCATCAAATTAAAATCCCCGAGTTAGCAACAAACGAAAAACGAATATTATCTGTCGATGTAGCATTGTTAGCAAGCAAAAAACACAATAACGATGCTGCCGCACTTATTATTAATTCTGCAATTCCGACTGAAAAAAATGATTATATTTCAAATATTGTCTACTTAGAAACTCACGAAGGAATGACGACAGATGAATTAGGAATTTTGGTTATGAGGTTGTTCTATCAATTTAATTGTACTGATTTAGTTCTTGATACTAATGGTCAAGGTATTGGTGTGTATGACTTTATAATTAAGCCTCAGTATGATGCTGAATATGCTGTCACATATGAAGCGATGACTTGTATTAATGATGATAATATGGCCGATAGATGCAAAATTCGTAATGCCAATAAAGTTGTTTGGTCTATTAAGGCTACTGCTGATTTTAATACTAAAGCAGCTATTGCATTACGTGCAGGATTTCAGAATGGTTCTATTAATCTTTTAACATCTGAATTTGAAGCTGATGAATTAGTTAAGAAAATTCGTGGATATGCAAAGATGACATCTAAAGAACAAGTTATGTTAAAGTTACCATATATACAGACATCTTTGATGGTAAATGAACTTATCAATCTTGATCATGAAATAAAAGGTACAAATATTAAAATTGTTGAAAAACCAG
>OGGV01001202.1_pt1 | contig 13095 bp, 15 predicted proteins | sample 1571301 | NCBI WGS metagenome assembly OGGV01 (sample SAMEA2582072, study PRJEB24529) | metagenome | biome: Human gut stool | place: China | collected 2011
GTAATCCATCAGTTTATCAATATCTTCTTTTTCAATTTCAAGAAGAAGCGGACGAATTTTAAACCATGTCCGGACGGTGATAGGCTTTATTACAATACAGTCTCCGGGGTTCTTCCCTTCAGGGATAGAATCTCGGTTTGTGAAATCAAATGGAATCTTGACAGGCTGGCCCGTTACAGATTCCGATTCTTGCTGAAATAAGTTTTTTATACTCATAAATTTCATCAAGGAGCCTAGCCCGTTGTACTTCCAAGCAATATTTCCGGTTATTCGCGACTAACCCTCAATACTTTCGGCTCCATCCTCCAAATTGTTTGTTCCTGTAGGTGGATTCGAACCACCGGTCTCTACTAACAATGTAGTGCTTTAACCGACTTAGCTATACAGGAAGCCTTTTTACTCTTCAGCTCCGCCATCGACAACTGCTACGACTTCACGCATGAAGGCTGTCTGTTTCTTCCCGGCTGCCGTGATGGCCGCTTGCACATATACGCGTACAAGCAATAACTCTGCCTGTTCAGAACCAGGAGCCTGTGAAATCTTGGACATAACCTTTCCATTAACAATGGTATAGATTACTTTTTTACCGGCTTTAGGCACCGTTTCACACTGGAATGTCTTCGATATATAAGGGACATTGATTGGCTTCTTCCAGATGTTTTTACCGCCGGTTACGTCAATCTCACCACCCGCCAACTCTTTGAGTACTTCGTTAGAAGGGGTAGGAATAGAGAACTCAATATAATCTGTTGTATCTTTTACGAATTCAACAAACAAAGGTTCATCGCTCCCTTCCGTTTCAACCTTTATCTCCTTTGGGTCTGCAAAGTTGAATGCAACACTTCCTTTTGTCGGAAGAGGGAATTCTTTGAGGTCCGCCCCAGGAACACCGTCACCGACTGTTCCGAATTTAATACTGCCTACGCCCATAGCGATAGGTCTTACTTCTCCTGCCATAATTATTGTTCTATTAAAATTTCTAATCTAATATTTGTACAAGCAAAGCCCTCTTTCAAGTCCGGCATTGGAACACTCCAGAGAACTGTCACTTCTTTACATGTACCGTCATTGCTATTGATTGAATCAAGCGATTTCCTTACCTTACGCCTAAGTTCCTTCATGCGCTGACGTCGGGGCATGCCGTTTTCATTCAAAGGGACAAAGATATTGACGTTAACAGGCACTTTATTAATGAAGTCGAGCTCATTCAATTGCAGGTGATTGATAACGATATGCTCATTAGTAACACCCGCTTCTGATGCATCCTTGTAAATCACAATATCGGTACCCGCAGCGGCCACAGCATCATAAACTATATCTACAGCGTCGAATTCATCCATAATCAAATCTTGCTAAAAATTGACTTCAATGTATCTCTTAGATACTTCTCACATTGCGTATTAGCTCCTGAAACGACCTCATACCCTTTAGCTTCCACGGCTGCCGCATACTCCATTCCTGCAACACCAACCAACACATAACCGCCAGTATGAGAAAGAGAGACTTCTTCTGCAAGCCTACGACCTTTGTACTTACCAGTTGTCTTGTCAGTTCCCTTGTCGCTCTCCTTAAAGTTTTCTGTAACCACTTCTCCGTCTTTGGCTATTATATATCCGATAGAGCTTCGAAGATTGCCCGTTTGGTCTTTATATGAACCACTCCGGCGGGCTACTTCTATAAACTTCTCACCACCTGCCTGCAGGAATACAAGCATCTTATCTTCCGCTTTTCTTTGAAAGTGATTGAGCCAACGTTCTAGTGACTGTTGGTCGAAAAGAGGTGTCATACCATTTCTCATACATTAATTATTGAATGTGATTGATAAGGTTCCCAACAGATAACCGGTACATCAATACCCTTTGATTCGACTTTCAAACGCAAAAATTTACTACCGGCCGGTGGCTGCATTTTGGTATAGAAATAGCCATGTACTTGCGCTTCATCACCAGCCGAATTACGCTTGAGAACGATTCTTCCATCGCTTACCGGGTCATAACGTCCGGAGACAGATATTTCAACCGGTATTCCCGGAACCCATTCACCGTCAACAAGCCGCCCTTTAGCAGACATAGTTACTATCGCTGTATGTGGATACCGTTTTACCATCTGTTCCCTGCCCTTCCCTTGATAATGATTCGTTTCCCAAGCTTACCAGCCTTCTCCGGTTCCCCATTCTCTATATACAACTGCTTTGCAGTCTGGATATAGAAAGAACGGGGATGAGTAACAGAAAGCTTATTCTCACTGAAATCCTGTGAGTTTACCATCATGGCATACGTATCAGCAACGCAAAGACCGACTTGCTTCATGTTTTCAGCAGTACATTCCGCTTCGGGATTAATACCGCGCTTTACAAAGACTACCTTTTTCAAAAAGCCTTCCATATCCTCAATAGAGGGATATTCCAGTATTGTTTCTCTGATTGTTGCCATAATAGATGATTAATAACCCTCTTCGTCTGTTTTTTCAGTATCTTCGCCTTCCGTCCATGACTGGCCATCAGTTTTCATGATGTACATTGCATCAGGGTCATTGATTACCGGAATAGCGTTAGCTTCCGCTTTAGTCCACTCTTTGAACGGTTCCAGCTCAGACCACTTGCTGATAAAAACAAAGTCTTTTTTCAACGTGGAAGCTTTCTTCTTGTATTCAACAGAATGCTCTGCTGCAATAGGGCCATGCTGAATGTCACCACACTGCAAATCTTCCAAGAAGCAGATATTAGCAGCTTCCCATGGATTAATCGTAGTACGTTGATGAGCAGCATTCTCAATACGAACAGACGGACTTACAAGAACAATCTGGACACCTTCCGTATTCTCTTGGGCGGCAAGATACTCATTGATAACTTTCTTGGAGATAGTCAGCTTTTCTTTCTGATTAATCCAGCCCCTAACCTTTTCGATAACAGCCTTCTGCTTCTTCAATAGAGCAAATCTATCTTTGCGCATTACTACGTATTTGATAGTGACACCCTCGGCAGAAGCGGTAACTACGGTATCCTCAATATCCTGCAAGCCGTCGGCCGTTGTAGACTTAGACCAATCCACAGCAGCAACCTTCTTGTTTTCATTAGGCATACCACAGCCCACAAATTCTTCAGTAACAATACCATTGTTATTGTTTGAATTGAGGACGAATCCACCTTTAGACATCAACTGCATACACCACCATTCGAAACGACCACGAACAGCGTTATATACGAAGTCCTGGTCTTTGAACGCAAGGTCAAGAAGTGATTTCAAATCTGAATCGCCTTCACAATCACGGCTGAGTTGCTGGTATTCATTCCAATCACTTTCGTTCATACCGCGCTTTACAGCAGTCTTAGGAATATCACCTGACATCTTACCGATAACTTCACGTTTCTTTTGCGGTGCGGAAGAATCGAATGAAATAACGTCCTGTAAGAGTCTCCCATTTCAGAGAGTTCTTCTGCTTTACACCGAAGAAATTAGGGAAGAACACCGGCTTAACCTTACGCGAGTTAAGGCGGGCGCCCATATTCTTACGGTTCACTTGTTTAATTAAACTTCTTTCCATATATAGTTATGAATTAATGGATTACACAAAACGGATAAAGTGAAGCAACGCCTTCATCGCTTCGTCAATTGGATAAGGCATTACTGCCTCATTTACAGTACCGCGTACTAGGAGTCCGGATTGCTGGTTAGCAACTGTTACATCGACCTTGTTCATTGTGATAACTTCCGGTACATACTTGAACTTAGCGGCTTTTGCAGCAGCTTTAGCAGTTACAAGCACTAACACATCATCTACTTTCGCAGCCCCAATCGGACCGGCAAGAGTTATTATGTCATAGGCCGGGGCGGTCTTGTCGATTGCGGAGATTACATCGGAAGCTCCAGTTAAAGCACCGCCGATTGTAACCGCTTCCCCAACTTTAAACACATGATTCTTTGCTACCTGAATAGCCACCGCATCGGCAGCAGCTACAGCCGTAACTCTTCCAGTCTTAACAATATGATAAAGACCGTTAGCGTCCTTACCCACCATAACAAGCGGAGGAAGTTCATCAATGATTCCCTTCAGTTCCGCACGAGCAATAGTTCCACCGCCCTGAATGTCCTCGATAATCTTTTCGATTCCGGGGGCATACTGAAATTCACTTTGCTTTTTTCTGAACATAGCTTTTAATTATTAATTATTATTCTTCAAGTCCAAGGCTGGCAGTCCCGTTATTAGCACCTTCCTCGTCCTCCATTAGTTCCAGCCATTCTTTTTCTGAACGTTCTTTGGGCTTGTAGGAATTAGGCTTGTAGCCACCGCCGGCGACCTCATCATCTATTACCGACTGCCTGATTTCAGCGTATTCTTCTTGCAACCCTTTAATCTGCTCTTCGATAGAAGTTTCAGAATTGACATCAATACGATTGAACCATTTATCAGGAAGCTTCGCTTCTGCAAACAGTGTTCTGGCGGACGCCTGTTTTGTAGAAGTTGTTAGTGTTGAAGCGACAGTCGAAACAGATGCGGTCAACTCGGAAATTTGCTTCTGTTGAGCTTTCAACAACTTAACAACAGAAGCAGGCAAACCTTCGAAATCTTCGTCCTCGTCTTCGTCCTCATCATCTTCTTCGGATTTTGCCGTTTTCTTTGTCTTTTTAACCGGTTTGATAGGTTTACCGTCCTTCAGACCATTATTCTTCTCGTACTCAGCGATAGCATCCTTTCTCGCTTTTTCTACTGCTGATGTATCTTCAAGGTCAGGAAGAATATTGTCCTTGAACAAGGCGACATAAGTGTCGATATCTTCTTCCTTTTCGATTTTGAATAGTTTCTGCACCTTAGCAGCGTACTTTTCGTTTACACCTGCGGCTTTCAAGCCCTTTTTAATTGCATCAATGATTGTCATAACGATTTTCTATTAAAATATAAGCCAATATAATTTTTCCATAAAATACTCACTTCTGAGAATTTGTTTGTTATTAAAAAAAATCGTATATTTGTCTCGGTGTTCACCCGAAAGGGCTTACACCCCACCTCAGGCAGATTTGATCATATCAGGTCTGCCTGTTGTATTTTAAAGTCATTCTGTATGATCTCATCTCTATGATAAGTCTTATCTTTATTACCTCTTACAATTGTCACACTTTTTATTTTACTTCTTTTTACACGGCTGTGAATAGCTGTACTGAGTTCGTTCAATGAGATATCCGATTCTATCCACAATACCACGTTATCTGCTTGTCTTGCAGCAGAACGTAGCAGATTATCTATTGAGCTTTTTGTAGCCGTCATATTCATTTTATATTCTTGTGCCACATTTAATGTCTTATTGAATGAGTCCGCGGATTTTTTATTATCAGGGTTTGCTATCAAAGCAATCTCATACCCATATTTATTCGCTAAATAGGATGCCACTTTTAAATTTTCTTCCTTCTCATTTTTACCATGAAGTGAACTGATTCGAACATTCCCATTATTAGTAGGATAAATATCAAATGTCTCATTTTTAGGTTTTACAACATTCTCTTGTTTTTCAGTTTTTTGTCTTACATGTCCCTCCTTTTCTTCTGATGTCTCATTTTCTAAAAAGTTATCCTTATACCAGAAAGTGGATTGTAGCTCGTTTTTATTCTTGGCAACAAAATCCTTTGCCGCTTGGGGAATATCCGTAATAGTCTGACCTTGCGGAACCGTATCATTCAGCAAGAAATCAGCAAAATCTTCCGGCTCCATGGTGATAGGAGTGGCAAAGCAGATACAAAAAGGATGAAAGCCTGTAAACTTGAACGTTTTCGGATATCTGCCGACCATTGCATCACATATCCTACATGGGCCACGGTTATTGCTAGAACGATGTATTTCGATACCTAGTATAAAATCCTGTTTACTCCAACGTTCATAGTCTGCACTTCGATAAGCAATGTTCGTAGTTGTTGCAGATGTCCGGAGAGCATTTTTATATGCTGAACGATAAACACCTTGTCCTGGATGATAATTCTTCATTGGTTGTGATAATACCAATTCACCTTTCTCATTCCGGATCCTGCGAAAGCGTTTTTGGGGATTTTGCAAAATTTGCCGTATATCGCTACTGATTCCGTTTGCATTACGTCCGGCAACTACGCCACTATCAAGATAGAATTCGAGTTGCGATTTCGTTTGTTGCGTAATGTTCCAAACTCTATCAGATAACTTGAATCCGTTAGCATCTATATCGTTCTTTAGCGCTTCAAATGCAGATAAGCTATGAGCGAACATACCATCTTTCGTTGCACTGGAAATAGACATTCCCTTGATGAACTGGGAAATAAAATCATCATTCTTTCTTTCTGCTCGTTCCCAACCGTCCTTTTGAAATGCAGAGATATTAGCATATAGCATTGATTCAAGATTCAGCAGTTCTCGGTCAACTGCACTCTCTATTCTCTGATTATGTATCCATACGTTATTTTTCCCCGCATCAGACCATTTATGGAGATACGGGGAAACAGAAAGAATAAATTGATTAAAGATATTAGCTATTACGGCCTGCTGTGCAGCAATTTTCTGTATATGTTGTTTATCGTAGAAAGAAAGTCCGGGCATAGATTATAAAGTTGCTCCAATAAATGAATTATTCTGTGCAGTCTCTTTTTCGTCTTGCTTCTTACGATTCAATTCTGTTTCCACATCGTCAGTGTATGGTGAATTCTTTATAATCGTTTCCTTGCTATTGAATTGAGAAGCAGTTTCAAGGTTCTTGAGTTCTTCAGCTAGATCTTGTGGAAGAATGCTACCAAACTCAACCTCAATGTAGTTATCATTTAATTGCGATGCATATTTAGTGTGCGTAATATTAGCCATTCCAGCCTGAACTATTGCCACTGTACGTTGAACTGCCGGGCCGAATATCTCCATTTGTTCAGATGCCTTAATCTCTGCATCAATCAACATAAAACGACGTGAGGTACCACTAAGGTTGCCAAGTCCCATTAGTTTACTCATAGATAAATCGGGACTTGAAGATCCGGAATGTATTGCATCATCTAACTGGTTAAGTTCAAGTGTTACGGATTCACAGGACTGTTGCCATGCTAAGTAATCTGCATCACCGTGATATGTATTACCGGTATCCGCATCTACTTCCATAGTAAAGTTTAACTCTTTGCCTACAGTTTCTTTGCTCGGAAGATTAGCCAAACCATAAGTTTTCAGTATCGGTTCGGAAAAGTAGTCATTAGTATCTGATAGGCGGGAAAGTCTCATTTCTTTCTTGTCTATCAAATTAGCGACATCTTCCCAATCCGGACAATCGACTTCGGCATATACTACCGGAATCTTGCCAAAACGATTCTTTATCTTTTTCACTTGCCAAACACCGTTCATAATACCGGAGTAGATAACATCTTTCGTATAGACTTTTACGCATTCGCAAGTACGGCCATTGACTTCTGCATTGTACTTATAGATAAAGCCGTCCATATCATCGTCTTCATCAAAGTGTGGATAAAATTCACATTCGACATTACTATCCTTGGGAGTAGATAGAATCTTAACCTTCAACTGACTTTTTCCATCATCTTTAGTGACCGGATAGAATATAATAGCTGCTTTGGTTTCAGACAACACCTTGCGAGCAAACTCTTTCAATACCGATTGCATCTTGAGCTTTCGCTTATAGACCTTCTTAAACTCATCAAATCCGTCATTCGAATTTTCTGCTGTGATAGTCATTTCACCGCCAAACAGAAAAGCAACAGATGTGCGGACGATCTTTTTAGGTAGGTTGGTTACGACCTTAGCTACATCGACAGTCTTGTCTTCTAGTCTCTTTGGCTTTTCGGCTCCTGTTTCGGGGTCAATTTCTACTTCTGTATCTGAATATACAGCAATCTTTTTAGGCTCCCGATACCCAACTGATTCTTTACGACGGGTTCTGTCTCCATTGTATTCCTCCATATATTCACGAGGATTACGATTTTCACGGGTATCAACACATAAATCACCTACTATGCTACCGAAATCTTCATTTTTCAGAATATCCTTAATGTCTGGCATATACTTTTCTCTTAAAATATAGCAGCAAAGGAGGATTTTCTGCGGGAGTTATAGCCTTGTAGAAGTCAATAAAGCCTAGCAAAGGATATAATGTTGTATAGATTCACTATCAATTTCATTTTATTAAAATGTCAAAGTCCCAGTTGAGTAGCTAATTCAACTGGGACTTTAATCGTCTCATCTATGATTTTTTATGATCTAGTTTGATTAATAGAAGTACTCCGAAGAATATTCTCTTAACGATTACTCTTGCGACATTCTCTGTAGAGCTCGAGCACAAGCAAAGCTATAGTGCTAATGGCCGCCATAAAAGAGATAATTTCCATTGAAACCTCCTTTTAAAAAGGTTAGCTTTGACAAAGCACCGTAGTTAGTGCCCAATCTTCATCTTTTACTCTAGGTTTATCTGTGTATACACATTTGTGTTGCAAATATACAAAAATTATCCACGTCCTACTTTTCTAGTAGATTTTTTTAGTTTCAAACCAAGTGATTCGGCAAACTCTGCGAGTATTGTCATGCCGTCCGGTGCATCGTCATAAGCGTTATCACCTTCACGCTTGTAGCTAGTGAGTGACTTCATAAAACGCCAATAATCCGAACCTTTAGGGTATTCTGATTCGTCTAAGAATACACAATGCTTCTTTATCCAGCCAGCCTTCATGATGATACGTGTTTCCTTGTGCTGGGTTGTTGGCCGGGCTTGTATAACACACGATTTCTTTTTAGCTGTAACAAGTTTGCGTACATTGATAGCAAATATACGCCCGCCATTGTTTGATTCAATGCGTAGCTGATCGCACTCTGTATCAATAACCATCTGTGCCAGGCGCGGTTCTGTAACTTCAACAGGATCCTTTGTGAAAAGAACGTCGGTAATGAAATATCTCGGTCCGAATACCTTTGCGAATGGTGCGCAGAAATCATCATCACCTTTATCGGCTGTATCACAAGATCCGAGTGTCCCATCAGGTTTCTTTCCTGCAATATCGGCTAGTTTGAAGCGCATGAGAGACGATTTGGGGAATAGTAACCCTTTGGCCTCGAACGGTTCCTGCATATATTCGGCCATCCAAATACTTTCGTCGGTTTCAGAACGTAGTTCCTGGTAATATTCCGTAGTATGTACATCAGCGCAAAAAGTTTCATCGTTTTCATCGAGAGCTGCGATCCGGATGATTTCATTATACTTGCCGGCTTCTTCCATACGTCCGAGGACATCACTAGAGGACCAGCGAGTACCAATATCAATCATACAGCAGCTTCCCTCAATACGTGAATCGTGTGTACCTTGTTTCCAAGACCATACTTTCTCATTGTTATTATCAGACAACGCATCTTCTAGGCTCTTGTATAAGTCGTCGGTCATGGCGAGCATAGACGCACCGAAGCCGATCACGGTACCGCCAACACCGCCACCGAAATAAGATACCTGGCGAGCGCCTTCCACATTCCAGCTCTTCACATTCTGTTTATCACCTTTCAGATGAATATCAGGGAATATCTCTTTATATCGTTTTGACTTAACTATATCACGGGTATCATACGAAAGTTTGTTGTATAGAGTATCAGAACAACAATTACGCATTACGGATTCTTCCGGAAAGTGACCGTACATCCAAGCTATAAAAAGAGATGATATATAAGACTTACCGGCACGCGGCGGCATGCTGACAGCAAGACGGTAGATTATACCAGCAGAATATGATTCATACACACGCATGAACGCTTCTGCGACCTTCTTTAGGAACAGACGTTTAGAGAAAAACTTCGGATCATAGTACAAACAGAACGCCCAAAAGTCTTTCTTTGATATTCGTTTGCGGAGTATGGTAGCAGCCTTTGCTTTACGAATCAATATTTGTCTTTTACTCTTCTTCTTTGCCATCAATTATAGCCTGTAGTTGTTCGTCACTCAATCCTTCCAGTTCATCACCAAGGTTCACATTTGCATCAACTTCTTTTTTGTCTCTCCATTTCTCCGGTTGCCGGTTCTTCAGCCAGAATATAGCGGCTGTCGTATCAGGTGGGTAATGCTCAATATATTCTTTAGAGTCTGTTATTTTTCCTTCGGATGTTGCAAATTTTGTTGCCTTACAGGAATAACCGATAGCACGATTATATAGCCGAGATGCAACGTTAGCATCCGCAATATTCTTTCCTTTTTTTAGGGACTCAAGAAATTCGGGATAGTCTTTTTTCCATTTGTTTAAGGTTTGCTCTGAAACAGAGAAGAATTCGGCGAGCTCTTTATCTGTTGCACCCAACAAACAAAGCTTTAGAGCTTGATCGGCATACTCTATTCTGTATTCTGATTTACGCCCTCTTTTTTTCTTCTCGGCCGGATTCTTCTTCTCTGTCATAAACTATAACTAACTAAAACTAAAATGAAATAACCCATTCTTTAACTTGAATAATCTTCTATAATCAAAATATAAAGAAAGGCTATCTTTTACAACCTTCTGGAATTATTTTGGGAACAGCATTATTCCAATTAATACTATGATGTAAGCGTTTGTACACGCTTCCCATTGGGCGTATCTTTGTACAAGAAGGAGCATACATAATTGTGTAGAAAGACTTAACATAAGTCCCACTATCCAAATAGATATCAGTCATTCCGCCATTTGATTGTTGGGTTGTTACTTGATTCAGTGAGACATGAGGTATCTGAAAAAACAAATTTCCTCTGCTACCCAGTAAGGTATAAGTGTTTACATCTTCATTAATTTTACCAAAAAACTTAAAAGGCATGTTTGTATCACAGATAAATGAGTTCATAGCTTTCCGTTTAAGTAATTCACCACGAACTATATTATTCTGCTTTCCTCCGATAAAATCTCCTCTTTTGAGCTAATGCAACAGCTAAAGCACATGTTTTATTCTTGAAATCAATTAGAGTATCAAGTACTTTATCAAGATTGATAATGTTTTTCTGCTTCATTTCACCGTATTGATTATAAGTGTATGAGAATTCCGTATAATCATCATCTAACTCAATAAAATATTGGTAGCCTTTTTCTTTTGCTATTTCAAAAGAAGCATTTCTCGCATAAATAATAGCTCGACGATCATTGAAATTATCACCCTCATCTGTTTCTGATGCTATTTCTTTTTTGTCGAATACATATATGTTTTCATAGTTTTTACGATAACGATCTATCTTCAGATCTTCATTATCTAATACTATGATAATATCACCTGTATAGCCACATTTCCGTAATGTTTTTACTGTATGTACATTGTCTGGACGCCCATGTGTAAGTATCAATGCAACGAAGCAATTATTTTTCATCATTGCTATAATCCTCCAAATATGAGTCTGACAATTCTTTCTTTAAACAAACATATCCTAGTTCAATAGCTTTATTAAAATCTATAATGACAAGAGCTGAATTTTCCATTAAATATTGAATGATGCTGTTTGAATGAGCATAAAATTCAGCAATTTTTCCATAATCGAAAACAATGTGCCTTGAAGCTGCAATCTGAAGAAATTTTTTAGTATGCTTGTCTAAATTACAATCCTGAATTTGTTTCACCAGACAATTGTAAGTTTCAAGATTATAGAGTTCTGATATTGCAGGTTTATTGCCGGTCGGTGTATAGATTGGAGATACTATTTTCTTTGTATAAAGATTATTATCTTTCTCATCGTCAGAATTAGGGATATCGGCCAAAAATTCAATATCGTCTACGGAAAACTCCCAATCGTTCAATATATCAGCCGAGAAGTTCTCTATCACCAAATCCAAATCAAATTCAGAAGTATCGGAAGTATGGTTATCCGCTAGAGCTAGCAATTTCCTCTTTTCATCTTCCGTAGATAAGTCGGTACGCTTGATTACAACTAGCTCTTTGCCGTCAGACTCGATAATTCGTACTTTGAGTCCTAGCTTTTGAGCTTCTTCATAGACGCCGTTTCCAGCGATTAACACATTATCACGGTCGGCCAACACGGACAGACCAGCTCCACATTCAACCAGGCTTTTGTGGATAAGCCGCTTGTTTTCGTCCCCATGGATACGATAGTTCCGGGGATCAATTTTAATTTCTACATTTTCTTTCATGACCAAGGAATTTCAACTAAAATATAGACTCCTTGGCTGTTTTTCTGTATTAAGCTCCTCTACTAAAACTGTGTTTTATTTAATCTAAATAATGAATACTCTATTTAGATAATTCACTATATGTAGCCGATAGAGATAACCATCTTATTCGTCGTGTAACAGTGGAATAATAATGTATAAAAAGATATATTCATGAAAAATACACAGAAATATTTCATATTACTTTTGATGTTGATATTACTTGTTCCAAGCAATATATGGGGACAAGAAACAAAAAAGGAAATTATAGTCAAAGGTGTAGTGGAAGATGATTTAGGGCCGATAATTGGTGCGTCAGTCGTTGCTAAAAACCAGGCAGGTGTGGGAGTAATCACAAATACTGAAGGTAAGTTTTCTTTGAAAGTGGGACCTTATGATGTATTGGTAGTGACTTTTGTTGGTTATCAGCCATATGAGCTGCCTGTTCTGAAAATGAATAATCCCAATAATGTAACTATAAAGTTATTGGAAGATGTTGGCAAAATTGATGAAGTGGTAATTACAGCCAGTGGACTTCAACAAAAGAAAACTCTGACTGGGGCAATAACCAATGTTGATGTAAAACAGTTGAATGCTGTAGGAAGTAGTAGTCTTTCTAATTCATTGGCTGGTGTGGTTCCCGGTATTATAGCCATGCAGCGTAGTGGTGAACCGGGTGAAAATACATCTGAATTCTGGATTCGAGGTATTAGTACCTTTGGTGCAAAATCAGGAGCCTTAGTTCTTATCGACGGAGTAGAACGAAATTTTGATGAGATTTTGCCGCAAGACATTGAATCGTACTCAGTACTGAAAGATGCATCAGCAACTGCAATATATGGTCAGCGCGGTGCAAATGGAGTTATCTTAATTACCACCAAGCGTGGGGAAAAAGGTAAGGTGAAAATTAATGTAAAAGCAGGATTTGACTGGAATACTCCTGTAAAAGTGCCAGAGTATGCAAGTGGTTATGATTGGGCGCGTTTAGCCAATGAGGCTC